>Ga0315545_1004292_pt1 | contig 11799 bp, 11 predicted proteins | sample SalMarSW160210MG_FD_203096 | JGI IMG/M metagenome (GOLD analysis project Ga0315545, IMG submission 203096) | Salt marsh sediment microbial communities from the Plum Island Ecosystem LTER, Massachusetts, United States - Salt Marsh Sediment SW1602-10 ... | reverse complement strand
ACGTGGCGCCGGAGGACTGGGTCTGCGTGGGCGTGGAGCAGATGATACTGGGCATGGAAGACCCGGAGCCGGTGCTCGTCACCGGCATGCTCGGCGGGGACGAGGGGCTCTACAAAGAAGACAGCGCCTGCCGCGCCATGTACCAGTACCTGCCCCGGCTGCCCCAGGGCTCGGTGCAGTACGTGGCCTTCGCCCCGCTGGATAAACTCACCTTCGACCCCGACGTGCTGATAATGACCGCCGATATCAACCAGGCGCGGGTGCTGCTGCGCTCTATCAACTACTCCACCGGCAAGCCGTTTATCAGCCTGGCGACGCCGGTGGTGGCCTGCGCCTGGATTTATATCTACCCCGTCGTCAGCGGCGAGCTGAACTACTTCGTCACCGGCCTGGGGCTGGGCATGCAGGAGCTCGATATCTTCCCGCCGGGGCTGTTCATCATCTCGGTTCCCTTCCAGGTACTACCCATCGCGCTGGATAACCTCAAGGAAATAGATTACGACCCCAACCCGGCGCCGGGCCCGGGCGGGCCGGCCCACCGCCGGCGCGTCAACCAGCTTTTGAAAGACCTGAGAAAGAGATTCAAGGAATAAAAATAAATACCGAAAAAGTCGAGGAGCATCATGGCAGCTACCAAATACGCCCAGAACCTGGTTACCATCCCCTTCCACCAGACGCCCCACGGGGCCCTTTTCGCCACCGGGGGCGACGTGCTGGGGGGCCTGAACCTCAACGTTATCTACGCCTGCGCCTACGAAACCGGCATCACCGGCCTCTCCACCAAGCCGCACGTCCATAAGTACGACGAGGCCGTCTTCTTCATCGGCTCCGACCCGGCGCACCTCGACGAGCTGGGCGCCGAGGTGGAAATATCCATCGGCGAGGCGGGCCAGGAGGAAAAGCATACATTTAATAAGCCCACGGTGCTGGTGGCCCCGGCCGGGCTCCACCACTGCCCCATCGTCACTAAAAGCATCGCGAGGCCCTACGTCTGCATGGCGGTCTCCCTCACCGGCCACCGGACGGACTGAGACCACCGCCGTCGCGCCATTTAGTTCTTTTTCAGGGGAGGTTACCCGTGACAGCATCCGGCTATGCCGGGCAAATCCTCAAGGTAGATTTATCCGAAGGCGCCGTTACCCGGCTGCCCACCGACAGCTACGCCGGGCGGTTCCTGGGCGGGCGGGGCCTGGCCGCCGCCATTTACTGGGAGATGGCGCCCCCGGAGGCCCCCGCCTGCGACCCGGCCAACTGCCTGATATACGCCACCGGGCCGGTCACCGGCTTCAATAATATCTCCGGCGGCTCGCGCTGGCAGGTCGGCGGCAAATCTCCCCTCGCCCAGCCGGAGGTATTCTCCTACGCCAACCTGGGGGAGCGCTGGGGCACCCGCCTGAAATCGGCCGGCTACGATGCCCTCGTCGTGCAGGGCCGGGCCGAAAAGCCGGTCTACATCTCTATCGATAACGACACGGTAACCATCCGGGACGCCGCCCCTCTCTGGGGTAAGTCCACCTTCGCCGTCGGCGACAGCCTCAAGGCCGAACTGGGCCAGGCGACCAGCGTGCTCACCATCGGGGCCGCCGCCGAGTGCCTGGTATCCTTCGCCACCATGTTCACCGACGACGGCGCCTCCGGGGCCAGCGGCCTGGGGGCCGTCATGGGCTCGAAAAACCTCAAGGCCATCGCCGTCGCCGGCCGTAAAAAACCGCAGGCCGCCGACCCAACAAAGCTCGCCGGGCTGGCCGCCGAGATTATCCGGCTGCGCAAGGACACCTGGCAGGGCTGGCTGGACGAAATACCCGAACTCACCAGGCCCCGCCCCTGCTACGGCTGCGCCACCGGCTGCTTCCGCCGGGCCTACACGCACGAAGGGCGGCGCTTCAAGGCCTTCTGCCAGGCAATGCACGTCTACCGCGGGGCTGCGGCAGGCTACGGCGGCGATGTCGATGCGGCGGCGCTGCTGGCCACGCGCCTCTGCGATACCTACGGGCTGGATACCACCATCATGCAGCCGATAATTGACTGGCTGGCCCTCTGCCACCGGGAAGGTATCCTCACCGACAAAACCGCCGGGCTGCCCCTGTCGCGGCTGGGGAGCGTCGAGTTCATCGAGGCGCTGACCCGTAAAATAGCCTACCGCGAAGGCTTCGGCGACGTGCTGGCCAAGGGCATCTTCTCCGCCGCGGCGACCCTGGGCAAAAAGGCGGAGGAGATGGCGTACACCTCCGTCATCACCCGCGCCGGCGAGACCCGCGACTACGACCCCCGCCTCATCCCCACCAATGCCCTCCTCTACGCCACCGAGCCGCGGCGCCCCATCAACCAGCTCCACGAGACGAGCCACTCCCTGTGGCTCTGGACCAACTGGACGCGAAAGCTGCCGGAAGGCTTCCTCTCTTACGAGGACTTCCGCAACGTCGCCCGCAACTTCTGGGGCGGCGACGCCGCCGCCGACTACACCACCTTCGCGGGCAAGGCCCTGGCGGCCAAAAAAATCCAGGACCGCACCTATGCCAAGGAGAGCCTCATCCTCTGCGATTTCCTCTGGCCGATAATCTGGGTGCGCTTCGCCGACGACCACAGCGGCGACCCCGCCATGGAGAGCCGGGTGCTCAGCGCCATCACGGGTAAGGAGTACGACGAGGCGGGCCTGAACCTTATCGGGGAGCGTATTTTCAACCTGCAGCGGGCCATATTCCTCCGCCAGGGGTGGGGCGGCCGCCGGGGCGACCGGCTCCTGGACTACCTTCATGACGAGCCCCTCGCGGGCGTCTTCTTCAACCCGGACTGCATCGTCCCCGGCCGGGACGGCGCCGTCGTTTCTAAAAAGGGCGCCAGGGTAGACCGCGCCGAGTTCGAGAAACTCAAGGACGAGTACTATACCCTGCGCGGCTGGGATGCCGGAAGCGGCCTGCCCACGGAGAATAAACTGGGCGAGCTCGGCCTGGCCGATATCGCCGCCGCTCTCCGGGCGGAGGGCCTCCTGGCCTGATATTCCCCGCCCCCGGTTGCAGTTCCCCCTTTTTGTTGATAAAATTACCCATATAACGGCGGTATCCGCGTGCCCCTGTAGCTCAGAGGATAGAGCAGCGGTTTCCTAAACCGCGTGCGTGCGTTCGAGTCGCACCAGGGGTACCACCACATATGATTCCACGATTATCCCATCTTCCCATCCGCCTGCCCGACGGCGATAATACGTATAAAATCGCCATTACTTCCCTTTTAGGTGGCCTTCGTATTGACAAGTGTGTCAATTAGGGTTAAAGTAAATCTATTAGGGGGTTAATCGACCGTGACCTGAAAGACAAAGGGGCAGACCCTGGATAAAAAAGTGTTCAACGCGAGGCACTAGGAACTCGCTCTTATGAGGAGCGGCCGGTGTCTCCGTGTATTTTTGGAGTTAATCAATAGCGGCAGCAAAGGCGGACACGCCCCGGGTAGGCGTTAGTACGGGAGAGGGGAGTGTCATGACGAAGAAATATATCTGGCTGCTTCTCTGCTTCACGCTGCTTCTCAGCTTAATCCCCGGTACGGTCGTCGCGGCGGACGACCCCCTGACGCTGAGGGTGGGTCTCTCCGAAAACAACCCCAAGCTCTTTACCGATGCCGGTGTTACCAACGAGTACTTTGGTAATCAAGCGGAACCAACCGAGAAAGCGGGGGTGCCGGGGTGGGTCAAATGGACGCTCATCGGGGTCTTCGGCCTGCTCTTCCTGTTCGTCGGCGGCGCCTGGCTCCTCCGGCATCAGGTAAGGGCCCGGACAAAGGCGCTGGTTGAGGAAATGACCGGCCGGGAGCAGGCGGAGGAGGAACTCAAGGAATCCGAGGTGAGATTCAGGGCCCTCTATAACGAGTCGCGGGACGGCATTGCCCTCATCGACCGGGAAACGGGTCTCATCGTCGATAGCAACCCGGAGTTCCAGCGGCAGACGGGCAGAACTCCGGCCCAGCTCAGGAAACTTAAGACCTGGGAGCTGAGGCCGCCGGGGCAGCGAAAGGCCGCCCGGGCCCTATTCGATGAAACCCGGGAAAAGGGCGAGGGCGGCTCCGACGAGCTGGAGTTCCTGAGACCGGACGGTACGACTGTCCCCATCGAATTCCTGACGAAAGAGGTAACCATCGGCGATAAACGCTTCCTGCAAAGCGTGACCCGCGATATTACCGGCCGCAAGCAGGCCGTTGAGGACCTCCGCATCTCGGAAGAGCGCCACCGGGCCGCCCTGGATAATATGATGGAGGGGTGCCAGATTATCGGTTTCGACTGGCGCTATATTTATCTCAACGATGCCGCCGCCGGGCACGGCCGAATACCCAAGAAGGAGCTGCTGGGCCGTACCATGATGGAGGCATATCCCGGCATTGAGAATACGGACATGTTCGCCAGACTCCGTAAATGTATGGAAAAGCGTATTCACCACCGTATGGAAAACCTCTTCACCTACCCCGATAGCTCGCAAGCTTGGTTCGAGTTCAGCATCGAGCCGGTACCCGAGGGAATTTTCATACTCTCCCTGGATATCACTGACCGCAAGCGGGACGAGGCAGAAATCCAAAAGATACACCGGGCCCTCACCGTGCTCGGCCACTCCAATCAAGCGCTGATACACTCCTCCAGCGAGGAGCAGCTCCTCAACGAGATATGTCTTGTCATCGTGGTAGAGGGGCAGTACTCCCTGGCCTGGGTGGGTATTGCCGAGCACGACGAAGCCAAAACGGTACGCATCGCCGCCCACGCCGGCGAAGACTCGGGCTATCTCGATATTCTCAATCTCACCTGGGCGGATGCGGAGCGGGGGCGAGGGCCCACCGGCACGGCCATCCGGACGGGCAAAACGAGTGTCTTCAGGGATATTTCAAACAACGTTGACTTCACCATCATGCGTGCCGAGGCCGTTAAACGTGGCTATGCCTCCGCTATTTCTTTCCCCCTGATAGATAAGGGAAAGACCCTGGGCGTCCTGACCATCTATGCCGCCGAGCCGGATGCCTTCAACGAGGAGGAGGTAATCCTGCTTACCGAGCTCGCCAACGACCTGGCCTTCGGCCTAGTCTCGCTGCGCACCCGCGCCGAGAACGAACTGTCCATTGAGCAACTGCGGCAGTCGGAGGAGAAGCTGCGCCTGACGTTCGAATCGGTGCCGGAAGGAATCGTCATCTCCGACCTGGAGGGGAAAATCCTGGAGGTGAACTTCGCCGCCGTCCGCATGCACGGTTATAGCGGGAAAAGCGACCTCATAGGCAGGAAGTTCCAGGACTTAGTGGTAACGACCGATCATACCCAGGCCGATAAAAATTTCCAGCGGATGCTGGATACCGGCCGGAGCCTGATGGTGGAATACACCCTCGTCAAGAGTGACGGCAGCCAGTTCCCCGCCGAGCTCGATGCCGCCGTGATGATGGACTCTTCGGAGGAGCCTATCGGCTTCGTCTTCGTGATTACGGACGTCACCGAAACCAAGGAGAGGGAGAAGCGGGAGCGGGAGCTGGAGATACTAAGGGACGTGGACAAGCTGAGGAGCCATTTCCTGGCCAATATCTCCCACGAGCTGCGCACGCCACTCACCTCCATCAAGGGCTTCGTCTCCACACTGCTGCGCTCGGATGTTAAGTGGAAGGAGGCCGACCAGCGCGATTTCCTGGAGACGATAGACCGCGAGGCCAACCGGCTGACGCGCCTCATCAGCGACCTGCTGGATATCTCGCGGCTCGATGCCGGGGCGTTCAAGCTGGACAGGGACGTCTATCATATCTCCGAGATACTGGACTCCGTTCAGGGCAACCTCAACAGCCTCACCGCCAACCACTCCCTGAAGGTAATCGTCCCCGACAAGCTGCCGCCGGTATACGTGGACGAAACGCGCATCGGCCAGGTATTGACCAATCTCATCGAGAACGCCGCCAAGTACTCGGAGGAGGGGAGCCAGATTACCATCGAGGCCAGGCTTACCGGCGACGAGATTACCGTAAGTGTTGCCGATAAAGGCGCGGGCATCCCCCCCGACTTCCTCGAAAAGCTGTTCGACCGCTTCTATCAGGTGGAGGATATCGCCACGGGACGCAAGAAAGGGACGGGCCTGGGGCTGTCCATCTCCCGGGGTATCGTGGAGGCCCACGGCGGCCAGATCCGGGTGGAGAGCCGGCTGGGGGCCGGTTCCAAGTTCAGTTTCACCCTGCCGGTCGCGGGAAAGGGGGAGTAGCATGACCAAGATACTGGTGATTGAAGACGACCAGAATATCCAGAAGCTGGCCAAGGCCAACCTGGCCGCCAGCGGCTACAAGGTGCTCGTCGCCGATAACGGCGAGGACGGCGTGAAGCTCACCCGGCAGGAGCGCCCCGACCTCATCCTGCTCGACCTGATGCTGCCCGGGATGAGCGGATGGGACGTCCTCATGCATATCCGCACCGACCGCAAGCTGAGGAGAATGCCGGTGATTATCATGACGGCCACGGCGCCGCAGGGGGGGGATTACAAGCTCGCCAGCATGCGCACCGCTGGCTACCTGGTGAAGCCTTTCGAGGTAAAGGACCTGGTAAATAAAGTAGCGCAAGTGCTGCGGACGGGAGGGTAAGAAATGCGTAGCCCCCGTATTCTCATCGTTGACGACGACCTGGCGATAGTCAAATTCCTGCGTGCCAACCTGAACGCCGAAGACTACCAGACCCTGACGGCCCTGGACGGCGCCGAGGCCCTGGAGATAATCGAAAGGGAGATGCCCAACCTCATCATCCTCGACCTGGTGATGCCCAAAGTGGACGGCTTCGAGGTCCTGCGCCGCCTCCGGGAATGGTCGCAGATTCCCATCATCGTGCTCAGCGCCCGCGGCGACGAAAGCGATAAAATCAAGTGCCTGGGCCTGGGCGCCGACGACTACATCTCCAAGCCTTTCGGGCTGGGCGAGCTCATCGCCCGCATTAAGGCAGTGCTGCGGCGCACTCAGGCGGCCATGGCGGAGCCGGAGCTGCCGACCTTCTCCGGCGGCGATATCGAGGTCAACTTCGCCCAGAGAATGGTGAGCCTGGCCGGGCAGGAGGTCAAGCTCACGCCGACCGAGTACCAGCTCCTTCAGGAGCTCGTCCTCAACGAAAGCAAGGTGCTCACCCACATGCACATCCTGAGCAAGGTATGGGGCCCCGAGTACCGCGAGGAAAAGGAGTACCTGCATACCTTCGTGCGCCGCCTGCGCCACAAGCTGGAGGCCGACCCTTCTCGTCCCAGACACATCGTCAGTGTCCCCGGCGTGGGCTATCGCTTCACAAGCCAGTAATAAAGGAATTATCACAAGAGCGGTTCTCTGAACCACAAGCGCCCTTCCGGGGCGCTTTGTTTTTCCGGTCATATTCAGAAAACGTTTAGAAATCCTCCCTGGCTATTCAGCCCCTGTTTAGGCGTCCGTGTGTATCCTGCAGGTAACCAAGCCAGAAGGTGCCACGGAAAATGAAAACGACAGTCACGATTACAGCCAAAGCCCGTAAGAGCCCGGTAAGGAGCCTTATCATTATCCTGGCGATGATGGTGCTCATCATGACCGGCGCCGGCATCGCCGGACAGATGGTAGCCGGAAACACGGGGGTTCCCGTCGCCCCGGCCTACGCCGCCGAGGACGGCATCGCCGCTCCGGTGGAAGTGCCCGCCGCTGCGGAGGCATCCATCTGGGAGACCATTATCGGGCCGGAGACCGACCCGGCCGAGGTCACCTACCTCGACGCCGGCGGCCTGGGCATCGCCGACCTGGCCGGTATCGAGGCCTATACCGGCGTCGTCACCCTCATCCTCTGGGACAACCAGATAAGCGACCTCACCCCCCTGGCGGGCCTCCCCAATCTTACCTATCTCTTCCTGGGGAATAACCAGGTGAGCGACCTGACGCCCCTGGCTGGCCTGCCCGGCCTGAGCGAGCTCTATATCTGGAACAACCAGGTGAGCGACCTCACACCGCTGGCCAGTGTAACCGGCCTGACCCGGCTGGATATCCAGGGGAACCAGGTCAGCGACCTGACGCCGCTGGGCGGCCTCCCCGGCCTTACCTGGGTATGCCTTTACGGCAACCCCATCGGCGACCTCTCGCCCCTGGGCCCGGCGGTTGAAATTTACATGAACGGCCCCTAACCAATATAGAACCGTATATATCCATTGAGAGCCATCCTCAACCGGAGGGCTCTTTTTTTATCCCCTTTTATACCTCTGAAATAAGAAATGTTCAGGATATGTCCAGATATCGCCGGGGAATTTTCAGTCTTTATTCAGGGTTTTACCCGTATTCTGTGAGTATCGCGAGGGAAACACAGGATAAGACCCGCCCTCCTAAATAAGTAAAAAGAGGCAAAGCCATGATAAACCCAGCGGAAACAATAGAAACGGAAGCAACGGAAACAAGGATAATGGGAACCGGTAAAAGGCACCTGCGCCGCCGTGTATTCGTCATCCTGGGCGCCATCGTCCTGATGGTAGCCTCGGCCGGGGCCGCCGGGCAGGTCATGGCCGGCGATACCACCGGAGACATCGATATCAATGCCGGTCAGGCCCTCGGTGTGGCCGGCGGCACGGTCAGCGGCGCCAGCGCCGGGCGCGTTATCGTCGGCGACGACGGGATAAGCTTCAAGGCCCCCGTCGAGGTCTTCACCGGCGACCGGTTCACCGTCAACCTGGCCCTGGTCAACCAGAGCCAGCAGCCCCTGGACCTGCAGGCCAGAATGACGGCACCGTCCGGTTTCACCCTGGACATCGTTGCCACCGACGGCGCCACCGGCGCCGTCCGCATGGACGCGAATACATGGGCCTTCACCATCGACCCCGCCGAATCCGATTACGAACCCGACCTGGCCGTTACCATCGCCGTCAGCGATGTGATTGCGCCCGGTTTTTACAACATCGAATGTGTCATCGAACCGCTAACTTTCCCGGGAGGTGCATCATGAACCCCAAATGGTCTCAGGTAAAAATCGTCGAAGAGATACTAAAAACCGCCGGCAGCGATGAGGAAATCGTCTGCCAGAAGCTGGAGCTTTCGCCCGAGGATTACGACCACTACCGCGAGCATATCCTCAGCCGCGGCCTGGCCATTGAAATCGATGGCTCGCACGGCATTCTCGCCCTGACCGATGCCGGCAAGGCCCTGCTCCGCCTGATGAACGATGTCAACACCATGTTCTCCCCGGAGGAAGAAACCGACCCCGCCACCTGCCGGGTCGAGGTGGAGGGCTGGTCGCCGGAAATGGGGCTGGCCGAAACCATCGAGTGGCGCGACAGGGTGCTCCAGAGCTACCTGCTGGAGCATGTGGAGGTGGAGACCCTGGAGGCCCGGCTGGGCAATGGCCCGGACGCCGCCCTGCAGACAGAACTGGAGGAGCGGCACCGCCGTCTGGCCAGGCTGGAGGGTCTGCTGGACAGAATGGGAAGGGTAACCAGCGAGCTCAAGAGGCCGGGCGCGGCGGAGCCCGCCGGGGAAACCGGCCCGGAAATGCCCGTCCGCACCCGCAAGCAATCGATAAAGGTACTGGTAAACCGTCTGTTTCAGGCCTATGTCCTGGAGCAGGCCGAGGTAACCCGGCTGGGCGCCCAGCTGCAGCGATGGGACGAGGAAGAGGGGAGGCTGGAGATGGAGCAGCGGCAGCACCGGCTGGAGATAATCAAGGGCCTTCTGGAGACTTTGCAACGCGTCGCGGGGAACCTGCCCGCTTAGCTCGGGAGGAGAGATGAAACGACTGCCCAGGATTTTGATCACCGATGACGACCCGGCCATCCTCAAGTTCGTGCGGGCCAACCTGAAGGTGGAAGGCTACGATATACTCACCGCCACCGACGGCGTCGAGGCCCTCAAGGTATTCGAGAGCGAGATGCCCGACCTGGTGATTCTGGATATCGTCATGCCCAACGTGGACGGCTTCGAGGTCTGCCAGCAGCTGCGCGGGTGGTCTAAGGTACCCATTATCATGCTCAGCGCCCGCGGCTACCAGGAGGACAAGGTCAAGTGCCTCTCCCTCGGCGCCGACGATTACATCTCCAAGCCTTTCGGCATCGAGGAGCTGATTGCCCGCGTCAAGGCGGTGATGCGCCGCACCTACCACCAAGATAAAAACGACCGGCCGGCCTTATGCTGCTACGACCTGGTCATAGATTTCGCCCGCCACCGGGTGACCCGGGACGGCCGGGAAATAGACCTCACCGGCACCGAATTCCGGCTGATATCCTACCTGGCCAATAACACCGACCGCATCCTCACCACCGACCAGATACTCAAGACGGTGTGGGGCGAGGAGTACAGCGGCGAGTCGCACCTGCTCCACGTCAATATCGGCCGGCTGCGCCAGAAGCTGGAAGACGACGCCCGCAACCCCAGATACATCCTCACCAAGCCGGGCATCGGCTACATGATGCCCCGGTGCCAGGAGCTTAACGAAACGTTCCCCCCGCTGGCTGCTTAGGAAACACATCAAGGAGGACTGAAGAAATGGAAAACCGTCCGCTGATTATAGCCGTAGATGACGAGGAAACGCTGCTCAAGCTGCTCCGCGTCAACCTTACCGCCGACGGGTACGATGTCATCACCGCCACCGACGGCGAAGAGGCCCTGGAGCTGCTGAAAAAGCATAAGCCGAACCTGGTCGTGCTGGATATCATGCTGCCCGACCTGGATGGCTTTCAGCTCCTGGATATCATCCGCCGGCACTCCGACGTGCCCATCATCGTGCTCACGGCCCGGGCCGACGAATACGTCCTGTGCGATGCGATACAGCACGGCGCCGACGACTGCATTAAAAAGCCCTTCAGCATACTGGAGCTGGCCGCCCGCATCAAGGCCAAACGGAGGCGCGCCGAGAAAGGCACCTCCCTCACCGGCCAAACACGGGGTGATGATAGAACCAAGCTACAGTATAGATAAGATAATTAAGCGTATTCATTACCAAATTTAATCTAAAGGAGGCATATCATGAAGAAGCGCATCATCGGTCTGGTGGTGGCGGTGGCCATAGCCGCGGTAGTATCCGTCGGCTGTGCCGGAGTGGAGCCCGTCGAGGTCGAGGAAAACACCGGCGACATCACTCCCACGGCTATCGTCTCGGCCGGCATCGATAACCCCGTCGGGACCGACCCCGTGGACAACCTCTCGCGCGGCTACATCGACGTGGACTATAGCGGCGACTGGAGCGAGGGCGACATCGAGCTCACCCCCGACGGCGAGGGCGGCTACTACGTGCCGGTACAATAAAGACACTACAAGACAGACTAAAAACGGGGCCGGGATTCAACAAATCCCGGCCTTGGTGCATTACCGGCAATTCTTTACATCACCGGCCTTTTGGGATAAAATGGAGGGGCCTTGGGCGGGTGTAACTCAGTGGTAGAGTATCTGCTTCCCAAGCAGAGGGTCGCGAGTTCGAATCTCGTCACCCGCTCCAGAATTTCATCTTGGTTATAATGTCATTCCCGCGAAAGCGGGAATCCAGCCGCCCCTCCACCTTCCGAGATATCTATTCCCACCCAGGCCGCCCCGTATCACCCGCGGCTTAGCCCATAGGTTTCCCACCACCACCCCACTCGAATGTCATTCTGAGGCGATAATTTCTACCCCCGCTGCACCAGCTCGATGAGGACGTTTTCGGCGGCGGAGGGGTGAATGAAGGCGATTTTGGCCTCCGGCAGCTCCATCGGCTCCTCGTTCTGGAGCTGGCGCCCCTGGGCCCTGAGCTTCTTAAGCTCCCCGGCGATGTCGTCGGTGGCGAAGGACACGTGGTGCAGGCCGCCGCCGCGCTCGGCGAGGAAACGGGCGAAGGCCGTCCCTTCCTTGAGGGGCTGG
>Ga0315545_1004290_pt1 | contig 11807 bp, 9 predicted proteins | sample SalMarSW160210MG_FD_203096 | JGI IMG/M metagenome (GOLD analysis project Ga0315545, IMG submission 203096) | Salt marsh sediment microbial communities from the Plum Island Ecosystem LTER, Massachusetts, United States - Salt Marsh Sediment SW1602-10 ... | reverse complement strand
ATCAGGCCCCTGGATACGGGGGAGCACGCCGTACTGCAGAGGGACACGGTTCTGTATCCAGTGCGTGCAATCAGGAGGAAGAACATTGGAGAGGCGGTACTTCTTTCTCTTTTCATTCCCCGCGGAAAACGTGTGGGAATCACCCTCGAGCCGACGGGAGCGCTCGACGTGCGAAGCTACAACGGCTGGATGAGCTTTGTGCGCGAGAATAACCTCAGGGTGGCGTTCAGGCTCGGAATCGACGGTGAGTATGCAGCAGTGCTCGCGCGGGCCTGCTGTGTCATCACCACGAGCGTAAAGGAGGGGTTCGGGCTTGCATACCTGGAGCCATGGACCGCACACAGGATGCTCTGGGGAAGGATATTACGAGATATCTGCGATGATTTTTTCCAAAAGGGGCTGAAACTCGATCACCTTTACGAGCGGCTCAGTATCCCGGTCACGTTTTTCGACAGAAAACGGTTTGAGAAGAAATGGGTCCGGTGCTACAGGGAAAAACTGTCGTACTACGGGAGGGCGATCTCGGAAGCCGATGCTGCGCGTGCCCTTGAACCTCTCGCATCAGAAGGGACCGTTGATTTCGGTATCCTCAGCGAGGATCTGCAGAAGGAGGTAATCCTCGCGGTCCTCCAAAAAGAAAAAAACAGGAGAAAAATTCTTGACTTGAATTCATTTCTCGTCAATAATACATTTTTTTACGGTTCGGAAGAGCTCATTGAGCACAACAGAGATATCGTGCGTACGGAGTACTCGGCCAAAAAAAACGGTGAAACTCTGCTCGGGGTGTACGAGAGGGTGCTTTCCGGACGCGTTTTACACCGTATAGACAAAGAAGTGCTTCTCGATGCCTTCATCACACCCGAGCAGAATGCCCTGCTTCTCTGCGATTCTGGATATGAGTGACCCCATGACGCTCAGCGACCTCATCGCACAGTACCAGAAACCGCTGATACCCCTGCCTGCGGGTGTGGAGGAGGAGGGCGCTCTGCGTGAGAAGGTACGTGCGGTGCTTTTTGACGTGTACGGGACTCTTTTTGTGAGCGAATCTGGGGACATCTCGATCGCACAGGGGGGAGCATTCAGCGAAGAGGGGGGGAGGCTTTCACCGCTTCGTGCTCTTTTCGGCAGGTATGGAGTTGAGTCGGATGTGCACGAGGTCCTACAGCGTTTTTTTGAAGAGATTCGCACGGTACATGAAACGCTCAGAGCGCGGGGGTTCGATCATCCGGAAGTGGAGATCGACAGGATATGGATGAATGTCCTCGGCTTGGATGATATTGAGACTGCCCGGCGTTTTGCGGTTGAATACGAATCGATCGTGAATCCGGCGTACCCCATGCCGAACTCTCTTGCGGCAATCGAGGCCCTGAAAAACCAGGGTATTCTGCTTGGCCTCATATCCAATGCGCAATTTTTCACCCCGCTTCTTTTCGAGGCCTTCTTCGGACGAACACTCGATGAGCTGGGATTTTCCCGCGACCTGGTCATTTTTTCCTTTGCGTACGGATTCGCAAAACCGTCCTCTCTTCTGTTTTCCCATGCAGTGGAAGCGCTGAAAAGCAAAAAAATCGAACCGCTTCACGCGCTCTACGTGGGAAATGACATGCGAAACGATATCGTTCCTGCACTGAGGGCGGGGTTTCAGACTGCGCTGTTTGCAGGAGACAGACGGTCTCTACGGCTGAGAAAAGACGATTCGCACTGCGCAGGGGTAAAGCCCGATCTGAGAATTACCGGTTTGCTGAGTATCGTGCGTGAAGTCGAGAAGACTGAAAAGCATGCGTGAAGGGGCTCCGCGCTGCGGGGCATGGAAAAAAAGTTGATTATTTTGTGCGCGCGTAGTAATGTAATTGACTGTTTTACGCTGCGTTTACTGAAGGGGTATTTATTCAATTGAAAAACGCTTCGAGTTACAACAATTATCTCAAGATCAACAACGTGGGATTCGTGTCAACACGCTTTGCGGGAACCGACGGAGTCTCGCTCGAGACCGAAAAGTGGGCCGAGGTCCTGAAGCGCATGGGGTATCAGTGCTTTTACTTTGCAGGGATCAGCGACAGGGATCCCGAAAGATCCATGTGTGTTTCTGAAGCGCATTTTGAAGATCCGATTATTAAAAAGATTGAGCAGAACTGCTTCAAGATATACAAACGCACATCCGAGACAACCGGTGTGATCCATTCGGTTCGGAAACACTTAAAAAGCGCACTCTACAAATTCGTCAAGAAGTTCGGCATCGATATCATCATCGCGGAAAACTGCCTTGCGATACCGATGAACATACCTCTCGGTCTCGCATTGACGGAGTTCATCGCTGAGACAGGAATTCCAACCATTGCTCATCATCACGATTTTTACTGGGAACGGCCGCGGTTTTTTGTCAATGCGGTTCCGGATTTGCTTCAGATGGCCTTTCCCCCGACCCTTCACTCGATTCAGCACGTGGTGATCAATACCGAGGCGGACCGCCAGCTCAGTTACAGAACGGGGCTCTCGCCTGTGGTGATCCCAAATGTGCTCGACTTCAAAAAGCGCCCTCCCGGTATAAATCATTACAACAGCAGCGTGAAGGAGGATTTCGGACTGAAAAAGGACGATTTCTTTATCATGCAGCCGACGAGGGTCGTCGCACGCAAAGGTATCGAGCACACCATAGAGGTGGTCAGTCGCCTGAAAAACCCGAAGGCGAAGCTCGTGGTCACTCACTCAACCACCGATGAGGGGGATGCGTACATGAAGCGGATCCTCAGCTATGCGGAACACCTGGGGGTTCCGATCATCATCAAGCCTGAGCTCATCGGAGAAAAGAGGGGGAGGACACGGGATGGAAAGAAGGTCTACACGCTGTGGGATGTCTACCCCCACGCTGACCTCATTGCATATCCGTCGACATACGAGGGGTTCGGAAACGCGTTCATTGAGGCGGTTTACTTCAAAAAGCCCATACTCGTGAACCAGTACTCCGCCTACGTAATGGACATCAAGCCTCTGGGATTCGAAGTGATCGAAATGACTGGGTACGTGACTGACGAGCTGATCGCGAGCATCACAAAACTGCTCATCGTTGACAAGGAAAAATACCAAGAGACTGCGGAGAAAAACTACGCTCTTGCCTCCAGATTCTTTTCCTACGAGGTTCTGAGAAGAAAGCTGAAGAGCCTTATCGTCAACTTCGAGGGGCTCGTTGAAGCCATAGAATCTCGTATGGAGAAATAGTCGTCATTCCGGATACGTGCCTCCCTGAGAGTGTGTCCTCTGCGCACGGGTGCTCGAGTTTCAGTGAGACCGGATGCCCGCTTACATTGATGAGTACAAGCAGGCATTCCTCACCGTCCGGGCTTTCCCGTTCCACTCCGAATACTGCCGGGTCAAACGAGAGGACGCGCTGTTTTCCCTGCGGGTGGAAGGCGTGAAGCTTCCGGCGTTTCCGTATCAGAGCTGTTAGTTTGCTCAGCACGAGGTTTCTGATTGTTCCCTCTGTATTGATTTCTGCTGATACCGTATCGAGATCAAGCTTTTCTCTGTTGATCGCCCTGTTTATTCCGGTTTTTTCCACCCCTTCGTAAAAATTGCGGGATCCGACAAGGGACTGATAGTAGATCGCGGGTACGCCGGCGATGGAGAGGGCGATTGCCTGGGATGCGACGAACCGATCTACCTTTTGCGAAACAGGTTCGTTCGCTCCAGGGTCGGAAATGAGGTCGAAGAGCGATATGTTCAGCTCGTAGGCGCTTTGGGAACCGTCCTCGTTGCTCTTGTATCCAACTCGCCCTCCATGCGCTTTTGTTTTCCGAACCAGGTCATCGATCTGTTCAGTGCTCAGAATGCCCCTGGCAGGTAAAACTCCTATGCCGTCGTGGGACGCTGTGAAGTTGTAGAAACAGGTGTCCTTCCCGGGGGTCTTCAGTGTACGGACCCATGAGGAGAGGACCGATGCATCTCCCGTATGCAGGGTGTAAACGGTGAGAGGAGGCAACGCGAAGTTATAGACGAGGTGTGCCTCATCTCTTCCGTTTCCGAAGTAGGAGATGTTTTCCCCATGAGGGACATTGGTTTCGGTGATGATTTTCATGTGAGGGGCGGCGTACTCGAACACGTTTCTGAAGAGCTTAACCACCTCGTGGGTCTGGGGAAGGTGAATACAGGTGGTGCCTATCTCCTTCCACAAGTACGCGATTGCGTCGAGACGGATCATCGATGCCCCGTGGGCCGCATAGGTGAGAAGCACATCGATGATAAAGAGGAGCACATCAGGGTTTTTGAAATTCAGGTCGATCTGATCGAAGCTGAAAGTGGTCCATAAAAGTTTTTTCCCCTGTGCCGTTTGGAACTCGGTGAGCAGGGGAAGCGCGCGCGGCCGAAATACGGACGAGAGGTCCGTATCCGGTTCCACGGTAATGAAAAAATTACGGTACTCGGCCTCCCCGGCAATAAACCGTTGAAATTCTCTGCTCTGGCTCGAGATATGGTTGATGACCACATCGAACATGAGGGAGAAACCCTTGCCGATCTCTGCGATGTTTTCCCATGTGCCCAGAGAAGGGTCCACCTTCTTGTAGTCGATGACAGAAAACCCGTCATCCGAGGAATAGGGAAAAAAGGGAAGTATGTGCACGAGTGTTACAATGTTTTTCCCGTAGGTCTGAAGAAAACGGTTGAGTGTGGAAAGCGGCCGCTCACCTGGGCTCTGAAAGGAGTCCCCGTAGGTGATGAGCACGATGTCTTTTTCGGAAAAGGAAAAACGCCGTTTTTGTATGCGGGATTTATAGCGGTGCAGGAGCGTGCTTAATTTTTCGAGCGTGACATCACCGGTTTTTCCCCCGTACAGAAGGTGAATCCGTGTGCGTATTCTTTCGAGGACCGCTGGCATGAAGTTTTCCTTTGCAGGTCTTATTTCTCTATTGTAGACGAAACTCAAGGGGGATTCAAACAAAGACTGCGGTTATGGGTGGCAAAGGCCACCTGATTATTTTCTTGCAAATATTAACGATCTGAGGTATGATTTTAAATGTACTGCGCTGAACATCGCATTTATTCAATCCGAAAAATCAAGGAAAGCGGCATGTCTCCTCTGTTTGAATCGGTAAATCCGAAGCAGATTCTGAAAACAGAAAGCGAGCAGCCGTCCTTTATCATTGAGTGGTTTAAAAAAAATACGTTCCATCATTCGCAGTTCAAGGACGTAAAACGTTTGATCGCGAAGAAAAAAGAGCTCGGGTGCACTATCAGTCTCTGTTTTCCCACGCTCAACGAGGAAAAGACCATTGGAAATGAAGTGAGGCTGCTGAAAAAAGAGCTCATGGTCAAGCACCACCTCCTGGACGAGATCGTGGTTGTCGACTCCGGGTCGAAGGACAAAACCGAAAAGGAGGCCCGCTCCGCTGGTGCGGATTTCTACAGGGCATCAGACATCCTTCCGCACTACCGTTCTTACCGTGGAAAGGGAGAAAACCTCTGGAAGAGCCTCTATGTGCTGAAGGGGACCATTATCTGCTGGATCGACGCGGACATCACCAATATTCATCCCCGTTTCGTTCTCGGGCTCGTTGGGCCGCTTCTCGAATATCCTCACCTCATGTACGTAAAGGCTTTTTACCGGAGACCGATCAGGATCCAGGGCGAGCTCCACTACACGGGAGGGGGCAGGGTCACAGAGCTCGTTGTCAGGCCGTTTTTCAATCTGCTGTTCCCCGATCTCACCGGTATCGCACAGCCCCTCTCAGGAGAGTACGCGGGAAGACGGGACCTTCTGGAGAACGTTCCATTTTTCACCGGGTACGGGGTTGAAACCGGCCATCTCATCGACATCGACAGGCTGTACGGGATCGACGTGATCGGTCAGTGTGATCTTGATATCCGGATACACCGCAATCAGAGTATCGAAGCGCTGCGGTCCATGTCCTACAGAATTCTCAAGATTCTGCTTCAGCGTGCGGATGATATGGGGAGAATAGAGATTTTTCAGGACATCTCAGACTCTCTGCAGATAATCACCGGGGTAAAGCGGACATACTCGATGGAGAAGATGAAGGTATGGGGAACGGAGAGGCCTCCCATGATTACGATACACGAGTACAGAGAGCTGCACAGCATCGAGGGTGAAGAAAATCGTCCTAACTGGGAAGTCATCAAGCCCCTTCCCTACACCGCATCCCTCATGTTTCACAAGGACCTCATCATCCCGCGGCTTGCGGGAAAGAACAAGCCGGAGGTGATACAGGAGCTCGTTGACGTGGGCAGAAACAGGATCCTCGACGAGGAAAAAGCGGCCTTTGCGCTCGAGCAGAGCGGGGAACTGGTTACAACTCCCATCGGAAGAAATATCGTGTTTTTTCATGCCTTCGGGGATTTCGTCGACGATATCGTTCCCATTATCGGCCTTTCTCCCGAGGGGATCTCGATGAAGCTCCGGGAGGAGAAATCCATCCACATTGCGTTCATGTTTCTCGCGCCTGAGTACCTGGGGGAGATCTACGCCCGAATGATCGAGTCGCTCAGCAGGATCTTTTCCAGAATGGAGCACTTCGAGTGGCTCCTCAGATGCAGGACCCCGGATGAAATCATTGCATTTATCAGCTATCTTGAAGCGAAGAACAAGATTATGAAAATGCTGAAAATCGAGGACATGGAAAAAGTCTTTCTCTGATCGCGGCGGCAGCAATACTCAGGCGTTTTCATTGCCTGATGCCCGAAGGCTCACGAGATTGTTTCCGCTGCCGTGTTCCGGCAGGCTCATTCCGACATCACCATTGCGCTGTACGGGCAGGCGGGAATGCAGAGACCGCAGCCTATGCACTTGTCCTGTTTGAAAATCACCTCCATGGATGCCCTGTTTTCGATCACCAGCGCTCCGGAAGGGCAGACAACAGTGCATGCGCTGCAGTGCGTGCACTTATCATCCACCCGCTGCACGATCATGGATATGGGTTTGTAGCTCAAACCGATATCACGGAGATAGTTGAGCCCTGCATCGAGATCGTCTTTTTTCCCACTGATCTCGATAACCATTGTGCCCTCTTCATCCTGCCCGATGCGTGCGCGGGAGATGTTCACGGTGAGATCGTAGCGTTTGATGAGATTGGAGATGATCGGTTTTTCAGTGTGCTCCTTCGGGTAGTGAAGGAGGATATTCTTTGAAACGACCCTCTTCATCGCAGATCTCCTCTCTCTTTTCTGATTTCAAGGGGTTTGAAGGCCTGACCCGAATCCGCACCGGGAAGGGCGCAGACGCGCTCGCTGAGGAAAAACATGCCCTTCTCTACCCATTCCTTGAGTGTGTGGGCGATTTCCCGTGCCATAGGGTAGCTCGACAGAGAAGCGGCCTGAACCTGCTTCTCGAGTACCTCCACAACACCGTTTCTCAGGTCACGGTAGTTGACATGGGCGATGATTTCACTCCTGCGGTTTGGATATGGATCTGAATAGTCAATAACCGGTGCGACGATGTCCTCGTCTCGAATCGATACGAACCTCACCATCTCTTCGTCAAGGATGGGAATGGGAATCCCGATGCCGATTGCAAGGCTTACCCCGTATCCGAGCATGGATACCCCCTTGACGTATCTGGCGTTCATTGCTTTCATGTCCCCGATGACCGCAATCGTTCCGGCACCTTCCACAGGGACACCAAAGCCGTTTCTCTCGACTGTGGGGTTGTGCTGTGTTCCCTCCCAGACAACATACCCGATGTTTCCCCCGAGAAAGATCCGTGTTCCGATTCCGATCGTCCGTAAGAAGGGATCGTTGAGAAGCGGGCTGAGCTGGCCGGCACTGGAAAAATTCATATTTCCCATATTCGGCTGAAGCACACCGAGATATGTGTAAATGACACGAGAGGAGCAGTTGACCGCAACATTGTAGTTCTGGTAGCAGTTTCGCGGGTTCATGAGAAAGGCCTGGTTGAGGTCTTTGAGGCGGATATATGTTTCCAGCTCTTTTCTGGGGTAGCAGTCGGTTCCGTAGGAAGTTGCCCTGAGAAGCACGTCCTTTCCGGAAATAAGATCCTCGATTACGTGCCCTCCACCGTACTCGAACCTGCCTGGATAAATCTTGTTTGCCACGTCCTCGTCGTGAATCTGGGCCGCCCCAAGGTAGATGTCGCACGCTGCGATGCCTCCGTAGGCAGCAACCCCGTTCAGCCACGCCTTCTGTATTTTCATCCGCGGAGCAGTGTGGCCGACGTTGAGGAACGCGCCTGAAGAACACATCGGGCTGAAGGTTCCGGTGGTAACCACGTCTACACTGTCCGCTGTTTTTTTTGGCCCCTTTTCCTCCACATAGGGAATGATTTCCTCAGCGGTGAAGACCACGGCCTTGCGCTCCCGGATTTTTGCATTGATTTCTTCGATTGTTTTCGGCATGACCGCTCCTTTATCGGCCGTATATAAGCTCGAGACTGCACTGCTTTGCCCGCAGTGGTTCTAAAAATATAACAAACGGTGGTGGAAATTCAATTGAAATAGTGCAAATGTGCGTGTATGGTAGAGAAACGAAAACCACATACAAGGAGGAAGTGGTGGAGCCGAAAAAGGTGGTAGCAATCTCGGGCGCATCTTCCGGAATCGGAAAAGCTGCGGCCATACATCTTGCTCAACAGGGGTACGGGGTGGCGATATGCGCCCGGCGAAAAGAGCTTTTAGACGAGATCGCCTGTTCAGTGAAAAATGCAGTGATCTTTCCCCAGCAGGCGGATATGACGAAATGGGATGATGTGCAGAACTTCATTCGAAAGACACACCAGGAATTCAAAAAGATCGACGTGCTCTTCAACAATCTCGGCGCAGGCATTCGCTTTACGGAGTTCGAAGATCTCACCCTGGAGGAAATTCGCGAAGGAATCGAGGTGAATCTCACCTCGGTTCTCTATGGATGCAAGGCAGTCATTCCGATCATGAAGTCTCAGGGCAGAGGCCACATCATCAATACGACCTCTATTCTCGGAAAACGGGCGCGCGCCGGGCTTTCCGTGTACACTGCAGGGAAGCACGGAGTTGATGGATTTTCGCGCTCTCTTTTTAATGAGGTGAAGAAGTACGGGATAAAGGTGAGCGTAATCGGGCCTGCAATGGTAAACACCCGGTGGGCTGAAAAAGCGGGAATAAAGACGCAGTTTACAAAGGGAAAGATGCTCGAACCGGAAGATGTCGCGCACATGTTGCAGATGCTGATTGAAACACCCGACCACTACACCGTCTGGAGTATCGACCTCATGGCACTTACCCAGACGATCGATCCACTGTGATCGGTCCTGTTTTCAGATGGAAAAACGCTCAGCGAGGCGGATGCCCGTTTATCGCTTGTACCCGAATTTTCGCAAAAGCTCTTTTCTGGCATTCACGTCTTCGTCACTTTCCACGCCCTTGGGGTCGTACCCGTCGATCACACCGAGCACGCCGCGTCCCTGATCGGTTTCTGCAACAATGACCTCGACGGGGTTTGCGGTCGCACAGAACAGGTGCACCACTTCTCTTGTATCCCTGATCGACGGAAGGATATTTATTGGAAAACCCTCCCTGAGAAAAATGACGAACACGTGGCCGGCGCCGATCTTCTGCGCGGTATCCACCGCATTTTTTATGAGAGCTTCGTTATTCCCGTCTTTTCTCACCAGGCACACTCCTGACGCCTCGTTGAAAGCGATGCCGAACTGTATGTGAGACGAGGTGTTTACAACCGCCTCGTACAGGTCCTCCACACTTTTGATGAAGTGCGTCTGTCCGATGATGATGTTTGTGTTTTCGGGGACATCGATCTTTACTGAAAAAAGTTCCATTTGTTCCTCCGGTTTTTGTTCACTATTATAGGGGGACTTTTAAAAATGTTCAATGGGTGGGTTCGTAAAGAATAATTTTCTACTCAGGGCGGGGGAAAAAGCAGTATTGTACAGGCGGGGGCAAAAGGATGATCGTGATAACCGGTGGTGGAACAGGCGGGCACATATTTCCCAATGTTTCAGTAATCGGAGAGCTGCAGAGGCGTGGGTGTGAGAATATCGTTTGGGTGGGAGAAAAGTGCGGGAAAGAAGAGGGGTGGGCTGAACGGCTTGGAGTTCGGTACTGCGGGATACTCACTGGAAAGCTGAGAAGGTATTTCTCCCTGAGGAATTTCCTGGACATATTTCTTGTGTGCGCTGGGGTATTTCAGTCATTTTTTCTATTTCTGAAATTAAGGCCCGACATTGTTTTCTCAAAAGGCGGATTCGTCGCAGTTCCACCTGTCTGTGCAGCCCGACTGCTCCGCATTCCCGTGGTTACTCATGAAAGTGACATTCTTCCAGGGCTTGCGACGAGAATCATCGCGCGGTCTGCCAGGGTTGTCTGCGTGTCCTGGGAAAAGACGGAGGCCTGTTTTCCGGATAAAAACGTCGTGCTCACGGGAAACCCCATTCGGGATGTGATCACAAGGGGAGAGAGGGTGCGCGGGCTCTCGTTTTTGGGGTTTCATGAATCGCTTCCTGTTGTCCTCGTGATGGGCGGAAGCCTCGGCGCGTCATCACTCAACAGCGCTGCGTGGGATATGAGAGACCGGTTTGACCTCCCCTTCAATCTCGTTCACCAGTGCGGTGAGGGGAAGCGGAGAAGAGGACAGATCAATGACCCGCGCTACCGCGCGTTCGAGTTCATCCGTGACGAGATGGGAGACGTGCTTGCCGCCGCTGACATCGTGGTATCCCGATCAGGGGCCGGGGCACTCTTCGAGATCGGATACATGAAAAAACCCGCGGTTCTTGTTCCTTTGCCGAAATCGAAGAGCAGGGGAGAACAGCTGCACAATGCACGGTACTTCGAAGAAAACGGTGCGGCAGTCGTCCTCGACGACGAAACGCTCAGCGGAGAGATCCTACTCTCCACCATAAGAATGCTTCTCCAAGATTCTTCCCGTATGAACGACATGGGGAGGAATGCTGCGTCCCTGTGTGCACAGGATGCAGCGAAGAGAATCGTCGACACTCTGGAATCCTTTCTCTCCTGAACGTACGGCAGCACGGAAAAATTCTTCTGAATTTCCCTATGATGTATTATATTGAGTAAAAATATACCACATGCTTTTAGGAGGAAAGAATGATTGATGTAGAGAAACTGTTGGGTAATGAAGCGTCCGACCTTTTAGAATACAAGTGCAAAACCGTTCCAAAGGAGCAGCTCCATCTGCCGGGGCCTGATTTCATAGACAGGGTTGTCGTATACAACGACAGGCCCTCCAACGTGCTCAGAAACATGCAGGCCGTTTACGACCATGGAAGACTCGGGAAAACGGGTTATCTCTCTATTCTTCCGGTCGATCAGGGAATAGAGCATTCTGCGAGCAGCGCTTTTGCACCGAACCCCATCTATTATGATCCTGAAAACATCGTCAAACTCGCGCTTGAAGGGGATTGCAATGGCGTTGCATCCACACTCGGAGTGCTCGGATCGGTGTCAAGGAAATACGCCCACAAGATTCCGTTTATCGTGAAGATAAACCACAATGAATTGTTAACCTACCCCAACAAGTTTGATCAGGTGTTTTTTGCCAGTGTTGACCAGGCCTTCAACATGGGTGCCGTTGCCGTGGGTGCGACGGTGTACTATGGATCCGAAGAGTCGAGCAGACAGATTCAGGAAATCAGCCAGGCATTTGAGTACGCGCACAGCCTGGGGATGTTCACCGTGCTCTGGGCCTATCTGAGAAACAATGCATTCAAAACCAAAGAGAATGACTATCACCTTGCCGCAGACCTCTCAAACCAGGCCAATCACCTCGGAGTGACAATCCAGGCGGACATTATCAAGCAGAAGCAGGCGCAGTGCAACGGAGGGTTCAAGGCA
>Ga0315545_1004289_pt1 | contig 11809 bp, 12 predicted proteins | sample SalMarSW160210MG_FD_203096 | JGI IMG/M metagenome (GOLD analysis project Ga0315545, IMG submission 203096) | Salt marsh sediment microbial communities from the Plum Island Ecosystem LTER, Massachusetts, United States - Salt Marsh Sediment SW1602-10 ... | reverse complement strand
TTCTGGATTGCCTCACCCCTAAGTTCGATGTGGAAAGGTTTGGCATCCTTTTGGTAGGGAGCATCAGGCACGCCGATGCCTTGATAGTTACTGGGGCTGTTACCAGACAGGCGGCTCCTAAGCTCAAATATCTCTGGGAGCAGATGCCCAAGCCAGGATTGGTCATTGCCTTAGGGGCTTGCGGCTGCTCCTCAGGGATTTTCCGGGACTCTTATAACATCATCGGACCGGTGGATAGGATCATCCCCGTAGATGTCTATGTCCCTGGATGTCCACCCAAGCCAGAGGCCATCATCTCAGGGATTGTCAAGGGGTTGGGAAAACTTTAAGCTAATAGTTACCACTGATAACCACGGACTATGCACAGAAAAGTAGGAATCAGCATAAACCTTATTCTTAATTCTTAATTCTCCATTGCTTTTCCCCCTGAGATTCCGTGGTGATTTTTGCATTTAAGCTATGGATGTAGCCAAAAAGATACAATCTAAGTTCGGGAAGAAGGTGGAGTTGGCCCAGAGGTCACCGAAGAGGCTTTATATCCTGGTGGACAAGGGCGATCTTCCTTCAGTGGCCCGCTATCTCTTTGAAGAGCTAAAAGCCCGTTTCTGCACGGCCAGCGCAGTGGACACCAGAGGGGGAATTGAGATACTGTATCATTTCTTCTTTGATGAACTCTCCCTGATGGTTAGCTTGAGAACCTTGATTGCCAAGCCATCCCCCCAGATAGATTCCATTGCCCCTTTTCTTAAGGGAGCCGAATGGATAGAGAGGGAGATAACCGACCTCTTTGGGATAAGGTTTGTGGGCCATCCCGACCCCCGCAGGCTTATTCTATCAGATGATTGGCCCGAGGGGGAATACCCATGTCTGAGGAGCTCAGATTGAAGACGATCATCCCTATAGGCCCCTATCATCCCCTCTTAGAGGAGCCAGAGTTCTTCAAGCTGGTGGTAGAGGGGGAGACTGTGGTGGATATGGATGTGAGGATTGGCTGGAACCATCGGGGGATAGAGAAGATTGCCGAAGGGAAGACCTACGATCAGGTTATCTTCTTGGTGGAACGCATCTGTGGCATCTGTTCCACCTCCCATCCCATAGCCAATGTCCTGGCCCAGGAGGATCTGGCTGGGGCAGAGGTGCCGGAGAGGGCCCAGTATATTCGCTCCATTGTGGCCGAGCTGGAGAGGCTGCACAGCCACCTCCTCTGGCTGGGGTTGGCTGGCCATTTTATCGGATATAACACCATCTTTATGTGGGTATGGAAAGCCAGGGAACCCATCCTGGACCTTTTTGAGCTAATCACCGGAAACCGCAACGACTATGCTATGCTCAGGCCAGGTGGGGTTCGCCGGGACATCTACAAGAAGGATCTATCGGCCGTCAGGAAGGTGATGGATGAACTGGAGCCGGCCAATGAGATGCTCACCAAAGCCATCCTGGATGACCCGGTGATGGGCGCCCGGCTGAAGGGGGTTGGGGTTCTGAGCAAGGAGGATGCCATCAGATATTGTGTTTTGGGTCCCACGGCCAGGGCCTCGGCGGTGGACATTGATGTGAGACGGGATGAGCCCTATGCCGCCTACGACAAGGTGGAGTGGAAGGTAATCGTGCAAGAGGGGGGAGATGTTCTAGCCAAGGCCGTGGTGAGACTATTGGAGAACTCTGAGTCCATTAAGATAATCCGTCAGTGTGTCGATAGGTTAGAGGAACTGCCCGAAGGGGATATCTGGAACCCTATCCCCCAGATGCCCGTTGGGGAGGGAATCGGTCATGAGGAAGCCCCCCGGGGGGAGTGTCTCCATTATATCCGCTCCGATGGGGGGAACTACCCGCTGAGGGTGAAGGTAAGGGCTCCCACTTACAATAATCTTCCTTCATTTGAGGCCTCCTGTCTGGGGGAGACCATATCTGATGTGGCCCTGATCACCGCAGGCATTGATCCCTGCTACTGCTGCACGGAGAGGATGGCCGCCGTCTATGATGACTCAGATAAAAGGTTATATGATTGGCAGGATCTGGTGAGGTTATCCCAGGAGAAGACGGAGAAGATTAGGAAGGAGTTAGGGAAATAGGATGGATCCAGTGAATCTCCTATATCCAGTTTTTGTCCCCATAATCATCGGGTTGATAATCCTCTTCTTGCCCCAGAGGTTGAGACCCTTGCATGGAGCTCTGGCTCTTTTGGTTACTATTTTCACCTTTGTCATTTCGGTAAGGATTTTCCTTTTACCCAAGCTAACCTATCAGCTTTTCACCTGGAAGGTCGGAGGGGCCAACCTTTCCTTTGAGCTTTTATCCTATCATTTCGGAGCTTGTATGGCCCTCTTTGTGAGCCTTTTTGGCCTTCTTCTCACCCTCTATTCCCTGGGCTACATCAGGGGTAAGGAATATCCCAACCGTTATTTCTCCTATCTACTGATCACCGTTGGGGCTTCCTGTGGGGCCGTTTTGGCCAACAATCTCTTGCTTCTCTTGGTCTTCTGGGAGATCGTCACCCTTATGTTCTACCTTCTGGTGACCTTGGGGGGAAACAAGCTCTCTCCCTTAGCGGCCAAGAAGAGTTTTGCCATCCTGGGTTTTTCCGACTGTGCCTTGCTTTTGGGGATTGTCTTGCTTTGGGGTCTCACTGGCACGTTTAAACTAAGCGATATTTCAGTGAGTCTGGGAAGCGGGACTTCCCATTTTATCTTTATCCTTTTTATGATTGGGGCGATTACCAAGGCCGGGGCGATGCCTTTCCACTCCTGGATTCCCTCTGCTGCCGAGGGAGCTCCCACGCCGGTGATGGCCTTTCTCCCTGCGGCCTTGGACAAGCTCTTGGGGATCTACCTTCTGGCTCGCATAAGCTTAGATCTCTTCATTATGGATAAGTCAATGGGGATGGTTCTGATGATCATCGGGGCGGTAACCATAATCCTGGCGGTGATGATGGCCCTGGTGCAGCACGACCTGAAGAAGCTTCTCTCCTTCCATGCCATAAGTCAGGTGGGATATATGGTGCTGGGGATAGGCACTGGAGTGCCCATAGGGATAATGGGCGGGCTATTTCATATGTTGAATAATTGTATCTACAAGTGTGCTCTCTTCCTGGAGGCTGGTTCTGTAGAGCAGAAAACGGGGACTACAGATCTCTCTAAATTGGGAGGATTGGCCTCAGCGATGCCTGTTACCTTTTTTGCCGCTTTCATCTCAGCTCTCTCCATCTCCGGAGTCCCTCCCTTTAACGGTTTTGTCTCCAAGTGGATGGTCTATCAGGGGACGATAATATCCCATCAGCCTATATTCTTGGTGGCCGCTATGTTCGGAAGCTCTCTTACCTTAGCCTCATTCGTCAAGGTTCTGTATTCGGTCTTCTGGGGGCAGAGACCCAAGGAGCTGAGCGGGGTAAAGGAGGTTGGCTTTTCTATGAAGGTTCCTATGCTGATCTTGGCTCTGCTCTGCATATTCTTTGGTTGCTTCGCCCAGTTCCCCCTCGGCCACTTCATCGGTCCAGTGATGGGATATAGTTTTCACCAGGTCCCTCAGGCCATAACCTTCTATGACGCCCTCTGGAGCCCAACTCTGGCTGCTGTTTTGATCATTATTGCCCTCATAGTAGGGCTTATCATCTATCTTTTTGGCCGCCTGAAGCTGAGGCGGACTGGGCTGATGTATGTAGGTGGTGAGATAATGGATCCTGAGGAGGTGAGGGTTCCCGGAACGGGTTTCTATGAGACCATAAGCAACTTAAAAGGGTTTAAGGGAGCCTATGGTGATGCGGAGAAGGGGGTCTTTGATCTTTACTACTTGACAGGGAAGTATGGGAATAATATAGTTCAGGTGCTGAGGAAACTGCACGATGGGGTCCTCTCCACTTACCTCTCCTGGTGCATAATCGGCCTGGGTTTTCTACTTTTTCTCTTGATGAGGTGAAATATAGTTGCCGAGGATCAGAAGAAATCAGTATTGATAATTAGCTGACTGCTGATTGCTGACAGCTTGTCACTGATCCCTGTCCTCTGTACTACGAACTGTTACAATACTTTGTTGAAACTGCTCCTCGATAAAATATCTGTTAAGTGCCGTCAGCATCGCCTAAAAGGAGATATATCCGAAGCACCTCGGATATACCCCCAAATTGGAAGGATATCCGAACTGGTTTCGGATATAAAAAGTTAGATGAAATCGCCTGTAGTTTGCTTGATATTACAAAACAACTTGGTATGTAACAAGTGTGAATAAGGAGGAAAACAGAGTGAAAAAGATATTTTTCTTAAGTCACAGCTCTAAAGACAAAGAAGTTGTTGAAAAAATAGCCAAATCGTTAGGCAAGGAAAGGTGCTGGCTATACGAGTGGGAAGTTAAGCCTGGAGAAAGCATTTTTAAGTTTGATAGAGGACTTGCTGATTCTCGTATCTTTGTTGTGTTCTGGAGTAAAAATGCTGCTTCGTCCCAATGGGTTGAGGAAGAAACTAGCCAAGCTCGGATACGTTTATCTCGCGATAGAGGATTCCGCCTCATCGTGGTAAAACTCGACATAACTCCGCTACCTGACTCACTTGCGTATCGTTCATATATCGAAGGAACTCAAGGAATAGATTTTATTGTTGAGAAAATTCAATCTGTAGAAAGAGATTTAACTCCTGAAGAAGTTTTTGTTGGTAAATCTACACTTAAAGATTCTTTTCAAGATAGACAATGGGAATTAGATAAGTTGGAACAGTTCACGTCCTTGCCAGGCTATTCTGGAATTATTGTTTTGGGCCCTGATGGAATAGGGAAAACATCTCTCCTTAAAAGATCAATGGCCTATCTTTTCTCTGATCTCACTCCAATATGGATTGACCTCAAAATTGCTTCTACTCCAGTCCGATTGCTGGCATCAATTGCTAAACCATTAAGTGTTATAATTGACCCCGATTATGCGGCGAGAGAACCCGTAAAGATGTGGCGCGACAAGCTGCTGCCAGAAATAGCACAATCAGAGAGAATATTCATTGTTTTAGATAATATGGAAATGCAAACTGCTGTTCCTGCGTTGGAAGGGCGGAATATAGTAAACTTAATCAACGTTATCTGCAGAGACCTTGTAGAACTTGACAAGCCAGAAAATCCTAACGTAATAGTAATATCTTGGGGATTGCCAGATTTAGATCAGATAACCCTTGCTAGATATGGAAGATTGGAATTAGGTTCACTTAATAAAAAATTTATGATAAGAGCCTTGCGATTCCATTTAAGCCGTACTGCTTCTATGGAATATAAGTCAGAAAAGTTAGAATTATTAGTGGAACAATTGAAAGGATACCCATTAGCGATAAACTTAGCTGCGATGCGGGTTGCTGAACGAGGTATAGATGCTGTTATAGAGGATACATCTGGCATACATAAAATGCTCTTTGACATGGCACGAGAATTGTTTTCACGCTTATCAATAACACAGGAAGAGAAGAAACTATTAACTTTGCTAGCTACTTCGATATGCCCCTTAAATGCTGACCATCTCCGGGGCATTCTCGGACGAGATTGGGGAACAATTATTGGGGGGATTGCGGAGAAACAGTTATTGGACCCCACATCAGAAGAATATTCATTGCATGGTATTTTGGGTGATTATATATCGGAATCAATGGCTACCCCCGACGAAATAATGGAATGCCATGGGAAACTTGGTGATCTTTTTAAGACTGAATGGCGGAAAGCACCTGAAAAAAGTGCTGCATCAGCACAATATGGTTCCCTGGCTTATTTTCATAATCTTTCCGGTGGTCAAGAGTCAACAGCAGAAATTATCAAATTTGCTTATTTGGAAGAAGCGAAAGAAGCATCCATAGAGTTATATAAGCGCGGTCAATATAAAACAGCATTAGCATATCTTGAGAATATCAAAAAAATAGATAAACTACCTGACCCAATTTACGACTTCTATTATGCACTGTCGCTTAACAGGCTAGAAAGATCCGAAGAAGCATTACCTATTATGAAGGAACTCAGTGAAAAATATCCTAATGTAGCCAGGTATCATCATGGACTCGGAACAATCTTAAAGTGGTTACATGACTACAAGGGAGCTGCCAATTCTTTCCGAAAGGCCATTGCTATGGCTTCCCGAGGAGGAAAACCTACCCCCCTATGCAGTCTTGCTAAACTCTTATGTGAACAAGGTAAATTAAAAGAAGCTCTTCCTCTTGCTAAAGAAGCTTTGGAAATAGCACCTAGAAAATCATTTGTAGTAGCTATTGCGAGTGATGTATTAGAAAAAGCCAATGATATTCAGGGTGCTTTAAAGATTATCATGGAGGCTCTCAAAACATCACCTACAGACGCTCGGCTGAACCATAGGGCAGGTATACTTCTAAAAAAGGTAGGTCGTTTTACAGAAGCGAAAGAACATCTTGAGATTGCCGTTTCAGACCCTGCTATGGCTTTTTCGTATACTGCCCTTGCGGATGTGTATCTTCAACTTGGTGATATTAATGAAGCAGAAAAAACTCTGGGGAAATTTCCTGGAAGAAGGGAAGGCAATGCAAGTTATTTATCAACAGAAGGAAATATATTAAGACTTAAAGAAGAATTCGAAAAAGCAGAAAGATTTCTGAAAAAGGCCAATAAATTGGAGCCGGATAATCCAGTGCATTATGGTGGATTAGCACAATTGAAGTATGACCAAGCACAACAGGCTATTTCAAATGGCAAGAAACAAATTGCCTTTATATCTATCGATGAGGCAAAAGGTTTTTTAGCAAATGGCTTAAATATAGACAGGAATAACGATGTTCTCCTTTCGATACGGCATGCTGTAGCTGAATTTGAACTTAAGATTGGTCGAAAGTAACTTGCGGACTGTATCCGGAAGATTTGAAGAACTGAGATTATTAGATGGAGGATACTGTAAGTATCTTAAAAACAGGCAACTTCATATAACAGTGGATAAAAGGGGAATCAAAGCCCCCCCAAATTGCCTTCGGCAACTTCTTTTATCCGCAAAACGTTAGATGAAATATCGGGCTATATAAGAATGAGCCTTACCAGGAGCTTGTTATGACCAGAAAGAAATTTGATGCATCCATTCCCAGAAAAATGTTCTGGTCTAATAAAATTCCAAACAGCAAACTATGTCCCGACTGTAATGCAAAAATTAAAGGGAATACCATACTTATTTAATTGCAACACGGAAGGAAGGTAATTATGAAACTTTTATCACTGGGAATGAAGGGGGTTGTTTTTGTCCTAACTGTGAGATAGTAGTGTTGGATCACAATATGTTTGTCGAACTGGTATCACAATCCGACAAATTCTCTACCTCACTTGAATTCGCAGTTTTAGGAATAGTAGATATGAGTGCCATTCCTGAAGATAAAAAAGGTATTCCAATTGGTGGTAATGATAATCCAATTCCTTTAGTGGAATTTACAAATCTTTCTAAGAGAAGAAAATCGGGAAAAACGCGGAGAAGAAAAAATAGAAAATGAGCAGATACTTCGTATAGCACGGCATATCTGATTCGGACTTACGTTATCAACTGAACTACCTTTCGGGTAGCTTCGTATAGCCCGAAACCGTTAGGCAAACTTGAGAGAAGTTTAGAATAATTTGGGTTAGACCCTTGTCCCTTAACCTTAATGGGAGGTTGTAACTCGACTTTGGCCATTTTTTTACTCGGTCATTTCCTCGAAGCTTGTCCTCAATTCTGATCGAGGAGTGGGAATCAGGTTCTGTCGTATCTAGATTCCTGCTTTCGCAGGAATGACATTATTATAGGTGCAGAAGCAGTTGGGAAATAGCTAAAGTCAACCCAAAGTGATTAGTTAATCTATTTTTAAGTCCTTGCTTTTAAAGCCTTATTAATTGCCAGAATCGATTTAGGGAAATGGCCAAAGTCGAGGTTGTAATTGACCTTATTTGTTGTCTTTCTTGTGTTTATGATTAGCTGAGATGTCCTTCAACTTTTAAAATCAGAAGGGACAATGAATGTTGATATTTTAGGATTTATCAAATCCTGTATTAAACATCGTAAGATACACTGGACATATCATGTCAATATGCGATTGAAAGGACGAGCTATATCACGGGAAACTATTTTATCTTCGGTTGACACCTATGAAATAATAGAGGAATATCCTAAAGATAAGTATTTACCAAGCTATCTCATTTATGCAAAATATGAAAGCCAGATTATTCATATTCAAATAGCTACTGATTTGGAAAACGATAATATAACGATTGTTACAAGCTATAAACCAACTCTGGACAAATGGGAGAAAAATTTCAAAACAAGGGGAAAATTATGATTTGTCATAACTGCGGAGGAAAGTTAGAGAAAGTCATTACCGATTTGCCATTTAAAGTTAGACATCATTGCATTGTTATCATCAAAGGAATACCCGTTTTGCAATGTCAAAATTGTAGTGAATACTTAATTGAAGATTCAGTTATGGAGAAAATAGATCGGATCTTAGATAAGATTGATAGAACAGCGGAGCTTGAAATTCTCAGTTATGCTATATAATGGGAAAGCACTTCAGCTAACAACGGGTTTGCGGGGTTTCGCTAAATCACTTCGGGGATTTACAAACAGGTATTAAGCAAACTTGATAGAAGTTTTAGAATAGATTGGGTCAGACGTTTTAAACTTAATGGGAGGTTGTAATTGACCTTATTTGTTGTCCTTCTTGTATTTATGATCATCGGCTCCATTATTGCCATCGAGGCCAGGAATCTCCTCTCCGCGGTGATATCGGTGGGAGCCGTGGGTTTTGCCTTAAGCATCGGCCTTCTCCTCTTGGGGGCACCGGACCTGGCTATCACCCAGATAGTTGTGGAGGTAATCGCCTTGATTCTCTTGATCAGAGGAACTATCTCCTTGGATAACAAGGCTATAGAGAAACATAGGGACACATTTGCTGTGATCTCTACCCTAGTTTTTTTGGGCATCTTCCTGGTCTTCGGCTATGTGGCCCTCCAGGATATGCCCAAGCTTGGAGACCCCTTGATGAAAGTCTCCCAGGGCTATCTGCAGACGGGCCTCCAGAAGACAGGGGCAGCCAACATAGTTATGTCCATAGTCCTTGACTTCAGGGGTTATGACACCCTGGGGGAGGCCACCGTGCTTTTCACCTCCATCTTAGGGGCCTTTGTGGTTCTAAGGAGGAGGGGGAGGAAGAGGAAGGAGGAGAAGGACAGGGCCAGGGTAGGGATACCTGGTGATCTTTGAGGGAGGAAAGCTATGCGAGGGATGACCCTGATAGTGAAGACCGTGGTGCGCATCGTCAGCGCCTTTATCGTGCTCTATGGGATCTATATCATCCTTTATGGTCATCTAACACCTGGTGGGGGCTTCCCCGGAGGTGTGATCGTGGCCGCTGCCTTTATTCTCATTATGCTGGCCTATGGGAAGGAGATAGCCCTGAAAAGGTTTGGCGATAGATCAGCCTCACTGCTGGACAACTTTGGGGCCTTGGGCTTTTTGGTTATTGCCCTTTTGGGATTAACCGGTGGTTACTTCTTTTTCAACTTCATCAATAAGGGTCAACCGTTTAGGCTGGTGAGTGCGGGCACTATGCCCCTCTCCAATATCGCCATCGGGATAAAGGTCTTGGCCTGTCTCTATGCTGTGTTTGTGGCCTTGGCCATATTTGGCAGAGCAGTCCACAGGGTAGAGAGAGGGGACTTAAAGGGAGGAGAAGAGAGATGATAGTTTACCTTCTTACCCTTTTCCTCTTCGTGATGGGCATCTACTGCCTTGTGGCCAAAAAGAATATCGTCAAAAAGGTAATTGGAATAGTAATTATGGATTATGCGGTTAACCTCTTCCTTGTTCTGGTAGGATATAGGAGGGAAGGGGTAGCTCCCATCCTTCTTAAGGGGATGGATAGGGCCAAGTTCGCCACGCAAAGCGTAGATCCCCTTCCCCAGGCCCTTGTTCTCACCTCCATAGTCATCGGCTTGGGGGTGTTGGCCCTGATGGTTGCCCTCTGCATCAGGCTATACGAGAAGTATAAAACCTTCGATATGAGTGAGATAAGGAGATTGAGGGGATGAGAGTTTCAAGGAGTAGCGATGCATAACCTTCTTCCCCTTTTTATTGGTATCCCTCTGGGGGCAGTCTTTCTGGGCCTGATCATCGCCAAGCTCTGGAGAGGGGTGGGGGACCTCTTTGCCTTTCTGGGCACCCTCTCCCTGACGGCCTTCTCCTTCTGCCTATTGGGCCACCCTCCATTCATCTACAAAATGGGAGGGTGGATTCCCCCTGTGGGGATTAACCTGGTCTCCGATGGCTTGAGCACTTTTATGCTGATTGTAATAAACACCGTGGCTTTCTTGGCCATTTGCTTTTCCCTGAAGTATATGGAGCTCTACACGGCCAAACCTAAGTATTATGCCCTTTTTATGCTTATGCTGGCCGGGATGAATGGGGTAGCCCTCACTGGAGATATGTTCAACCTCTTCGTATTTTTGGAGATAGCCTCCATCGCCTCCTATGCCTTAGTGGCCTTTGGCTGTGAGCACGAGGAGTTGGAGGCCTCTTTTAAATACATCATTCTTGGTGGGGCGGCCTCCGCCTTTATCCTCCTGGGGGTGGCTATCCTCTATAGTATAACCGGTACCCTGAATATGGCCGATATGGCTCAGATATTCTCCTCTGGAAAGATAAATAAGGCTGCCCTCTTTGCTCTGGCCTTTTTCACTATGGGGTTTGGGGTAAAGGGTGCTCTGGTGCCCTTCCATGCCTGGCTTCCCGATGCCCATCCATCTGCTCCTGCTCCCATCTCGGCTATGCTCTCCGGAGTTCTGATAAAGGTCTTGGGAATCTATGCCTTGACCAGAATAATCTTCAATGTCTTTGGCTTTACCCCTACTTTGGGAACCATACTGATGGCCTTGGGCGGACTTTCTATGGTTATGGGGGCCCTCCTGGCCATTGGCCAGGATGACCTAAAGAGGCTATTGGCCTACTCCACCATAAGCCAGATTGGCTATATAGTCTTGGGACTGGGGCTGGGCACCCCCTTAGGGATAATGGGAGGGCTTTTCCATCTCCTAAACCATGCCACCTTCAAGTCCCTCCTCTTTATGTCATCGGGGGCCATTGAGTATTCCACGGGGACAAGGAAGCTAAGCCAGATGGGTGGGTTGAACAAGAGGCTTCCAGTCACCACTGCCACCTCAACAGTGGGTTTCCTCTCCGTCAGCGGTATTCCCCCCTTCAACGGCTTTTTCAGTAAGCTGATTGTAATTATCGCCTGTGTAGAGGCTCACCAATACATATATGCGGGGGTAGCTGTCTTTGTGGGCCTCTTCACCCTCCTCTACTTTATGAGGGTGCAGAGGAACCTTCTCTTTGGAGATTTGCCGGAGACCCTTAAGGGGATCAAGGAAGTTCCATTCCTAATGTGCCTTTCGCTGGTGATCCTGACTCTCCTCTGTCTGGGGTTGAGCTTTCTCTATCCGTTGATGTCCAAGACCATCCTGGCCTCGGCTCGGGATGCCCTTTTGGACACATCGGCTTACATTAAACTCGTTCTGGGGGGTTAATGGCAAGGAAGATAATAATTTTTCTGATTCTCTTTATTACTTGGCTTCTTTTGACCTGGTCCCTCGATCCAGAGGAGCTCATTGCCGGGGCAGCAGTGGCATTTTTGATCAGCCTTCTCTTCTGGGATGTCTTTCTCAAAGAAGGGAAGAGGACTATCTTTAAGCCCCGGAGGTTTCTCTGGCTTCTCCTCTATCTGCCTGTCTTTTTCTACTATGTGATCAAGGCCAACTTCGATGTGGCCTATAGGGTCCTTCATCCGCAGATGCCTATAAATCCAGGGATAGTAAGGGTGAA
>Ga0315545_1004286_pt1 | contig 11813 bp, 8 predicted proteins | sample SalMarSW160210MG_FD_203096 | JGI IMG/M metagenome (GOLD analysis project Ga0315545, IMG submission 203096) | Salt marsh sediment microbial communities from the Plum Island Ecosystem LTER, Massachusetts, United States - Salt Marsh Sediment SW1602-10 ... | reverse complement strand
CTTCACTGCTAATAGGGAAGGGGATCATGTGGACGTCGGGCAGTTTCAATAGTCTGGCATTTTCGACAGTGACGTCGAGGCTGTCCGGATGCAGGACAACCAGAGGTGCCCTGAAGAGCTCCCCTCCGAAATCTTTAAGGCTGTCCAGCAGCACACGGATTTTGCGAAACGATGTCGGTGATGCAGCGAGGGACGCGAACATGACCTGTTCCATGTTGTCACCGCCTTTTCATTCTTTGGAGCGGAAGAGAGCCAGACGCATGTAAACTGCGGCCTTGGAGAATTATATAACAGCACGGACACTCTTGCCACGTGTCGGCAACGCCCGTTTTGTGTCGTTAGGGGAAATAAGACAGTTATAAGGTCTCAATAACCCGACACTTTGAGGGCTTGCCCAGGCCAAGACAAATGCTCAGAATGTGTGATGCATCGCAACACTGTTGCCCAATCCTGACTTTGTGTGGTCTTTCCTGTCTTGCTTCTTTAGATGATCTCTGAAACCTTCCTCCATAATGCGCCCGGTCCGTGACAATCTTCTCGCTCTTGAGTTGTGTTACTACAGCGCCGGCCCTTCCTATAGTGAGCAGCCATCTCATCATAACTCAGACGCGTCGGGGAACAACACAAGATCAAGAAGACATCAACCCTTGCCGGGTATTGAACGAAGTGGCGATTTGTGACTCCTTAGCTCCATAGTGTTTCTGGGACACGCGGAAACCCCCTTGACATTTCCTCAAGAAGGGATACAATATTCCTATAAGAGGTGTTCAGTAAGTTTCAAGACTCTGCTTCTTAAAGGAAAGATCTTGGTCGGTAAGAGCTTTGAACTAACGAGGAGGTTAAAATATGTAGCAAATGAAGGATAGTGAAAAGCGACATAAAGCTGCCAAGAAGATAAGGCAATTGACGATACAGGAAAGATAGCAAAGCTAGCTAAAACAAACTTGAAAGGAGGTTGAAAATGAATAAATCGAGACTTTAGTTTGTGACTATTGTATTAGTGAGCGTGGCGCTCTCACTTTGGGCCGCGCCTCTGGTCATTGCCCAGACCAATCTGGTCTCCAACGGCGATTTCGAAGGGGGATTCACCTCGGTGCCTATTGTCGACCCTCTGGATGGGGCCAATGATTATGTTCCGAATGGCTGGAGCCGTTATGAGACCTTCAGCGGAGGTGTTGTGGAGTTCTCTTCTCTGAGTCAGCAGCCTAATAATGGACCTAGCCTGCCTGGGACCAGCTCCCCACTCCACGGAAGAGCGGATACAGGCACTCAGTCAGGAGATTGGACTGCTATCTACCAGGACCTTAACATTGATGCCTCCGAGTGCTCAGCCCTAACTCTGAACATGGATGTGAAGGTGATTACCCATAACCTGGAAGCAGGAGGATGGGTCACACCGGCTTTCGAGTGGCCTGTCATCGTGCAGATAAGCTACACTACCACCGGTGGAGGCACGCAGGTGTGGAGGCACGGCTGGTATCTCGATCCGCCTGGCGACTTCGTCTCCGGCTGGATCGACGACCCTGGCACTGGCTTGATCCCTATCTTCAATGATGAGCAGGTCACATTGGGAGTGTGGGATGCCAACTCCTTCAACCTCCTCGCTGAGCTCCCACAGGTCGACACCATCACCCGAATCTATGTAGGCGGCTCCGGTTGGGACTTCGAAGGCCAGGTTGACAACGTTGAAATCGTGTGTACGCCACGCGTACCACCAGGCGTGCCTACCCTGTCCCAATGGGGCATTATCGCATTGATAATTATCCTCGGTGCCAGCGTTCTCCTGCTACTAAGAAGAAAGACGAGCAATTCCAGAGCATAGTCGCCAAGAGCGAAGGTCAAAGATAGGAATATAGAAATAAAGTGAAGATAGTAAACAGCTGCACTCTTGAGTGAACCTGTGGGGCGCAGCAGCGATGATAGCGCTCTTTGCTGGCGCACTAATTTGGATTCTCCGCAGAGCGAGGCTGGCTGTGCCAACAAGCAGTTAGCCCCAAAAAAGCGATTTATCGCCACATATTACATTCCGTGGCCCCGGGCACAATGGGACAGTCTAGCAAGGCTATTCCATACCAGTGGATCGCTATTTCCTGCAGGCGACGTCATCAGTAGGACCTATTGGTAACAGAGAAATCAAGTTAACGATCCCCTAGTTCATTTGCTCTGCTTCCAACTGCACATCTTTCCATATTGTTCAGCTCGGGCAACAAAAGCCTGCTTTGTCACCTTATTACACAAAATGACGAAATGTGTAATCTATCGAATTGTCATTAAACGAACCCGACAATTGTCACTTGCCACCTCTCTGTTTTGCTTGTATAGTGAATAGTATTAGGCACCAGAACCGCAATGCGCAGTAGGGGGGACCAACTTGATGGCAAATAGCTGGGGAGGACCGAGTTGGGAACGCACACTCCATGATGGGTTTTGGGGCAAGGGTAGGTAACCGAACAGTCATACCCATGCTTGCTTCATTATGGGCGAGAGGATCCATGACTATTGCGTGCCTGGAACTCGTCCTATACTATTATGGACAGCAACAGGACACTCGCTAGGTGTATGAGAAACAAATATCAAGTGGTGCCGTTTGCAGCGAACTACCTCAGACCAGCGGTTGAATTGTTCGTTGATGATTACCGCCGCGAGCGGAAAGAAAGCCCATTGCTCCCCTCAAAAACAATTGATAACACGGAGCACATTTATGATGCTATCAAGCCGCTATTAATGAATCCCGGAGTGGCTATCCTCCACCAGAGCCAGGTAGTCGCGTTTATGGTTTCCGGTTATCGATTTCCCTTCAAGGGACAGGAGGCTATGCTGATACCGGAGTACTGTCACGCATCGATTCTGGCCGATAGAAGGGAACTCTACCAAATCATGTATATGCGCCTGGCGAATGAATGGATTGGCAATCATATACATTTGCACATAATAGGGCATTTCGCCCACGATACCGTGCTCCAGGAATCGCTCTATCAACTGGGGTTCGGCGCCATAATAGCTGAAGCGCTAAGGGATCTGTCCGAGGTTCAGAGCGCGCACCTCACACACATTGTGGACGAAACGCGCATACAAAGACTTCTGGACATCAGTGTCGAGGACAGTCGCTACTACAGGGATGCTCCGACCTTCCTTGTGCAGGAAACGAAAACAGACGAACGCCGGGCGACTCTGGAATCATCAATACGTCAGGGAGATACTTATTTCGTATTTTGTGATAATAATGAAGCACATGCCTATCTGAGCCTGGGTGAGTCAGCGTCAGGAGCGGTAAAAGAGGGATTTCTCCTCAGAGACACCCGTACTGCCGAGATTAAGAATGCGTTTGTGAAACCGCATCTCCGGGGAAAGGGTGTAGGCAAGTCTCTCCTGCAGCGTGCCGTGGATTGGTCCGCGGAACACGGTTACGAACGGCTATTCGTCGAGTTTGAAACAGCCAACTACTTCGGAGGGAATTTCTGGCGCAGATATTTCAGTCCCTATCTCTACTTCTCAATGAGATACATCGATAGTACCATATAGAACAAGCCGAAGGGTTGCGCTTCATAGGTGCCAGTATTTACAATCTGCACTTCCGATTCATATCGAAACGCTACCGTAGTTCAATATTACCATCTATCGCTTTGTTGAATTCTGGTTATATGGGTTATATGATATCCAGGAGTTGACCTAACTGGGTGAGGTATATTAGCAGAGAACGTGGAAAGAGAGTATCGAATTTGTGCCGGGGCCATAGTTATACAGGAAGATCAGATACTACTTGTAAGGTATAACAATAGCGACGGAACAAGCTACTTGGTCGGACCGGGAGGTGCGGCGCACATTAACGAGGGACTATACCAAGCTGTAGTGAGAGAAGTACGGGAAGAGACCGGGCTCGAAGTGAGTCCTCAGAAAGTACTCTTCGTTGAAGATCTGCTTTCTCGACGATATAGAATGGTGAAGATATGGTTCCTCTGCAATCTTGTCGGTGGGCAGTTGGTTAAGACTCAGGGAGCTCTTGACGAAGGTATTACCGATGTTGCATGGTACCGCAAAGACCAACTTCTAAGTGAGGTGGTTTACCCTCCGGCGCTCTCAACCTATGATTGGAAAGCTTTTCCCCAGGATAATTGGGAATCGAAGTACTTGGAATTAAGGGAGGCCGACTTCTGAGTACGTGATTGATGAGAGCCCGGAGCAATAATAGTCCTTATTGCTCAGTTCCAGCAGCAAAAGCCTGGATTGCTACATCAGTGCACTTTGTGGCGCTGACTTATGTTCCTACACCATACGTGCGGATAACTTGAAGTCAAATCCCTTTTCAATGATTGCTCAATCCCCCGGTAAAGCCTCAGCCTATCCTCAAACTCCACTGAGCTGGCAAGTGATATAATTAAGATCGGGATCTATCCCTCTTGCTGGTAGGTGACCCAGCCAGCGGGTTTGAAAGGAGGAGAGAAAGTGAAGAATAGAATAATCTGTATCTCATTAGCAGTCGTGTTAGCCCTCAGCGTGGGACTTATCGGCTGTGGAGGTGAGGAAGTGCCCGAGACAACGCAGTACAACCTGACTATCTCCAACACCGAAGGTGGTGAGGTAACCACCCCTGGCGAGGGGGCTTTTACCTATGATGAGGGAGCAGTCGTCACCTTGGTGGCCGAGCCTGAGGAGGGTTACCGGTTTGTCAATTGGATCGGTGATATGGCAGCCATCGCCGATATCGATGCCGCGATGACCACTATAACCATGAGCGCCGATTATTCGATAATGGCTAGCTTTGAGCTGGAGCGCACGATGGGGCCATTCTTGGACGAGATTCTTATCACCAAGGAGGCAACACCGGCAACTGCCATCCAGCAACTGAAGGAGGATGCGCTGGATGTTTATGCGTTCGGACTGGACGATCCTGCACTCTATGCAGAAGTGCTGTCTGACTCCACCCTCACATCAGCGGAAAGTCTTTCTACCTGGAACGAGTTCACATTTAATCCCGTGGGGCCGACATTCCCCGAAACCGGGAAGCTGAACCCCTTCTCCGTTCCCAGGTTCCGCGAGGCCATGCACTGGCTGATCGACCGCGAGTACATTGCTCAAGAGGTGTGCGGCGGCCTGGCCGTGCCGAGATACACCTGTCTCAGTTCCACCGGCGCAGATGCAACGGAACGCTATCCAGACCTGATTGCTGCCCTCGAGGTGGACTACGCACACAATCAGACCAGGGGAGAGACTATCATCGCAGAAGAGATGGAGGGGTTGGGCGCCGTGCTTGAGGAGGGCAGGTGGACGTACAATGGGGAGCCAGTCGAGCTCGTTTTCCTCATCAGGACAGAGGACAACCGGAAGGAGATGGGCGACTACTTCGCGGACCTGCTAGAAGGGCTGGGCTTCACGGTGACCAGGCAATACGGGACAGCCGCCGACTTGCACCCACTCTGGCTGGATGGCGACCCGGCTCTGGGCAATTGGCACATCTATACCGGCGGCTGGGTCGACGATATCATCCCCCGAGATGAGAGCTACATTTTCGGAGTCTTGTACACGAAGCTGGGCGCCACGAATCCGGGTCTCTGGATGAGCCCACTGTGGCAGGCGTACGTAAACGACCCCATGTTCTACGAGGCGGCAGAGAAACTGTGGAATTATGACTACACCAGCATGGAAGAGCGGGCAGAGCTCTTTGAGATATGTCTGCCCATGTCGATGGAGGACAACGTCCATATGTCCCTCATCACCGACAAGCGGTTCAGCCCCATGCGTGAGGATGTGTGCCTGGCAACCGACCTCGCTGCGGGGATCTCGGGCTCTTGGACGTGGGGACTGACTGCTCACTTCGTCGATAACCGTGGTGAGCCTATCGCCGGCGGGACGCTCAGGATAGCCATGCCCGACGTACTCACCAATCCATGGAACCCGGTCGCCGGCAGCGACTGGTCCTACGACACCTTCGCCATCCGGGCTACGAGTGATCGCGGCTTGTATCCTGACCCGCGCGACGGCCTCCGCTGGCCGGGTCGCATCGAGCGGGCCGAGGTCTATGTCCAGGAGGGAGCGCCAGTGGACATCACCCACGACTGGCTGACCCTGGAGTCCGTCCCGGAGATCATCGTGCCGCCTGATGCCTGGGCCGACTGGGATGCTGCCGAGCAGAGGTTCGTCACTGTCCAAGAGCGGTTTGGCCCTAGGGGCACAGCAGCTCGTATGAAGTCAATCTCCTACTATCCGAAGGACATCTTCACCATTCCATTGCACGATGGCAGTACCCTTTCCATGGGCGATTTTATTCTCTATGCCATCCTGCAATTCGACCGCGGTAAGGAGGCAAGCGCGATCTACGACGAAAGCTACTCAGGACAGCTCAATTCCTTCATGGGGGCATTTAGGGGCGTGAAGTTCATCACCGATGACCCGCGCTACGGCCTGATTGTTGAGCACTATTCCGACCGGTGGCAGGTTGATGCTGAGCTATGTGTCAGGACCTGGTTCCCGGAATACCCTGGAATTCCTTTCGACCTGTGGTATACGTGTTGCCCTGGTGTCTGGCACGCTATCGCCTTGGGCATCAAAGCTGAAGAAGATGAGGCGCTGGCATTCTCCGAGGCCAAGGCCGGTGCACTCGGTGTGGAATGGACGAACTTCATCGACGGGTCAAGCTTGCCCATCCTCAAGAGCTACCTGGACAGTGCGAAAGCAACAAACTACATTCCTTATGAACCTACCATGGGTCTGTACGTCACTGAAGCCGCGGCCGCTGAGCGCTGGAGCAATCTGGAAGAATGGTATTCTGAGAAAGGGCATTTCTGGGTGGGCAGCGGCCCCTTCTACCTGGAAAGCGCTGACACAATTGAAAAGGTCGTCCACCTGAAGAGGTTTGAGGACTATCCTGATCCGATGGATAGATGGCTGTTCCTCCTGGAGCCGTTAACATAGCAGCTGTACAGGTTGTATTGGTTGCTACACAACTGCGTAATGTGCCGTCGATATCGTACAAGGGAGCCTCTTGACAGCCTGTTGGGTGATCGTATTATAGTGCCTTGAACGTGCGCAGGAGCGAATCCATGGTAACTGTTAACACCGAGAGTCTTGCGGAGACAGTCGATGCTGTGAATGATGCGTTCTTCTACCCGCGACGCTTGACAGAGTCCAATCGCAAAGAACTGGCCGGGTGGATAGCACAGAGGCGTGGCAAACCAAGTTCATACGCCGGGATGTTCGCGCCGACGGATGAAGACGTACGTAATGGTGCCAGGGTGTACACGGGAGAGCTAGTCAGATCCAGAGCAGCGATCGGTCACGTCCTTGGTGAAGAGGCATGTCGGGCGCTCATTCTTCTGGGGATGGAGGATAGCACGATCAGGGAAGCACTGGAGCGGGCAACCGGCGGTATGCTACGTCGACTCAGGCAGACTGAGGACAGCAACAAGGTGCATGGGATGTACTGCTGCGGGGTTTGTTCGGTGGCATATTGGCGCAATGTTATGGTTGGCGGACTCGACAGAAACGAAGAGCGACTTACAGCAGGTATGGTAGCTTTGAGAGCCCGCCGCACCGATGATGGTCGCTGGAGGCGATTTCCGTTCTATTACACGCTCTTGGCGCTCAGTGAGATGAACCTCAGGCCGGCCCTGGATGAGATGCGATATGCTGCACCGCTGCTGGAGTTCCGCGTGAAAAGGAGGGTCCCGAATAGTAGGTTCTCTGAACGAAGGCGCATCATTTCCGAGCGAATCTTAGCCAGATGTTGATCTGCAGTCTCCACCAGCGTAGATCACAAATGTCCAAGTAATGTGGGTCAGAAAAGAAATGAGAAGTCTTGTCGCCCAGGCAGATTTGAAAGTCATTGAGGTGGAACCATATCCAAAGAGAATCCTTGGGGAACGAATAGTGCAGATATGGGCATCAAAACCTTAGAAGCACGAAGATCTATCATTCTTAGAGACTTGGGCAGGCTAAACGTCAACAATGGGTTGACTTTCGCTGGGTAGAAATCAATCGCTGTTGAGATTACTAACCAACAATTAGGCAGGCTGTTTGATGTTTCGAATCATAATTGAACAAAACTGACAAGTGTTCAGCATCTGCTTCATGATCGACAGTCAAGAAACTTTAGCTATCACCAGAATCAGTGGAGATATCTTCTTTTCGAGCGGGACCGCTTCGGGCAATAAGCAGACCACCAGCCACTGCACTCACAGCAAGGATAACGGAAACAATATAGAATACGTAGTCGAGGCCGATTAGGTCCATAAATGAACCGGCCACCAGGGAGCCTATCAATACCCCCAAGCTCATAGCCATATTGAACACACCCATCATGGAGCCCTGGCCGTACTTATGTCCTTCCTCCACCGCTATTGCTCCCAAAGTTGGCCAAATCAAAGCCTCACCCATCCCTATGAGGACAGACAGCCAAACCAGCTGCAGGAAGTTAGCTGCAAAGGGCATCAGGAATACACCTGCACTGATTACTAGGCAGCCTGTTAGGATTAGTACCACTTTGTTATAGCGGTCAGCGATCTTTCCGAAAGGGAATTGAAGCCCGGCAGTCACTATCGTCCGGGCGGAGATTACGATGCCAATCTCAACACCTGTCGCCCCCTTCATAAGGATAGGCAAGAACCCCATGGTAGGAATCATGACAATCATAGTGCCTATGCGGGGAAGTAACATGCCCACAACCCTGCTGTTGTGTAGCATTCGCCGCAACGTGGTCAGCAGGCCGGGAGTCGATTGTATCTCGCGGTCGGAGCGCTGGGGCGGTAGCGATGTGAGTATCAGGCCCAGTGAAGCAGCTGTCAACGCACTCATGGCATAGAAGGCTGGATTCATACCTATTGTATCCCAGAAAACACCACCGAGTATCGGTCCTCCACTGATGCCAGCAAAGAGGGCAATATTAAGCATGCCCATATATTTCCCTTCTTGTCCCTGAGGGGTCAGGTCACCGATGTAAGCCATAGCGATCGGTACAATCATGGCGGAACCCACACCGTGGAAAAGACGTATCAAAATCAGGTGCTCCACTGAAGTGGCCAGCGTATAGGTAAGCCCCATCACAGCGTATATTGATAGCCCTGCCACCAAGAAACGTTTTCTGCCATGCCGGTCAGATAGACTCCCTACAACTGGTTGTAGTGCTCCTCGGCTGATTGAAAAAGCGGCTATCATAAGCCCCAGAGTAACCCCTGTAGCCCCCAGGTCCGTCGCGTATATGGGGATTATCGGGGCGATAATGCCGACCCCAAGAACTGCTATGAAAAGGGCCAACAGCAGAATAACCAGAGTTCGTTTTTCCATCGGCACAAAGGATCAACCCGAATCAGCTTTTGCCAGACATTGTTTTGAGGCTGCGATTACCGTTCGCCAAGGCGAACTAAATCTGCAGTACAACCGAACCACTGGCTGATATTCTGGCAGAATTTCAGATTGGGTGCAATTTAGGATTTCACGTCCACGTATTCATCCCCATGTTCGTGCAGTGGTAGGTCAAGTTAACTGCGTTCTGTTGGCGTGGTCACAATAATGGGGCATATTTTAACTTTGTTTTACGGCAAAAATAGAAAAGGCAGAACAACTGCCAAAGTCATCCTGCCTGGTTGGTTTCTTCGTGGCGGGGTGTTGATTTGAACCTACAACCTCCGGGCTATGACCCCGATCAGATTCAGCCGCTGATGCTACCATTAAACAAATTGACGACGTGTGCAGCTCGGGCAGCAAGAGCGTGTCTTGCTCGTTAACTCAGAAAAGCTTGGATTATGACCTTTCGACTCCCTCGGAGGTTTCGGGCAGAACACAAGAAACTGTTCGCCAATCCCCAGATAGTGATACAATGATCCGCTAGATACCGCTCTTTGAGATCAACACAGAGTTGGCGGTCAGCGGTGAGTCACAAGACTCTGCCAATCCCCCTGATACTGTGCCCAAGGCAGTAGACAAGGAGTCGAAGTATGAAGACAATCTCTTGGGAAGGCGCATGAAAGAACTGATATACGAAATCGAACAAGCAGCCTCGGATATACAATTCTCCGGTGTTATATCGATATTCAGAGATGATTCAACTTTGTTCAGCAAGGCATTCGGTTACCGAGACGTAAAGGACAAGCTGAATAATACGACCAGCACGAGATTCGGAATCGCCTCGGGGACTAAATTCTTCACGGCACTGGGAATCGGTGTCCTTATCGACCAGGGCGTCATATCTCTGGACACGACCATGAGGGAGATCGATCAAGAGTATACAGGCTTCATTGATGAACAGGCGACGATCCTGCACCTCTTGACTCATACGTCGGGCATCTATGACTATTACGATGAGGAGATCGAACAGGACTATGATCACTTCTCGGTAGAGATCCCATGGTGTGCACTGGACACGCCGTCAGACTATCATCCCTTGTTCAAGGGCAAAGCACGGAAGTCTCTTCATGGAGAGAGATACTCCTATTCCAACGGTGGATATGTCTTTCTGGGAATGCTGATAGAGAAACTGACTGGCAGGCTTTATAGAGATTTCGTTCGTGACTATGTCCTGCAGCCTGCCGACATGAACCGATCCGGTTTTTATGCCTTCAATGATCTGCCCGGAAACACGGCAAGCGGCTACCTGAAAGATCGAAGAACAACCAATGTTTATCAGCTTCCGCTACGAGGCGGTGGAGATGGGGGGATGTATACCACTACCGATGATCTTCAGGCCTTTTGGGACAGCCTCTTCTCATACAGAATCCTCTCCAAAGAGCTCACGACGACCTACTTGAAAACACACTGTGCACTCGATACTACTAACGGATACGGTTGCGGCATTTTCAAGCGCCTCGATGACACCGTGTTTGCGATTGTGGGAGGCGACGCGGGTGTCGGTTTTGACTCCCGGTACTTCGTGCAGAAGCGGTTAACCATTAACATTCTCTCCAACATCACAAATGGAGATGAAGAGATAAAAGAAGTAGTACTTCGCCATTTGCAGGCTCCCGGGGCATCAAGACGGCCCCGCGCCTGCTAGCGGGTTGACATTGAGCGGGCAGTGCGATGGCTGCGGCCGAGTAGCTATCATCCGGGTCACGGGAGGCGGACCGCACATTGCCCATGACCCAGTCTATGCTCCTGACTACCAGACAGGCATTGGCTCCCAGTGGCAAGATGGCCATAAGGTAGGCGTCTGGCCAATGGACCTCGGACCAGGCGCCGAAGCGGCTTTAACTGATCAGTACGGCTGTTGGAACTTCGAGTACCCAGGCACGGCGGATATCGTGATACCAATAGAAGGGTTCTTGGCGTAGTGATTTGAGTAGAGCAAGCTAAGCAAGCGCCGTGTTTTGACCTGAAGCATGGAAAATATACAGTTTCCACAGCCATCTTCGTGCCTCAGTAAGAACAACAGATTTCATGTAGCACTCTTTGGATAACATGTTATCAACACCGTGACTTGCATCCCTTTGTTTTATCTAGAAGAGGTTGACACACAAAGGGTTTGTCGGTCTGTCTGCCAGAGAGGACTCCAAGGAGTCGTGGTATTAGCCGCATTTCCTGCATACATGTCACCTACAGAGCCAGAAGATTGTGACCCGTCGGTGGGTATAGAAACAGATTAGGACTTGTATCTCAGAATGTGATCGACAAAGGGATTGTGGCACATTGAGGCTTCAATGAATTAACTCGCTTCTCCACCGGGAAGTCCACTGGGCGCAAGACTTAATGCGCCAATAATGGTGCAAACTGGAGGGTTTGTTCTTTGGTGAGATCCAGAATCAATGTTGGGATTCATAGTACAAACGAAGTCCTTCTTCTATATACTACGTTAGGGCGTACACTTACAGTTGTCGGTTTCGGTTGAA
>Ga0315545_1004284_pt1 | contig 11815 bp, 13 predicted proteins | sample SalMarSW160210MG_FD_203096 | JGI IMG/M metagenome (GOLD analysis project Ga0315545, IMG submission 203096) | Salt marsh sediment microbial communities from the Plum Island Ecosystem LTER, Massachusetts, United States - Salt Marsh Sediment SW1602-10 ... | reverse complement strand
TTTTCGTATTCTTTCTTCCCTTTAGCAACAGCTAAAGCTATTTTTACTAAGTTTTTTTTTATGTATACTTCAAGAGGTATTAAAGTAAGCCCTTTATTTTTAAGCTTACCATCTATTTTCCTTATTTCACTTTTTTTTAAAAGCAGTTTTCTATCCCTTTTAGAATCTAAACCATCCTGCGCCTTTTCATAAGGAGAAATATGCATATTAAAAACAAAAATTTCTCTTCCCACAACTTGGGCGAAAGCGTCTGATAAACTTACTTTGCCTTGCCTTATAGATTTTACTTCCGATCCTTTTAGAACAATACCGGCTTCATATGTATCTAAAATATGATAATCAAATTTAGCTTTTCTGTTTTTAGCAATCACTTTTTTACTTTTGAATTCCACCTTGACTTATTCCTTATATTCTATATAATTTTAAACAATGAATAAGATTATTTTTTTCCTATCTGTCTTAATAATATTCTGTTTCTTTAATTGTGCAAGGCAGGTCATCAAAAAAACGATCTCTAAAAAAACTCTTTTAGAAAACATTATCCGTTGGCAAGATAAAGTATCTCAGAAAAGCGGTACCGGAGAAATGACCGTATCTGAAACGGATAAGCGTTTCTCCTCTTATTTTTCTTTTGAATATAATGTCGATGAGAAAATCTTAAGTGGTGAATTGTTAGGATCTTTCGGAATGTCAATTGGGACTTTTCGTTTCTCAGATGATTCTATTTCGATAAGAGATAAGGATGGCAAGCAGGTAAAAAAAGAAGTCCTTTCTTTATTCGAAGAAAATCCGGATGCTTCTCTGCCTCGATTTCTAATGTGGGATATCCCAATTTCTCCCAACCTAGAAGTTATTCCATTAGAAAACGGCTGGCTTTTATCAGGAAACGATTCCGAGATTTTTATTTCAACTGATTTCAAGCCGACTCGAGTGGTTCTACACCGGGACAATAAAATCATAATTGATTACTCCGACTTTCGTTTGCAAAAAGGTATAAACTGTCCCTTTAAGATTGAAGCAAAGGCAGAACAAAAGAGTTTAGAAATTGAGTTTAGAAAAATAGAATTGCAATGATATTTTTCGTATTAACCCTATCTCTTATAGGACAAAACTATACAAACAATAAATTAGCATCGGCTGAAAGTTCCCCGGAAAAAACCATTCAAGCATCATTTAAAAGCTCAATAGCCAATGCTTCTTCCATAGAAGAACTTTACCGATTAGATTCTCTTTTACTATCAAAGGGAAATTTCAAAGAAAGTGAAATTACGGAAAACAGACTGATAGAAGTTATACGGAAGGATAACAATTATATAAATTCTAAACTTGCTAATAAATACTTAAAGGCGGGAATAAAAGACCTTAAAAAAGGAATAACAGAAAAAGGAGAAAGAGAACTGATATTTGCGGGCAAGCTTGATCCATCGAATAGGCGCATACCCCTAACAATGGCTAAATTAAGATTTCCAAACCCAATTGGAATGACTAAACACTTATGGAGCTATATTTTGACTATCAAGTTCCTAAATAATAAAGTTTTTTTGATAAAAATTTTAATATTGTTTTTAATCCTATTCTCTTTTTGGATTATACTGTCCTCAGTCGGGGCTAGTATTACGTTTTTTATCAGCTATCTCACAAAATGGTTGCAAACAAAAATCAATTTTAGCGGATTATGGATTGGAGCCATATTATTCGCCCTATTTGTGTGGCTACCTATACAAATTGTCTTTCTCATACTTGTAGCAATGTCTTTGATAAAAATGAATAAGCCCAATCTAATCAAATGTGCGACTTTTTTAATTCTACTTCCTTTTTTTATTTCATACTCATATATTTTAAGCAGTAATTTTAATCCGCGTAGTTCTATCTACAAAGAATTTAAAACCCGCTTTAATCCTTATACCTACGAACTTGATTCTCCGGTGACACCTTATGGATATTTAGTAAAAGGAATTGAACAAGCCAGAAATGGAAATTTATCCGAGGCTGAAGATCTTCTTGGAAAAGGTTATAACATAAGAAGAGATGTAACCTATTTAGAGAACTTATGTTCCGTTTATTATGCCGAAGGAGATACGGTTCGATCTATTAATATGTGTGAAAATATTCTCTCTCATTACCCGAAAAATGAGATAGCAAATATTACAATTATTAAAATCCACCTGAATGAACTCAACTTTGACGACGCAACGAATCAAATGAAAAAAAGCGGAATCCAACTTTTTCAAATTTCGCGAAAAGAGATACCTTTATACAAATATCCACCAGAAAGATGGCTTTATAAGTATATTTTTGTTCCCAGAGGTTTATTCAAGCATCTCGCAGGCAAAAATCTATATGTCATGATACTCATAGGAATTTGTATTGCTATAATGTCAGTTTTTAAAAAAGAAAAAGAGAAATACTGTCCAATCTGTAAAAGTTTGATGTTAATTGATAACAGCCAGGAAAATATGTGCTTATCATGCATTACAAAGCTTTCATTGACAAAATCGAAAAGCATAAGAGAGCGACTTAAAAGACGTATAACAGCAAAAGCCTTTAAAGTTGATAAAATTACAAACACACTAATGAGTCTGATAATTCCGGGAAGTGCTCATTTTTACAAAAAGAGGCATCTTGAGGGAATGATATTTAGCTTTTTCGCAGCTATTTTTCTTTTAATCTTTCTTAATTCTGTATTCTTCAATGTTGAAGAATCTTTCCAATACAGAACTTCTATAGGAAACTGCATCTTTATCGTCTCTCTTATAATATTTTATTCATTGTTATTATACTCGAGTTGGAGGCTAGAGCCGTATGGAAATGGAAGGTAGTATACAGGAATTCTCTGTTCCTGAAATATTACAGTTTCTATCCCTACATGAAGCAGATGGAGTGCTCAAACTTAAATCGGGCAGGGAGGAAGTGGATTTTGGATTTAAAAAGGGAAAAATTACAGATGCTCTTCACAAGGGAGAAAAACTTTTCCACTCTATAAGCGAATATGTCCAGAGAACAGGATTGATTCCTCCTGATACTTTCAATAAGTATATAGAAAGAGCCAAAGAAGCAGGGCTGTCTTTCTTGGAAATCGTTGAGAAGGGAGATTTTCTATCTAAAAAGAACATAGAAGACATAATAGCTTTCAAAATCCAGGAAACAACCTGTGAAGTCTTGACATGGAACGATGGCAGATATTCTTTTGAAGCAGGGAAGAAACTATATCAACATTCTGCATTTTCCGTCGAGATAGAACCTAATACTCTTGTTATGGAGGGTATACGAAGAATAGACGAATGGCCCTTGATAGAAAAAGCTTTACCTGATGAAAACATAACCCTGAGGAAGCTTGAAAAGCCAGAAATTAATGTGGAAATAGGAGAAGATGAAAAAATTATATTAGAAAAAATTACAGAGGAGATCACCTTACATGAATTGGTAGGAATATCGGGAATCGGAAAATTCAGGACTTACAATTCAGTTTATAAGCTTATCGAAATAGGGCTTATAGAAAAAGAGAAAGGTACAGGAAAAACTAAGCCGCGTAAAAAAACTTTTGTTAAAAAACCGCGTATGGCATTTCCTATGAATTTAAAACAAATTCTTCTTTACGGTTTTATTCTCATAAATATTATATTTCTTTTCAAGTTCAGGCTGACTCATGTAGGAGATAATATAAGAAATATTAAAAACTTGCTTAATGACCCTTCCCGGGTGGAAACTATATTGCCTTTATTCTCGGAAGACGAGAAATAGATCTTCTTATTGGTTTGGGTTTGAATAAAATAGTAAAAGTTGATTATAACTATAAAAAAGGGAGGAAAAAATGAGTGATGAAGATAAAAAAACTAAAATAAAAGCAAGCAAAAAGGATATAGATGATGGGAAAAGCATAGCATGGTTGTCTTATCTGGGTTTATTGCTTTTAATACCATTACTGGTGAAACCCGAAAACACTTTCTGCAAACACCACGCCAAGCAGGGCATAGTATTGTTGGGTCTCTGGATCGTTGTTTCAATTCTAAGCCCTTTTATAAGAGTACTTGACTCTTTAGCGTTCTTAGCTATAGCTGTCATATCGATTATAGGCATTGTTCAATCCCTCTCCGGTAACTACTGGAAAGCTCCTCTAGGTATATACCAGTTGTCGGAGAAATTTAAAATTTAATTTAAGAGTGAGGTCGTTATGAGCGAGGAAAAGGCTTTCAAAAAATGGATAGATAAGATAGCTAAAAGCATTCCGGGATTCAAGGGTTATTACAAGAAAGAAGAACGAAGAGAAAACGACCAGCTACTCCGGGAAAAAATTGCGAAAAAACTTAAAACCATTAAAGATATTCTAAACGAGAAAGGTCGATTGGTTACAAAATCCGGCAATCTCAGTCCTCTCGATGAAATAGCAAGGATTGATAAAAAATTGGAAAAATTAAGCGATTCAATCTTATATGCGAATTACGGTTATAGCGGGTTTTTCGACCAGAAAGAAGTCTCTTTAGATACTCTTCGCTCTATTTATGAGGCTGATTTAAGTTTAATGGAGTGGGTCAAGAATTTTACGGATAATTCTACTGTAGATACCGAGCTTGCGGAAATTTCCGAAAATATAGAGGCGGGATTTAATTTACTTACAAAACGTTTAAAAATCTTAGAGGGGGATTAAAATGGGGTTATTTCTCGAAGTCATCGAATTTTTAGACGACGAAGGCAACCAAATCGTACACCGAGTACCCGAACAAGGTTCTGCGGAAACTTCTATTGGCAGCCAACTAATCGTCCGAGAAAATCAATCAGCTGTTTTCTTCCGTGACGGAAGAGCCCTCGATACTTTTGGTCCGGGAAGACACACTCTGACTACGGCAAACCTTCCTCTTTTAAAGAAATTGATAGGTGTCGCTTTCGAAGGTAAAAGTCCTTTTCGCACTGAAGTATACTTTGTAAACAATAAAGTCTTTACAAATGCAAAATGGGGAACCCAGGAACCTATTCCGTTTAGAGACAAAGAACTCAAAATGATAAGAATAAGAGCGAACGGTATATATTCATATAAGGTTTCCGACCCGCGTCTTTTTATAAACAAAATTGTAGGTACCGAGAATATAAAGGACAGAGATGAAGTAGAAAATTTCTTTAAGAATGTTATAATATCAAGATTGACCGACTTTTTAGGAGAGAATTATTCCACTATTTTCGATCTTGCAAAGGATTATGACGAACTCTCAGCAGGTGCCAAATCCAGAATTTATGAAGATTTCGATAAGTACGGACTTGACTTGAGAGATTTCTACATAAGGTCAATAACACCTCCTCCGGAAGTTCAAAAAATGATAGACGAGCGTTCCGGTATGGGTGTGGTCGGAGATTTAAATCAGTTTACTCAGTTCCAGGCAGCGAAAGCTCTTAGGGATGCCGCCTCACAGGAAGGAGGTGCAGCCGGAACGGGTGTAGGTGTTGGAGCAGGTATCGGTATGGGAGCTATGATACCCGGTATGATGCAGAAAGCTACCGGAGAAGGAAAAGGAGGGGGAACGGTCCCTTCCGGAGACTCCTGCCCTAAATGCGGCAAGCCGTTACCTTTAAATTCAAAATTCTGTCCTAATTGCGGAGCTAAGTTGGAAGAAAAAGTATTCTGCAAAAAGTGTGGTAAAGAGATACCCAAAGGGGCACAATTCTGTCCTGAGTGCGGTGAAAAACAGTAAATATCTGATTTAAATGGAAATCAGATGCCCTCAATGTGATGCAGCAATAAAAACAGGGATAGAACATAAAGTTGTAAAATGCCCCTATTGTAGTACTCATCTATATTATGAAAAAGATAAAGTACTTACAAAAGAATCGATAAAGCCCACCCTTGACGCTCGCGTAGCCGAAAGTTTGATTCATAATATAACAGGTAAAAAACTAAAGGTAAAACTTGAGTATTTCCCCTTTTATCGAATAAAAACGAGCGAGCAGACAATCTTCCTACCCGGAAAAAAGACCGACTTAATCGGAATCAATAGTTACATCCCTCAAGGAGATAGAATAACCCTTGAAATTGAAGTCCCCAAGCCAGATCTATCGGTTGAAGAAGCCCTTCAAAAAACAGAAGAAGGCGAAGAGATTGAATCTATCGGACTCATTTATTCGCCTTTCTTCACATCAAAAGAGGATTATGCAGTTTATTATGTCGATGGTGTAAGGGGAAATATCCTTTCTAATAGAATCGAGGGGAAAAAAGCAAGTGGAAAAAATCACCATTCTTTTGCTTTGCTTTCCTTCGCTATTATTGTCCTTGTAGCCTTATTTTTGCACAGTTTACCGTTCAGACTGATCGCTGTTGTTATTATTACAACTCTTTTATGGTACTACGATCGAGGAAAACACAATGGCTAAAAGTACGCTTGCTGTCATTGCTTTTTCATGTCCGAATTGCGGATCAGAGATCGATGTTATAGAAGGATATACAACCACAAAATGCAAGTTCTGTAATTGTAGTCTTTTAATAACAAACAAAATCGGAGCTCCGAGAGTTTTCGCGAGACCAAAAATCAACAAACCTAAAAATATATTGAGAGAAAGATTTGGTATGAATGTGCAGATTGTAGATGTTTCTCTTATTTATGTTCCCTTTATAAAGGTTTCTTCAGAGATAATAGGTTGGCTGGGAGGTTATAAAAAAGGTGTTGTCGTACAGGAAACCATCTATACCGATTCAGGTATGAATATCGAAACCATAAGCACTCCCCGTCTTGTCGGCGAAAAAAGAGTCAAAAAGAGAGTAAGGCGTATTTTAGAAGTCAAATTGGACCCTTCCGAATTTTACCGTTATGGGATAAACAGAGTGAGTACGGAAGGGAAGAAATTCGAGGTCTACGACGACGAAGTCCTTCATAAATACGGAAACGTTTTTGACTTGCCCCTACCGATAAAAGAATATATGGAAAAAGCTTCGGATATGCTTATCGATGAAATCATAAGAGATTATAGAGATTTTAATGAATTCGAATATTATCTGCGGGCAATAAAGAAAAAAGCAATCATTTATTTTAACCCCATATATTTTGCGAGAGTCAAATCCGGCGAGGAATTTTACACATATTCCTTTGATGCCGTAGATGGGAAAGCCCTGGTAAAAGACAAAACTAAAAAGAAAAAAGTCGAGAGTAAAAAGGTTTTCCTGGGACTGAATGCATTATACGGTATCATCGGCTTATCTGGAATTATTGTCTCTTTTATATCTTTTTTAGTGGATGGCGTAGTTGCTTTTGTCTTTGCTTTGTTTACCGGGTTTTTCCTCTGGTGGTTACAATATGGCGACGACTGATATTAAACTTATACCTTTACGTTGTCCGGATTGCGGAGTCGATATAGAAAGCGGAGAAGATGACATTGTCCATTTCTGTTTGAACTGCGGTTCGGGATTTGAGGTTACCCAGGACAAATTTAAAAAAGTGAATATTATTTTTGTAAAGCCAAAAGAAGAATTTGCGAATAATAAATTATATTATTTACCGATGTGGCAGATTTTAAGCAAAATATCTATCGATAAGAAGCCGAACATGGATATAAGTCAAATTCCTCCGGAAATTTTAAGCAATGATCGTTTCACAAGTTTTCTCGCAGGTCTTCTCAAAAAAGAAAAGCCTATAGATAAGATGATGTTTTTTGTTCCTGCATTCGGCGTTACAAACCGCTACCAGTTAATGGACCAGCCGGGATATTTATTTACAGTAAAGCCACCAAAGCTTGAAAGCGATTCTCCTAAGGATATGGTCGGAGCCGAATACTCTCTGGAAGATGCAATCGAACTTGCAAAAGTTATGTTTCTTTCCATCCAATATCATACGGATAAGGGACTAATGGGACTTCAAGGTGCGGATATTACTTTTGATTATGAAAAAGCCAGAATTGCAGCTATTCCTTTTTACGAAGAAGAAGGGATGCTTGTGGACGGGTTAAAAGGACATAAAATTTTCAAAAACGCATTGAAGGACTGGGAAAAGATCAAGGCAAAACTCGAAAAAAATTAAAAACAACAAAAGTTAACCACAGAGGAAAAAGAACACACATAGAGCACGGAGATTTTTGTTTGTTTTTTTAAGCTAATAGCTAAAAGCGAAAGGCAAAGAGCTTAGTTCGAAAAACAAATAACATGGCTGTTATTTAATACTTGACATTTATTCCCGTTATCCTTATAATACCTGAAACATTGGAAAAAAAGGAGGAAAATAATGAAAAAAGTATTTTTATTGTTAGCAGTCTTACTGATTGCTTTACCCCTTAGTGCAAGATCGAAGCTTGAATTTTCGCCGAGAGGAAGTCTTTATATAAGTAGTGTAAATTTTGGTATCGGTGGTGATGTTATAGTGAACCCCAAAAAACAATTCGGTGTGAGAATCAACATAGCTGAAGTAGTTTTTGGGGATAATACTGCTTTTTCTTTAAATTCAGGGAACTTGTTTAGCTTCAGCAACTTTGATATTCTATATTATACTAATATTGCGGATATTTTCTCTTACGTCGATGTAATATTCGGATTATTTTCAGCAGCAGGAGGGACCACTATATCAATTGGCGGAGGTCTTGGATTAGAAAAATACATGGGAAAAGGTAATTATGTATTTCTTGAACCAGCTTTAATCTTCACAGATGGTCCTGCTACTGAGGGCGATCTTACTTTTAGAACTTCATTTGGGTTCAAATTGGGAATCTAATCAATAGATAAATAAATTTAGAGTTTTCTTTTATTCTTTTTTACTTTAAAAAACCGCATGAGGCAACTCATGCGGTTTTTTTATTTATAAATCAAAATTCCCCCTTGATTCAAAGGTAAAATATCTGTATAATTTACGTATACGGGGGGTAAGTTGGAAAAAATAAAAAAACACTTCGAAGAAGAAGCGACTATTTTCGATGATATAATAAGCAAAATTATTCCTTTCTATAACGAAATGCTGGAAGCCTTAGTCCTTGCTCTGCCGTATCCGAAAACACAAAAAATAAGTGTGGCGGACCTTGGCTGCGGGACCGGAACGATTGCAAAAATGATTCTCGAACGTTACCCTGATTCAATTTTGACATGCGTAGACCTGGCAGCTAACATGATTGAAACGGCAAAAGTAAAACTCGCAAGATATAAAAATATTGAATATATTGTTGCAGATTTTCATAACTTTAATTTTAGCAGAAAATACGATTGTATAGTAACCTCTCTTGCACTTCACCATTTAAGAAACGATAACGAAAAGAAAAAGTTTTTCAAAAAAATCTTTGATGCACTTAATAAAAATGGTGTGTTTTACAACGCCGACGTTGTTTTAGGTTCAAACGAAACTTTACAGAATTTATACATGAATAAGTGGAAAGAATTTATGCAGAGAAAAATATCTCAGAGTGACGTTGAAAACATCTGGTGCCCTAAATACGAAGATGAAGACAAACCCGCAAAAACAATAGACCAGATCAAATGGTTGGAAGATGTTGGGTTTGAAAAGACAGATATAATATGGAAATACTACAATTTTGCCGTTTATGGAGGAGTAAAGCCTTAAATAGTAATGAAACTTCTAAGCGACAAATTAGAAAAAAATATTGATAAAGAAATCATAGATAACATACTAAAAGACAATTATAACCTCGCAGTTAATAATATAGAGCTGATTTTCGATCAACTATATAAAAAAATTCCTGACAAAAAAAGAATTTCTTTCGGCAGAGTATATGTTATAAAACTATTATCAAAAAATATCTATGAAAAGCTATCCGAAATAGGATCTGTGGATTTCGAGATTGCCGCCGATTTGTATGAGAAAAGCAAGGATTTCAAAAGTAAAGGAGTCTCACTCGGAATAATTTCTTTCTGCGGCTTAGAAGACCCTAAAAGAACTCTCCCTTACTTTGTTTCGGCTGCCGATTCTCCAGATTTTGATACCAGAGAACTTGCCCAAAGGTTTTTCAGAAAGATTATAAAGAAGCACCCTACCACAGCAAAAAAAATCTTACTTAATCTCGTAGGTTCCAGTTACTCGAACGTTCGTCGATTCGTTGCCGAGACCTTAAGACCGGTTCAAGAAAACAAATGGTTTTATGAAAGACCGGAATATCCTTTATCCATAATCAGAAACTTGTTCAAAGAAAGCTCATCATATCCGAGAACCGCTGTTGGCAACAATTTAAGCGATCTCGCAAAACATCATCCAGATATTGTTTATAAAATAGTAAAAGAACTAGTCGACAGCGATAATGAAAATTCATACTGGATTGCATACAGGGCATGCCGTAATCTGATAAAAAAAGATAAAAATAAGGTTTTGAATTTATTAAAAGTCGACGAATATAAATACAAGAACAAGATTTATAAGAGAAGTGCACGTAAAAGAAATTAAAGCAAAATCTATTCTTAGAAAAGCTAAAAAAGTAGACTCGTGGTTTCTGATAAATTATGGAATGAACCTCTACAGAGGATGTGCTCATAACTGCGTATACTGTGACGGACGAAGCGAAGGATATTATGTCAATGGCGAATTCGGAGAAGAAGTAACCGTAAAAATAAACGCGATAGATATTCTAAAGAGAGAATTAGACCCGACGAGAAAAAAAATTCCTTTAAAACATTACTTTGTAGGTCTCTCAGGAGGAGTCGGAGACAGCTACCAGCCTCTTGAAAAGAATTATAAATTAACCCGCCGGGCTCTGGAATTGTTTCATGAGAAAAAATTTCCTGTTCATATCCTTACAAAATCCACACTTGTAGAAAGAGACATCGACATAATTAAAAAAATAAACAAACAAAATAGAGCAATCGTTTCTTTCAGTTTTTCCTCCGTTAATGATGAAATAAGTTCTGTTTTCGAACCGGGAGTGCCCACTCCGACAGAGCGGCTAAAAACTTTATCTAAATTCAAAAAAGAAAGAATCGCCTGCGGAATGTATTTAATGCCCGTTATACCTTTTATAACGGATACGCCCGAAGTTATGGAAAACACGATAAAGAAAGTCAAAGAAACGGAGCTTGACTTTATAGTATTCGCAGGAATGACCCTGAAAGAAGGCAGACAAAAAGAATATTTTATGGAAACACTCAAAGAAAATTTTCCGGGACTTCTTCCTCACTATGAAAACATATATTTGAAGAATAAATGGGGAGAAACAACGAAAGAATACTACCAATCTATAAATCAGACATTCAATTTACTGAGTAAAAAATATAAAATTCCGCGACGTATACCTGCTTATATTTACAAAGATATACTGGAGCAAAACGATCTTGTGGCAGTTATGTTGGAACAGCTGGACTACCTGGCAAAACTCGAAGGAAAACATTCTCCCTACGGCTATGCCGCTTATTCCATATCAAAATTAAAAGAACCTTTATCTGAAAGAAAAGAGAATTTGCAAAGTATAAAAGGTGTAGGGAAAGTAACGGAATCAATAATAAAGGAAATACTACGAACAGGCAGCTCTAAATATTACGAGAAATTGCTATGATTATATTTACCGTAAATACGTTAGCATCGCTGCCTTACACGCAAACTGCTTACAAAATTAAAAGGAGGTGAAATGCTTAAGATTAAATATTTGTTTTACGTCTCCATTCTTTTCAGCCTTTTATTCGGCTGCGTAAAGATAGAGAGAGATAGGGACGTTTTATTTCAGGTATCCACCATTAACGCGTTACTCGAAGGAATATACGACGGAGAAATTACCTTCGAAGAGCTGAAGCAGCACGGAGATTTAGGTCTCGGGACTTTTAACGCGCTCGACGGTGAAATGTTAATGCTCGATGGTTATATATATCAGGTAAAAGCAGACGGTAAAGTTTACACGGCAGCAGATTCTATGAAAACACCTT
>Ga0315545_1004283_pt1 | contig 11817 bp, 16 predicted proteins | sample SalMarSW160210MG_FD_203096 | JGI IMG/M metagenome (GOLD analysis project Ga0315545, IMG submission 203096) | Salt marsh sediment microbial communities from the Plum Island Ecosystem LTER, Massachusetts, United States - Salt Marsh Sediment SW1602-10 ... | reverse complement strand
CCGTCGAGCAAACCGCCAGGTTAAGGAGTAGGAATAACAGCAATTTCCGCAATGGCTTTCTCCGTTTTCGAGCCGTCCATCTTTATCGTCAATTCCTTGTCCGCTATGCCGTTGGCGTCGGTGTCCATTCGGACAACGGTAGAGTCGGCAGATACCGTGCGGCCAACAAGACTCTGCAGCTTATCAAGGACAAATGCTTCGTTCGCCTTCCTGTTATATTCAATCTGTTCCTCGTTGAGCGTCTTTTCGGCGTTCATGTCGTAAGTTTGCCTAATCAGGTTCTCATCGTGCGCCTTGACGTCCGCATCCATGCGCTCCAAAATCTCCTGTTCGGTCATGCCCTCAAATTGGCGTGCTGAATATCTGCCGGACACAAAGACAGGCCGACCATTCACCTTATTCGGATAGCGGCTTTCAACATCAACACCATCCACGGAGTAGGTCGTCCAGACGCGGATAGCACCCTTGTCGTCTATGTCCTGAAAGACAATCTTACCTTTCACATCAGCGAACACCGACGTTGCCATTCCCAGCACCAAAAGCAGAGAGAGGATAAAGCGGGTCATGATACCTCCTTAATCAGGGTCTATTGTGTAAACGATTGTGAACGCTACCCAATCTGGGTCACCCACCTGTGCCGTTACGTCAAACTGCATACGCTCGTTTGCTGTGAAGGTTCCGTTGGCGATAGAGCCATCATCCGCTTGCCCATCAGCATCACAAACGATTGCCTCCAACTCATTCGTTCCATCGCCCACAACAATCGTCGCCGAAGTGCCGCCCTGCGTTTGGCAATAGCAGTCCGTTATTGTGATAGCGTGGTTGGGGTTCCAGAAGGGAACATCTACGTCAGCGGTGGTAGGGGTCTCAAGGACGAACCCTTTCTCATAATAAAAACCAACCCAAGTATTATCCCCTCGCCAATACGTTGCAGATGAGGCACCTGTGCCTGTATTCATCATCCCAGCTGTAATCGCCAACTCATCCGTCCCGCCATCCTCCAGGACGGACTCGGTGATGTCGGTCGCATTACCCACACTGGTAACATCTCCAGTGAGGTTGGCGTTGGTGGTAACAGTATCGGCGTTACCGGTCAGGTTGCCCGTGATGGCTCCGGTAACTTCCAGCGTCCCGGCTATGGTAGTGTTGCCATCCTGCCCTATCTGGAACACGACGGCGGGAATGTCTGCCAAATTGTTCTTACATTGTAAATATATCTGATTGGCGTCGGTCGCCTGTTGAAATCCAAGATAGAGCAACGTGGTATCTCCGGCTAAATCAACGTCCGTGCTTTTCAGGTAAAGAACCACGCCCGTATCCTCTGCCGACTCGTAAGAGATATATTCTCCATCATCGAAAGCGATCGTGGTAGCGGCGTCGGGGTCGCCTATATCGTCATAGGCGGTCGCGCCTGCGCCCCCCGAGTCCCAAGTCAATGCCCCTGCTCCATCGTCCCATTTCAAAAATCCATCGGCATCGGGGTCAGCCGGGAAGATAGTATCGGAGCCGCCTACAAGAAGGATGGACTCGTCAAGGTCAGTAGTATTTCCTGTGCTGGACACATCTCCTACCAGGTTGGTCACCGACAATAACCCGTCAGCATCCGACTGGACAAATCCAGCCGTCAACGCCCCCAGGGATACCGCCCCAGTCGCACCATCAATAGAGATAGCGTCCGCCACTCCGGACGCCTCAACTCTGAAATCCCTATCGGCCCCAGGTTCATTCAGGACTATCTCCTTTGCGCTCATCTTCAGAGCCGTTTCCAGCGAGCCACCCCTTGCTATCTCGAACAACAAAGCTCCCTCTTCCTCCCCATCAGTAATATCTTCCGCGATGATGGTCGTCCTCGCATACTCAAACGAGTCAGAGTTATCATTATTCAAGGTGTAATAAATATATATCGTATCGTTGTTTGTAGGGGTAGGACGCTTCCCCTCCAAATTAAAAATCGTAACATTGGCATTATCTTCTATGTTCCGGACGTGGAGGGTCGCGGTGGGAGCATCCATACCAATAGACACCCTCTCGTTGGTGGTGTCTATGTTTAGGATGGGAATACCCTCATCATTGTCGAGTATCTGGAAAGCGGTGGTCGAGTCGGCAGTGTTGGCGTATGTGGAACCTCTTGTGCATACGGAGTCCAAGGTATCGGCTTCGGTGATAGTAATATCGTCTGGAATATCGGCATCAACTAAGGCGCGGAATGTAGGCACAACGGCGGGACCGGATGATACGCCGGCCAAGACATAATTTGCTAATTGGGCATCGAGGCCGATTTCCTGCGTGGAAAGTTCCAGGATAACGTCTGCGGCGGGAGTTAGGGTAACGGCATCATGGCCGCCTGCCAAACTTTCAATCTTATCCCTAACGGCATTTTTGGAAGGGGCAATGGTGGTGACGCCATTCCAAGAGGTGGCATCGTAAGCGGTATCGGAAACAGAACTCCCCCCCATCTCGGCATAGGCCGCGCCGTTCTTGGAGGCATAAATTTTGTCATCCGTGCTGTCATAATAAACACGAGCATCACCGGAAGGAGATACGGACGGGGCCGTTGCCAATCCCCCAAATTCCTGGATCTCTGTTATCTCGGCTTTGCGTCCTTCGATGTAAGTGCTATCGGCCCAAGCAACGGCACCGATAGCCATTACCGCAAGCAAAACTACATAGAGTCTCTTCATGGCTTCAGGGATTTCTCCAAATCGGCCAATTCCTTTTCCATATTCTTGTCTTTGATGAGTTTCTTGAAACGCAATTCCCGCAGATGGATTTCTTTCTCCCTGTTATCCAATGCGTTCTCGCGCTCATCAAGAATACCGTTTCGCCTATCAATATTATCCTGTTGGGTGCTTAATGCCTTGCGGTCAATTTCATTGTCGAACTCACCTTTGGCAAGGATACCTTCGCGCAGACGCACATCATTCTCACGCTTGGTAATTTCAGCATCCTTGATGCTTTGGGCTTCCATCCGCTTATCCAATTCGGCGACGGCAGACTTGACGCGCTCAAACTTGCCGTCCAATTCCTGTTCACGCCTATCTAAAACTTTCTCTCTGTCTGCCTGGACCTCGTCAATGCACCCCGTCTTTTCGGCGAAGGCGTGTTCATCTTTGGTCAAACTGTCCTCGCGGATTGACAATTTGACTTCTCGCTCAGTCAATGATTGGGCCTTAGCCTTGTTGCGCTCATCATCTTCCTTGGTTTTTGCTTGAGCCTTGATGCAATCCTGCTCCCTTGCCTCAATCTGGTCGATTTGGGCTTGGATACGTAAAGAAGCATTTTCATTGTCGGCTTTCTTCTCTCGGATTTTGGCAAGTTCCGTCTTGATTTCCCCACTCAAAGCCGCATATTCCTTACGGATAGCCGCCAACTTTTCCTTTGCTTTGGCAAGTTCCTTGTTAACCTCTCCCGCTTCTTCCAGGTAGCGTATCTTCAAAGCAAAGGCATCCCTGACTGCTTTTTCTGCCCTCGATTTATCAAGCCGGAGTTGCCGAAGCTCTAAGGGGATGTCTTTCATTTCTTGTTCGATAGGGTCTTTTGCCACGTTACACCTCGCTTGTTTTGATGGTGCAATATATCGTGCCTGTCGAGTTGGCTTTGGTGCATTGGACTTTTATCTCATCCCCTGCCTGGTAATTGGCTTCAAAGTCGGGCTTATAGACAGCATCCTGCTCCGCGACAAGGCTGATACGACGCAGAACAACGTCATAATTAGCCCCACCCTTCGCATCCAAAGTGATAGTGATGTCCTCTGTAATGGCTTCGGAAGCATGGAAGTTAATCTGATCCAACTTGAAGGCTCGCGCAATGGTCGTCGTATAACTCAATGCCGCCGCCGTCAATGCTTGCGAAGTCGTGATATCAGGCTTTAAGAACTTCGATTTACCCATACAGCCCCCTTATTGAAGAACGTCATAGCCTTGAATAGCCAGCGAGACATCCACATCCGACGTTCCAACTCCACGCGCCATGCCAGCCAACCAGCCACCGGCAAGACAACGGATGGGCTGTTCAAAAGACAAATCCCAGTTATCACACACGTTTGTCATATCGGCATCGTCCAAAACGATATATCCGTCCGTTGCATCCAGGCAATCAGCGTCATCGGGATACCAACGAAGTTCAAAATGGACAATTCCGTCCGTGCTTGTAACGGCAGGCCGCCACATGGTAATATAACTGTCTTTTTCCCCGTTAAAGTGTTGCGCCATCTGCGCCTTCAATTGACCGATGGGAACAGACGTGATAAACGTAGTCCCTGTCATACGGCTAAGGCTGACAGTTCCAGCGCACTCCTTATCCAATTCGACTTGGTCTATATAGCGAAGTTTAATGGAATTTCCGACAAGGGAGGTCCCATTAAGGGCTAAAGAAACGTCAATTTGCTTGCCTTTGGTATCAATGGCCTCAATGGTAAGCGTTTGGGTCGTATCCGCCGTTGACGCGCTGACAGCCGTGATATAATCCTCAGCCGCCAATTGAGCGTAAGTCGTGTCGAGTTCCGTAACCAATTCAGCCGCTAAATCAATGTCGTCATCAACCGCCTTGACGTGCCATCCCCTGACCTCATGGTTCCGGTCGCGCTCTTGGACAGCCTCAGTCGCAAAGCAAGAGCCGCAAACGGAAAAGGCAATAAGGATGCCGAATAAAACAATCAACTTTTTCATTGCGCTCTCCCTTGCGCAAAGGGCCGGGAGCTTTTGGCCCCCGGCCCTTTTTCGCTTTAGTTGTTCACTCTGCCGATTTCCACATAATCATTATCGGCTCGAACCAACAATATCAACACATCATCCGTATTAAGCGACATCTCGGCACTCAAGTTGAAATTGCCGCTATCTGCCACAAAAGTCGGATTAGTGCTTGAGCCGCCAATCAAAATCACAATCTGCCCGGCTTCAGCATTAAGAAGGTCGGGTATCGCTATGTATTGTGAATTTGCAGACGTTATGAAAACATTGGAGCCGCTAACGTCCGGGGCGGACACATTTGTCCCTAATGTGCTGATTGTCTTTTGGATCAACTGCCCACCGTAGGTCTTGGACGGATAACGCGAGGAACTACCAACACCATAGGCATTGCTACTCGATGGCAGAAGATTGCCGCTCGAATTGATAGCCCATGAGTTAGTCGTGAATTCATCGCCCTCCGTCGCCTGTGCAGGACCCGAAAACACACAAGCAACCAACAGGACAAGCAGGCAAAGCATAAGTCTTTTCATTTTTGCCTCCTTTGAGGTTACGGGGCGATTACGAAAACTACCCCGTAACCCTCCCGTTGATTTATAGACCCGTCGAAGCGAACCCACAGCGCCAGTTATCGACACCGCAGTCAAGGAGCATACGCCCCTTGAACTTGTAGAACTCGTTATCATCATCGATCCAGGCTGTGAAGTGCGGTCGCGCACTCCAAATTACCTTGAGCATACCCAGTTCTTTGAAGATGATGAACCACGCCGTATCAGACCCGCCAAGCTGGGCATCCAAATACCGCCATTCAATCGGCGTGTATTTACCAGCAAAACGGTTGATGTCGCGGTTCGTCGTTCCTGGCCGCTCATTTGCCCTTTCGGACAATACCCTCGCCACAGCACCGCGCAACGCGGTTCCATGAACCAAGAGCGGGTTTTCAATCATTTCGATTGGGATACCCTTCAAGTCAAAGAAATTCGCCGCAATCTCGGTTTCTGCCGCTTCGAGATTGTCGTGCGAAAACGCCCCTGACAGAAGGTTATCGTAGGTCGTGCCTGTCTCTTCGCGGTTCTTCGGGTGGTCGGAATCCCATAATTTCTGCCCATCCGGGCCATCCGTATCAAAACCGCCATAGAGAATAGCGGCGCAGGATTTTTCAACCTTCGCCCTGCTCCCGCGCCCCATAGCATGCGCGTCATCTTCCTTTTTGAGAAGAGCATATTCATCCTGATCGACCGCCTCAAACGAAACCTGGAATTTCTTCCATTTTTTCGCCTGAGTGTAGGTCTTAGGATAATCAAGGACCGGGTCCTCGTATCCGCCGCCCTCACCCTCTTCTGCATCTTCCCACTCGCCCAAACCGCTCAAGCCATCGACCTTATACTCTTTGGTAGGGTCGTCAATGACTTTGAAGATTTGAGGATGGACCTGTGTCTCTTCCGCGTAGGTCGCCAACATGAACTCGTCATAAATCGGCGTGTATAGTTGAGCAACCTGTGCTCTTGTAAGTGCCATTGTTAACCTCCTGAGTTAAAGAACACTGACCACTTTTTAACTGACATAAGCAAAGTGGCCGATTGCGTAACCATACGTATTTGCCGCGATTGCTTCCGTCGATATATCGATTGCATCGATGAAGAAACCCGGCCCCGCCGCAATAGAAGTATCGTTGATATCGATGTTGTTGACTTCTTCGAGATCGACGATGGTCCCAACGGCCGTCTGTGAAATCACGGCATTCTGTTTAACCGGCACACAGAACGAGTATTGCGGTAGCGGGGGAATAACACGAACGGTGAGCGAAGCATCTGACGAGTTGTCGCACGGCTCCGCCGCGATGCCTAAGAACGTAGCCGCAAACGCCGTAGTGGCGTTCGTCGCCTTTCCATTTCCGTCATCGTGCAGGGCATCACCTTTGGCAATATTGACTGCGGCGGCCAGATACGGACGCAGGCCGCTTGAGTCAAGCTCGCTCAGGAGAAAAAACCCTGCCGCTTGATAAACAGACGTTTTCATAAGAGCCTCCTAATAGTTGTTCAAGTCCAACTTGATGTGGCGTGGCAACTTGTATTTCTTTCTTGCCTTATGTTGCCAGCCGCATTCAGGACAGGGGACAACCGGAGGCTCGGTCTTGAGATAGAAAATCTTCGTATTACATTGACCGCAGATATACCAACTCTGTTCGTCTTCTGTAATACGACCCGACATTTTCTACCCCTACTTTGCTTCCGTTGCCGCCAGTCCTGGTATTTTGTCTCTTCGTTCCTTTAGTTCCTTTAGGCGTTCAAGGGAGATACCCTTCTTGCGAGCGATTGCTTCCTGCATTAACTCAGCCTCCGACTTCTTCCCTTCTTTGGCTGGCGTGCTTCGGCCACCTGACGAGACAAGACCTGTATCAATTCCAGCCTGTCTCTGTCGTTCGGCCTCAGCCGCTTCTTCCCTGATTCTCGCGTCTTTCTCTTCCTGGGTTTCCCCCTGTTCGTCTTCCTTCTTCTTCGGAGGTTCAACCTTAGCCAGCCGTTTTTCCATCTCAGCGACTACCCTGTCCGGCCCATCTACATAGCTCAGCCAATCAGGATGCTCTGTGATGATTTCATTAGCCAGCCGGTATTTGACGTTTTCTTCCATCAGGATTGAATGTATCTCCTGAACCGTCTTTCCCTGCGCCTTGAGTTCATCCATGCGTTTCTGTGGATTTAGTTCAGGGTGCCTTGCCTCCGTCCTGCGTGCGCTCTCGGATTGTTTCTCCTGAAACTCCTTGAAGCGCTTTTTATCGGACTGTTCTTTCTGGAACCCATCGCGCTCCCTAGCCCTGCGGACGGCGCGTTCGGCTATCCATTCCTGGGCCGCCGCGTAATCCTCCATAAGCCAAGTTTCGAGTTCTTCTTTGGTCATTTCCCGGCGTTCGGCTAAAGGTTTGGCCTTATCCTCTGCCAGATATGCGGAGATACGTTTGACTTCGGCCTCCTTCGCTACTGCGGCCTCATCAACGGGAGGCTCCTTTTTTGCGATTTCTTCCTTCTGCCTCCGTAGGTCCTCTATCTCCTTGACCAATTTCTCCCGTTCCTGGACATCAGTTTCTAAGGACTTTTTCTTGGCAATGAGGTCATCGATTTCCTTTTGGATTTCGGCCTTCCGCTTTTCAACCTTATCCTCTTTCGACTTATCCCGTGCCTTGAGGATTTCGGTCTTGCGCGTCTTTTCCTCATCCGTCAGGTCTTCGTCCTTTTTGGCGATAAGAGCATCTTCAGCCTTCTTCTGCTCTTCGGCCTTTGCCAATGCATCATCCTCCGGCGGAGTCTGACGCTGAGGCTCCGCTTTCGCCTGCTCAGCCTTTGAGTCTTCTTTCTTGACCTGAGCCGCCGCCTTTGCCTCTTTATCCTTTTTAATCTGGTCCATCTTTTCCTGCGCGATTTGTTCCGGCGTTTTCTTTTCCATGTCTCTCCCTTCACGGTTTTCAGAAAACCGAGAAACTTTTCACGGTTCATTCAGGCGAACCGAGAAGACCTAAACCATAGTTTTGTGGTAACTAAGAACCCGTATATCCTTCAGCCCCTATTTCTCGATTTTCTTGGGGCGCCCTGCTTTCTTTTTTTCCTCTGTTTCCGCCTGCGGCTTCTCTGTTTCCACCTGCGGCTCTTCGGCCTGTTCCTTGTCAATATCTGCGGCCAACGCCTTCAAACGCGCTTCCTTTTCTTTTTCCTTGCGCCGCTTCTCCAGATATTGCTCTTTGGAAAGCTTTATATTCACCGGAATATAAACAGGACCCTTTTTCTTCTTATCCGCCATCTTGTTCCTCCTTTTGTTTATTAAGTTCATTAAATCTATCTTGGAACAGGCTCAAGATTTTATCCACGTCCTCCATCTTCGCCCGTGATTTTGTAGCGGCCATGATGTCGCCTTTGTCAACGGCAAGATTGACCTGGCCTTGCAGGAATTGTTTGTGCTTCTTTAGAACCTTGACGAAACCATTCCATCCGGGGGATTTGATGAGATTGATAATCCCGTCCAACTCTTGAAGCCAATCATCCACATTCACGCCGCGTTCCGTCATTTTAAGTTGGGCTCCCTTATCCCGGCTTCCTTGTCGGCCACCATCCGCATAGCCAAAGCATTGGCGATTTGAGCTTCCTGTTGCTGGGCAATCAACTGCCTGAAAGTGGCAATCGTCTTGAAGATATGGTCGTCAAAGTTCTGGCGGTATTCCGGGTCAAGCTCGAAATACTTCTCCTCTTTCTGTTTCATGTGGCCCGTCAAATGAGCCATGATGTTCTCACCGGGCGTTACTTCAACGACTTCTCCTTGCGTGAACTTTATCCATTCCTCATCAACGTCATCCCCTCCTTCGTTCTCAATCTTCGGCTCAGGACCGAGATAACGTTCCACGTCCTGTTTGCCCATTGCCTTCATGGCATCGGCCCAGAGGTTCCAGTTACCCCTGGGATTGACCTGTGGAGCCGTCCAGATGGCCCCTTGAGACAATTTGTCAATCATCCACATGGCGGTCTGCTTCTCAAGGGATCGGGAACCCGCTATGATATCCGGGGACAAATTGGCGTCGTAACCGCCCCTTAAGGTTTCAATGGACAGGTTCTTGAACATCTTGCGGCCATTCTTGCCCAACACGCGGTCGCCCAACTTGGGCGGTGCCCAATCCTGATACATATTGAGCCACATGGTGATTGCTTCCGAGATATCCCCGATGGTGCGATTGACCCACAATGAAAACTTCGTTTCGCCCTTTTCCTCGACTATGGCGTCCCTCGTGGCTGTCGTGGATGATTTGGATTGCGTGGTCAGGAAATAAGCCGCCGCACCCGTCAACTTCTCCAAAACCATCATCAACATCTCGATATCCTGGTAAGCCCAGGCCATTGAACGCTGGATATTCGGGAAGTAAACGGACTCATTGGGATTATCAACGGTCGGGTAAGACGTTCCGGGCTTAAGTTTATAAGTCTGCTGTGTGTAACCCTCATCCGCCTTGTGGAACCCAAAGGGGATATTTGTGGCATACTGAAAATCTGCCTTCTGGTTGTAGGTATTGTTAAAGGCGTTCAGGATTGGGGCAATCAAGGTCATTAAGGAACGGCCCCGTATCTTGCCTGGAACGCGGATGAAGGCACCACCAACATAGGGGATTTTGCCTGTCCGCGTTATCTTGCGTAGGGGCTTGCCGGCCAACAGGGTCTTGGTGTGCGGTTCAACGATGAAACGATACTTTTCCGTTTTTCCGTTCTTCTTGTATTTGCCATACCATTGATGTAGGCTGACGGGAAATATCCGCAAGTCCTCATCCGTGATGTCGGACATTTTGATTTCTTCGGCCTTCTCCTTGCCCAATCCCTGACGCTTATACTCAAGGCAAGCGCCCTTCAGTTTATCCAGCCACTCCTCGTCAACGTCCGTGAAATACCCATGCTCGCTGTCCTCTAAAATCTCATCGCCCATCTTATGAATGACATGAATGAAAAACGGCAAGTCTTGAATAGACTTTCCGTATTCGGGAATAACTACATCATCCAGATCCGCGATGTTCTCGATGAGGCCCTTCTCAAAACGGACGCGCTCGGTCTTTATCTCGTAGTGGAACCCCCCCCCTTTTGTCTTTTTGGGGATTCGCCGGTCAACCCACTCATACCAGACCTTCCAGTAGATATAGAAACACGAGAACCCTTGCGTAATCCGATTGTGGATAAAATCATCTACCTCGCGTTGCGCGTTGAACTCATTGGAAAGCCCCCACTTGGTGAACTTCTCGATCATGTTCTTGTTGTCTATGTCGTTGATTTCCGTTGCCTTGAAATAGAGGGTGTCCGTGTTGAAGCAGGTGGCAAGCAGGGTCGCCTGGTAGATGTCGGCTGTGGCCGCGCCCATAGACAGGTTGCGGTCAGATTGCCAATTCTCTTTTTCAATACTCTCAATCTTAGAAGGCGGAGCGGAATAATAGTGCATGAGGTCGAGTTTTTTCTGCGCAACCCACTCTTTCATCTGGTTACGACCGGCCTCATTGTCGGTCATCACCATCTGGACAATCTTCTTGGCTTCTGCCTCGCCAAATTTGTCCGTTTCCAACTCAATCTCGATGGGCTTGATGTCTTTCTTGGATATATCCGATGGGGTCTTTTCTTTCACCTTAGCCATTGTTAACCCTTCGTGTTATTTCCAGTCCGCCTCTTTTTTGATACGCTTGGCTAATCTCTGCGCCGCCATCCGTGCGTCGGCAATCCTGTTGATACGTTCTTCGGAGCCTTCCAAATCCTTCTTGGCATCTTCACGCGAGTCATAGACATTGGCACGCTTGAAAGGAAAGGTAATGTCGGGGCGTTTCCTCATTTCTTCCTCCAATGGCTCTTCTTGACAGCCTTGTTGTGCCCCAAACCCCCCATGCACCTTTGTGCGGCCTCATCGTAGGAAAACCCCTTTGCAAGATAATTGACGACGCATTTATGGAATGCCTCGGTATGTATCCCTTTACCCTTTGGAGTTTGAGATGCTACTCCTGCCTTCTTGTAAATCTCCCTTATGCGCTTACTCATTTCTTTCTTAGCCCACCAAATGCCCCACGCGCCGGCACGATGCGATGTTTTTCCTGCTCTGCCTGCATCCTTGCCATTTCCATAGCGGCCAGAACGCCGTGGATACGGAAATCCAGCTCACTCTTGGACATCAAGAATTCGCTTCTCTTGGCAGGGTTGATGATGACGGCAACAGAACCCTCTCTCCTGACAGCCGCAACGATGATATCGTGGAGGCAGATATAGCGGTCGGGGTTGTCTAAAAAGTCTTTCTTCTTGGCTTCATGTTGCTCAATACGCTCCGCTTCTTCCTGTTCCGGTGTCTTGACCTTCGGAATTTCACCATTACCGTCGCTCATACAACCTCCCTATCAGTAAACCTTCCTCGTTTCTTCCGGCACTTCCAAATCCCTCTCAATATGCTTGGGGTCACTCATCCACAGGTAGCGGCACAGGTCATTGAAATCCTTGTATTTCTCCATCGGTCTTGCGTTATCCTTCACATCCCCATCTGCCGCCATGATGTCCTTACGGGAATATCGGGACAGGTGCCTGATGGTATTCTCACAATGGTCAGCAATCAAAAAGAGCGGTTGCTTGACTATCTCGCC
>Ga0315545_1004281_pt1 | contig 11819 bp, 11 predicted proteins | sample SalMarSW160210MG_FD_203096 | JGI IMG/M metagenome (GOLD analysis project Ga0315545, IMG submission 203096) | Salt marsh sediment microbial communities from the Plum Island Ecosystem LTER, Massachusetts, United States - Salt Marsh Sediment SW1602-10 ... | reverse complement strand
ACGAATTGATTAAAATGAATTTCCGCAAAGATTTTTATTTGTTAGTCTGTTAAAAAAACACACCAACCGCCTAACGATCCAACGACCTAACCTATTAATTAAAAGTGTTTGACATTTTGGAATATTCGCGTATAATGTTAGTATCAAAAAAAAGGAGGAGTTATGAAGTGGTCGCAGAAATTGTTAGGAATGATTTTTTTATTACTATTTATTGCCGGATGTGCTACAGTTAACTTAGAAACAAGAGCGGCAGAAGATAATATCTCAATGAGTCATATCATTAATAAAGAATACAAAACAATAGCACATTTCAAAAGAAACACACAAGCCTGGTTCGCAATATTTGATTTGGCTACAGTCTCCAATCCTAATCTCCGGAATATTGTTGAAAATGAAATTAAGGCTGTAAATGGTGATGGAGTAGTAAATCTTCAAATAAAGGGAGAAACAACTTTTATTGATGGGTGTATTTCTATCCTCACCTGTTCTCTTATAAGACCAAGAAGTTATACAATAGAGGGGGATGTAGTTAAGTATATAGAAAAATAAAATAGTACGATAAATTTATCGTACGCTTAACGGGAGCAAAAAGGGCTGCATTATTGTAAACTACAATGATACTGTTGTTATGTATTATAAAGAAGTAGAGGATAAAAAAATATGAAAAGAATTCTTATTATATGTTTAATATTAGTTTCTTTTTTATTCTTCTCATGCAAGAAAGGTTCGTCAACTCCATTTGAACCTGAACCAGAACCCTCTCCTGAGCAAAATAGGCCTCCAGTGATTACTTCTAACCCACTAACACAGGTTAATGAACATGATTTTTATGAATATAGTGTTCAGGCTCACGACCCAGATGGAAACCCTATATCTTATTCTATCTCAGAAGGACCAGCTTGGCTTTCCGTTTCTCACAATGTTGTTTATGGGACTGCACCGGAAGTTTTAGAAGATACTGACTTTCCTGTTAAGATAAGAGCTTCTGACGGACAAAAAGGCTCTGCTGAGCAAGCTTTTAACTTAACTGTGAAAACCCTTTACAATGTGTACGCTTTATTGGGAAATCAGTTGAATCAAATATCAAACATTGATGAAACTAGTCTAACATTTTCACAACCAGTAGATTTTGCTGAAAATGATGTAATAGTTGCCGGTGTTAGCAATACAACCCCTTATGGTTTTCTTAGAGAAGTAACAGGTTTTTCCTCAGATAAGAAAAAAGTCTATACAAAACAAGCAACTCTTGAAGATGCAATTAAACATAGTTCCTTTTCAATAACACAAACACTTTCTCCGTCGGCTGCTAAGTTGTCCAATGCAACTTTAGGTGTTTCTGAAGGACGCATGCGAGGCTTTAATTTTAGCATAAATCTTAATAATGTTTTTTTAGGAGGGGTTGAAGGTTTTGCAGAAGTAACTGCGAATGGGAATATTTCTTTTAATTTAGATTATATTCTTAATGGAAATTTTCGTAAAAAGCTGGAAGAGAAAACATTTCAAATTATAATGAATGAAAAGGCTGATGTTAAATTAACATCCAATACATATTCATTTATAAAAGGCATTGAGAAAACAATTGCGAGATATGATTTCCCCCCTGTCACCATTCTAACTCCTGCGGGCCTTCCCATCGTTGTTACTCCCAAGCTTGATATTGTCGTGGGAATAATGGCTACAAAGATGGCATATTTGGAAACCAGAGTTGTTCAGGAAGCAAATCTTAACGCTGGTTTGGTTTATGAAAACGCTTCATGGAGACCAATAAGTGATTTTTCAAACAGTTTTGATTATTCTGTTTCTTCTGTACAAGATGAAACAGATGTTGAGGTTTATGCAGCTCTGGGGTTAAAGATCTTTTTATATGAACTCTTACCAGGGCCGCAATTTAGTTTGAGTAATGGGCTAGAACTTGATGCTGAAGCAGACAATGATTGGAAACTTTATGGGAAACTGTTTGCCTCTGCCGGCATTGATATGAATGTGTTCAGCCCTTTCGTTTCTGATTATATTGCACCCGTTATTAGTTTTGAAAAACTTTTGGCTGAGAGCAAACCGGGTGAAGTAAGCGGAGAAATCTTGTTTGTTTCAACAAGAGATGGAAATGCAGAAGTGTACATCATGAATGCAGACGGTACCAATCAACAAAACCTAACGAAACATTCAGAACATGATTATGACCTTGCATGGTCTCCAGATAAGGCCAAAATAGTTTTTGTCTCTGAAAGGGATGGTAATCCTGAAATTTATACGATGAACTTGGGCGGATCTAATCTTAAAAGATTAACCAACAATAATAGTGTAGACCGAATGCCTCATTGGTCGCCTAATGGTAGTGAAATAGTTTTCTATTCAGAAAGAGATAATGACAGGTGGATATGGTTAATGAATTCAGATGGTACAAACCAAAGAAAACTGAATCTTCCTTTTGGAGTACATGAAGAACCGAAATGGTGTGGAAGCTCTGATCAGATAGTGTTCAGTTCTACTTTGTCTGGTGAGGGGCACTTTGATATTTATAAGGTAAATTGTGACGGAACAGGGCTACAAAGATTGACAGATAGCTCTTCTGCCGATGTAGAACCTGTTTGTAATTTTGATGGAAGCAAAATCGCTTTTAGTTCGAATAGATCTGGAAGATATGATATATGGGTTATGAATGGTGACGGATCAAATCAGATTAATTTGTCAAATACATCAGGCGCAGATGATTATTTAGCGTCTTGGTCCCCTGATGGTGTAAAAATAGTTTATGCTTCAGGGAATATAGATCGTTCTTCATCTGATATATGGATAATGAATTCAAACGGTTCAGGGAAAACACGTATAACTTATAGAACCACAGGATCCAACCAACACCCGGTTTGGTCCTCAAAATAAGGAACAGAGTAATTATAGGAGAGGTATTAATATGAAACTCCGATATAACAATCAAATTCAGCGGTTTTATAAAATTATGCTAATCGGCTTCACTTTAGTCATTATTGGCTGTGAGGGAACTGGAAAAGTTCCTATCCCTGAACCTCTAACTCCCCGCGAGATGTTTGTAAGCAAGTATGATGGCGCACTAAAAGTATTTTATGAATATCCGACGCTCGGTTTTTTAGAGGGTAGTACAGTAGATTATGTTGTTGAAATGAGGCATGAAGAAAACAATAAATACAGTTGTTACTTTGATGGTTACTGGGAATTCTCTTTAGAAATAGTTCATGAATATGATGATATTATTTATTTTAATATAAATTATCTTTTCGGCGCGTGGACTGAAGATCACTCACATATCTATTTTAAAGCTGAAGGGTCAACAATATGTGCCGATTCAGATCATCCGATGTATCATGGTTCATTTGATAGTGAGACTGGGAAGCTGCAGTTTTGCCGAAGACGTTACGATCTTGATCCACCACAAGCTTATGATTATATAGTCGAATTTTGGGAAGGGTTTAGACGTGAGGAATAGATAGTATAAAAGGGATATTATTTTTCTCACCTTATAAATAAAATAAACACTACCAATATTCTCTCTAAGCCAATTTCTCCTTTTTTGTTTTTGTGTGTAACAAACACAGTTGCCGTTTAATTAAAATCGTTATAGGTTAAAATAATAATTCGCCCCTAATTCAAAACCCAATCCATTAAGCTCCCAATTATCTCCATAGTCATCTACATAGTTTATTTCATTATATTTAGCTTCTATAAAGAGATATAAAGCAGGAGAAAAATAATTTCCGAAGCCAATTTTAGGTGCAAATCCATAACCATTAAGAGTTTCGCTGTTATTGTCAGATTTTATGCTAAGGGTTGAGAAAAATAATTCTACCCCAAGGAAAAACTTTTCGTCTAAAAATAAGTGTTTATAAGCAACTCCTACTGAAAACATACCGACAGTTATGTCTTCTGTGTAAGTAGAGTAGATCATTTCTAAGCTGGAGATTTTATATTCGGCAAAAAGACTCCAAAAATTAGCCAATTCACGCCAACATCCAAAGAAATTCAACTTTACATTAATACCCCCTTTAATACCACCGTAAACATAATTTTCAATATCTGTGTTATTGGGTATAAAAAAAGTACCACTCAAAAACAAGGAAGGTTTTGCAAAACTTGAAGTGGTTTCATTGTTATAAATAGGTTGCTGAGGTAGTATTTCTGATGGTTCGGGCGTCTGTGGTTCATGAAGAGCTTCCCGTTTAGTGGACGGCCTTTCTTTAGTTATCTTAGCAATGTCCGAATACTTAACAGTTATAGTTGAACCCCCAGGAAGTTCCATTTTTATGGATTCGAACGGAATTTCCTCAACGATTACTCCTCTCAAGATATCGCCGTTCTTAAGGTATACTACGTCAGTAGGTTCTTGAGCGTAAGTAGACATGGGCAATAAGGTTATCGCAAAAAATACGAAGAGAAGCATGTAAATAAAGGATAGATACGAGTTACTAAAGTCTGATTTTGACGCTTTCATAAAACCTCCTTAGTTTATTGAAGAATGGGGTTGGTTAGTCTGTGCGGTTAGCATCTCATTTTTCTGTTAACGTAATTACTCCGACTGATATACCAAAGAGAGGACACATATTTGAGAGAAGGGAAAAGCATATTGGTATCAGCAGAAATCGCATTCATGATTAGTGATATGTTACCTTAAGTTTTGGGAAATAAGAGCTAGAAGAACAATCCGAGGACCAAAATAGTTTGCAGTCACTTGCGAGATTGCTAAAGGATTGAATTACCCATCCGTTGTAGTTGGTAATAATATCCACATTACCGTTGGCGTAGGCTTGGATATCAAGCTTAACATCTGCCTGTAAATTACTATTAGCATTAGCAATATTGAATAGCCAGCCTGAGTTTTGGGCATTGCTCACAAGGTAATTCAAACTTGAATTCCATGTCAAACTAGATTCATCCCAATAAGTAGATGATGTTCCAAAGTTGACTTTACTTAAAAGCAAAGCCCCACAGACTGTATTACTATTCGTAACACCGCCATCAGGTTTCGGCCTCATGATAATTACAGCCTCATCGATTGTTGAGGAAGATGGAATACTAGACAAGTCAAAATAAACGTAAATACGGGTTTCTCCAAATGACGTGGTTGATCCTTCTGGAGTGAGAGCCAAAAAAGTTCCCATAAAATCTTCGTTTGCTATGTCACAGTTTCTGTCTGGAAAACCGGATGAAACAAATACATCTTTATTACAGGTTATGTAAATCGTTTCTGGCGCTGGATTATTTTCCTTAGGCGAGACTGCAATATTTATGCTGCTACTGTTGCTTAAACCGTGAGAATCATAGACTCTACTGGTGATGGTGTAGGTGGCATAGACAGTTACTGAAGGAGCGGTCCAAATGACTGTTGGTTTATCGGTATAATTAAATGAGCCCCCAGTTGCCGACCAAAAATATGTTATTTCGTCTCCGTCGGGATCAGAGGATGAAGAAGAAATCGAAACGCTTTCTCCACTGAAAACATTGATACTAGTTGCAGTTAGAGATGGTTTATTGGGAGGGTTATTCTCAGGTGATGTGGGAGTATTCTTACCTGTGCATGTAACTATTGACACGAAAGCCAATATAATTCCGTATAAATAAATATGACCTTTTAATATAAAACTATGTGTAGGTGTTTTTTGGTTCCTTGAAATAAGGTTTCTCGTTTTTACCCTCTTTTTTGTTTGTTTTTTTAATTTCCTACCATACAATTCTTTCTGCATTTTTATTTATTCCTTTACTCTGAGATTATGATAACTTATAATCATATTTGATTCTCGACTTCTGGATAAATTTGGTTGTTGCGTAATGTAATCGTTTTCCTTCTTCTTTAGAATACGGATATTTTACTTGTGGATTTTGATATTTGTGGTTTAATATTGAGTTATTTTTTCTAATAAAATACCTCCAATTTAATTTACTGCACCTATTGTAAGCTTCAGGTCCCTAAACCAAGCAGTTTTTGTTATATATTAATTTTAGAGAAAAAATACTTCTTTGTCAAGTCCTTTTCTCAAAACTTGATCAGCGGAAGGGCTGTTTGGGTACTAAAAATATTAAATATTTTATTGAGATTTTCGGTCGCTCCATTTTTACCTTTTGTATCTATGAAAAATAGGGGAAGATGTGAAGACGGAGAAAGTCGAAATGTCGTTGAAACTGAGAAATCCGCGCTGGGGATTTCGAGGCTGGTTAGATTTTTCGGAAGTATGGAGAAAAAGATAATTTTAACGTCTTTTCGAGCATGGTCTTTCGTTGGTCTGAAGGGTAGGGCTCGCTTATGAGTTGTAGTATCTCGGTGGAATTGTTGAAAGTTTTTCCTTTCAATATTTTCTTCGAGATAGGGGAGAGGATTTTTCCGGAGCGCAAGGTATCTGATAGAAAAAGCGTCTCGGAAGGATAGCGGGCACGGTTTTCGTAAACTTTAGTTTCGGAAAGAGCTTACCTGAGAACCGAGCAGTAATTTCCTCGCTGGGGAAATTAACTGCGTCTTTTATCTTCAGATTCTTTGTGCGACCCTTTTTGTGGGTGGAGGGGAAGTTTTGTTTACGGTTTGCAGATTTTGCAGGGGCGGAAACCGGCGTTTATTGCTTCCTCTCTTGAATAGAATACTTTTGTACAGTTTTTGCAGTTATAATGTCTACAGCTTGAGCTATGAAATATTTTTGATTTTGTGTTGCCGTGATAGATCCCTCCGGAAGCAGGTTATTTTGTTTCTTCTTTTATCGAGGTGGGGGAGAAGGCAGCTGCACTTAAGAAACCCGCAAGGCTGGGTTTTTGAGCTTCGATTTTATTTTCGATGTCGTCCGGGAGTTCGTTTAGGAAATCAAGACCGGTTATTTTCTCGATACTGTCCACCGGGACCTGATAGTCTTCGATATCGCCTGCCGGTTTTCGGTTAGGCATTAAAAAGGATATCGCTTTTATTTCTCCGTTTTTCGTGATAATGATTTTATAAAAGTGAGTCGGTACCCATACCCGGTTTGTTCCGATTCTCCCAAGACAATCTTTTTTCCCGTCGCCATCGATGTCCATAAAAACGGGTCCCGTTATTATCCAGGACTCTCCTTTGGCCCGGGTAAAGTTTCTCGTTTTTTCTTCTAAGATTCTCCATTTGTATCGATTCAGTCCTGCTTCCTGAGGGCACATATTTGAGAGGTAAAAAGATTCGCTCATAACCTTTTTACTTCGTTTCATATCTCCTGCCGGTGCCATATGTCCCCGGTCGTATCCGCTTCCTTTGTAGTCTGAAAGTTCGGCTCGTTTGCCAGGAGAAACCTCCGGATCCGGCCGGAAGTTATCCGTTCTGCCGGTTGTTCCTTCGAGGTCTTGTTTTGTCAGGTGGTAGGATACCCAGAGGGAGACTTTTTTATTTCCGTCGTGGAGAAGGGCGTATCCTTCTCTGATGATGACCTGGCCATCGATGGAGGGAAGACCCCAGTATAGATGTTCGTTGGTTTGGGTTGAAAAGAAATCTGGTTGAAGGGTCTGTTGGGTGGTGCAGGAGAGGAAGAGGATTGTTGGGAGGAGTTTTTTCATTGGGTGTTTTTGTTTTTCACTCTTTTCTCTCTTAAAAATCAGGTTTATTTTTTAAGTTAGAAATACAACCTGTTATTATATAACTTTGCGATTTTGCTTTATGATTAGAATTTGCGCAATCGCAAATAAATAGCGCCAAGAATTTTTGTTACAGTAACTCCAATTATAGCACCAAGAATACCAGATATTGCTGCTTGTCCTGCCCTATCACGTATATCCAAAATCTCATTTATTGGATGACTTACAATATAACCTAGAAGTCCACAAAAAACCGCAACAACTATCCACAGGAGAGCCCTTAATAACAATGGAACGTTCTTTTTATCCTTTTTGGCAATTATATCACTCATAAAAAGACCTCCTTATTTTGATAATATTATTTACTGTTTCGATCAAGGTTTTTCCATCTAAATTGAACGATTCTTACCATATATTTATTATATAGCCAAAAATACTTTATTGGCAACCTTTTTTCGTTTCTGCCTCCTTTGTTTTAAGGTAATTACAGTATAAGTTAAAAGTGGGGGAGATGTCAAGGGTTGATTTTAAGGTTGACAAGAAGTGATTTGTTAGCGCCCGTCTTCATTTAGGCAAATTCAAGGTGTCGCAATGGCCAGCGAAGATTAATAAATATACAATGCCACATGCAACGATTAACCAAAGGATCCAAGATAAGCATCCTTTCTTTTTATTTCTAAGCCCATCACCAGGACCGACAGGTTGTTGACCTGCTTTCCAGTTGACATATGACTGAAGAGCGTCTTGTTCGCTTACTGGACCCTTGAATAAACTGGCAAACCATCTCAAACCCCTTATAATTATAATAATGAAGATGCCAAAGACAACAACACCAATAATGATTCCTGTTCCCTTATCGTTTATGATACACTCCTTTCCTTCTTAGTTGTTTTCCTTGTTGCTCATAACCTTAGTCCACAAGGATTTTTTTCGAAAGAACAACATTTTCAGAAATAATCTAGGGATTAGCAACGCAATGTTGATGGGTAACATTGTTCTGCTTCAGATGGAAGGGTTTGTATTTTTACGGACACCTTTGGCCTTCATGCCAACTACCATGAAAATTCTCTAGGCAATCCTCCCTAGTAACACCATTGACACAAGCTTTTAAACCCTGTGGCCCATACACACACGCACCTGTAGGCTCTGGGGGATCGATGATACTACACGAAAAAAATAAGGCTAAGATAGTAATGTAAAATAAGGCAAAAATAAACAGCTTCATTTTTATATTAAACGCATTAGGAAGAATTTGTAATTTCATTATTGTGGCCCTCCTTATTGTTTTGCTAAGCTAACATTCATCCTATGTTATTCCCAAGATCTGATTTTTCCCCAAGGATTTATGGACTCCGAGTCAAATTGTATTCCGCCAATTTTTCCTTCACCGAAATCCATGATACTTATAAGAGTATAACCATCTTCCCAGATGTAAATCTTTCCGTTAGGTGGATAGTTGGGATGTGGGATTATGCGAGGTTCACCGAATACTCTTGTCATATCACCGATGAGAGTGGGATCATGTTCTTGGTTGATTGTATTAAGATAAATTGACCCAAGACGGTTGTTTTTGAAGACCAACCAACCACCCTTCGGTAATTCCATATGTCGGCCTAACCAAGATATTGTTCCAATCATTTCTACTTGTGTGACTTCACCATAATTGAATATATTAATTTTACGTTTAAATAACGAACCTACTTTGTCAATACTCATCCCCCATCTAAGACCAACTAGTCCATCTCTTGCCCATTGAAGGCCAATTTCTATATCAGAATGTTCTTTTCGTTCGTTAGGTTGACGTTTCGTATCCTCATATCGTGGTTGCCTATGATGAAGGGATTGAAGCTCGACTCGGTATTCGAATAATGCGGGTGCATAATTAGGCCAATTGAATCCAAACTCTGAAGGTACCTGTTTTACTCCCACTCGGTATCTACGATCACGCACTTTATTAATCAACTCAATTTCGCTTGGAAATGCATCATGATATGTCCAGTTGTGCATATGTCCTTCAAGTAAAATCCTTCGCTCATCTTCATTTTGGAAAAATTCCCATTTTTCAATTTTCCGCTCGTCATATCTATATTCCGGATGTGTTATTTCTATTGTTCCAGTATCTGGTATACAACGCGTGTCGGTTACTATTAGTACAGCAACTCCTTTTCGGTCTGAAACCCATGAGATACAATGACTATCTGGTTCGCTTATAATTTTTATATTGGCCCGATCTACAGGAGTACGAGTTTCTTGGTCTAATATCTCAAATCTCAAAATCCAAGATGGTTTCACTTCTTTGATTCCGGGACCACATAGATTGCCTCCAGAGTCTTGACCAAACATTTTCGTGGGATAAATGAATACAACCAAGAGGACAAGAGTGAAATCAATATAATTTTTCATAAAAACCTTCTTTCTAAAAAGATAAGCAAATTAGAGGGATATGTCAAGATAAAGAATTTTTCGTATTGCGGAAAGTTGGTTTTGATAAATGGTGATATCGCAGATACATTTCCCACCTACGCACCACTTTGGCCGGATTTTGCAGCTGGATCACTGGGAGGCCAGAAGAATCTTTCCCCACCTGTCATCCACTAGTGGGTTGAAGTAGGGGAGAGCAACCAGCGTTCTTTCCCTTTTAAGACTTTATTACTACTAATTCCACATCACGATCATCAGCTACGATTAGCACCCTTTCGACTACGAGCTTTCCTATAATTTCGGCAATACTCCGGAAATCGTTATAGCTGAGAGTTTGTTTTTCTAATAATTCGCCTTCTCGGCTTAAAATGTTTATATCTACTTGGGCCATTCTTGATTCGTCAAAAGTAGCTGTCACATTTCCATCTTTTACTTCATTCCCGCCTACTATTATTTGATTCTCAACAAATCTCACTTCTTCGGCTTTATCTATATTAGAAAAATTGGGATAAATAATCTTACATGCTTTTTTTGCTAATTCTCCGGAAAGCTTAAATTCAATGGGTTTGTTGTCTGGGGCTATTCTTACTTCCGGCTTAGCTTGTCCTCTAATTTCTGACATGATCACCTCACTTTTTTATTTTTTAGTTTTAAAACAATTCTCCTTGTTTAGGTTCTTTTTTTTCTGTATTTATAGTATACGATTGAAATGGGGGAGATGTCAAGGGAAGAAACCTATAATGTTATAAACCTTTGAAAGTTTTTTTAATCTCGGATTCTTTTCTCTGTATATGCTTCTTAAAGTCTCCACTCTTTTCCTCAGTAGTATTAGGATGCAGATTTTTATCATCAAGTAAAAACAATACTTTGTATTCCTTACTCTTAAGTGCCTTCTTTACCCTTTCTGATCTGGAATGGTCGTTCCCTTTTGTGCAGACAATAAAAATCTTTTTTAATTTACCTTTACCTGGCATTTTTGCCTCTAATTTCCCAATATTGTTATTTAGTTTTTTTTCTGCATCTGAGTATGCGCCTACAATATAATTAAATTTACAAAGAGACGCTTCTTCTATATCCTTTTCCTTATCTGATAATTTAGTGTCGTTTTCTTCTTTATAATCTTTCATATTTGCCCATCCAAGGTCAATCTTTAAGTCAAGTATAGCAACTACTTCGCACTTGTCGTTTTTCTTGAAGTTGAAGTTTTTTAAGACTAAAATATCGGGGTAAATTGTACGTAATTTTTCTCCGCTTTTGTTGTAAATAGTGATAGGATAATCTACAAAGAAATGATATTTTGTATATATTTTAGATAAATTTTTAGCTGTTTCAAATTCAAAAACACTTGATAAGGGATTTCCTCTACCTTGCCAAACTCTTTCTTCTGGTTTTTCTCTCTGTTTTCTGCTCTTCGTACGGGATTTTTGAAATTCTTTTTGTAGAGATATGACAGCTTTAATCAATGCATTTGTTATGTCTTTGGCCATAAAAAACCTCCTATTGTTTTATGCTACAATATTTTCAACAATAATATAAGATTTATCTTACAAACAATACCCATAATGCGACTAAAGAGGTTCCACCTGGGCCATCAATTCTTTTTTGCACATCACTAATTGTTCCGATTTTGCTCCCATGTGAATCACGAATATACTTTCCGTCAAATTCTGCGAGTTTGCTTCCGTGCGAATCGCGGATATACTTACCATCAATTTTCCCAACTTTGCCGTTTCGATGGTCACGTATATAATCGCCATCTACTTTGCCAATCTTACTACCGTGTCGATCTTTTAATTCGTTTCCATCAAATTTGTAATCTGACATATTATCCTCCTTTTCTTTTAAGTATACCT
>Ga0315545_1004278_pt1 | contig 11827 bp, 7 predicted proteins | sample SalMarSW160210MG_FD_203096 | JGI IMG/M metagenome (GOLD analysis project Ga0315545, IMG submission 203096) | Salt marsh sediment microbial communities from the Plum Island Ecosystem LTER, Massachusetts, United States - Salt Marsh Sediment SW1602-10 ... | reverse complement strand
AAGACACAGAAAAAGGGGTTCGGTGTAAAACTCTCCAACACCCTGGCAAACAAAAATATTTCCGGAATCCTTCCGGGAGCCGAGCGCTATATGTCAGGCAGGCCGCTCTTCCCAGTCACCGTGCACTGCGCACTCCGGCTTGCCTCAGAGCTCGAGGGGAAGGTCAACGTCTCTTTTTCCGCAGGCGCCTCGTCCGTGAACATCAGAGACATACTCGATACGGGCATCTTTCCGGTGACCCTCACCACAGATGCGCTCAAACCGGGAGGGTATCTGCGTTTCCTGCACATTGCAAAAACGCTGGAAGAAAATCCCCCCTCTTCCCCCTTCGCAGAGGAGAAAATACTGCTCCCCCTCCTCGAGGAGCTTGCATGGCGTGCAATCGAAGATCCCCTCTATCAGAAAAAAAGTAAAAAGACCTCCTCCATAAAACTCGGCTCAAAACTTGAGAGTCTCGATTGCATCGTCGCACCGTGCACAGCGGCCTGTCCGATCCACCAGGACATCCCTGCGTACATCGAGTACATCCGGAGAGACGACTACACGGGCGCGCTCCGCACGGTCATGAAAAAAAATCCTCTTCCGAACATCACCGGCTACATCTGCGATCAGAGATGCCTTGATCACTGCGTACGGTGGGACTACGACAACCCAGTTCACATTCGCGCGCTCAAGAGAATCGTAGCGGAGATTGGCGACGTACATGCGCTGGCAGAAGAAATCAAGGCGCAGATCAACAAAAGGAAACGTGCGAAATCAATCGCGGTCATCGGAAGCGGGCCTGCGGGTCTTGCAGCCGGGTTCTTTTTACAGCGGGAAGGCTTTGCTGTCACCATTATGGAAACAAAAAAGACTTCCGGAGGTACGGTCTCGCACGCAGTTCCCCGGTTCAGGCTTCCGGACGAGATTATTGCACGCGATGCGGACTTCATCGAGCGGCTCGGGGTGCGGGTGCACACCGCGGAAAAAGACGCCTTCTCGATCAATGACCTCAAGGCACAGGGATTCGACTACGTGGTCATCGCAACAGGATGCGGGAGGGTAAAAGAGCTTTCCATCGGTAGCACTGAAGGCATAGAAGGATATTATACGGGGATAGGGTTTCTCGAAATGGTGAAGGGAGGGCAAACCCCTCAGGTCGGACGTTCGGTTCTCGTTGCTGGAGGAGGCAACTCCGCTGTTGATGCTGCTCGCACTGCTCTTCGATTTTCGCCCGGGAGGGTCCGTGTTGTGTACAGGCGGGACCTGGCGAACATGCCTGCCGATCCTGAGGAGATCGATGCATGCATCGAGGAGGGGATCGAGATACTCGAGCTTCTTGCCCCCTCCGAACTCATCACCGAAAACGGCCGGATCTCAGGGCTGCGGTGTGCGAGGATGCGGCTCGGCGAGCCGGATGAGTCCGGGCGGAAAAGGCCAATCCCCATTGACGGAGAATACATCACGCTCGAAGCCGACACCCTGATCGCCGCAATCGGCGAGGATGCCGACACCTCCGTAATACTGCAAAACGGTATACACGTAGACGCTGAAGGGAGAATCAGTGTGCATGAAAAAACCTGCGAAACAAACATTTCCGGTGTGTTTGCCGCAGGCGACTGCGTGAGGGGGCCGGCAACAGTCGTGGAAGCGATCGCGGACGCGAAGAAGATCTGCCACGCGGTGGTCGAAAAAGAAGGAGCATCTCCGTCAAAGGATCTTGCGGACAGTCTGTACACACAAGCGTCTCCTGAGAGGATATCTCAGCTCATGAAGAAACACGGCCGTATCCGGCATTTTTCCCCTGTTGAAAAGCTTCCGGTTGAAAAAAGAAAGAATTTCACCACCGTCATCCACACACTCTCACCGGACCTCGCCAGAAGGGAGAGCGAACGCTGCCTTGCATGCGCTGAGATATGCAACAAGTGCGTCGAAACCTGCCCGAACAGGGCAAACATTCCTTTAGAATTCACGCCCGTGGAGCTTTCCATTCCCCATTTCCTGTCTGCTCTTCCCGGGGCCTCACCCGCGTCAGAAACACCATTGCCGCTGCACACAGTAAAGATCGAGCAGTCTATACAGATCCTGCACATCGACGACTTCTGCAACGAGTGCGGAAACTGTGAGACCTTCTGCACCCACCAGGGAAAGCCCTTCACCGACAAGTTCACGTTTTTTTCGAGTAAAGCGGCATTCGACAGGAGCACAAACAGCGGATTCTACCCAAAACCACCGCGGGCTGATCACAAAGACTGTTACAACTGCAGGGTTGAGCACACCGAGTTCGACCTTATCATCGACAAAAAAAAAGGTGAGGCGGTGTGCACATCGGATGAGTTTCGTTTCGTTTTTCCGTCCGAAAATACCGGCCCCGGTTCTGCTGGAAAGAAGATGACACTGTCAGGCCGTAGGCCTCCTGATCTCCGGCAGATGCTCGGTCTGTACCACATTATCGTCAACGTGAAACAAAACGCTTCCTATCTTCTTCACGCAACGAGGTGAGCCCATGAAACTGTTGATCAAAAACGCATCTGTGCTTCAGTACCACCCTCCGCTCCGCATGGATGGAATGAACATACTCATTGAGGACGGAAGCATCAGCGAAGTAACTGAGCACATCGGCCGCGATCCTCAGAACAAAATCGCAGACAGAGTAATCGATGCACAGGGGAGGCTTGCGGTGTGCGGAAACGTCTGCTCGCACACACACCTCTACTCCGCACTCGCGCGGGGAATTCTCGCTCATGTACCTCCTTCAAAGGATTTTGTGAGCATTCTCAAAAACCTCTGGTGGAGGCTCGACAGAGCCCTTGACGAGCAGTCTCTCTATTACAGCGGCCTCGTGGGGGCGCTCGATGCAATCCGCTGCGGAACGACCGCTGTTGTCGACCACAGCGCGTCCCCCTCCTTTATCCACGGCTCTCTTTTTGTTGTGAAACAGGCGCTCGAACACTGCAGGCTCCGCGGAATACTGTGTTACGAGGTGACGGACAGAAACGGAAAACAGGGAAGAGAAAGTGGAATAGAGGAAAACCTCGACTTCATACACCAGCAGGAAACAGCGCTTCTCAAAGGCGCGGTCGGTGCACACGCTCCATTCACCCTGTGCGACGAAACCCTCGAGAAACTCGCTGAGGCTGTCGGTGCGGTCAAACGCGGCATACACATACACGCAGCAGAGGACGCGTACGATCAGAGCTATTCCCGCGCCCACTTCGGACTCTCCGTTGTTGAGCGCCTCGAGCGCTTCGGCCTGATCGACGACCGGAGCCTGGTCATCCACGGCGTGCACCTGGGTGAAACCGATGTGGATATCCTCAACGATCACGGCTCATTTCTCGTGCACAACCCGCGGTCCAACATGAACAACCGCGTGGGATACAACAGCGGGCTTTCCCGGATTCGGAACATCGCAATCGGGACGGACGGGATGGGAGCTGACATGTTCGAGGAGACAACAATCGGGTATTTCAAGAGCATGGATGCGGGGAGTGCGCTCTCGCCTGCTGATTTTCTCAGATTCCTCTGTAACGGGAACACAATTCTCGAACGATATTTCGGCAGCAAATTTGGAAGGATCGCACCGGGATACCGCGCAGACCTCGTGCTCCTCGACTACGAACCTCCCACACCTCTGGTCGCCAAAAACATCGGGGGCCACTTCGTGTTCGGGATCGCATCCCGAAACGTTGACACTGTGATCATAGACGGCTCGTGTGTGTACGAACACAGACGATTCCCCTTTGACACAGAGCAAATTTTCCGCGATTCCAGAAAACAGGCCCAGCGCCTGTGGGATAAAATGGAAGAATACTGACTGCCTCACCCTCAACAGGATGACACCCCGGGCGCTCCAAACTCCCAATATTGACTTGACTAATACGAATGGATAATTAGAATGTTACTATCTCAATTTTTAAGGAGGGGCATCCCATGAAAAAGTGGTGGATGATTTTCTTTATCTGTGCTGCTCTTCTTTTTCCCGTACAGATTTTCGCATCGGGGAAAGAAGAAGTAGAGAAGGAGGAAATGGGAGAAAAGTTCAGGATCGCATTTATCTATATCGGACCTCCCGGCGACCTCGGATGGACTTACGAGCACGAGCGCGGCAGGAAACTGATGCAGAAAAACCTCGGTGACCGGGTTGAAAGCACCTATATCGAAAACGTGCCCGAGGGCCCGGACGCTGCCCGCGTGATTCGCCAGTACGCGCAGCAGGGCTATGACATGATATTCGCCACATCCTTCGGGTACATGGACGCGATGTACGAGGTCGCACAGGAGTTTTCAGACATCTATTTCGAGCACTGCTCCGGATACAAGACCGCGGAGAACATGTCCACCTACTTCGGTCGAATCTATCAGCCGAGATACCTTTCAGGCCTGGTCGCGGGAAAAATGACAAAGAAAAATCTCATCGGGTACGTTGCAGCCTTTCCGATCCCGGAAGTGATCCGCGGAATCAACGCGTTCACCCTCGGTGTTAGAGAGGTCAACCCGTCGGCGGAGGTACGTGTGGTATGGACCAGCACATGGTATGATCCGGTGAAGGAGCGTGAGGCTGCAGTCGCTCTTCTCGACCAGGGAGCAGACATCATCGCGCAGCATCAGGACACCACCGAGCCCCAGAAAGCTGCGCAGGAGCGCGGGGTTTTGAGCATCGGGTACGACTCCGACATGCGTTCTTTTGTGGGAGACTCGGTTCTTGCGAGCCCAGTGTGGAACTGGGGCACATACTATACACGGACCGTACAGGAGGTGCTGAACGGAAACTGGCGGACACACCAATACTGGGGAGGGCTGAAGGACGGGATTGTCATTCTCTCCGAACTGAGCCCCGAAGTACCGGCAAACGTAAAGGCCACGGTGGAAGCCGAGAAGGAGAAAATCCTCTCAGGTTCGTGGGATGTATTCTGCGGTCCGATTAAAGACCAGAAAGGAAAGATTGTCGTTCCCGCCGGTGAATGTATGAGCGACGGAGACATGCTGAATATGAACTTTTTTGTTGAGGGTGTTATGGGAACGATTCCAGGCAGCTGAAGCAATCCGATCCCGTGAAAAACAGATGAACTCTTCTCAAAACCGGCAGAGCCGCCCGATCGTTGAGATGCGGGGGATCACGAAACATTTTCCGGGAGTGCTTGCAAACGATCACGTAGATTTCACACTCTATGAGGGGGAGGTTCTTGCGCTCCTCGGAGAAAACGGGGCCGGCAAGAGCACGCTGATGAACATCCTTGCCGGCCTTTACCGTCAGGATTCGGGTGAAATACACATCGACACAAAACCCGTCTCCATTCAATCGCCTCGTGACGCCTCGGTGCTCGGTATCGGAATGGTCCACCAGAATTTCATGCTCGTCAGTACCATGACGGTGGCGGAAAACATCGTACTCGGAACGCGCTCCCTCTCCTTTGTTCCCGACATGGAGTGCATCAGAACACGCATTCGGGCGCTCTCGAAACGATACGGGCTGCAGGTGGACCCCGGAGCGTACATCTGGCAGCTAAGCGTAGGAGAACAGCAAAGAGTTGAAATCCTCAAGCTTCTCTACAGAGACGTACGAATTCTCATTCTCGATGAACCGACCGCAGTTCTCACACCACAGGAGTCCGAGGAGCTCAACAAGGTAATCACGCAGATGATCGGTGAGGGAAAGTCCGCGGTCTTCATCACCCACAAGATGGAGGAGGTGATGACCTTTTCCAACAGGGTACAGGTGCTCAGAAAGGGAAAACCCGTCACTGTAAAGAAAACCTCAGCCACAAACCCGCAGGAGCTCGCCCGCCTGATGGTGGGGCGCGAAGTTTTGTTCCGCCTCGACAAAGGGCCCTCACAGCTCGGGCACGTTGTACTGGACATTCAGGGCGTGCACACGATTGACGACAGAGGCTATCCCGCACTCAGGGGTATCGATCTGCAGATACGGAGCGGTGAAATACTTGGAATCGCAGGTGTTGCGGGGAACGGCCAGCGCCAGCTCGCGGAGGCCATCACCGGGCTCAGGCATGTAGAGCAGGGGCGTGTGCTCATCAATGGGAAAGACCTGACGAACAGGGCACCGCTGGAGATTATCAGGGCCGGCGTGAGTCACATTCCAGCAGACCGGATATCCATGGGAATCGTGGGAAACATGAGCGTTGCGCACAACCTCGCAATGAAAGGGTACAGAAAACCGCCGCTCTTTCAAGTCGGCGTTCTCAGGCCCAGGCGCATACTCAACTTCGCCCTCAGGCTCATCAGCCTGTTTCAGATTTCCACTCCGAGGCCGCAGACAGAGGTCAAGTTTCTCTCCGGAGGCAATATACAGAAAACAATTCTCGCACGCGAGATAGATGCCTGCAGGGGACTGCTCATTGCCGGATATCCGTCGCGCGGCCTCGACGTGGGAGCCACAGAAGCGGTACGGAAACGTCTCCTCGAACAGCGTGAAGCCGGAAATGCAATTCTCCTCATATCCGAAGATCTCGAGGAACTCTATACAATCTCCGACCGTATTGCGGTTCTCTACGAAGGCCGCATCATGGGAATAATTCCCTCTCACCGGACCACCACGCACATGCTCGGCCTGATGATGGCAGGTGTGGAGTACGGCAGTCTCCCGGAAGAGTTGAAAACAAATACGACATCTTGACAGATGGAGTGTGGGATGCACCTTGTGTTCGAAAAAAGGGAATCACGGTCCCGACTTGCGGCTGTGCTCGTCCCTGTTGCGTCTTTTTTCGCATCCCTTCTTTTGGCGGCGATCCTTCTTCTCATCACAAAGGCGCCCCCATTTTTTACCTATGCCGCCATGTTCAGAGGAGCATTCGGCACATGGGCGAACTTATCCGAAACCCTCGTCAAGGCGATTCCGCTGATGCTTACCGGTCTCGGCGTTTCCATTGCCTTCAGGATGGAGTTCTGGAATATCGGGGCTGAAGGCCAGCTCTGCCTGGGCGGTGTCGCAGCAGCGTGGGTGGCGCTCTTCTGGGCGGGCGGTCTGCCGCACTGGATGGTCCTCCCGGCCGCGCTGTGCATAGGCGCACTCGCAGGCGCGCTTTGGGCCGGCATACCCGCAGCGCTCAATGCGTATCTCAATGTCAACGAAACGCTCACCACACTCATGCTGAACTACGTCGCGGTGTTATTCTCCGAACACCTCTATTACGGGCCGTGGCGTGATCCCAAGGGCTACGGATTTCCCGGAACCGCTCCCCTCCCTGAAACCGCGTGGCTTCTGCGCCTCACCGGCCGCCTTCACCTCGGAATCGTATTCGCGTTCGTTCTTGCGGGGATCCTCTGGTTCGGGTTCAGCAGGAGCCGCTGGGGGTTTGAGACCTCAATTATTGGAAAAAACCGGACAGTTGCCCGTTTCCTCGGTATTGATATTCCCCGAACGATCCTTTTTTCTCTGTTTCTCTCCGGCGCGATCAGCGGGCTCGCCGGTGCGTGTGAGGTGACCGGAATCTCCCGGCGCCTTCAGCAGGGGCTGTCAATCGGATACGGGTACACCGCGATTATCGTATCGTGGCTTGCCCAGCTCAATCCGATTGCGGTGCTCTTCGTTGCGGTTCTCATTGCAGCGCTTTCCGTTGGAGGTGATCAGGTACAGATGAGCATGGGACTTCCCGCGGCCGTGGGCCTTCTGCTCCAGGGGCTGATACTGCTTCCCATGCTTGCCGGCGCGCTCTTCACAGAATACCGGTTTCGCCTGATCCACGAAAATGCCCTCTCAAAACTCCGTGCTGCGGCCGGAAAGGAACCCTCCAAATGATCGAACTCGTCACTTCAATCCTCAACATAACGCTTCGTGCAGGAACCTCTCTCATCTACGCGACCGTGGGAGAGACGTTTACGGAACGGTCGGGGATCCTCAATCTCGGGCTTGAGGGCATCATGCTCACCGGGGCGGTGAGCGCATTTGCCACTGCGTACTATACAAAGAGCCTGGTCGCGGGGATTGTTGTTGCGCTTTTCATCGGAGCATCACTTGCCGTGATTCACGCTTTTTTATCCATTACGATGAGGGCGAATCAGGTGGTGAGCGGCCTGAGCATTACGCTTTTTGGTACAGGCATGGCGAGTTTTCTCGGTCAGCGTCTCGGGCCTGAATCTAACGGATACTATCTCGTCGGGCTCGTGGGCCCGCGTTTCAGGCCCTTCACGGTCAAATGGCTCGGTACTCTTCCGGTGCTCGGTGCTCTGTTCAACCAGGACTTTTTAACCTACATGGTCTATATCCTCGTTCCGTGTGCGTGGTTTTACCTTTACAAGACCCGTGACGGGTTGAGCCTGCGTGCGGTGGGAGAAAACCCCTACACTGCAGATGCAATGGGTATTAACGTGTTAAAGGTACGCTACCTCGCCACTGTGATCGGCGGGATGCTCGTGAGCCTGGGAGGAGCCCATCTTTCGCTCTCCTACACTCCGGGATGGGCGGAGAACATCACTGGAGGAAGGGGATGGATCGTCATCGCGCTTGTCATTTTTGCAATGTGGAATCCCGCGCGCGCAGTGCTCGGAGCCATTCTCTTCGGAGGGATCAATGCAGTACAGTTCAGACTCCAGGCTGCAGGAGCGACGATTCCCGCAGCTTATCTCAACATGCTCCCCTACCTCGCCACCGTGGTTGTGCTCGTTGTGGTGACCTGGTGGGAGGCCCTGAGTAAAAAGGTCGGCGCGCCCGCTTCTCTGTGCAAACCCTATGTTCGTGAGGAGAAATAGGAAAATACACGTGACAAATATTCGCACACCCGTAGAACGAAGCGATGCCCGAATCAAAATAAATGGAAAAGCCGAATACGTCGGCGACATTCGATTCGAGGGCATGCTTTATGCCAAAACACTTCGCTCGACACGCCCGCGGGCACTGATCCACAGCGTCGAGATTCCACCAATACCCGAAGGATACTTCATCGTGGACAAACACGACGTGCCCGGGAAAAACAGGGTCAAAATTATCGCCGATGACATGCCGTTTTTTTCAGAAGACCGGGTAAACTACATCGGGGAACCAATCCTTCTTGTCGTTGGACCAGAAAGGGAGACGATCGCTCACATCCTTGAGGCCATAACAGTCACCTACTCCGACATCGAGCCAGTTTACACGATCGAGGAGGCGGAAAAGGGGAGTGCGCCTCCGCTGTTCGGCAGCGACAACCTCTTTGCGTCCTACGAGATCGTCAAAGGCGACCCGATCAGCGCGTTTTCGCAGGCCAGTATCCGGTTCGAAGATATTTACAGGACCGGATTTCAGGAACACGCCTATCTCGAGCCGCAAGGCGCAATCGGGGCGTATGAAAACGGCAGGGTTACGGTGTACGGTTCCATGCAGTGTCCCTACTACGTGAAGAACGCCCTCATCCAGGGGCTCGGCTGGGCTGAGGACAGAATCCGCGTTGTTCAGACTACCACGGGCGGAGCTTTCGGGGGGAAGGAGGAGTACCCCTCGCTTATTGCAGGACATGTCGCGTTTGCTGCCATAAAAGCGGGAAGTCCGGTCCAGCTCGTGTTCGACAGGGCAGAGGACGTACGCTTCACCACAAAACGTCACCCCGCGATTATCAGGATTGCGAGCGCACTCGACGCACAAAACAGGATTATTGCAATGAATATGGAAATAAAGCTCGACGCAGGTGCATATGCGGGTCTCTCGGAGGTCGTGCTGCAGCGCGCGATGTTCTGTTCGACAGGGGTGTACAACATCCCGAATGCACGCGTTCGGGGGTCCGCCGTTGCCACCAACAATGTTTTCACAGGCGCGTTCAGAGGCTTTGGAGGGCCGCAGGCGACCTTTGCCGTGGAGATGCACATGCACGGACTCGCGGACCGCATCGGAGAGGACCCGCTTGTTTTCAAGCGGAAACACCTCTTGAAAAAGCACGACAGTACCGTCACGGAAGGAACGATCAGGCAGGAGGTCGTGCTTCCCGCACTCATCGAGGCCGTGACGGGGCCGTCAGACTACCGCGGGAAGCTCCAGCGGTTTCAGTCCACGAAAGGCACTGTTCACAGGGGAATCGGGCTTTCTGTTTTTCTTCACGGCTGCGCATTTACCGGAAGCGGCGAAAAGGACAAGATACAGGCCAAGGTAAAGCTTCGTAAAACCCGTGACAAAACAGTTGAAATCCTCGTTTCCAGCGTGGAAATGGGGCAGGGGCCCCAGACGACTCTTAAAAAAATCGTGGCGCACACGCTCGGCATCCCTCTGGAAAACGTGATCTACGAAAATCCCGACACGGACAGGGTCCCTGATTCAGGTCCCACTGTGGCATCAAGAACGGTGATGATCGTCGGATTTCTTTTGAAAAAGGTAGCAGAGAAGATGCGTGAATCGTGGAACAGTGCTCCGGAGTTTGAACTACAGGAGCGCTACGAGCAGCCTCCCTTTGTTCAATGGGACCAGCAGCGTTTCAAGGGCGACGCGTATCCTGTGTACTCGTGGGGCACGAATGTCGTCGAGGTTGAGGTCGACTCTCTCACCTGGGAAGTCACGGTGAAAGGCATCTGGGCGGCCTACGACATAGGAACTCCAATGGACGAGCGCATCGTCAGGGGGCAGATCGAGGGCGGAATCGCGCAGGGGCTTGGGTATGCGACCATGGAGGTGATGAACAGCAGTGAAGGCCGCTTCATGCAGGAGTCGCTCTTCGATTACGTCATCCCCACCGCAGTCGACCTTCCGAATATACACAGCACGCTCATCGAGAATGAATACGAGTACGGACCTTTCGGCGCAAAGTGCGCTGGAGAGCTTCCCTTTGTCGGCGCGGCTCCTGCGCTCGCGTCTGCAGTGCAGCACGCACTCGGCGTCCCCATCACGAGGATTCCTCTCACTCCGGACTACCTGCGGGAGGTGACACAGGGTGAAGATTGACTTCATTTTGAACAAAAAACCGGTGCATATCGACACAGACCCTTTACGCAGGCTCCTCGACGTACTCCGGGAGGACTTCTATCTCACGGGGGTGAAAGAGGGGTGTGGCGAGGGAGAATGCGGTGCGTGCACCGTTCTTATCGGCGGGGAGGCGGTGTGTTCCTGTATCGTTCCTGTGGGGACGGTTGCAAACGAAAAAATTTTGACCATCGAAGGGTTTAGGTCGACGGCTCGGTACAGAATACTCGAAAAATGCTTCATTGACGCAGGCGCGGTGCAGTGCGGGTTTTGCACTCCAGGATTTATAATGGCCGCAGAGTCACTGCTTTCGGAAAATCCCCGGCCCGACGAGACCGAGATCAGGCAGGGGATCGCGGGAAACCTCTGCAGGTGCACCGGCTATTCGATGGTCGTCGACGCAATACAGAAAGCTTCCGTTCAGGGGAAAGGATTATGGTAAGAGCCTACAGGCCGGAAAGCCTCACGCACGCTCTTGACATCATGTCCAAGAACCGCACCACCGTGCTTGCGGGCGGCACTGACCTGATGGTGAAAAGACGGAGGTGGGGAACAATGGCGCCTCTTTTCGAGCTGCCCGTGATATTCGTCTCCCACCTCGGTGAGCTTCGCGGGATCGAAGAAGACGGGGGTGTTCTCAAGATCGGGGCTTCATGCACATACAGTCAACTGCTGGCAAGCAGCCTCGTCCCGGATCACTGGAAAACGGTATTTTCTCAGATCGCATCTCCTGCCATCAGAAACCGCGGCACCATCGGGGGAAACATCTGCAACGCGTCGCCCGCTGGAGACACGCTTCCTCTTCTCTTCGCCCTCGACGCCTCGGTTCTTATTCGAAGAGCGGACGGCACGCGGGAGTGCCCGCTTGCAGATTTCATGTGCGGACCAGGTGAGACTGTGATGCGGCATGACGAACTTTTGTGCGAGATCCATGTTCCTGTTCGGCGGTTCGATGTTTTTTATTACAGAAAA
>Ga0315545_1004276_pt1 | contig 11833 bp, 9 predicted proteins | sample SalMarSW160210MG_FD_203096 | JGI IMG/M metagenome (GOLD analysis project Ga0315545, IMG submission 203096) | Salt marsh sediment microbial communities from the Plum Island Ecosystem LTER, Massachusetts, United States - Salt Marsh Sediment SW1602-10 ... | reverse complement strand
GGCATCCCGGGCCTCAGGTGGTGGATGGATGTCGTTCAGATCGTTGATGCTTTCTTCAATCATGACTACGAAGCCATCCAAGCAGTGCCACGTTTCCTCGACGCCTTCGCCGAATTGCTCGCACTCCACTCCCAGCACCTCCATGCGTGTGGCGCCGTCAGCGAGAAAGTCCTCGAACCACTGGAAGTAGGCGTCGAGGTCCATCTCCTCCTCCTCGCCGCCGCAGGCCCCCAGCAGCAGGCAGCCTGCGATCAGCGCCACAGCAGTCAGCAGACACCGGCATAGGGACCTCATGGCTCACCTCCCACAACTAGACAGCTTCGGTGGCCCCATCCTAACCGCAGGCGCGCCCGCTTTATTCCATCTCCTCCTCCGGGGGCACCCATAGCGGGCCGAAGAACTCCCACTTGCCCTTCCCATCCTCCACGGTGGCGCGCAGCATCACGCCGTCCTCCAGGACCCTGTGGTCGGTATCGGAGAGGGAGATGTTCGCTTCGTCCAGGAGCAGGTCGCTGTGAAAGAGCTCGAGGGACTCCAGCGAGTCCAAGAGCCCCTCTCGCGTCAGGTTGTCGCAAGTTCTGCTGAGCGCCTCCACCGCCACTTCTCCCAACGTGTGGGCATAGACGGTGAAATTGGTGGGACTGGGCCCGCCGTACTCGCGCATTATCCGGTGGTGTTCGGCTATAGCGGGGTCGTCGGTCCAGGTCGCCGGCTTGATGCCCTGGAAGCTAATGGTACCCTCCAGGAGTTCGGGCGAGACGAACTGAAACATCATTTCGTCGGCGCTGACGTAGCTCAAGAACCACTGGGGATGCCAGCCCAGGCGGTCGGCCTGTTTGATGGCCTGAGACGTGAAGCCGGGAGTGCCATTGCTGACCACCACCTCGGCGCCGGAGTTCTTTATGTTGTTCACCTGGGAGCTGATGGAGACCGCCGTGATCTCGAAGCTCTGCACAGAGACGATCTCGTTCTTAGCGGGGTCCAGGCCCTGCTTGACCCCTTCGAGGCAGTCGGTGCCCATGGCGAGATTCGGATGGAGGACAGCCACCTTCTTGCCGGGCAGGTTTTCGGAGATATACTGGCCGAAGGCCAATCCCTCGTTGAAGTTACTGGCGATCATCTGGACCGTCCAGGGGTGCCCCTCGGGGTCGGCGCCGAACATGTGAGCCCCGACGGAGACCAGGATGTCGGGCACACCGTTCTCGTTCAGGTAGTCCCAAGTGGCGGGATGGGGAGCATCGCCCAGGGCGCCAACAATGGCGAACACCTCGTCCTGTTCCACCAGCTTGCGCACCACCTCGATGGCCCTGGCGGGGTCGTCCAGGTTATCTTCTACCTTGTAGACGATCTTGCGACCGCAGACGCCCCCCTGGGTGTCGTTGATGTAGTTGAAGTAGGCTTCTGTGGCCTGAGGGATCGTGGCGTACACTGCAGCCAGGGCACCACTAAGGGGTACATCGGCTCCCAGGAGTATCTCTGTGTCGGTGATGCCTGGCACCTCCGCCGTGGCGGTAGGAGTGCCGGTCACTGCGGCCGTGGGCGTGCCGCTAGGGGTGGGGGTCGCCTCCTCTTCTTCCTCTTCGCAGGCCACTCCTAGCGCCACCAGCACCGCTGCTAGGGCGAGGAAGATCAGCCAGAGTTTGCCTAACCTCTGCACGGCTGCATCAGCTCTCTTTGTTCTCCACATGCCGGGCAATCGGAGCAGTCCCATCCTACCCACAGCCGCAAGGTGTTGGCAAGGGAATAAGCCATAGCCGGGCCACCGCCACCGTCAGCCCCACAATGGCGCTCGCCAGCAGCGGGACGGGGCAGGACCGACCGGCGGAAAGCGCCTAGGAGCGCCGGATGTAGTTTCCGGTTATCTCTGGGTCAACGACAAAGTCAATCCCGTCACAGCAACACTGGCAGCCGCACGAATACATCGATTCTTGCCCGCTTACCTCGACATCGTCCCCAACCGCTACTCCGGGCGCGTCCGCCGCGAAGTACAGCACCTCGATGGTCTCTCCCGGCACATAGTCGTACAGGCACTCAAAGAAGCAGCCTTCCTGCTCCATCTTGATTACGTCATCCAGTTCCACCTCGATCACCCACCACCACCAGCCGCACGGGCCCCAGAGCGGCTCCTCCTTCGTCGGGCCGTCCACAATCGATCCGCTGAAAACGATGGGGCCGGTCGGCGTCGGGCTAGGTGTGGGCGTGGGGGTGGGGGTAGCCGGGGACTCCGGCGACCAGGCGGGGTCGTAGTCGTCCGCTGAGTTCTTGGTCAGGTTGGTCTGGCCCGTCCCGTCGGCGTTCATCACGTAGACCTCCCAGTCACCGTCCCGGTCCGAGGCGAAGGCGATCTTGGAGCCGTCGGGCGACCAGACGGGATCATAGTCGTCCACTGAGTTCTTGGTCAGGTTAGTCTGGCCCGTCCCGTCGGCGTTCATCACGTAGATCTCATAATCGCCGCCGCGGTCCGACTCAAAGGCGATCTGGGAGCCGTCGGGCGACCAGGCGGGGTCGCTGTCCCAGGCTGAGTTATTGGAGAGGTTAGTCTGGCCTGTCCCATTGGCATTCATCACGTAGACTTCATCCTTACCGTCGCGCTCTGATTCGAAGGCGATCTTGGTGCCGTCGGGCGACCAGACGGGATCCCAGTCGTCCGCTAGGTTGGTAGTGATCCTACTCTGGCCAGTACCGCTGGCGTTCATCACGTAGATCTCGCCGTTGCCGTCGCGCTCTGACTCAAAGGCGATCTTGGAGCCGTCGGGCGACCAGTCGGAACCCCCATCCCAGACCGCGTTGTTCGTGAGCTTGGTCGGATTCGTCCCGTCGGCGTTCATCACGTAGATCTCGCCGTCGCCGTCGCCGTCGCGCTCTGACTCAAAGGCGATCCTGGTGCCATCGGGCGACCAGGCGGGCTCCCAGTCCCCCGCTGAGTTGTCCGTAAGCCTGGCCTGGCCCGTCCCGTCGGCGTTCATCACGTAGATCTCGTCGTTGCCGTCGCGGTACGACACGAAGGCGATCCGCGCAGGCAGGGTGAGACTAGGTGTGGGCGATGGCGTGGGGCTGGGTGGTGCAGCCCCCGCCACCCCGAGGGCAATGACCCCCTGCATATCGTTCAGCGTCTGTAGGTTGCTGATCTCCGGTCGCCCGGCGAACCAGCGCGACCAGGTCTGCGTCTCGCGGTCGATGCTGTAGGCCACAGCCATCGCTCCTGCGCCGCAGGTGCCGAAAGCCTGCTCAGGGTCGGTGCCGTCGTCGCCGCTCCACACCGATATGGCCCACTTGCTCGCCTGGGGACAGTTGTGCATGGTGCCCTGCTGCCCCCCAAACGCCGACCAGGACGGCAAGAAGTCACCCGCTGGGTTATTGGTCAGGTTCGTCTGGCCTGTCCCGTCGGCGTTCATCACGTAGATCTCGGCGTTGTCGTCACGCAACGAGTGGAAGACGATCCTGGAGCCGTCCGGCGACCAGGAGGTATAACCGTCGTAGGCTGGGTTGTTGGTCAGTCTCGTCTGGCCTGTCCCGTCGGCGTTCATCACGTAGATCTCCATGTTGTCGTCGCGCTCCGAGTGGAACACGATCTGGGAGCCGTCGGGCGACCAGGCCGGATAGCTGTCCCAGGCTGAGTTGTTGGTGAGGTTGGTCTGGGCCGTCCCGTCGGCGTTCATCACGTAGACCTCGGCGTTGTCGTCGCGCTCCGAGTGGAAGGCGATCTTGGAGCCGTCGGGCGACCAGGCGGGGCGGCTGTCCCAGGCTGGGTTGTTGGTGAGGTTGGTCTGGGCCGTCCCGTCAGCGTTCATCACGTAGACCTCCCAGTTGCCGTCGCGCTCCGAGCCGAAGGCGATCTGGGAGCCGTCGGGCGACCAGGCGGGGTGCCACTCCCTCGCCGGGTTATCGGTGAGCCTGGTCTGGCTCGTCCCGTCGGCGTTCATCACGTAGATTTCGTCGTTGCCGTCGCGGTCCGAGGCGAAGGCGATCTTGGAGCCGTCAAGCGACCAGGCGGGGTCGCCGTCCCAGGCCTCGTTGTTGGTGAGCTTCGTCAGGTTCGTCCCATCGGCGTTCATCGCGTAGATCTCGGCGTCGCCGTCGCGGTCCGAGGCGAAGGCAATGCGCCCATGCGCAGCGGCTGCTGACGGTGCAGCACCCACTGCCCCAAGGGCAATGACCCCCTCCAAATCGTTTAGCGTCGACAGGTTGCTGATCTCCGGCCGGTCGGCAAACCAGCGCGACCACATCTGCGTGTCGGGGTCGATGCTGTAGGCGACGGCCACCGCTCCCGCTCCGCAGGTGGCCAGCGCCTGACCGGCGTCGGTGCCGTCACCGCCGCTCCAGGCCGATATCGCCCACTTGCTTGCCTGGGGGCAGTTCTGCGTGGCGTCCTGCTGCGCCTCAAACGACTCTGCCCCTCTGGCCCAGGCCAGGGCTAGCAGTCCTAAGACAAGCACACCTGCCAGAGACACGAGCGCAAGTTTCCTCATGCGGATATGCATGGCAAATCTCCCTTGCTAACAGTCAGTGGCTCCGATCCTACTCGCAGCCGCGAGGTGTTGGCAAGGCGACGGCGCAGGGCGTGCAGCATTCGCCTGATAGGTAGACATAACTGCAACAATTCCCTTCTTCGCGCGTCTAACTATGTAGGTGCAAAGAAGCGATGCTAAGCAAGATCAGCGAGTCTGTCCTAGGGCTCCTGGTCCGCTTTCGGTCGGAGGCAGGCCAGGCCCTGACCGAGTACGGCTTGATCCTGGCCCTTATCGCCGTGGTGTCGATTGTCGCTGTGACCGCTATCGGCGTCGTGGTCTCCGACACGCTGGATGAGGTCGGAAATTGCCTCATATGATAAGGCCCACTGAGGCCAGTTGGCCCATCTGCTACTCAGGCCGTCTCGCCGCCCTCGTCAGGCTCTAGCCGTAGGGCTAGGCCCTACCCCACCACCAACCTCACGACGCCCTTGACCTCGCTACCAGTGGGGTTTCAGTACTACGGCCTTGCTCTTCGGCCCTGGTAGGCCACGAGCAGCAGCCCCGCGGTTCCAGCGGCAGCAGCTCCCGCAACCGCGAGCGGCCACCACGGCCACGAGCTGCCCGATGGAGAGCCCGCCCCAGTAGTCGGAGGCGCGACGATAAGCTCCTCCGTTCCGGGCGTGCCCTCCGGCTCTCCCGGTCCAGGCGCGATGATAAGGTCCTCCCCGTCGGGTGCGGGTGTCAGCGGCGGCTCTGGCTCCACGGGCCGCGGCGTCTCCTCCGCCGGTGGTGTCTCCTCGTCGGCCGACGGTGTCTCCGCGACGGGCGCTGTCGCTGTCTCCACAGGGGCCGGAGCGACTGCCGTCTCCACTGCGGGAGGCGTTTCTGGAGTTGGTGTCGGCGTGTCGGCGTGCGCCGTGCCCGCCAGGACTAGGCAGGCGCCTAGCACCGCTACAACCAACAAGCTCAGGCGTGTCATGCTGCACCTCCACAAAGTCTTGGCTCGATCCTATTCGCAGGCGCAAGGCCTAGCAGGGCCCGCCTGCTCTTTACTTCCTACGACGTCAGAGCAGGCCAAAAAGTTCCCGCCGCCTCCTGCCGCGAATGCCTAGCGCAGAGAACGCCAGCCTCCCGTCTTCGCCTATTCGCAGTCTAGGGTAACGTCGATGCCCTTCTCGTCGGCGATTCCCTGAAGCTCGCGACAGGCGTCCGTGAACTGCTGCGAGGCCTCCAGCCACTGCGTCTCGCTCTGTAGCCCCAGGAGCAGATCCTGCAACTCGGAGGTGGTTTCGACGTCTGCCAGCCGGTCACTGAGGTCATCCCACAGTGATATCATGTTCGATAGGGCGGTGACGAATTCGTCCTGGGCATCCCCGACCTCAGACGGTGCCTGCAGGGCTTTCACATCGTTGAGGCCTTGTTCAACGATGTCGTGGTAGCCAACGACGTAATCCTGGGTTGCCTCGATGTCGTCCCCGATGATCCCCTCGGACTCCGCCTCCAGCGCACCGATACCTGTGTACATGACCTCTTCAATGGCGTCGAGCTGCTGGAAGTACTCGTCGAGGCTTAGCTCCTCGCCCTCACCCCCACCTCCGCCGCAGGCCGCCAGCAGCAGCGACCCTGCCACGACAGCCAAGACCAACGTTAGAAAGCGCCACGGAAGCTTCATCGCTCACCCCCCACGAACTGCGATTTGCCTCCATCCTACCCGCAGCCGCCACCGCCCGCAAGCCGCCCGCCCCGCCGCAGCGATAGGCCCTTCGCCGCCTTGCTCGGGCACCATTTACGCAGCTCCCGAAAGGCGGCGCGCCTACTCGCCGAAAGAACATGGCGAAGGGCGCTGTGCATCAGAGATAGGGTACTGGCCGCCTCCCCCGAGAGCGCGGGAAGAGTTCCTGACGGTCCGAACGGGTGAACCGATGCACCTCGGTGCTGGTATCGTCTAGTGCTACCCTATATCGCTTCACGTCGTCTCTGGATCCAAGGTGGTCGCTGTGAGTGGTCAGAAGAAGCTGGGACAGGGGGAAATCCGCCTCACGGACCAGACTAATGAGCTTGTTGAGAACTAGATCCTGATTCCTGTATGACAGGTTCAACTCCAGCTCCTCGATCCCTATTATCTGTGAGCGACTTTGCAGGATCTGAGCTAGGAGCATCAACACCTGCTGAACGCCTGTACCGAGGCGCCCGATGGGGAGTCGTTGGCGATTGCTGTCAAGGATCATTATCTCGAGTTCTCCAGTGTCTGCCGAGAACCCGATCTCACCGAAGTTGAACGGAGGGCCGTTGAAAGCATCCCTAATCCTTTGGTACACGGGGAAGTCGTCGCGGGACAAGCTGAGCTTATGAAGCCATCGCTTGAAAGTGAGTGAGGTGAGTCGATCATCACCCTCCGGAGGCTCAGTTGTCAGAAAGCGGTCGCTTCCCACCACCATGAACAGATCCGTCATGTATAGCAGTAGAGACTCAGCCGCTTGTTGTCTTTCTTCAGGCGAGAACTCGGAATCCAGGCCAGCAAAGAACTCACGTCCACCCGTGGGGTCCGCCTCGTAGAAAGTCCCCTTGTTCAGCCTTGCCTTCTCGAGCCGCATGTCTCCGTCGTCCTCAGAGCGCTCGATGACGCCGGATAACGTAATCCAGTTGCTATGCCCTTTCCCCGCAGGGACGCGAGCCGCCACTCGGTCAACATCTCGTATCGCCGCAAGCTCGGCGTCATCCGCCTCAAGCCGAACCTCAAAGCGAATGGGGTCGTCGCATCCCCAACGGAAATTGTCTCCGAACCCCTTAAGTTTGCCGTAGTAGAACGGGGTAGTACGCGCCGGCGGAGGCTTTTCGACCCCGACAGGCAACTCCTCCTCTACAACCTTCGACTGGAATATGAAATTGAGAGCTGCAAGCAGGTTCGATTTCCCGGTGTTGTTATCACCGTGGAACACAACCAGGTCCGTTAGCGACCCTACGGTAACGGACGCGAGGCTCCTGAAGTTCCAGACCTGAAAACTACGTATTCTCACGCAGAGTCCCCCCAAATTCTTCCAGTAATCCCTGCTGGACTAGCCCGTAAAGTTCATCCTTGGTCCCAGCTTTGGCTTCAGCGAATAGCAGCACCAACTGGACCTTCCTAAGGACCTCGCTCAGCCGGGAGGTCTGGAACGGGGGATACAATGTGTTGATCTCTATCGTTCCATCCTCGGCCAAGCGACACGCGGGGTATTTGTCACCAGTGTAGTCCCACTCCCGATAACGCACCGGGTATGATCTCCCGCCAACGGTTATGCTTTCCGCGAATACTGGATGCTTGGGACGTATAGTAACGACCCGGCGGCTCAAATCGACTAGTGCGGCAGGCTTGGACGGCCTCGCATCCTTCAAGACGTCGACCCGGAACCCGTGCTCCCTAAGGTCCGCAGCGTGCTGCTGGATTTGCTCCAGCCTCGAGCCTGGGGGAACGTCTCCACTGATGGCAAGTTTGTGAATAGACCTCCGCCCTACGTCGATCTCTTCTATGTCGTAAGCGATCCTCCGGAGCCGTCGTCGGAAGAAGTCCCGAAACTCGTCGTAGCTCTCGGTAGCCGTGAAGCTGTCCCTATCAAGCGCCAAGGACTCATCCAACCCCTGAGTAACCTCAATCTCACCAGTGAGCCAGTGCAATCGGCTAAAGGTCCTCCCGGCGATCTGCAAATCGAAGTTGGTTCGGGCCCCCACCCCAACGCCGTGCAGCCGAATCTTAAGACCTCGCGCCTCGTAGGGGTGGACAGCCTTCCACGGCGTGCCAATAGCGTATTTGAAGCCAACTGACCCTGCCACGTCCTCGCGAAACTCAAGAACCTCATCACAATAGTCGTTCCTGAACACCTGCTCATCGTTCAGGAAAACAGCCAAGGGACTGGCAGGGTACCCCAGTGCCGAGCCTAGCGCGGAATCCTTCGGGAAGGCCACGGGAAGCGTCTCGCCAAGTTCCCAGCGCAACCTATCCATGCCACCCCAGCTTCGAACGCTGTTAGCATCGCCCGCTCCAGTCACTGAAGGAGTCTCAAAGTATCTTCGGATCAGGTACGTGAGACCACTTAAGGTTATCCTGGTGTAGTGTCGTTCAACAGCCTTCTCGTCGGTGTACTCCAAGCCATCAACATCTATCGCCGCGACATCTTTGGGCGTCTCTGGTTCAGTTGTGAATTCTTTGGCCGGTATCGTGGCTCTGAAGACAAGCGCCGAGTTGGAAACCGTAGACTCAACCTGAAGGCTTTGACAGAACGGAAAGACGGAAAGGAATCCAATGCCGAATTGCCCGATTCGGGTACGCCTCAAGGCTGACCTACGTTGTCTTCCACGCGGGTGTGCGGCGATGCGCAGATAGAATTCGAATTCGTCGGGAGTGATCCCGCTACCATTGTCAACGATTGTCAAGACATCCCTGTCCAAATCTAGGTGGATGTCAACCCTCGTAGCATCCGCGTCGTATGCATTGCTCACGGCCTCGCGGAGAGCCTTCGGGAAGCTCTCATACGTTGACGCACTTAGCAGAACGACTATTCGCTTGTCAACCTCTAGGTGCTTTGGCCAAGACATCGCAACCTACTCGCCCACTATGAGGAGTTCGATGTTCTCCCTCGGCTTGCCGTTCTGCCTGCTCAGAGCGTAGGTGTAAGGCCTGTCGTACACAGTCACGGTGGACTTCAGCTCTCGCATGAGGTCGACTAGTTGCTCCGCACTCGGCACACCGGGGGATTTGTAGGACAGAACAAGAATCGACTCTCTCCATCGCGAAAGAACCGAGCGGAACCAGCCTACGAGCGTGTTAGCTAGCTCGGACGGTGGCGCAACGTAGGGGCTGCCCTCCTCGTAGTCTCGCCTCAGGGCAAGCCTCGCGTCGCCCCAATCAATCAAATTCGGCCACTCTCTATATCGCGCCATTCCTTCTATGAAATGGTACAGGAATCGGTAGTCGCTGCAGGCCCGCTCTCGCTGTTGTGCGAAGTAAGGAGGATCCACGTACACCAAGTCGAAGGCCTCCGAGAGATCGAGGTCTTCCGCCAGCTCGTTGTAGGCCAAATTCTGCATTCCGTTGTCAAAAACCGCCCTGTTGCTTTCATCACAAAGCCGCCTGAACAGCTCCTCGAATGGCCTCTCCCACGTGGTCTTGTTTCCGAAGGAGCGCGCCACCTCATTTGTCCGGACATCCAGGTTCTTGCGGTGGAAGAGATTGAATGGACGCTTCATTAGAGCTGCCTGCGACAACGCGTGAAACGCAAGAGCCCGCTTGTACTTGAGGGTATCGCCGGCGTGAATCGTCGCGAGTTCATCTATCCTAGCTATTCTCTTGTCCAGCCAAGTGTTTTCTGGGTCGGTGAAGTAGAAGCCCCGGAAGTTATCACGTATGAACGTGTACGACGGATGGTCTTCCCCATCTTGGAGCAGGAAGTCGATATCGTCGGGCCCTAATGTCACGCACGAGTTTTCGACGAGCGCGATAGCTGTCATGTAGTTGCAGCGGATGTAGTCGTTGCAGGCCACCCGACAGCCCTCTCTCTTGAAGTAGTAAGCCACACTTGCAGTGCCACTCATCAGGTCAAGAACCGACCCAGTGGCCCTGTCCCCCAGGCACTCGCTTATCCAAGAAATCAGCTTTCTCTTGCTACCCTGATATCGGGTCGTCGGCGGAAGAGACGCACTCATCATGCAAATCCTAACCTTTTTTGCCTCGCAATTCTAGATGCTCGTGCCCTCAACCCCGCCGCCACATCCAGCCTCGCTGCGCCACCTCCCCCTTCCACCTCTCCCCCGCCCGCCATACCATAGACCCGTAGCTGCCCTCATGCCGCAGCCTTCAGGCTGCGGTACAGTCACGTACCGAAAGGGGTCTCCTATGACGCGAGGCGGCAGACGACCCGGCGCCGGTGCCCCCAAGGGCAACCTCAACGCCCTCAAGCATGGGCAGCACTCTGCCCAGCTCAGGGCCCTCATCCTCCTCTTCCACGCCCCCGCCGTCCAGGACCTCATCGCCCGCCTCATCCGACGCCAGGCCCGCCGTCACCGCCACCTCCAGCGCGACGCCGCCGCCCTCGGCCTCTGGCTCCACCACCTCGATCCCGATGCCTCCCCCTCCACCATCCCCCTCCCCCCGCTCACCCGCCGCCAGACCCGCCTCCTCGCCGACACCCTCGCCCACCACGCCCTCCACACCCCAATTCAATCAACCGAAACCGCCCCCGAAACCGCCATCCCAGATACACCCGACGCAAAAAATTCCCGAACACAATCAAACCCGCCGGATACCGATCGCCCCCCAAATGCGAAGGCCGCCCCGACGCCGTCGGGGCGGCCCTCCAGCCTCCGGTCTCTAGCCTTAGTACTCCATGTGCGGCGGCATCTGCGGCGCCCCCGCCGCCGGCGGCTCCGGTATCTCCGCCACCAGCGACTCAGTGGTAAGCAGCAGCGTCGCGATAGAGGAAGCGTTCTCCAGCCCGCTCCGGGTCACCTTCACCGGGTCGATGATCCCCCGCTCGAACAGGTTGCAGAACTCGCCTGCCGCCGCATCGTAGCCATACTGGGGGTCCTTGTTCCTGCGCACCGCGTCCACCACCACCGATCCCTCCTGTCCCGCGTTCTCGGCGATGATTCGCAGCGGCTCCTCCAGCGCCTTCCTGAGGATGCGAACGCCTGTCAGCTCGTCGGCGCTCAGCTTCTTCTCCAGCTTGTCCAGCGCCGATGCCGCCCGCAGAGGCGCCACGCCTCCCCCAACGACGATGCCCTCCTCCACCGCCGCCCGCGTCGCCGAAAGGGCATCCTCCACCCTCAGCTTCTTCTCCTTCAGCTCCACCTCGGTGGGGGCGCCCACCTTCACCACCGCCACCCCGCCGGCCAGCTTGGCCAGGCGCTCCTGCAGCTTCTCCCGATCGAACTCCGAGGTGGTCTCCTCTATCTGGGCCCTGATCTGCCCAATGCGGCCCTGAATGGCCACGTCGCTGCCATGCCCCTCGATGATGACCGTCTCCTCCTTGGTGGCCACCACCCGCCGGGCGCGGCCCAGATCGGACACCTGGGCGTTATCCAGCTTGCGCCCCGTCTCTTCAGTGATATAGCTGCCGCCGGTGAGGATGGCGATGTCCTCCAGGATGGCCTTGCGCCGGTCCCCGAAGGCGGGGGCCTTTACCACCAGAGCATTGAAAGTGCCGCGTAGCTTGTTCACCACCAGCGTGGCCAGTGCCTCCCCGTCGCAGTCCTCACAGATGAGGATCAGGTTCTTAGTCACCTGGAGGACCCGCTCCAGAACGGGAAGGATGTCGGCTATGGCCGATATCTTCTTGTCTGTGATCAGGATGTAAGGCTCGTCGATGATGGCCTCCATCCGCTCAGGGTTAGTCACGAAGTAGGGGGAG
>Ga0315545_1004275_pt1 | contig 11834 bp, 12 predicted proteins | sample SalMarSW160210MG_FD_203096 | JGI IMG/M metagenome (GOLD analysis project Ga0315545, IMG submission 203096) | Salt marsh sediment microbial communities from the Plum Island Ecosystem LTER, Massachusetts, United States - Salt Marsh Sediment SW1602-10 ... | reverse complement strand
GAAAGGCTCTGTCGCTTATGTCCGCAGCCCGGGCGATAACCTCAATTTCCTCCGCTTCCTTGACCGCCCGCAATGGCTCCACCGCTCCTTCCAAAGGGACAAGCCTGGGAGGAGATTCCAGTTTCTTCGTTATATCGCCTATCTGGCGGTGCATGGCGAGGGACATATGCCAGGACTCAAAGCCCAGTTTCCGACCCCGCAGGCCCGCGATTAGCTCCGGAAACCAGCCGGCCATATCACCGGTTATCTGGAATATATGGTAGTCCGGGGACTGCCGCTTGGCCTGCTCTACATAGCGGAAGTCGGTGGTGATTATGGCGTCCTTTTCCGTGACAAGCAGATATCCCGCCGAGCCGTCAAAGCCGGAAAGGTAGCGGCGGTTCTCCGGCTGGGAGACAAAGATGGCATCGACTTCCAGTTCGGCCAACCTCTGCCGCAGCCGCCGTAATCTATCATTCACTCTCAATCTCCCTGTCTTCCTTTCTGGCCATCGGGTGGGCTGATTGATATATCTTCCGCGCCTGGCTCTGGCTGACGTGAGTATAAATCTGGGTGGTCGCCAGCTGAGCGTGGCCGAGCAGCTCCTGAACCACCCTTAAATCGGCCCCGCCATCGAGAAGATGGGTGGCAAAGGTATGCCGGAGGATGTGAGGATGAACTTTTTTCCCGATGCCAGCTTTCCGGGCGTATTTGTCCAGAATCTTCTGTATTCTCCGCGCTGGCAGCCGTCCGCCGTATTGATTGAGCAAAACAGCACTGGTCTTCTTCTCGCCCAGCAGGGCAGGACGGCCCTGAGTCAGATAATTATCCAGAGCACGTGCCGCCGGCTCACCGATGAGCACCATCCTCTCCTTTGAACCCTTGCCCCAGACGCGGATTTCATTTGTCTCCATGTCCAGTTGCTCAAGATTCAGGCTCTCCAGCTCGCTTACGCGCAGCCCGGAGGCGTAGAGCAGTTCCAGCAGGGCACGGTCGCGCAGACCCTGAGGCGTTGTCCGGTCGGGCGCTTCCAGAAGTCGCACCGTTTCCTCCACGGTGAGGAACGACGGAAGGCGCCGGTCCAGCTTCGGCGAGGACGCCTTCTCCAATGGATTTACCGATACTTTACCTTCCCGCACCAGATAGCGGTAGAAGGAGCGGATGGCCGATAGCTTGCGGGCGATGCTGCGCTTGACCACACCCTGGGACATGAGCCAGGACATGTAGTCGCGGAGGACCTGCTTGTCCACTTCATCGAGCGAGCTGACCTGCTTCGTTCTCAGAAACTGGAAGAAGCCTTTCTCAGAGCCGCGGGCGTAGTTGCCAATAAGGTCCATGGTGTAATTGCGCACCGTATACGGCGAAAGCCCTCGCTCCGCCTCAAGATAGTCGACATATCTATTCAGCGCTTCCTGCATATTATTGAGCACGTTCCAGTTTCCCCTTATACTCGCACTTGGTACACCTGGCGTACCGGCCCATGTACTGGGTCAGCAGCCCACCGCACTTGGGACAGGGGTCGGGGAGGGGTTTATAAAAAGTGGCGAACTTACATTCTGGATAATTACTGCAGCCATAAAAGACGCGTTTCTTTTTACTCACCCGTTCCACTAACTCATGGCCACACTCAGGGCATTTAACTCCCGTCTTGAGCTGGTACGACTGCGTGTATTTGCACTCCGGGTAGCCGCTGCAGGCGAGGAATTTCCCGTACCGCCCCATCTTCACCGCCAGAGGTTTGCCGCACTTTGGGCAGGTCTCCTCGGTCAATTCAACGGGCAGCTTCACCCTCTCCACCCGCTCAAAAGCATTGGCCAGGTCTTTATTAAACGGCGTATAAAAATCCTGGACGACGCTCGCCCAGTTGCGGTTCTTCTTCACGATATCGTCGAGTTCGTCTTCCATACTGGCGGTAAACTGAATACCAATGATGTCGGCAAAGTGCTGGTTCAGCAGGTCGTTCACCAGAACGCCGAGCTCGGTGGGCTGGAAATAGCCCCTGACCTTGGTTACGTAGTCGCGGTCCTGGATGGTGCCAAGGATTGGCGCATAAGTGCTGGGGCGGCCGATGCCCCACTGCTCCAGCATTTTGACCAGCGTGGCTTCGGTGAAGCGGGGAGGTGGCTGGGTAAAGCGTTGCTCCAGATATATTTCCAGAAGCTTCAGGGCCTCATTTTTTCTTAACGGAGGCAAGGTATCTCTCTTTTCCTCTTCATCCGCTTCATCCTTACTCTCACTATAGAGAACGATGAACCCCGGAAATACGTTCACCGAGCTGGTAGTCCTCAGCAAGTAATCACTTTCCAGGCATTCGGCCTCAATATCCACGGTGGTGTTATCAAAGATAGCGGCCGCCATCTGGCTGGCTAGCATGCGTTTCCAGATAAGGTCATAGAGCCGGTACTGGCTCGCCGTCAGGTATTTCTTGAGCAATGGAGGTTCCCGGGATATGCGGGTGGGACGGATGGCTTCATGCGCTTCCTGCGCCCCCCTAACCACCCTCCTGAAGACGCGGGCACGAGGCGGCAGGTAGCTGGCGCCGTACTTTTCCCCGATGTAGTCTCTGGTTTCGGCAACTGCCGACCACGCCACCCGCGTGGAATCAGTTCTCATGTAGGTAATGAGCCCCACACTCCCCTCATCCCCAACGGGCAGGCCTTCATAAAGCTGCTGGGCAATGGCCATCGTCTGCTTGGCGGTAAAGCGCAGCTTGTGCCACGCCTCCTGCTGCAATGTACTGGTAATGAACGGCGGAGCCGGCTGGCGGCTTGCCTTCTTCGCGCTGACCTGATAGACACGGTAGCTCGCCTTCTCCAGCTCTCCCTTAATGCGGCTCGCTTCCGCTTCGTTGGGAATGTTTATCCTGGCGCCATCCATGAGGCCGATAAGCGTGGCCCGGAACGGATTTCTATCTTCCTTCTTGGTCAGCTCAGCCTCAATGGTCCAGTACTCCACCAGCACAAAGTCCTGTATTTCCCGCTCGCGGTCGACGATTATTTTCACCGCGGCCGACTGCACTCTGCCGGCGGAAAGGCCGCGCCTCACCTTCTTCCAGAGCAACGGGCTGAGCTTATAGCCGACCAGCCGGTCCAGCACGCGCCTCGCCTGCTGTGCGTTGACCAGCTGCATATCTATGGCGCGGGGGTGCTGGAACGCCTCCCTGACCGCCTGGTCGGTTATCTCGTGGAAAACGACGCGGCGGCATGGCTTGCGGTTGGTTCCGGTTACCTCCGCCAGATGCCAGGCAATGGCCTCTCCTTCGCGGTCGGGGTCAGTGGCCAGATAGACGGTTGACGCATTTTCAACCGCCCGTTTCAGCTCATTAACAATCTTGTTTTTCGCCTTCGGCACCACATATCGGGGAACGAACCCGTTTTCCACATCCACACCGAGCTCGCTTTTGGGCAAATCCCTGATATGGCCCAGCGATGCCTTCAGGCTGTAGTTGCCGCCCAGTATTTTGAGCAGCGTCCTAGCCTTGGCCGGTGACTCAACAATTACCAGGTTTTTTGCCATACTATTAATCCACCCTCACCCGGTATTCTTCTCTGACTTCTCTGGCCAGTACATAGCTCATCGGCCCCATCTGCTTGACCAGACCTTTAAGCTCCATCATCGCCAGAGTGCCGCTGACAGTGGCCACCGGCAGCCCGCTGCTGCGGCAGACCTCATCAACATGCGTGGGCTCAGCACTCAGGTGTTTCAGAAGCAATGATTCCGTATCCGAAGCGGGCAGTATTTCTTTCATCTCCATCTGCCGCGCTATCGTCATCAGGTTCAGCTCCTCCAGAATATCGGTATAGTCCCGGACCAGTTTGGCCCCTTCCTGAATCAGATGATTTGTACCCCGGCTGGCCGGTGAAAGAATGCTGCCGGGAACAGCAAATACCTCGCGGTTTTGCTCCAGCGCGAACTGGGCCGTAATCATGGCACCGCTGGTCTCATCCGCCTCAACGACGAGCACACCCATGCTCAGTCCACTCATGATTCGGTTGCGGCGGGGGAAATTGTCCGCCCTCGGCCTCGTGCCCGGAGGGTACTCGCTGATAAGAGCGCCCTGCGACATTATCCGGCGGGCCAGGCTCGCATTTTCGCTGGGATAGACGATATCAAGCCCGCAGGCAAAGACAGCAAGGCTCCGGCCTCCCGCATCCAGTGCCGCCTGATGGGCTACGGAATCGATGCCTCTGGCCAGTCCGCTGACCACGGTAATCTTGCTCTGCGCCAGGTCAGCCACCATTTCCTCCGTTACCTGCCTTCCGTAAACCGTCGCCCGCCGGGTACCGACCACCGCCAGGCACCACTCGTCCTGTGGCAGCAGTTCACCTCTGACGTACAGCAACGGCGGATAGTCATAAATCTCTTTCAGCCTTGATGGATACGCCTCATCCTTATAGGTGAAAACCTTTATCCCGTAGTGGGCCAGCTTTTCCATCTCCTCGTCCAGGGAAATCTTTGGCTGCCAGGCGGTAATCGCCTGCACGGCATTGCGGTCCAGGCCGGCCTTTTTCAGCTCGGCGGGCGCTGCCTGCCAGGCATCTCGCAGGCTGTCGAAATGGTTCTCAAGCTGGGCAAACCGCACCCGGCCAATGCCCGGTATGAGGCTGAAGCCCACCCAGTATTTGATGTCTTTTTGCCCGCTCATGGTCAAAGCAATGTCATTCTAGCATAGAGGTATAGCGTAAACAATCGGATAATGCCCGGCGCTGGCGCAGTTACAACGTCAGTCAGGCGCCATCTAAAAGAAATCTAATGGCGGAGAGGGTGGGATTCGAACCCACGGTAGCCAAAGGCTACACACGCTCTCCAGGCGTGCCTGATAGGCCACTCCAGCACCTCTCCGCAAACCAGTTTTCAAGACAATACTTGCTACTATGCAGTAAATTGTCAGGCCATTTATTTTATTGCTTAAGCGGAGAGGGTGGGATTCGAACCCACGCTCCGCTTGCGCGGAGACCGCTTTTCGAGAGCGGCACCATGAACCACTCGGACACCTCTCCCCAGCTTCAGAATTGTACCCCGAAATACGACTTGGCTTCAAGTGGCCTGACCTTCTTTCAGCGAACGTGGTGATTTGACAAAAGGCGGCCCATAGAATTAATCTCTTTTAGATACCGCGCATTGCATGAAAAATTTACATAAAGGAGGGCAACTAGTTTGGGAAGAAAAGCGAGAATCGGGCTCACCAGGGACTTCTTTGATGAAAAGGGGAAATTATGGATGCCCGGACCGGGCCTGAAGCTGCTCGATGATATGCCCGATGTCGAGTATGAAATGATCCCGGAATTCAGGCGAGAAATAACGCCGGACCAGATAGAAGGCTTTGACATGGTCGCCACCTTCAGACCACTGTGGACCAGGCAGAGCATCACCGGCAATGACCGGCTCATCTCCATACACCGGGGCGGGGTAGGCTACGAAAGACTGGACGTACCGGCAGTAACCGATGCCGGCATCATGCTGTTCATCACGCCGGACGCTGTAAGAAGGCCAATGGCTGTGGTTTACATGACCTTCATTCTCGCACTGAACATGCGTCTTCTCACCAAAGATAAATTAATCCGCGAAGGGCGCTGGGCCGAGCAATCGCATTGTCAGGGCTGGGGGCTGGTGGGGAGGACGCTGGGAGCAATAGGCGTCGGCAATATCGGCCACGAGATGTTCAAGCTGGCCATGCCCTTTGAAATGAAGCACATCGCCTATGACCCGTACCTCAAGCCGGAGGCCGTCGCCGACGTCGGGGTACAGATGGTTGACCTTGAAACCGTGCTGAAAGAATCAGATATGCTGTGCATTATCTGCCCGTTAAATGACGAGACGCGCCACATTATTGGCGAAAAACAGCTGAAAATGATGAAAAAAACTGCCTTCCTGATAAACGCCGCCCGCGGGCCGATTGTTGATGAAGCAGCGCTGATTAAAGCCTTGAACGAAGGCTGGATACGGGGTGCCGGACTTGATGTCTTTGAGCAGGAGCCAATTCAGAACGACAACCCGCTGCTTAAAATGGACAATGTCATCCTGAGCCCCCATGCCCTGGCCCAGACCGACCAGACGACCATCACCATGTGGAGCATAATAGTCAAACAGATGGCGGCGCTGGTGCGCGGCGAGATACCGACGACACTGGTTAACAAAGAGGTTCTGGACAGTCCGGTGCTTCAGAAAAAGCTTAAAAAGTTCCAGGAAAGTCTCAGGTAAATTGAGGCCTTCCAATAAAAACCCTGACCGGATACCACCTGGTAAAGGTCACGTTAAACCAGCAGCCCGCGACGCCTGCCCTGTAAGCATATCTGCCTAATTTTACAAAAGTGCCTGATAAGTATTATCATCAACAATTATAGGCAAAACAGCGGAAGCCCGAATTTATTTTCATGGTTTAAGCTTATGGCAGGAAAATCAATGTCTTCTAAAGAGTGGAATCACGGCCATGTTACTAATCTAGAAGCGTCGGAGACAATAGAGGACTATTTAGACATACCCAGAATCACAGTCCGTGGCCAGAATCGTTTATTCAGTATTATCCTGCAATTCGTCGTCCTGTTTGCCTTCTGGCTTTTACTTTCCGGCCGGTACCAGGCCAAATACATCATCATCGGCGCCATTTCTGCCGCCCTGGTAACCTTCCTCACCAATGACCTTTTCTATTTTGCCCTGCAGCGCAACGAGCTGCCGGGGATAAAAGCCAGGCAGGTCCTGCTGCAGATATGGCGTTTCCTCCTTTACCTTCCCTGGCTGCTGCTTCAAATCATACTGGCAAACGTGCAGGTCGCCTATCTTGTGCTCCATCCCAGAATGCCGATTGAGCCCGGCCTGCTTCTCTTTCGCACCAAGATGCGCAAGGGGATAGCTCAGGTAACGCTGGCCAACTCCATCACCCTGACGCCCGGAACCATCACCGCCAGTCTGGAGGAGGGCAACTACATTATCCATAACTTGAAGCCACCCCTGGCTTCAAGCCTCGTTGAGGGAACTATGCAGAACAGGGTCGCCCATGTGTACCTGGAAGAAGAAGAGCCAAAACCAGAAACACGCTGGGTTCACTTTCTTGAGGAGCTTGAACAATGAACTCTTTCCTTCTGGGTATCACCGTGTTTATCGCCGTGCTCACCGCCATCTCGCTGTACCGGGTGGCGGTGGGGAAAACCATATTCGACCGCATCATCGCCGCCGGACTGGTGGGTACCAATGGCTTTATCATACTGGTCTTAATCGGCTTTCTTTTCCAGCGCATCGAAATGTTTATCGATATCGCCATCGCCTACGCGCTGCTCAACTTTGTCATCGTCATTGTGCTGGGCAAGTACTTTGACCGGGGAGGGGAGAGGCTCTGATGGCCGGAATGGTCATAGCCATAGTTCTGATGGTGGCCGGCGTTTTCTTTCTCACGGTAAGCGCCCTGGGACTGCTTCGCTTTCCTGATTTTTACGCCAGAACCCATGCCGTGGGCAAGTCAGAGACGCTGGGCTCGATACTGGTGCTGAGCGGCCTCGCCGTCTACAACGGGCTGGAACTGAGCACGGTGAAGATACTGTTCATCTTATTCTTTGTCCTGATTGCCAATCCCACGGCCACGCACGCCATTGCCCGGGCCGCCCTGCGCACCGGCCTTCAGCCCTGGACACGACAAAAGGCGGAACAAAAAGTAAAAGGGATAAAACAGCCATGATATGGCAGATAGATTTCTGGTTGCTGGTGATACTGATAATAACCGCGCTCGTGGCGCTATCGGTGCATGACCTTCTGGCGGCGGTGGCGGCGCTCGCTGCCTACAGTTTCTTTGTGGCGCTGCTCTTCAGCCAGATGGGGGCGATTGACGTCGCCTTCGTTGAAGCGACACTGGGGGCGGGGATAAGCGGGGTGCTCTTCATCGTGGCGCTATTTCTTACCAGACGGAGGTCGGAAGATTGAAGTGGCTTAACATCCTCATTATGCTTCTCTTTGCCGCATTGATGCTTTATGCCACAGTCGGCTTGCCTGACCATGCCGACCCCCAGGCACCGGCCAGCACCCATGTCTCCCCGACCTATATTGAAGACACCATAAAGGACACCCATACCCCGAATATCGTTACCTCCGTGCTGGCCGACTATCGCGGCTATGACACTCTGGGCGAAACCGTTGTGATTTTCACCGCCGGACTGGCCTGTGTCCTGATTTTGATGAAGAGAAAATGAAATGATAAAACAACATTATCAAAGCATAATAATTCAGACCATATGTAGCCTGCTTATCCCATTTATTCAATTATTTGCTCTCTACGTCATCTTCCACGGGCACTATGGGCCAGGCGGAGGGTTCCAGGGAGGGGTTCTGCTGGCGGTGAGCGTCATACTTCAGAGATTGTATCTGGGTACCAAAATTTCCTACCGGAAGTTCTCTCCAAAACTGGCACTGGCACTGGGTGCCAGCGGTTTGCTGATTTACGGTCTTGCCGGGATAATCCCCATGGCCTATGGTGCGTCATTCCTGGACTACGGAAGCCTGCCCCTTTTCTGGGTTCACGAGGCGGAACGGAGAGCACTCGGCATCCTTATCGTGGAAATAGGCATTGGCCTGGGGGTCTTCGGCACGCTGGTGTTGATTTTCGATAACCTGGTTGGAGAAAGATGGTAGTTTTAGATATATTCATGTCCCGATACGTATATGTTCTCATCATTGTCCTGCTGGCCATCGGCCTCTACGGGATGCTCGGCAAGCGCAACCTGCTGAAGAAACTAATCGGGATGAATATCTTCCAGACCGCCATCTTTCTTTTCTTCATTGAGGGTGCCGCCAAAGCTGGCGGTTCGGTGCCGGTCATTGATGAAATAATCGGGATGGAAGCAGCGCAGTACATTAACCCTCTGCCACACGTGCTGATACTGACGGGAATCGTGGTGGGGATTTCCCTGACCGGGGTGGCGCTGGCTTTTCTTCTCGTGATTTACCGTGCTTACAAGACACTGGATGACAGAGCGATTATGGCTAACATGAAAGAGATTTCGGAGTAAATGTCAAGCTTATCGGTTCTCATTCTGGCACCATTATTACTGTTCTGTTTCATATCTGCGCTGGTTGGTATCTGGAAGCTAAAATGGTCATATGCGGCGGCGGTAACCGGCGTGGCACTGGCCCTGGCAGCCGCCGTTGCCGGACTCTGCCGCGTCCTTGCCGACGGTGAGCTGCGCTATTTCCTTGGTGGGTGGCCGCCCCCCTTCGGCATCGAATACGTTCTCGACCACCTCTCGGCATTCATGGTCGTCATCATAACGTTTATTGGCCTTATTGCCGTCATCTATCCGCCGGAGGCAGGACTGTATCATACCCCCCGCCGGGGCATTCCTGCTTACGGGCTGCTTCTCCTGCTCATCGCCGGCCTGTCGGGCGTGGTGGTTACCGGCGACCTTTTCAACCTTTTCGTCTTTCTGGAGATATACTCTCTGGCCAGCTACGCGCTGATAACGTTAGGCGGGGATAAAGCGGTGGTGGCTAGCTTCCGCTACCTGATTCTGGGGACAATCGCGGGCAGCTTCTACCTGCTGGGCGTCGGCTTCATCTACTTCTCCACCGGCACGCTGAACATGGCTGATGCGGCCCGTCTTCTGCCACCGCTTTACGGTTCGCCCACCATCATGGCGGCTGTGGCGCTGATTGTGGTCGGCATGGGAATCAAGCTGGCGTTGTTCCCGCTGCATGTCTGGCTCCCCGACGCCCACAGCTATGCGCCTCCCGTCGTGGCGGCAATCCTGGCGGCCATACAGGTGGAGGTCGCCGCCTACGTCATCGTGCGCTTTATGCTCACCGTATTCCAGCCCCAGTACTTCATTGATGTCCTGCCGGTGACCACGGTCATTGGCTGGGTGGCAGCGGCGGGCATCATCTTCGGCTCGGTGATGGCGATTGCCCAGAAAGACTTCAAGCGCATGCTCGCCTACAGCACCGTGGCCCAGGTGTCTTACATTGGCCTCGGCATCGGGCTGGCCAACCCGCTGGGATTGATTGGCGGCCTGCTGCACATTTTAAATCACGCTTTTATGAAGAGCTGCCTCTTTCTGGTGGCCGGCGGCATACGGCACCAGACCGGACTGCATGCCATACCGCAGTTCGCCGGACTGGGACGCAAGATGCCCTTGATGATGAGCGCTTTTACCGTAGCCGCTTTATCCATGGTGGGTGTCCCGCCCACCGCCGGCTTCTTCAGCAAATGGTATCTGGTGCTGGGCGGTATAGAGGCCAATAACTGGGCCTTTGTGGCCGTGATTCTGGCAAGCAGCCTGCTGACCGCGGTCTACTTCTTCCGCGTGATTGAGAAGCTCTTCGCCACGCCTTCCAGTGGTGACCCGGCGGTGGAGCAGGCCAAAGAGCCTCCAGCCCGAATTCTGTCACCGATTCTCATTCTGGCCACAGGCATCATTGTTCTGGGACTGATTAACGCGCTCATCGTCTCGTACGTACTGCAACCGGTGGTGGCGTTATTACCATAGGGAAGAAAGCGAGTTGAACGGCTTAAATTGATGGAAACGGTCTATTCGCTGAAACCGCTGCTTGCGGTACTGGTCTCGCTGGTCGCGGTTATTTTCATCGTCATTCCCGGCCAGCGGCCGAACGTCCGTGAATCCTGGACTATTCTGGCGGCACTGGCGAAATTCGCCCTGGTGGCATCGATGCTTCCCCTTGTTCTCCAGGGGAAAAGCCCGGCGATAACCCTTTTCGCCATTTCCCCTGGCATATCGCTGGCGCTCAGAGTTGACTATCTGGGCATTATCTTCGGCCTCTCGGCCTCATTCCTCTGGGTACTGACCTCTTTTTTCTCCATAGGCTACGTACGGGGCATCCCGGAACACAAGCAGACACGCTATTTCGCCAGCTTTGCCATCTGCCTCTCGGCGACCATGGGCATCGCCTTTGCCGCCAATCTTTTAACTCTGGTCATTTTCTATGAGATTCTGACCATTGCCACCTATCCACTCGTTCTCCATAGAGAGACACCGGAGGCAATCTTTGGTGGTCGTAAATACCTCGTCTACCTGCTCACCGGCGGCGTTTTCCTCCTCTTCGCCCTGGCTTTTACCTATCAGTTGAGCGGCACGGTCGATTTCCAGGCCGGCGGCATCCTCCCGGCACAGGTAGCCAAAAGCAGCGTCATCATGCTCTTCACGCTTTTCCTGCTCAGCTTCGGGGTGAAATCGGCCATCATGCCCATGCACAGCTGGCTGCCCACAGCGATGGTAGCGCCGACGCCGGTGAGCGCGCTGCTCCACGCCGTGGCCGTGGTCAAGGCCGGCGTCTTCGGCTTTGCCCGGGCAATCGGCTTCATCATCGGGCCGTCAGTGTTGCACGAGAGCGGTGCTGCAGGCTTTCTGGCCGCGCTCACCGCAGCCACGATACTGGTGGCCTCACTCATCGCCCTGCGCCAGGACAACCTCAAGGCACGCCTGGCCTACTCCACCGTGGGGCATTTATCCTATATCGTCCTCGGTCTGGCTCTTTTTTCACCGAGCGCCTGGATTGGCGCCCTGCTCCACATCGTCAACCATGCCATGATGAAGATAACGCTCTTTTTCTGTGCCGGGGCCATCCACGTCAGGACCCACTGCGACAGCGTCAGCCAGCTCAACGGCATCGGCCGGCAGATGCCGGTCACCATGGCGGCATTTGCCATCGCGTCAATAGGGCTGGCAGGTATCCCGCCGGTAAACGGTTTCATCAGCAAATGGTACCTGGTGCAGGGTTCGTATGACGTCGGGCAGATGGTTTTCGTCATTACCTTCCTGCTCAGCGGGCTGCTCAATGCCGGCTATTTGCTAAGCATCGTGGTCCGCGCCTTTTTTGCGCCGTCGGATAAGTTCACCAAATTCGGGGAGGCGTCGCCA
>Ga0315545_1004274_pt1 | contig 11834 bp, 7 predicted proteins | sample SalMarSW160210MG_FD_203096 | JGI IMG/M metagenome (GOLD analysis project Ga0315545, IMG submission 203096) | Salt marsh sediment microbial communities from the Plum Island Ecosystem LTER, Massachusetts, United States - Salt Marsh Sediment SW1602-10 ... | reverse complement strand
ACCGTGCGGCGCGCCAAGGTCTGCGCCGAGTGCATCCGCAACGGCAAAATCACCAAGGCGTAAGGCTCAGCGAATGGGGACCGTCCCCGGGCGCCGCCGATGAAGCGACTGGCGAAGATCGTCGGGGTTGTTGCAGGCGCACTCGTCTTGCCTCCGCTCATCGGCCCCTTCCTCTTCTCCTTGTCCCGGATCAACTGGGAGCATAGGGAATGACGGCGTGAAGGAGCTCCTTTTCGACCTCGACGGGACTCTCACCGACCCGGCCATCGGGATAACCCTCTCTTTGCAGCACACGCTCACCAAGCTGGGACGCCACGTTCCGCCAGTCGGCGAGCTGAAGCGATTCATCGGGCCGCCTCTTCGGGGGACGTTCGCTGAACTGCTCTCGACGAATGATGAGGCCGTGCTCGACCTCGCCATCCAGCACTATCGCGACCGGTACGCCGAAGTGGGGATCTACGAGAATGAGCTCTACCCGGATGTACCGGACGGCCTGGCGGCGCTTCGCAGACTCGGCCACCGTCTCTGGGTCGCCACCTCGAAGCCCGAAGTCTACGCCCGGAGAATCATCGACCATTTCGGCTTGAGCCATTGGTTCGAGGAGGTGTACGGGTCGGAGCTGTCCGGCGAGAACTGCGACAAGACCGAGCTTATCAGCCACATACTTGACCGAGAGCGGCTTCGGCCCGACGACGCCTGGATGATCGGCGATCGGTCTCACGACATCGTCGGCGCTCAGCGGAATGGGGTGCGCACCATCGCGGTTCTGTGGGGGTACGGCTCGGAGGAGGAGCTCCGAGGCGCACGGCCTGACGCGATGGTCGGTTCGATGGCTCATCTGTGCGAGTACCTGGCCGCCGCCGCATAGGCGCGCCAAGGTCTGCGCCGAGTGCGTCCGCGCCGGCGAGATCACGAAGGCGTGAAGCGGCGCGACCGGATCAACCTTCACCGGATTCCGGCGAGCTCGCCCTGCCTGCAATGGAGCCGGCCCTTCCCGGAGCGCAGAGCCCTGAGGGCCGAAGGCCCGAAAGAACCTAGCCTGGCCCGTAAGGGCCAGGGAGCATGGCAAACCACACCGAAGTTGAGCCCCGAAGGGGCGGCACGTTCATCTTGTTGTGTCGCCCCTTCGGGGCTCCGGACACGTTTGGGCGATTTCCACCCGGGGCTGACGCCCCGGGCTACCTTCTGTCGGACCTTCGGTCCTTCCGCTCATCGCTCGAGAACACGTGGAAGACCAAGGAGCGACTGCGCCTACTCGGCTGACGCGAAGCGGATGTCGCGGATGAGGAGCTGGACGGTCTCTTCGCCTCGGAAGTAGTTGAGCCGCGGGATGTAGGCGATGTCGTAGGCGGCCTCGCTGTTGCGCAGCCGCGGCAGCAGCTCGCCCATCGAAAAGCCGATCGCCTCGACCGCCTTGTCCTTGCTCTCGAACCACAGCTTGAGGTGGTTCGACCCGACGAGCTTGGGCGACCACTTGAGGTAGACGCCGCGCGAGACGAACAGCGGCTGCGGATTGCCGTGGCCGAACGGCTCGAGCACCTGCAGCTCGCGCACGAAGCCGAGGGTGACCTCGCTCAGGTCGGTTTCGACCTCGACGCTCAGCGACGGCAGGTACGGCTCGGTGCCCGGATAGCGCTGCCCGATCACCTCGTCGAACCGCGCGCGGAACTCGTCGATCTTGTCGGCCTCGATCTGGAAGCCGGCGGCGAGGCGGTGGCCGCCGTAGCTCACCAGGAGATCCTCGCACTCGCGGAAGGCGTCGAGCAGGGCGATGTCGCCGATGCTGCGGGCCGAGCCCTTTCCGAGTTCGCCGTCGATGGCGATGATGGCCGTGGGGCGGTGGTAGGTCTTGGCGATGCGCGAGGCGACGATGGGCACCACGCCCAGGTGCCACCGGTCGCTGGCGAGCACGATGCTGCGCGTCGAGTCGAGATCGACCGTCCGGCCGATGACCGCCTCGACCTCGGCGAGGATCTCCTGCTCGATCGTCTGGCGGCGGCGGTTGTTCTGCTCGATGAGCGTGGCCAGGTTGAACGCTTCCTTTTCGTCCTCGCTGCAGAGCAGCTCGACGCCCGAGTGCGCGTCGCCGAGGCGGCCGACCGCGTTCAGGCGCGGGGCGAGCCGGTAGGCGACGTCGTAGCTGGTGATCTCCTCGTTGACGTTGCTGACCGCCTTGAGCTCCTGTAGCCCGATGCGGTCGCTGTGGCTGAGCTGGCGCAGGCCGTACTTGACCAGGATGCGGTTCTCGTCGAGCAGGGTGACCGTGTCGGCCACGGTGCCGAGCGCGACGAGGTCGAGCTTGCGCTTCAGGTTGACCTGCGCGCGCTCGAGCATGCCGCGCTCGACGGCCCGGCTGGTCAGGCCGTGGACGAGCTTGAAGGTGACGCCGACGCCGGCGAGATCCTTGAACGGGTAGGTGCTGTCAGCCCGCTTCGGGTTGATCACGGCAAGGCAGTCGGGCAGCGCGTCGCCCGGCTCGTGATGGTCGGTGACGATCACGTCGGTGCCGAGCCGGCGCGCGTAGGCGAGCTCCTCGTTCGAGGTGATGCCGCAGTCGACGGTGATGATGAGCCCGGCGCCGTCGTTGCGGCAGCGATCGAGCCCGTCGGTCGAGATGCCGTAGCCTTCCGTGATGCGGTTCGGCAGGTAGTAGCCGTGGCTGGCGCGCATCGCCGTGAACAGGCACGAGAGCAGTGCGACGCTCGTGATGCCGTCGACGTCATAGTCGCCGTAGACCATGATGTGCTCGCGCCGGGCGATGGCGTCGAGCACGCGCTCGACGGCGCGGTCCATGTCGTCGAGCAAGAACGGATCGTACAGGTCGCTCAGGCGGCCGTGGAGGAACTTGTCGATGTCGGCGTGCTCGCGGAAGCCGCGGTTGGCGATGATGCGAGCGATGATCGGGTGGACGTCGAACGCGCCGCGGATCTCATCGACGAGCGACTCGTCAACCTGGACGAACTGCCAGCTCTTGTTCGTCAGCGACTCTGACCGCCGTTGCGGGGCGGCGTCGCCGTGCTCCGGGGCGCCGCCCGGCTGCGGGCTGCCGGCCTCGTGCTGTTCTGGACCGCGCGTCATGGGCGCCTTCCTTTATGCATGCAACCCCCGGTGACGAACGGCGGTTCGGTTCTCCTAGCTCGCCGACAACCCCACGCTGCAGGCTTCTGCCCGCCAAGTGTCGCCCCACCCACGATACCCGACACGGCTCTGAGCTTCAACCCAGCTTTGTTTCTGGGCGAACACAACACGGACGCGATCGGGTGTGTCAACAAGCGCGGCAGGCCCGCCGGTAATGCCTACGGCGCAACCTCTAGGTCTCGTTTGGCAGCGGGAGGCACCAGCCGACACTCGACGACTCGCACGCCCGTCGGCAGCGGGCCGGTGCGAAGCTGGAGGGCAAGAACCTCGGCTTCAGCGAAGGTGTTAATCCCCTGGATCACGCCGCCGCTCGGCAGCGGCTGCCTGATTGACGGTGCGCTGATCACTTCGCCATCGACCAGGATCGCCAGACGCCAGCCGCGGGACGATCGCGTCTCGGGCACGGGGATCTTCTTGTCCGACTCGGCGCTGTAGGCGGTGGTCGCCTCTTTGAAGCGTCGCTTCCCCTCGTTCGTTCCGATCTCGAACGCGACGAGCGGCTCGTCGTGAGCGCCTGTTCGTACAACGCAGCTCTCGCGTTCGAGGTCGTCGGGGCCGATGATATAGGGTGTCTCTTCCGATGAGCGCAGCAGCAACGCTTCGCGAATCTTCTTACCTGTGGGATCCTCGTGCGTGTAGATGCGCAGGATCGTGCCGGGCGGAATGAGATCCTCCTCGGCAACGGCACGGTCGAAAACCGCGTAGTTGACCAGGTCGCCCACCTCGTCTTTGTACCCCACGACGCAGTCGGGCCGTTCGGGATCAGGGCCGCTGTCCGGCAAACCGCGCACCACGCGCTCGTACAGCTCAAGCAGTTTGTCCTGCGCGTAGGCCGGGTCCCGGAGAAGCCCTTCATCGACGAGCATCCAAGCCATAAACCCTCGGCGGACAAGGCGCCGAGCCGCTGCAAGACCCTCGAATCCCGGCAGCCGCACGGCAACCTGGGAGTCGCCTTCCTGTTCGACAATCGCGCCGCGGATGCCGAACTCCTCGAACCGTGTCTCGAGCTTGTCGCAGATTGCGGCCAGGTCCTCGGGCTTGGTGTCGAGCAGCATGGAGATGCCGCCCTGTGTGTCGAAATCAGGGGGTGCCTCTTCGGGCTCGTCATGGCCCCCACACCCCAGACCTGCTCCCAGCACAAGGGTCGCAAGCACCGTCGCCAGCTTGCGGGCACTCATGTCATCCTCCCGGCCGAACAGACGACCCGAACGTCAAACGAGTTCGCCATGCGAACAGACTAGCATGGCGCGCTCAGCGCATTCAAGCCGCCTGTTTCCGGTGCATGAAGAGCAGCACCGGGCTGGCGATGAAGATCGACGAATAGGTGCCGATGATGACGCCGACGAGCATGGCGAACGAGAAGTCGTTGATCGCTTGACCGCCCAGGACAAAGAGGGCGACGATCACGATGAGCGTGGTCAACGACGTGAGCGTCGTGCGGCTCAGCGTCTGGTTGATGCTCGTGTTGATGATCGTGCGGAAGTCGAGCCGCTTCATGATCTTGAGGTCTTCGCGAATGCGGTCGAACACGACAATCGTGTCGTTGAGCGAGTAGCCGACGATGGTCAGGAACGCGGCGATCGTCGGCGCGTTAATCTGCCGGCGCCCGAGGATGAAGAACCCGGCGAAGAAGCCCATGGTGATCAGCACGTCGTGCAGGAGGGCGACGATGGCGCCGACGGCGAACTTGAACTCGAACCGCCAGGAGACGTAGACGAGGATGCCGCACAGCGCGAGCAGAAACGCGACGAGCGTCTGGCGCGCGAGATCGGCCGAGAGCGAGGCCGAGATGCTCTCGACGGTGACGCCGCCATGGACCAGGTTGGCGCCGACGGCCCGCTCGACCTTGGTGGGCAGCTCGCGCAGGCGCTCGTCCTCTTCGGGCGTGCCGCGCACCTGGATCATGATCTTGCTGATCTTGCCGCCGCCGACGTCGAACTGCTGGACGCGGGCGTCGGTCACGCCGAGGGTGTTGAGCGCGTCGCGGACCGCTCCGACCCGCACCTCCTGTTCGCCGAAGTCGAGCCGGTAGACCGTACCGCCCACGAAGTCGGGGCCGAAGTTGTCCCTGCCACCCATGCCGAAGGCGACGAGACCGATGACGATCACGAGTGCCGAGGCCGTGATCGCCACGCGCCGCGCCTGGACGAAGCCGATGTTGGGCTTCTCGAAGAATCGGAGCATCCCAAGCCTCTCGACCGACTTGTTGAGCAGCAGCAGGTCGAACAGCACGCGCGTGATCACGAGCGCCGAGAACACCGAGGTGCAGATGCCGATGCTCAGGGTCACGGCGAAGCCGCGCACCGGGCCGGTGCCGAGGAAGAACAGTACGACGGCGGTAATCAGCGTCGTGATGTTCGCGTCAAGGATGGTGCGCAGCGCCTTGCCGTAGCCGGCGTCGACGGCCGCCTTGATCTTTTTGGCCGCGCCAAGCTCCTCGCGGATACGCTCGAAAATGAGCACGTTGGCGTCGACGGCCATGCCAATCGTCAGGATGATGCCCGCGATGCCCGGCAGCGTGAGCGTGGCGCCGGCCGCCGCGAGCGCGCCGAGGATGAGCACCATGTTGATCATGAGCGCGACGACGGCGAACATGCCGGAGACGCGGTAGTAGACGACCATGAACACGATGACGAGGGCGAGCCCGAGCACGGCCGCGCGCCAGCCCATGCGGATCGAGTCGGCCCCGAGTGTCGGGCCGACCTGAAGGTTCTGCACGATGCTGATGTTGGCCGGCAGCGAGCCGGTGCGCAGCTGAAGGGCGAGCAGGCTGGCCTCGTCGAAGTTGTCGATCCCGGTGATCACGCCACCGCTCGATAGCGGCTGCCTGATCGACGGGGCGCTGACCACCTTGTTGTCGAGCAGGATCGCCAGCCGCCAGCCGCGGTACGTTCGCGTCCCGGGCACGGCGATCTTCTTGTCCGACTCGGCGCTGTAGGTGGTGGTCAGCTCTTTGAAGCGCCGCTTCGCGTCGCCCGTTCGGATCTCGAACGCGACGAGCGGCTCATCCTGGGCGCCCCTTCGGACAACGCACCTGTTGCCGACCAGCTCGTCGCCGCTGATCACATACGGTTGGGCCTCGGACGAGCGCAGCAGCAATGCCTCGCGGGTCTCCTCGCCCGTGCGCTCCTGGCGCTCGAGCATCCGCAGGATCGTGTCGGGCGGGATGATGCCGCGCTCGGCCACCTCGTTGTCGAAGACCACGTAGTTGACCAGGTTGCCGTCCTCGTCCTTGTACGGCACGATGGCCTCGGGCTTCTTCGGATCGGGGCCGCGGTCCGGCAGGTCGCGCACGATCCGGTCGTACTCGTTCAGCAGCGTCTCCTGGTCGTAGGCCGGGTCGTCCAGGTAGTCTTCCTCGACGAGCGTCCACGCCATGAAGGCGCGTTCGGTGATCAACCGCTCGGCTTTCTCGAGATCGGTGGCGCCGGGAAGCTGCACGATGATGCGCGAGCGGCCCTGCTTCTGGAGGATCGGCTCGGCGACGCCGAACTCGTCAATGCGCCTGCGAAGCTTCTCGAAGACCTGCTCCTGGTACTCGGGGTCGGTCTCGAGCACCATATAGATGCCGCCCTTGAGGTCGAGACCGAGGTGGAGGATTTTCTCCTCGTCGCCGTGCCACCACTTGTAGAAGTCGTGGCGGATATTGCGCCCGAGGCTCGCCGTGCGCGGCGTGCGCGCCTTGGTCTCGAGCTTGATCACTTGCTTGGCTTGCTCGAGGCGGGGCAGCGCCTGGAAGCCGGCCTCGGCGAGCAGCTCTTTGGTGTCAGCCTCGAGCGTCTCGGCCTTGGCCGCGTGCGCCTTCTCGATTTTCGGGCGCTGTTGGAGGTTTTTGCGCGTGTAATCGAGGTCGTCGTTGAGCTCGGCCTGCCAGCGGTAGTAGCGCAGCGCCAGCACTTCTTTGGGGGTCAGGTCCGGGATCTCTGCATAGCGCAGGCTGAACGTCTCGGTCGGCTCGTTGCCGAGGGTGGCCCACCGGATCGTGGGCCACACAAGCGTGAGGGCGAAGAGCGCCACCACGACGACGAGCACGATGCGCCAGCGCAGATTTGAACTCATCGACGCAACCTCCCTGAAGTGCTGTGCGTATGGGGCGACATCAGCCCGCCGGCCTACTCGCCGCCCTCGGAGCCGCCCTCGTCATCGGGGCGCCGGACGACCTGGGCGATGCTCGCCTTGCTTATCTCGATCTTGACGTTGTCGGCCACCTTGAGCACGACGAGCTTGTCCTTGAGCCCCTCGATCCGGCCGTGGATGCCGCCGATGGTGACCACCTTGTCGCCGCGCCTGAGCGAGCCGATCATCGTTTGCTGCTCGCGGCGCTGCTTCTGCTGGGGCCGGATCATCAGGAAGTAAAACACCACCACGAGCAGCCCGATCATCAGCAGGAACGATGGGTCAAAGGGCTTGTGAGACGACGTGTCTTTCCCGTTCTCTGGGGGAGCCTCTTTCTGGCCCTCCTGAGCCTCTACCTCTGCCAGTAAGTACCGAGCCATCCTCTGCTAACCCTCCTCCGTGTCGTCGCCGTCCTTGCCGTAAGCGCCCAAGAATGCCTCGGCGAACTCCCCGAGAACTCCCTGGCGGATGGCGGCGCGAATGCGCGCCATCAGCCCGCAGTAAAAGGTCACGTTATGCAGGCTGATCAACCGCAGCCCGAGCATCTCGTTCACGTTCACGCAGTGCCGCAAATAGGCGCGCGAAAAAGCCAGGGGCCTTTTCGCGTTCGAGGAACCCTCCGGGTTCTTCACGCGCTCCGAGCCCGCGCAGGCCTCGCACGGGCAGCCGTCCTCGATCGGCCGCGCGTCATCCCGGTAGCGCGCGCCTCGGAGCCGGAGCAGGCCGTCCGAGGTGAACGCCTGGCCGTTGCGCCCGTTGCGCGTCGGCATCACGCAGTCGAACATGTCGATGCCGAGAGCGACGGCCCGCACGATGTCGGCCGGCGTGCCGACGCCCATCAGGTACCGGGGCCGGTCGGCCGGTAGTCGCGCCGCCGTGAAGCCGGCCACTTCGAGCATCTGCTCTATCGGCTCTCCGACGCTCAGGCCGCCGATGGCATAGCCATCGAACCCGATCGCGACCAGCTCTCGGGCGCACCGCTCGCGCAGGTCCTCGTGGATCGAGCCCTGCACAATGCCAAAAAGCGCCTGGGACCCCTCATGCCCCGCGTGCGCAGCACGCGGCGAGTGCGCAGAGCGGCACCGAGCCGCCCATTGTATGGACCGGTCCACTGCCTGACAAGCAATATCGCGGTCGGCTGGATAGGGAATGCACTCATCCAAAACCATGGCGATGTCGGCGCCAAGGTCGCGCTGGATGCGGACCGCCTCCTCGGGGCCCAGGAACGAGAGCGCGCCGTCGATGTGCGAGCGGAACTCGACGCCGTCGTCGGTCACCTTGCGCATCGGCGCGAGGCTGAAGACCTGGTAGCCGCCGCTATCGGTCAGCAATGGGCCCGGCCAGCCCATGAAGCGGTGGAGGCCGCCGATCGCCTTGACCACGTTGGTGCCGGGCCGGAGGCTCAGATGATAGGTGTTCGAGAGGACGATCTGGGCACCGGCTGCCTGTAAGTCGCAGGGCGAGAGCGCCTTGACGGCGCCATGCGTGCCGACCGGCATGAACGCCGGCGTCTCGAACGCCCCGTGCGCCGTGCTCACGCGTCCGAGCCGGGCCGACGACGCGGCGTCGCTGGCCAGCAGCTCGAACCTCACGACGCCGCCCTTCCGCCGTGCCGGATGAGCATCGCGTCGCCGTAACTGTAGAAGCGGTACCCCTCGCGCTTGGCCTCCTCGTAGGCGTAGAGCACGAGGTCGCGCCCGGCGAGCGCGCACACGAGCATCAGCAGCGTCGAGCGCGGCAGATGGAAGTTGGTCAGCAGGTTGTGCACCACCTTGAAGCGATAGCCGGGCGCGATGAACAGGTCGGTCTCGCCGTGGCCGGTGCGCACAGTCCCATCCTCGCGCGCGCAGGTTTCGAGCACGCGCGCGGCCGTCGTGCCGACAGCCAGGATCTGCCGCCCGGCCTGCAGGGTTGCGTTGATTGCGTTGGCGGCCGCGGGGCCGAGCGTGTACGCCTCGGGGTGCATCCGATGCTGGGCGACCGTCTCGGCCTTGACCGGCTGGAACGTGCCGAGCCCGACGTGCAGGGTGACTCGGACGACGCGCACGCCCTTGGCGCCGATTTGCTCGAGCACCTGCTCGGTGAAGTGGAGGCCGGCCGTCGGCGCAGCGACCGAGCCGGGGTCGCGCGCGTAGACGGTCTGATAGCGATCGCGGTCCATGAGCGGCTCGTCGGGCCGGCGGATGTACGGTGGCAGCGGCGTGTGCCCGATCGTGCCGAGGCGGTCCTTCAGATTGCCGTCGAGCGCGAAGCGCACCGTCCGGATCCCCTCCGGCCGCGCGTCGACGACCTCGGCCCGAACGGCGCCGCCGTCGAACGTGATGCGCTTGCCCTCGCCCAGCTTGCGCGCCGGCTTGGCGAGGCATTCCCACAGGTTCGGCTCGATCTCGCGCAGCAGCAGCAGCTCGACCTCGCGCGTGCCGCCCTCGGGCCGGCCCAACAGCCGGGCGGGGATCACGCGCGAGTCGTTGATGACCACTGCGTCGCCCGGCTTGAGGTGGTGCGGCAGGTCGCGGAACTGCTCGTGCGCCAGGGTGCGGCGGCGGCAGTCGAGCACGAGCAAGCGCGACTCGTCCCGGTCGACCAGCGGGTACTGGGCGATCAGGTCCTCGGGCAGCTCGTAGTCAAACTCGTCAACGCGCATGGGGTCGTGGGTTCCAGCGTCGGGTCACCAGGATGCTAGCAAGCCCGTTGCGCTCGGGCAAGGCGAAATGGTAGCGTGCCCATGAGCTTCCCCGACGAGAAAAGGCATCTTCGGACCATGTCATCCCGACCGACGGACGTGTTGCTCGAGCACGAGGCCGCGCCAAGCGGTCCGCCACCGGCGGCGGCGCTGGCGCTGCTGGCCGAGCACGGGTTCGCCGATGCCAAGCGCGCCCACCGCAACGTGCTGGCGATCGCCGAGGACCCGCTGGCGCGCGAGACGCTGCGCGAGCTGCTGCCCGAGCTGCTCGACGTGCTGTCGCAGTGCCCGGACCCGGACATGGCGCTCAACAACATCGAGCGTATGACGGCGGCAGCCGCGAGCCGGGGCGCGTTCCTGGCGAGGCTGCGCGCAGACCCTGCGCTCATCGAGCTGCTGGCGGCGATCTTTGCGACGAGCCAGCTTCTGGCCGACGCCCTCGTGCGCACCCCCGAGTACCTTGACCTCGTCGCCGATCCCGAGCTGCGCGATGCGCCCCGGACCCGAAAGGCGCTCATCGGCGAGCTGCGCCACGACCTCTTTGTTTTCGACACCGAGGCCGACCGGATGAATGCGATGCGGCGGTTCAAGCGGCGCGAGCTGGTGCGCATCGGCGCGCGCGACATTCTCGGCCTGAGTGACCTGGCGACGACGACGCGCGAGCTCTCGACGCTGGCGGGCGCGTGCGTGGAGGTGGCGCTCGAGACCGTCCTCGACGACCTGACATCGAAGCACGGGACACCGATAGGCCGCCACAGCGGCGAGCCGGTCGAGTTCGCCGTGATCGGCATGGGCAAGGTGGGCGCCGGCGAGCTCAACTACAGCTCGGACATCGACGTGATCTTCGTCACAAGCGAAGAGGGCGCACCACGGTCAAGCTCGGGACCGGCCGTGCCCGGCGCGAAACTCGACGCCGAGGCGTTCTTCACGAAGGCGGCCGAGCGGCTCATCAACTTCATCTCGGCCCGCACCGACGAGGGGCACGTGTTCCGCGTCGACACCCGGCTGCGGCCCGAAGGCCCGGTCGGGCCGCTCGTCCGTTCGCTGGCGAGCACCGAGCGCTACTACGCACAGTGGGGCTCGACCTGGGAGCGGCAAGCGCTGATCAAGGCGCGGCCGATCGCCGGCAGCGCAGCGCTCGGCGCCCGCTTCGTCGAGATGGTGCGGCCGTTCGTGTTCCGCCGCCACCTGAGCACGGGCGACATCGACGAGATCCGCCAGATCAAGCGTCGCGCCGACGGCGAGGTGGCCAGGCGCGGCGAGGTCCTTACGAACGTCAAGCTCGGCCGCGGCGGCATCCGCGAGGCCGAGTTCACGGCCCAACTGCTCCAGCTCCTGCTCGGCGGGCAGTACCCGCAGCTCCAGACGCCGGCGACGCTCGACGCCCTCGGGCTGCTCGCCCAGCTTGGCTTCCTCGGCAACGACGAGGCCGAACGCCTCGCCGAGGCGTACCGGTTCCTGCGCACCGTCGAGCACCGGCTCCAGCTCGAGCACGGTGTGCAGACCCACCGGCTCCCGAACGAGCCGCGCGCGCTGTACCGGCTCGCGCGCCGCTGCGCGTTCGCCGACGAGGGCGAGGCGGCGACCGTCGCGCGCTTCCACGATGAGCTCGGCGGGCACGTCGAGGCGGTGGCACGCACCTACCGCAGCCTGCTCGCCGAGACCGCCGACCGGCTCGCGCCCAAGCAAACGGCCGGCGAGCGCCAACGCGTCGACGACGCAGCCGTCCTGCTCGACCGCGAGGCGCCGGCGGAACAGGTCGCGGCCGCCGCCGTGCGCTACGGGCTCGAGGAGGCGACACGGGGCGCAAGGCTGCTTCAGGCCCTGGCGCTCGGCCCGCCCTACAGCCCGCACCTGGCTGCTGCGCGGTTCGCGTTCGTGCGCATCGCCCCACGAA
>Ga0315545_1004271_pt1 | contig 11843 bp, 9 predicted proteins | sample SalMarSW160210MG_FD_203096 | JGI IMG/M metagenome (GOLD analysis project Ga0315545, IMG submission 203096) | Salt marsh sediment microbial communities from the Plum Island Ecosystem LTER, Massachusetts, United States - Salt Marsh Sediment SW1602-10 ... | reverse complement strand
AAATTGACTATACAGAGCTCGATAAACTTCCTCCCCGAACAGCGTATTTCTGTGCCCAATATAGACAGGAATTCCCTGAAAAGCTGACTTCTGACTATCTGATTCTTAAGGCTGAAGGAGAAGGGCATTATGTTGGCACTGTAATGTCTGTTCGTCCGCGCAGTCCAAACTGGTTTGGTGAGGGAGATGCGAAGTTTTATATTGATGGCGAGAAAACTCCTTCCATAAGGGGGACAGGAACGGAAGATTATTTTCTTTGTGCGTGGGGATTAGAAGAATGTTCGTACTCCTACTTTGGGTGTACCTATATGAGTGGTAATATGGAGGATCTTGGTGCCCGATATACTCTTTATCGCTGGCATATTGCAGATCCTGTTCGTTTTACCAAATCTCTTCGTTTTGAAATCGAGCATAAAGGCTGGATTACTGCTGATGAAACAGAATCTGGTAAGGTAGAAGGTCATGTAGAGCGTGAGGATGATATAGCCACAGTGGCTTTCTGGTATCAGGTTGGGCAGCCAAAGCGTTTTACTGCGCTTCCCCCATTAAAAGAGCGCATTTTTCCAAATTTGGATATTATCATAGAAGGAAGGGATATGGTAGAGAATGTGCGGCACTCAGAAGGCATCTTACAACTGGAGAAAGGATATGATTGGACCGGAGATGGCCAGTTGTTTTTTAAGCCTTCAACTGAAAAGCCTTTTCTTGAGGTGGATTTTAATATAGAAAAAGAGGAATATCGAGGCTTAGTCTTTAGATTTACTCACTCTTATGATTATGGTATGTATCGAATCTTTCTGGATGGTCAGAACATACAGCAACTTGGGGGTTACTTATGGGATGAAAAAGAAGATTTTATAGATTTTTATTCTGAGAAATTAGAGGTAAGAGATCATTACCTCGGAAGCTTAAAGCTTTCCAAAGGTAGACATACAATTCGTTTTGAATGTGTTGGCAAGAACCCATTCTCAAAAGGTAATTGTGTTGGCTTTGATTCTATTCGGCTACGAGAGAGGTGGAGTAAAAAAAGAAAGTCTCTTCGCTAACTGTATCTAGGGATTACAACTGAGGCACAGTCAAGGCCTGCTATTAAATATGGTTTCGTCTCAGATCATTTTCCGGTGCTGGCTCAGATTCAAATTGAAGGCAATCATGGATAACAATTACTCAACATCGGAGACATCATTCGTATTATTTGTCGGACAATATACATCTGGATTGGCATCTAGCAGAAGTCGTTTGAGAAGTGACCTAACCTGTTTGTTTGGGAGCTTCTTGTATGGATTATAGTCCGTTTATAATGATTATCAAACAAATTTTTGAAATTTTCTTGACAAAAAATAAAACATTGTGTATGGATAAAATAATACCTAGCAAACGATTGCGCAGTGATGTTTGGATGAATAGAATAACGATTGTTGCAAACGATTGTGCATTAATGTTATGCTTCATCCCAATAACTTAAAATGAGTCTTAAAGAGATACATAATATTACGGGATTCTCCTATTCAACAATCTCGAGAGTTCTTAATGGTAAAGCAAAAGAATTCAGAATTTCTGAAAAAACATGTCAAACCATACTCCAAGCGGCAGAAAAGCTCCAATATCGTCCCAATATTTTAGCGCGGAGCCTCAGGCTTCGAAAATCTATGAGCATCGGCCTCATAGTTTCCGATATTCAGAATCCTTTCTTTGGTGAACTTGGTTCAAGAATAGAAAGATTGCTTCGACAAGAGGGCTACAGCACGATTTTATGCAACACTAACGAATTGCCTGAAAATGAAGAATTTTATCTTAAAATTCTAGTTGACAGGCAAGTAGATGGAATAATAATAGCTCCTATTCATACTGAGGAATGGGAAGATATGGAGACCATAAGGAGGGATACTTCCATAGTTTTGGTTGACCGCATATTTTTTAGCACTAATTTGCCTTGGGTAACGAGTGAAAACACACGAGCAGCAGAAGAATTGACGAGTGAGTTAATCAGGCTCGGCTATAACCGGATAGCTTTTCTAGGGGGAATGCCTGGAACATATATAAATAGTGTAAGATATAAAGGCTATCAAAGAGCGCTGGAAAAGAATTCATTAAAACTTGACAAGAAATTAGCTTTATTTAAAGGCTACTCGAAGGAAGCGGGAGAAGAGATGATGGAAAAGCTTCTGAGTCAAAATATCAGTCCAGAAGCTGTTTTTTGTATAAATAATCTTGTTTTTTTCGGAGCGATGAAAGTAGTCCAGAGCTATGAAAAACAGTATAAGCGTTCAATCATGATGTCAGGTTTTGATATCGCCTATTATGCTGATATTTTTAAACGTCCGCTTATCAGTGCGGATCAGGATATGGAGAAACTGGCTAGCGCTGCTGTTTCGCTTCTTCTTGACAGAATCAAGTACCGGGCACGAAAAGAATATCATATCATCATTCCTCTATCCGTAAAAAAGCATCGATTGTAGAAAAAGCAGTTGACATAATAGAGAGTAATTTAAGTTTCATCTATGCAACCTGGAAAGGAAAAGCCTTATTCTAAATACACCGACAACTAAGCTTGTCAACGATCCGGCTGAAGGCACTCTCTACCGCACTCGTTGTCATCGGAATCCAGCCTTCCCCTTCGAACCAAAACTCAAAAACAAAAAGCGCATTCTTCGAAAAGTTCTCGATATTAAATAAAGAAGGTCTTTGATGCTAAGTATGGAAAAAATTAGGAAGTCCTTTTCTGGAGTACGCGTTCTGGATAATGTCCATTTCGTTCTAAAACCGGGGGAAGTACACGTTCTGGCCGGAGAAAACGGTGCGGGGAAAACGACACTTATGAGGATTCTAGCGGGTGTTTACTCTGACTACGAAGGGAAAATTTGGATTAACGGAAAAAATGTCAGGTTTAAATCTCCCCTTGAAGCTTCCTCTTACGGCGTTTCATTTATTCACCAGGAAATGTCACTGATCAATTCCATGACAGTTGCTGACAACATTTTCCTTGGAAGGGAAAAAGCCTGGGCAGGAATCTGGATGGATTATCATTCCCAGCACAAAAAAGCAAAAGCTCTGCTCGAACAGTTCAACATCGATATTAACCTTTCGAAACCTGTTGAAGAATGTCCCCTCTCTGTCCGCCAAATGATTGAAATTGCCAAAGCTCTTGTCTATGAGGCCCGAATCATCATCATGGACGAGCCCACAAGCTCTCTTACCGATATCGAAGTCCAGCGTCTTTTTGAAATAATCATGGATTTGAAAAGTAAAGGATGCGGTATCATCTATATCTCGCACCGTCTTGATGAAATCTACCAGATTGCTGAGAGAATAAGTGTCCTTAGAGACGGGAAATATATAGGCACCTCAACACCTGAGGACCTTCCTCCTGGAGAATTGATCCGATGGATGGTTGGCAGGGAAATCAGCCAACAGTTTCCAGAAAGGCTTTCTCATCCGGGCAAAGAACTCTTGAAGGTGAGGAGTTTTTATCTTCCCGACCCCACCGGCAGCAAACGCTGGGCAGTAGAAGATGTCTCATTGACTTTAAGCAAAGGAGAGATCCTTGGAATAGCAGGCCTTCAGGGATCAGGGAAAAGCGAACTTCTTCATGGCCTTTTCGGCTCTTACGGGAAAATAGCCAAAGGAAAAGTATTCCTTGACGGCCAGCCCTATACTATTCGTTCTCCGATATATTCTATTGAGTGCGGACTGGCATTGCTAACCAATGACAGAAAAGGCACTGGCCTTATTCTGGCCATGGACATCACCAGAAATATCTCTTTAGCCTCATTAAAAGATTTTTCCCAGGGTGGTTGGATGTTAGCTCATAAAGAAGAAGCAGCAGCGACAGAACAGGTCAAATCCTTTGACATCAAGAGCCGTTCTCTCCATCAAGAAGTCAATACGCTTTCCGGAGGGAACCAGCAGAAAGTTGTCCTGGCCAAGTGGATTGGGACTCAACCCAGGGTTTTATTCCTTAATGAACCGACTTTGGGCGTTGATGTAGGAGCTAAATATGATATTTATAATTTGATGAATCAATGGACAGCTCAAGGTATAGCTGTCATTCTCATCACTTCGGAGCTGCCTGAGCTGCTGGCTATGTCGGACCGCATCATTGTTATGCACAGGGGAAAAATAACGGCTGAGTTTCCCCGGAAACAAGCCAATCAAGAAAAAATTATCAAGGCTGCAATGGGAAAAAGAGTAACAATATGAAATCTCTTTTCAAAAGAAAGACCCAATCTGTTCAAACAAATTCATGGCTTAGCTCTCCTTTTGTTCGTGCTTTCGCTGCCCTGATGTTTGTTTTGATCCTCGGAGTGCTCTTTAATGCAGAGGGAACTTTTTTCAAATGGGACACCCATCGTGACATGTTCAGGCAGTTATCCGTATTCGCCATCCTTGCCTGTGGAATGACTCTGGTCATTATCACTGCTGGAATTGACCTCTCTGTGGGAAGCTTGCTCGGAATGACAGCTGTTTTATTTTCAATTCTCACCATTCACAAAGGATGGTCTCCATGGCTGGCAATTCCTGCCTGTTTGTTAGCAGGCGCAGTTTTCGGAATGATGTCTGGAGGGTTAATAGGCAAATTCAGAATACAGCCCTTCATCGCCACCCTGGCTATGATGGTCTTTGCCAGGGGAATGGCCAAGTGGATCTCAGGTGGACAAAAAATTTCAACCGCTGTCTTGCAGCCGGATGGAAATTACCATTATGTTGAAGTCCCTTCAATTTTTAATGTTTTAAACTCAAAGATACTCAATGAAAATATTGCCGTAGTCACTCTAGTTTTTTTTGGCAGTGTATTCATCTGCTGGATAATCTTAGCCAAACTCCGTTTAGGCCGTTATATCTACGCCATCGGCGGCAACGAGGAAGCGGCAAGATTATCCGGCATACCTGTCATCGCCACCAAACTCCTTGCCTACGGACTCAGTGGGTTCTTCAGCGCCATGGCAGGTATCTGCCAGGCAGCCCAAGAACTCCAAGGCGATCCTGAAGCAGGCATGACTTATGAGCTGACAGCCATTGCTATTGTGGTCATCGGAGGCACAAACCTGATGGGAGGAAGAGGAAGTATTGGCCTTACCTTCATAGGAGCTTTGACTATCGGCTATCTTGAAAAAATTCTAAGCATCAACGCTGTGGGAGAAGCAAGCCGGCTTATGCTCACAGGAGCTATCATTATCGGAGCAGTTTTATTCCAGAGAAGCCGAAGATAAAAAGGAGAAATATTATGCGAACTCGGAATTATAGGCTGATTGTCTTATTGTCTTTTTACCTGATGTTTACGGGATGCTCAAAAAAAGAAGAAATCCCATCGCCCAGGGAAAAAGCGACTGAAAAAAAAGAGCTCCGATGGACTATCGGCATGAGCCAATGCAATCTGGGCGAGCCATGGCGAGTACAGATGAACCATGACATCCGGCAAGAAGCAGAAAAGCATCCCGAAATCAGGGTGATTTTTAAAGACGCACAAAACGACTCTCTTCGACAAAGAGCTCAGATAGAAGAATTCATCAATGCAGGTGTCGACCTTATCATTGTCTCACCCAAGGAAGCAGCCCCTTTAACACCTCCTGTGGCTGCTGCCTATGACAAGGGAATTCCTGTTATTGTTCTTGATCGAAGGGTCTTGGGAGAGGAGTACACCTGTTTTATAGGAGCAGACAACAAAAGAATCGGGAAAGCCGCGGGGAATTGGATAGTCAGACGCCTCGGCGGCAAAGGAAATGTGGTGGAACTGAAAGGACTGATGACCTCTACCCCTGGGCAGGACCGTCATACAGGCTTCCGTGAAGGAATCAAAGGAAGCAGCATCGATATCATCTTTGAAGCTGATATGAAATGGCTCGAGCCAGAAGCTCGCAATGAGATGGAATCTGCCCTGGCTCGCTTTAAGAAGATAGATCTGGTCTATGCTCACAACGACCCGGGTGCTCATGGAGCCTATCTGGCGGCAAAGGCAGCCGGCAGAGAAAAAGGGATCATCTTTGTCGGTATAGACGGACTACCTCAAGAAGGCCAGATATATGTCAAGCAGGGAATTCTGGAGGCAAGTTTCGAATACCCTACAGGAGGAAAAGAAGCCATCAGGACAGCCCTTGATATTTTGAATGGTAAATCAGTACCTAAAGAAATAACGCTTCCCTCGAGAGTATTTACCGGAAAAAACATTGATAAGGGAGGAGAATGGTTGAAGGAAGAGGCTGATTGAGTCCGTACCAGCTTTTTGAAATATATAAACACTGCCATGACTACTTCGGGAAAGCAGTACCGGAGGTCATGAAACGTTTAAAAAAATTAAAAAATCAAGTGAAGGGAGGCTCTATTTGAACAAAATTGTCGATATATACTTGCCTTTGGACAGCCGCAAAGAAGCCATCAGAGCAGTCTGGCCAATTGCTGCAACTCAACTAAAAGAATTAACCACAGTGATCGAAAGATGCGGCTGGCAGGCCAACGTCCTTAATCCAAATAAGCCTGTAACGAGTGTTGCTGAAGGAATGAAGATAATCAAAGAAGCAAAGGCTGACCGATTTATCAATTTCATGGCGGGATGGGCTTTTCCTGATTTTTCAGTAAGTCCCATATGGCAGCTCTCAGAAGAAGTTCCCAAACTGATGCTTGCAAGCTCTATTCCAGATTTTCCTGGAGCCGTGGGGCTTTTAGCTGCTTCATCCGGGACTGCTCATGTCGGGATCGACACCTACAGATTATTTATTGAAAATTTTGAAAACCATGAGGATTATATCGATGCCATCGAGACCTTTCTAAACAAAGGGCATTATGAAGAGCATTATCCATCTTCCATTAAGTTCTCTGTCAACCAAGAGAATAGAGAAAGAGCAAAGCAAACGGTCGACAAGCTCAAGGGGTCTATCTATGGAGCTGTCGGACCGCGTTCGATGCAGATGTGGAACAGAATTTCAGAAGCTGACTTCCTTAAGTATTTCGGTATCGCCCGGGAAGGATTTGATGGACTGCGCTTGTCGAAGATGGCAGAGAAGGTGCCGGATAGTAAAGCAGTAGAAGCCCTGAATTTTCTGGTGGACAAGGGAATGGATATTCGTCTGGGCACTGATCCGGTCCAAAATTTAACCAGGGAAATGATCATCTTTCAGATGAAGGTCTATTTTGGCCTTCTTGAGCTTAAAAAAGAGTTCGGCCTCGACTTCTTAGGAATTCAGGATCAGCTGGACTGGATAGAACATTATCCAACGACAGACCTTACTTTAGGAATTCTAAACAATAAACTCAGGCCAGATTCAGATGGTGAGACCATAGTGGCCGCAACTGAGGCGGATGACGGGGCAGCCATTACCATGCAGGTACTGAAGCTCTTAAGCGGAGGCGAGCCTGTGGGCTTTAATGACTTCCGCTATTGGGATTCAAAAAAAGGCCTCTATTGGTTTGTCAACTCAGGGGCTCTGGCCCCCTATTTTGCCTACGGCAGTCATGATTCCTTGAAAGGAGCCTGGTCAGAGCGGCAAACTTACATGTATTTCAAACAAGGGGGAGGCACCTGTTCGGTTGTGGTTCGTATCCCGGGAGTGGTCACCTGGGCGCGGTTCTCTTATCGCAATCATCAATTATATCTCTGTGCTGGGCGTGGAGTGACGGATATCCCTTCAGAAAAACAATGGCAGAAGCGTTGCGCACGCTGCAACCCTGAGTGGCCTCACTGGTATCTAAAGCTTTGCGGCCGAATCGAATGGAAGCTCAATTCCAATCATCCCATGACGGTCGCAGGCGACTATCTAGCAGATTTAAAGGCTTTAGCTGAAGAGCTGAATATTGCTTTTGAATGCTATGATTCCATAACTCCTGAAGAAATTGAAGCAGGAGCTTTGCCTTAATAACCTGAAGAATAAAGGATCTCTTTCGGCTTTTCCCTATTTCATCAAGTTTATCAAGAAAATCCCCGTGATGTATCCTATGTAATTCCCGATCACATATCCCCAGATTCCAACCAGGAAAGAAGGGAAAATAAGCGCCCTCCATCCTTTTGAAATAGCGATAGCAGCTGCATTCATGGGTCCTCCTGAGGTTGCAGCTGCCACTAAAACCAGCTCCTCTAATTCGAACTTGAATACCTTACCTAATCCAAAGGTAATAAGGAAATTCATAAAAAGCATAAGGGCACAAAATAATAGAAGCAAAGGACTTTTCATGATAACTGTCTTAAAACTGGCAGGGACGCCAATAAGAACAAAGAAGATGTATATCAAAAAAGTTCCTAATTCTTCAGACCCAGAAATTTTTTCTGTAAATTTCGGGAATAATATTGGGATAGTAATGGAAAAGGTTGTAAGGACGAGGTATTTTTGGCCTAAAATCGACCTTACAATTGAAGGCATATGAGCAGTCCCAAAGAATGAACTTACTTTAACGGAGACAGCAGCAATGATAAAGGCCAAGCCTAAAGAAATAGCGATATCCAGTAAAGATATGGGCTTGGGCTTCCAGAAAGCTTTGGCTCCTTGTCGAGAATCCTCATCATAATAAGCCTTTGAAACCGAAGTTAGGGGAAAGATTTTTCTGACCAGAACGGATGCGGGAAGAGCGAGAAGAACAAGAAAGTAGAGAGCCATTACTCCGTTATCGGCAACGATGGTTGCATTCACGAGGCTCTCAGGTGGTTTAAAAGTAGAGACCATGGCCACAAAGTTAACCCCTCCTCCAATGTAGCTCGCAGTCATAATCCCTCCAATCTTAGCAACTTCTGTGATCAGATTATGGAGCAAGATGACTGCAATAAAGCCGCCCACAACAGTCCCAAGAGCACTCAAGTGAAAGGCGCCAAACATCCTGCCTGTTTTTTTGATGATTTTTCTGATATTCATCTTCATCAGAAGAAGAGGAATGACCAGGGGCACCACATAATCCCAAACAATATCATAGGTTGTCGCTTCGGTAGGCAAAATCCTAAGGTTTGACATGAGCATTCCAAAGATAAGAGCCAACACAGGACCTGTCAGTTTTGCAGCAATTTTGTTTTTTTGTTCTAAAAAAATACTCAAGGCGGCCGCAGTAACGAGGGCTGTCCATAAGACCCAGTGATCGCCAGGTGAAACCAAGCTGTTCATAAATTCTCCTCTTTTACATGGTAGATCATTCAAAGTGATAGAGAAGTAAAGATATCATCTTTATCTTCCTTTTATTCACCTTCAACATCAGAAAGACAGAATCTCCATTTCCGTGATGTGTGAAGATATTTGGTTGATTACAGCTATTATCAGGATCCCGAACGGTATACTTGATAATCCTTGCTTTCTCACTCTGACCTATCCGTCTTCTAGCTTAAATAATTGAAGAACACTCTGCATAATCCATTGTCTCAGAACTCTGAATCCTTCAGAACTTCCTCACCCAGGCTCCCGTACTTGGGGGTAGGTATGCGGATGGAATTTTTTGCCCGCATGATACGTATGGCTCTGATACCTGCCTCCAGGGCAGCCTTTATGTCGGAATCAGAGTCTCCGTAGTAGAGCTGAATGTTATTCTCTCTTATGGCTTGGGCTTTGAATTTAGTGAAGATAGTTTTGTGGAGATTGTCTATGACAAAAATCTGGGCGAGGTAATCGGTTACTGTTTCGTTATCTGTTTTTGTCCTCGCGGTGATGAGATAAATGGCGTCTCCTCTCTTTTTGTGCAACTCGATCAATTTCCTGGCACAATCCTTGGGAAGGCTGAATTTGTCCAAGCCGTTGTTCATCTCATCCCAGAATTCTTCCATGTCAAGATAAGCATCGTTTCCGGGAGAATACTTTTGTTGCCCGTAGTAATGGCCAGGGCTGGAAAAAATGACGGTGTCATCCACGTCGAATCCCACATTGAAGGGGGAAAAGTTTTCCAAGCTCCGGGCAATTTCTTCTATGGTAACCCATTGTACCTCATCCTCTTGAGATAGAGGAACACAGCTCACCCAAATGAAAAAGATGAAAACAAGAACAAAGCTTATTTTTCTCAACATTCTGATTTCTCCTAAAAAAAGGGATCCTTGTTCATTTTTGATGGATCGGATTGTTCTTTTTTCAGATAAAGGCTCATCTTGGATAGAATCCTATTTATAGCAGAAGACTGGTCTGAAGTCCATGATTAGGCTTTTGCTTGTTCCATTTCAGCGAATCCACTTTTTCGCCTGTCATCTCCAACCAATTATTTTTTATCATTGTTTGCACTCCAGACTATCAGCCGGGCTCAGCAAGGCCAGCCTGATGGCAGAAGAAGGTCATGAGTGTAAAGAGATTAGACAATTTTGAGTTTGGATAGGAGCGCTGTTTTTAAAATGAATCAGCGCATTCAATCCCTGATCTATAAGCGCTCTATGAATTCCTTATAGGTATGGAGTTGGGGCAGATCGTATTTTTTTGCAATGTCATAGGCCAGCTCGTATTCCTTCAGGAGTTCTTTGCGAGACTGCCCATCATAAAGCGTGACAGCAAAAGCGCATAGATCCAGCAATAAAAGGCTTCGTAATTTGTTTCTCTCCATCGATGTCTCCACAGGATTTGAATCAAGATTCATGCCATATAACAAAATTGCCACAGAGATGATGGGCGGGATCTCTCACGGTTCCTTGCTGAAATTTAAAATTTAGCTTCTTATCCAAATATTTGTAGCAATACGGGCCATTTAATCATGAACTGCGGATTGACAAAGGTCTCTCAAATTTTAATAATCTAAGACTGCTTTATGATTTGATCTCTATCGAGTTCCTGACGAACTTCATAAATAGAGATAAAAATAAAAAATCCGGAGGTAGCTGAGATGAAAAAAAGACATGCAAAGTCCATCGGACAGATCATCCTTTTCTTTCTTATTTCCCTTTTATTAACCACAGGATGCAAAACAGAGCCCTCGGTCATCGGACCCAAGCCCGAGTATGCCCAAGCTGCAGAAGCACTGGAAAAGCTTATCCAGCACGAAATGAAAAGTAAGGATCTTCCAGCCTTATCCATCTCTCTGGTAGACGACCAGGAAATCGTGTGGGCCAAAGGTTTCGGGTGGGCAGATCCTGAAGAGAAGCTTCCGGCCACAGCAGAAACCATCTACCGTATAGGCTCGGTGTCTAAGATGTTCACCGATATTGCTATCATGCAGCTTGTGGAGAAAGGCCAGCTTGACCTGGATACGGATATCACTGAATATCTTCCCGATTTCAGGCCGCAGAATCCCTATGGAAAGCCCATTACCCTCCGCCAGCTCATGTCTCACCACTCGGGTCTTCTCAGGGAACCGCCGGCAGGAAGTTACTTTGACGATACTGAATCATCGCTGGCCCCGACCGTTGCTAGCCTGAACGAGACAGAGCTTGTCTATGAACCCGGAACAAGGTTGAAATATTCCAATGCCGGAGTCAGTGTGGTTGGCTACCTTCTTGAATACACTCAAGGAAAGCCTTTTCCGGAGTACCTGAAACAACAAGTCCTTGAGCCCATGGGACTTGAAAGAAGCGCGTTTGGATCCGATAAACACCTGATGAAGGATCTGGCTACAGCGTATATGTGGACGCTGGACGGCAGAGTCTTTAAAGCGCCCACTTTTGAGTTGGGCATGGCCCCGGCTGGATGTATGTACTCATCGGTAACCGACCTGGCAAAATTCATCAGCGTCCTCTTCAATGGAGGAAAAGGGAAGAAAGGTCGGGTCCTAAAACCCGAATCTCTGGAAGAGATGTGGACACCCCAGTTCGCTTTTCCAGGAGAAAGACTCCGTTTTGGATTTGGATTCATCATCTCAGAGCTCGAGGGTTATAGACAAGTCCATCATGATGGAATTATCTATGGATTTGCTACCCAGCTGTCAGCCCTTCCCGAAGCCAAGTTAGGAGTGGTTGTTGTAACCACCAA
>Ga0315545_1004269_pt1 | contig 11843 bp, 13 predicted proteins | sample SalMarSW160210MG_FD_203096 | JGI IMG/M metagenome (GOLD analysis project Ga0315545, IMG submission 203096) | Salt marsh sediment microbial communities from the Plum Island Ecosystem LTER, Massachusetts, United States - Salt Marsh Sediment SW1602-10 ... | reverse complement strand
GGGGCACGCCGTTGTCGACGAGCATGAGGTCGGTCTGGTGGAGCAGTTCCTCCATCTGGACATACCGGGGTTCGATGAAATCTCTTTCGATGGGGTGCATGGCGATGGTGGCCCCGGAGAGCCTCTTAATCCGGCCGGCCATGCCGTAGTGGTCGGGGTGAACGTGGGTGACGAATATCTGCGAAATAACCTCGAATCCGAGCCCGTTTTTTACCAGAGTGTTGTGCATGGTGGCGAACGATGAGTCCGTATTCCAGCCGGAATCGACAAGGAGGTACCCATTGTCCCCGCGAACCAGGTAAGAATTGATGTGCGACGGCCCTCTGTCATCGTCTATGGGCAGTTTTATCCAGATAATTCCGGGCGTGATTTCAGGCATGTTTACCTTTCAGGTTATAGAAGGCTTTCAGTCCGGCATAGCTGGCGCTTTCCTGAAGCTCTTCCTCGATGCGGAGGAGTCGGTTATACTTGGCGGTGCGCTCGGAGCGGCAGGGGGCGCCGGTCTTAATCTGGCCGGTGTTCAGTCCCACGGAAAGGTCGGCGATGGTGGTGTCCTCGGTCTCGCCGGAGCGGTGGCTGACGATGGCGGTCCAGCCGGCCTGCTGGGACATCCTGATGGCATCAATGGTTTCGGTCAGCGTGCCTATCTGGTTGAGCTTTATGAGGATAGAGTTCGACGCTTTCCGGGTGATGCCCCTGGTGAGGCGCTTGACGTTGGTGACGTAAAGGTCATCGCCGACAAGCTGGACTTTCCCGCCCAGTTTCTTGGTGATAAGCTGCCAGCCTTCCCAGTCGTCCTCGGCCATGCCGTCCTCGATGGAGATAATAGGGTATTCGGCAACCCACTTGACATAATAATCAACCATCTCGGCAGGAGTCAGCGTTTTGCCTTCCCGGGCGAGCATGTATTTGCCGTCCTCGTAAAACTCGCTGGAGGCTGGGTCCAGGGCGATATAGCAGTCCCTGCCGGGCTTGTAGCCGGCGGACTCTATAGCGGTGAGGATGGCCTCAACCGCCTCTCTATTCGAGGGGAGGGAGGGGGCAAAGCCGCCCTCGTCACCGACATTAGTGTCCAGTCCTTTATCCTTGAGGACTTTTTTCAGGGCGTGGTAGACCTCGGTGCCCATCTGCAGGGCCTGACTGAAGCTCTTAGCTCCCGCCGGCATGACCATGAACTCCTGGAGGTCTGTAGAATTGGCGGCGTGCTTGCCGCCGTTGAGGATATTCATCATCGGCACCGGCAGGGTGTAGGTGCTCACCCCGCCGAGGTAGCGGTAGAGAGGCATGTCCAGCAGGTTGGCGGTGGCGTGGGCTACCGCCAGCGACGTTCCGAGAATAGCGTTGGCGCCGAGGCGCGATTTATCGGGAGTGCCGTCGAGTTCCATCAAAGCATGGTCGATGCCTGCCTGGTCTTCGGCGGACATACCGATGATAACGCCGGCGATGCTATCGTTGACGTTGGCTACGGCCTTGAGGACACCCTTGCCGTTGAAACGGGACTTATCACCATCGCGGAGCTCTACGGCCTCGTGCGTGCCGGTGCTGGCCCCGGAGGGCACGGCGGCGCGACCCAGCGTACCATCGTAGAGCTCCACCTCCACCTCGATAGTGGGATTGCCGCGGGAATCCAGTATTTCCATGGCTTTTACATTTTCAATCGTTGACATCTGTCCCTCCCATACCCGGAATTACTGCCGGTTATTAATAAGCTCTATGGCTTTGCTTACGGCGTCTGTTGGGTTATCTGCCGTGATAATGCTATCGTTGGCCTTTCCGTTAATGGAGAGCGACCAGGTATCGAGGCCGATGACGGGAATGCCGCTCTGGAGGGCGTGCCCGATTTCCGAGAGTGTACCGTAGCTGCCGTCGATGGCGATGACTGCCTGCGCTGTTTTTACCACCGCCACGTTGCGGGCGTGGCCGAGGCCGGTAACGATGGGGATTTTTACGTGGGGATTGGCGGCCCGGCGGTTATCGCCGGGGAGGATGCCGATGGTCAGGCCGCCTTCTACAGCGGCGCCCCGGCAGGCGGCTTCCATAACGCCCCCCAAGCCCCCGCAGACCAGGACAGCGCCGCGCCGGGCAATCTCATGGCCCACTTCTTCAGCGATGGCGGCAACCTGCGGCGAGACCTCCCCGCCGCCGATAACCCCGATGAATATGAGTTTGTCTTTCAATGTTAATTTCCTTCAGATATGAAAATTATAACACCTGTGACTGAACTCTAGCAAAGAAGGGGCGATTAATTTCTACCTTACCCCCTTAGTCCCCCTCTCCTGACGAGGTTTCACAGGAGAGGGGGAGGTAGAGAAAGAGGGGCGTAGCCCCTCTTAAACTTCCCTGTAGAGCAGGGTGGTGGGGTATAACTATGAGTTAAGCCGCAGATGATACAGGGTGGTCTGGGTGGGAAAAGATATCAAACGGGGTTTGGGGGGGCTGTCAATCTGGTCAGTTGAACTTGTTCATGGCGGCGGACAGGCCTTCGGTGAGGAGGCAGGCTATGGCCCGGCCGATATCAGGCATAATATTATCTATAGTCCTTCTCTCATCGCGGGCAAAGTCCGAGAGGACATAGGTGATAACCGCCTCTTCCTTCTCGGCATCGGAGCCCTCGGCGGGGTCGGGTCGCCCGATGCCCACCCTGACGCGATAAAAGTCTTTAGTGCCGAGGCGAGCGATTATAGAGTCGATTCCTTTATGCCCGCCGGACCCGCCGCCAAGTCGCAGGCGTATCTTGCCGGCGGGCAGGTCGAGGTCGTCGTGGATAACGATAAGGTCGGCCGGGGCGATATTGAGCCTTCTCAAGAGGGCGCTGACCGATTCCCCGCTGGCGTTCATGTAGGTCTGGGGACGGGCCAGCACGACCCGTTTACCGCCGATATTGCCGATGCCGGTGCGGGCGTGCCCCTGCTTTCTATCAAAGTGGATGCTGTGCATCCGGGCCAGGTGGCGGACACACATAAACCCCACGTTATGGCGGTTGCGATTGTATAAAAACCCGGGGTTACCCAGTCCTACGATTAGTTTCATCATGCGTATCTATCCCAACAATGTAAGAAATTCCTTTTCGTCGAGTACGGTAATGCCCAGTTCCCGGGCGCGGGCCAGCTTGGAACCGGGGTCGGCGCCGGCCACCACGTAGTCGGTCTTGCGGGTGACGTTGTCCTTGGCCGCGCCACCGAGCGCTTTTATCCGGGCCTCCGCTTCCTGCCGGGAGAGGGATTCCAGCCGGCCGGTCAGGACGAACTCTTTACCGGAGAGGGGAAGCTCTTTTTGAACGGCGGCGGCTTCTTCATTTGGGAAGACTCCAGCTTCTTTAAGCTTCTGAATAATTTTCTTATTTTCTTCTTGCCGGAAGAAGGCGGTAACGCTATCGGCAATCTTGGGGCCGATTGATTCAATGGCAATGAGTTCTTCCTTTGATGCGTTAGCTAATTTATCTATATTCTTGAATCTTTCAACCAATATATCTGCTGTTTCTTCCCCAACGTGCCTTATACCTAGGCCATATATAATTCGGGATAGCGGTCTTTTTTTACTTTTATAAATAGCTTGTATGATGTTATTAACGTTCTTTTCTGCCATTTTATCTAATTTAAGAAGCTGATCTTTCTTTTTCCATAGTTCGTATAAATCAGCAAAATTGTTGATGGAAAATTCCATGCTAGTGATAATATTGTTTATTTGCTCTATTAACTTCTTTTCATTTTTTGTACTAGATAGGGCTTCGTTTATCTGATCTAATAACTTAATTGAATAAGGAGTAATATTTACTTTATGTTTCTTTGAACTCTTAGATAATAGCTTTTTATTTGTAATAAGAGCAGAGGTAATTTCTTCTATTTGTTTCGCCAGCGGTTGAACATTGGTGGTAAGAGCAGAGGTAATTTCACCCATTTGTTTCGCCAGTGGTTGAGCGTTGGTGGTGAGAGCAGAGGTAATTTCTTCTATTTGTTTCGCCAGCGGTTGAACATTGGTGGTGAGAGCAGAGGTAATTTCACCCATTTGTTTCGCCAGTGGTTGAGCGTTGGTGGTGAGAGCAGAGGTAATTTCCTCTATTTGTTTCGCCAGCGGTTGAACATTGGTGGTAAAAATTGCGGCTATTTCCCCCATTTGTTGTGCTAGATTCCTATAATTTGGAGCTATTGTTTTAGATAGATTTTCTCCTATGCCGCGGATATCCATAGCGCCCCGCGAGGCGAAGTGCTCGATGCGTTGCTGCGCCTGGGCGGGACAGGCGGCGTTGGAGCAGTAGTACATGACCTCGCCCTCCGGCCTGATAACCTCTCCGCCGCACTCTGGACATACCGGGTTGCCATCTTTGTCCTTTAATTTATCAAGCAGGGAAAACTCCTTTTCCTGGCCGGTGCGCTTACTGGTAATCGGCCCGACGACCTCCGGGATGACCTCGCCGGCGCGCTGGATGATAACCGTATCGCCGATGCGTATATCCTTGCGGCGGATATCGTCCTCGTTGTGCAGGGCGGCCTGCCGGATGGTAACGCCCCCCACCGAGACCGGCTCCAGGATGGCGTAGGGGTTGAGGGTGCCGGTGCGCCCGACGCTGATGCCGATATCTTTGAGGACGGTAGTGCCCTGGACGGCGGGGAACTTGTAGGCGATAGCCCAGCGCGGCTCGCGGCCGATGTCTCCAAGCTCTTCGTGCAGGTTGAGCTGGTTTATCTTGATAACGATGCCATCGGCTTCGTACCGGAGGCCTTCACGCTGCGCTTCCCAGTGCGTGTAGTAATTTTGCACTTCCTCTATGTTTTTAAGCCGGCGGTTGTTGGGGTTTACCTTAAAGCCCAGCGTTTTCAGCCATTCCATGGTCTCCCAGTGCGTGTCTGGGGTAGCCTTACCCTCGGCCCAGCCCAGCATGTAGATGATAATATCCAGCGGCCTTTTAGCCGTAATGCGGGAGTCCAACTGGCGCACCGAGCCGGCGGCGGCGTTGCGGGGATTGGCGAAGAGGGGCATTCCCTCCGCCTCTCTCTCCTTATTCAACTTGCGGAAGCCTTTTTTAGACAGGTATACCTCTCCACGTACTTCGAACCGGGGCGGGGCTTCTCTGGGGACGGAGAGGGGGATGCTGCGGATGGTCCGCAGGTTCCGGGTAATATTCTCCCCGCGTAGGCCATCGCCGCGTGTGGCGCCGGTAACCAGCTGACCGTCAATATAGGTGAGGGCGACGGCCAGTCCGTCAATCTTATGCTCGCCGACGAAATCGAAGGGCGTGTTACTGGCCAGGCGAGACGTGCGCGTGTACCAGGCCAGTAGTTCTTCCTTGGAGAAGACATTGCCGAGCGAGAGCAGGGGACGGGGGTGCTCCACCACGCCGAAGGCTTCCACCGGGGCGGCGCCGACCCTCCGGGTGGGGGAATCGGGGGTTAAGAGTTCGGGGTGCTCCTCTTCCAGACGCTTCAACTCCCGCATCAGTCCGTCGTACTCGGCGTCGCTGATTTCCGGGCTGTCCAACACGTAGTAACGGTAGTTGTGGCGGTTAATTTCGGCCTTTAACTGTTCGATTTTTCCTTTTGCTTCTTCGGGGCCGGTCACGGAATTCCCTCGTCTTTCATTCTTCATAGCAAGTATAGCACAGGGGATTAGAGGGGAAAAGGCTGTAGTTCCAGGGGCTAAGTAGAGAATGGTGCGGGGTGGCGCGTCCTTCAAAGGTGAAGGATAAAGGTGGTAAAAATTTTATCTACCTCACCCCCTGTGTCCCCCTCTCCTGGCAAGGCTTTCAGCAGGAGAGGGGGAGGAAAAAGAAAGAGGGGTTTCACCCCTCTTAAACGCCCCTGATAGGGTAGCGAAAATTATGGGATAAGCGGAGAATGATACGAGAGCGGCATGGGTGGGAAAAGATATCAAATATGGGGTGGGGAAGGGGCAAGCTGATTTTCTTATCCGGTTTCCACCCGCCTTAGCTCAAAGACCACCGGATTATCCGGGTCCGGGCAGGCCACGCGGGCCTTATCCGGGCCGCTCTCCCAGGGGAAGGAACCGCCGAACTCCAGGGTTTCCGCGAAGGGAAACAGCGTATAAAACGCCCAGGAGCACATCCCCGGAGGCGTCGTCTGGCCGATGATGAACTCGTCCCCAACTTTATGGCCGGCCTCGCAGGTGCCTTCCTGCGATATTACTTTAGCGATTATTTTTATCATGCTTACGCTCCAATATCTATCAACTCCGTGCCGAGAATGTCCAGGAAATGATGAGCGCCCCTGGTCACTTTCCGGCTCTCCGTGATTTCCAGCCGTTTTTTAAACAGGGGCCCGTCGATAACCAGGGTATGGTACTCGCCGGCTTCGCCGCAGGGTGTGATATCTTTAGTCTTGGACATTTCCTCCAGACGCTTGAGAAAGTCTCTGTTTATGGTCTGCCCCAGTACTTCCTCCCCGAAAAACTCGGCTTTCGCGGCGACGACCACGGCGACGAAACCGGCGTCGATGAACTCCTTCACGAGTTTATTCTGGTCTTCCTCCCACAGGGGCAGATGTGGGGTCATACCGGCTTCTTTACAGATCTTTTCAATCCATTCGCGGTGGGCATTAAAGTCAATATCACCGAAGACGCCGCCTTCGATTCCTTCCCGCTTGAAGACCTTGAGCACCTTATTAAATTGGGCTTCGTAGTCGTCATCGGCGGTACGCTGCTGAACGATGGGAATAGCCATAGCCTCCGCCTGCTTTTTGATAACGGCGGCGGATATGCCGTGACTGCGCGAGCGCTCTCCGTCTCCGGTGACCATATTGGCAAGATAGCGGACATCCAGGCCGCCGGCGACCGCCCGGTGAAGGGCGAGGCAGCAGTCCTTACCGCCGCTCCATGAAGCGAAAATCTTTATCATGTTATTTATCATTTGAGATGGGAAGTATCATTGAGAAGCTGCAGGATGGCGCCCCGCGAATACGTTTCCACGATACTTAGCGAGGCCAGTTCTACCCGCAACTGAAGCCAGTGCTCCAGTCCCAGGCCCAGCAGGTTGCAGATGATAAGTCGCAGGGGGCCTCCGTGGGCCACGATAAGCACTGTATCCTGCTCCTTATATGTTACCAGGTTTTCCATAAAAACCTGCACGCGGCTGTTGAGCTGCTCGATATTTTCGCCGCCGGGAAACGCCACCGTTTTCCAGTTGAGTAGTTCTTCGGCCATCTCCGGGTGAAGTCTCTGTATCTCCTCGAAGGTAAGCCCTTCCACGTAGCCGAAATTACACTCGTTGAGTTCCGGGCAGGCGGTTATTTTAACCTTATGCTTCGAGGAGATTGTATCCGCGGTGGAACGGGCGCGGCTTAAAGTACTGGTGTAAACAGCCTTTATTTTTTCTTTGGCCAGATGGTCGCGCAGCTTTTCCGCCTGTCTGATGCCGGTATCGCTCAATTCAATATCGGTACTGCCCCAGAACCTGTCGTCCCGGTGCAGCTTGGTAATGCCGTGTCTTACCAGTAACAATCTCGACAATGGCGACTCCTCTTAAATATTACCCTGTCATTGCGAGTGAAGCGATGCAATCTCATTATACCGCATTCAGGGATTGATTCGTTTTCCCGATTACATCAGGACTCCTCGCAATGACGTTTATAAAATTCTTACTCCTCTTCCGTGTTCCGCTTTTTCAGCCACAACTGGGGATAGGTGGACGTAACGTGCCGCAGGTCTTCTATCTGTTTTTTTAAATCCCTGGAGACGGACTCGTCGGCGAGAAGCTGTTTCAGTCGCGCCTGGTCGAGTCCCAGCACGTTTTCCCACAGTCCTTCCGGTTCCAGTATGGCTTTGACCTCTTCTTCGCTGAATCCCGTCCTCTCCACGAGTTTACAGGTTATATCATGTTCGCTGCCGAAAACCCGGTTGATGTCTTCGGCCTGGCAGTATTCTATAATCGTCTGCTTGGCTTCTTCAAGCTGCGTTTGCAGTTCTTTAATCCGGGCTTGAAGGTCGGCGTAGCGTTCCACGGCATCGACGGCGGCAATGCCGGGCAGGACCTCCTGGCGGTCCGGCTCGGTCGCGACGGTTAAGTACTGGTGGCGGTAGTAGGGGCAGTGCTCGGCGAAATCACAGGGGCAGAACTGGTTTTCGGTAGCGGGGAATTTCCCCTGAACGATATTTTCCGCCACTTCAAGCACCAGTCGCCGGGCCTGGTCGAGCTGTGCCTCGCTCCGCGGCGGGCAGCTGCAGGCGGTATTCGAACGGAGATGGTAGAGGGTGAGTATCTCCACGGGCAGCTGCCAGGTATGCTCGGCGGCCATCTGGTATATCGTCAGCTGCAGGTCATCCGCCAAATAGTCGGCGGTGAAAAGCTCCTTGTTCGTCTTGTAATCGATGATAGATAGGCCGCCGCTGTCCAGCTTGTCCACGCGGTCGATAAAGCCCCTTAGCTTGATGCCGTCTATATCCAGGGAAAAACCGCGCTCCAGGGCTACCGGCATATGGAAATCCGGGCTGTGGATTTCCCAGAAACGGGTCAGTATCTCTTTGCCGTATTCTTTATATCCGGCTTCTTCCTCGGCTGATTCGTAAGCACGGGAAATCCAGTTCTGTTCGTAATATTCCAGCAGCTCTTCCAGCGACGGGGGCGGGGGGGTATTGACCTTGAAAAAGCGCTCGACACAAGAGTGCATGGTGGTCCCGAAGCTGAAGTACCACCGGTCTTTCGACTTTAAACCGTCGATGTACTGTAGTTTGTAGTGCAGGGGGCATGACCGGTAGAGAGAAATCTGGGTAAAACTTAGGGGTTTAATAGCGAGCCTCCCATTATTACGGGTGAGTGTCAGCCCGGAAGCAGCCAGAGGGTGCCGGGATTATTTAATATTTTACTTTTTAAGACTATCAATAAAATCATCCAGTGTCAAAGCGGCCAGGGTGTTGGTCTGCAGGGTCCCGCGGGAACCGAGTTCGGTGGCCACCTTGGCGATGGTCTCGTTATTGGGGGCGTCCAGGACGTTGATAAAATCGCACTGGCCCAGGGTAACATACTGGGCTAAGATTTTTACGCCCATTGCCTCTACTTCTTTATTGACCTCTTTGATTCTCTGGGGATTTGTTTTTACCGTTTTCCTGCCTTCATCGGTAAGGTTGGTCATCATAATGTACAGCGGCATAATTCCTCCTCTTATGCTAATATTATCCGGTGTCCTTTGCGGCCCTCTCCGGTGTTACAATAACGAGAGATTATTGTACTAGTGATATATACGTACCTGAAATTATAAGGTGTAAAACGTGTTTTGTCCATAGGGAGATTTTTATAACCTTACCCCCTGTGTCCCCCTCTCCTGACAAGGCTTTCAGCAGGAGAGGGGGAAGTAATAAAAAGAGGGCCTGGCGCCCCTCTTAAACTCCCCGCCGGGTACCATGATAGGATGAGTTAGACCTGCAACTACTGGCAACCGCTGCTGGATAAGTTATACAATGTCACTGATGGGTGAAAACGTAACGTTAATAGTCGCCTTCGGCGGGGGGCTGCTCTCCTTCCTTTCGCCGTGCGTGCTGCCGATGGTGCCGGTGTACCTGGCCAGTCTGTACGGACCGGGGATATTCGAAACTAAAAGCAGCCGCCTGCCGGTGTTCCTGCATTCGTTGAGCTTCGTGCTCGGATTTTCGCTCGTTTTTATTTTCCTGGGGGTAATCGTCGGGCTGACCGGCTACGCTATAAATCCGGACTACGCGCTGCTGCGGAAGATTGCCGGCAGCCTGCTGATAGCCTTCGGGCTGTTTATACTGCTGGCCACAAAAGTGCCCTGGCTTAACTACGAAAAACGCCTGTCTCCCTCAATTGGGAGCACTACCGGCTACCTGCGGTCTTTAATTATCGGGGCCGTCTTTTCGGTAAGCTGGACGGCCTGCGTGGGGCCGATATTGGGCAGTATCCTGGCGATAGCCTCGGTAAATGCAACGGCCTGGCAGGGGGCTTACCTGCTGGCGGTGTATTCGCTGGGACTGGGCCTGCCTTTCCTGATTGTAGGGGCGGCGTTTGATTTCTTCCTGCCCGTGTTGAAGCGTATCAGCCGGTATACGGGCTTAATCCATATTATCAGCGGTCTGCTGCTGATAATTATCGGTATTCTTATCCTGACAGGCAATTTGACGTGGATTTCTTCGCTCGTATCATGATATGTTATAGGAGTCTTATGGAAAGAGTAAAAAGAGTATTTCCGGTTTTATTTCTGCTGATTGTTATGCTGGCGGCGGCCGGCTGCTCGGGAGAGTCCGGCGACGGGCAGGCCCCCGGGCAGGCCCCCGTGCCGGGAAAGACCGCGCCGGATTTCCAGCTTGAGAGTCTGGATGGAGAGTCGATATCACTCGATGGACTGCGGGGGAAGCCGGTGCTGCTGAACTTCTGGGCTACTTGGTGCGGCCCGTGCCGCCACGAAATGCCCTTTTTGCAGGAGGTCTTCGAGGACGAGGAATGGACGAAGCGGGGGCTGGTGATACTGGCGGTCAATCTGGGGGAGACCGCCCCGGCGGTACGGAAATTCATGGAGGCTAACCGCCTTTCTTTTACGGTCCTCCTCGATACCGAAGGCAGGGTGGGGACGCTGTATAACACGGCGGCCATTCCGACCACTTTTTTTATTGATAATGGTGGTATAATAAGGGATATGCAGAGAGGGGCTTTCATCGAGAGGCCGCATATAGACCAGTTCCTGTTGAACGCGATAATGAAAGCCGGGTCGTAAGGGAGTTATACATGGATGATATCCTTAATGAAGCCTACGGGATTGTCCAGTGCAAGGAATGTCCCTGGTATAAAAGCTGCATTGTGCCGATGAAATTCACCACCGAGGATATCCGCCGCCAGCTGGAGCAAACGGCGCCGGGGACGGATATCCCCCAGCAGATGGACCTGGGCATGGAGAACCTGCTCTCCAGTATGGCGACGGCGGCGCAGAACTCGCTGCTGGAAGGATGCCCCGTCCTCATCGAACGACTACGCTCCAGTCCGAAGCTGGCCCAGCGCATCAAGGAAATAATGCAGAACTGGGCAAGCGAGGAAAAGTAACCGGCGGATAAAAACGACCATTCAGGCTCGTTAGCTTAAAGTTTCAGGGCTTCTCTCTCTTCCGCGGTCAAACTCTTAATAAAGCTTTCCAGTTTCTTTTTACCTTTATCGGTGATGGTTACCTTATCATCTTTAACGTCGACGTAGCGCATCAGCTCAAGTTCCCCCACGAGTATGGCTACTATTTTCTGGCCCAGCGACGGGTAGATATTGTCCCTGTCGTTTGCGGAGAACTCGTTTATTATCTTATCCATGGCAATGCCCGGTTTAGCCTTGACCATGCTCAATATCGTCATCGACCTCCGGAAATAGGGGAGGGCATCGCCCTTATCGGCTAAATCAAAGGATTCCACCCTGAACTGCGCGAAGGTATGACTGTCCCCGCATTGCAGGCTTATGATCTCTTTCTCCGTGCCTTTGCCGATGATGTATTTGCCGCCGGGCGGATTATCGAACAGGGTTTCATCGGCGATGAACTTGTAGCCTTCCTCCGGCCTTTCCAGGGTCGGCCTGAACCCGACACCATCGTATTTTTTATAAGCGGGGTCGTAGTGGCTCTGCGGAGAGTGCCAGAAGGGGTAGTAGCTGCCGGCAGCTTCTCCTTCTTGGTGCCTGCCGCCGGAGGCGAAAAGCGCCAGAAAGGCCTGGCTTAGCTGCGGCAGCATATTGGGGCAGACTCTCCCGGAGATTATCTCGCCGTCGAAGATAATTTCATCGCCTACCTTATAACGAAAGTGACAGGGATTCTTGCTTTCATCCTTGCCAAAACCGGTTACCGTAGCCTTAACTTTAAACATAATGGCTCCTTTATTGATATACTATTGTTTTCGCTACCGGGCGGGTCATAGTT
>Ga0315545_1004268_pt1 | contig 11844 bp, 6 predicted proteins | sample SalMarSW160210MG_FD_203096 | JGI IMG/M metagenome (GOLD analysis project Ga0315545, IMG submission 203096) | Salt marsh sediment microbial communities from the Plum Island Ecosystem LTER, Massachusetts, United States - Salt Marsh Sediment SW1602-10 ... | reverse complement strand
CTTATTGTAAAGGTTCGTATTATAGAGTTGCCTATGGCAACAGTACCGAAATCGGTATGGTCTGTAGAACTTGGAGTAGTGTCACCATCAACAATAGTCTGACCATTACCTAATACATTAATTTCCGCACCGCTGGCTCCTGTACCCTGAATGACAAAGTTATACGGATTCTCGTTACTATCATTATTTGCAATTATTATAGTTGCTGTTTGAAGCCCGGTGCCGGTCGGTGTGAACTGGATCTGGAATACCGTAGTCCCGCTACCCGCGGTAACCGGAGATACGGGCTGTGTAATCACAGTAAAGTTGCTGCTTCCGCTTATTTGGACTTTTGGACTGCCGGTTAAATTGAGAGCGGTAGTCCCTGTGTTACTTATTGTAAAGGTTCGTATTATAGAGTTGCCTATGGCAACAGTACCGAAATCGGTATGGTCTGTAGAACTTGGAGTAGTGTCACCATCAACAATAGTCTGACCATTACCTAATACATTAATTTCCGGTGCGGTTGTTGCCGAGGTTACCTGGATATTATCGAATTCACGACCGTCAGACGGAGCCGGGAAGTTGTCGTACTCCTGGAATTTAATACGTACATTGGATACATCGGTACTACCGGCCGCTGTTTTTGCCAGTTCGATAATAGAATCCAGAGAAAACGACTGGGCTGTAAAGGAGCCATCCAGGATAGTTATCCTAATCCAGTTGACTCCATCCACACTCAGGCTTATTCCATCACCCTTGTAGTGATCCGTAAAGCTATCTGGGATAGCAAGGTACTCGTCTCCGATATTTGTATGATCCAGAGTCAAGGTCACATTCGTTTGACCGGTTAAATTCAAATGTAAGATTGCTTCGTTCAAAGATGATGTGCTGTCGGGAACTGAATCGTCCATACGTAAAGCACCACTTACAACCTGGATTCGCCCATTATTGTCCGAATAATACTCCCAGCCGGCGGTCGTTCCCGGTAAACCGGCATCAAAGTTCTGAGTGTATGGTATGGATTGAGCTATCGATGCTGTGATTTGAATATTATCGAATTCACGGCCGTCAGATGTGGCGGGGTAGTTGTCATACTGCTGGAATTTAATACGTACATCGGATACATCTGTACTACCGGCCGCTGTTTTTGCCAGTTCAATAATCGCATCCAGAGAAAACGACTGGGCTGTAAAGGAGCCGTCCAGGGTGATTATCTTGATCCAGTTGACTCCATCGACACTCAGGCTTATTCCATCACCCTTATAATGATCCGTAAAGCTATCCGGGGTGATAGCATGGTACTCATCTGTGATATTTGTATGATCCAGAGTCAAGGTCACATTTGCTTGACCGGTTAGATCCAGGTGTAAAATCGCCTCATTCAGTGAATACGTGCCTCCACTGACTGAGTCGTCCATACGTAAAGCACCACTTACGACTTGAATCCGCCCATTATTGTCCGAATAATACTCCCAGCCGGCGGTCGCTCCCGGTAAACCGGAGCTGAAGTCTTGGGTATAAGGCAGGGTTTGTGCCGTATAGGTTGTAGCGTTTGCTTCAAGCGTCATATTGATCTGATCGGTAAGATCGACTTCAATAGCTTCCGTAGGAAGGTCTGTATCCAACGAGCTGTCAGCCAGTAATCCCTGCGTATCGGCGTTAAGCAAAAGCCTACGTTCCAGACGCTCAAAAAACGGGGTTTCCAAGTGCTCATGGCATTGTGGATTTCGGTTTCGCCATAGTTTTCTCAGTATGCGTTTCATTATAATTTTCCTCTTTATTTATTCTTACAATTCCCATGGAATTTGATACTTTTCATCTGGCTGTAGCCGAGAAAAATAAGGAAGTACCGATTCCCATTTTTGCTTAATTCTTTAGACAAGTAAGACATCGTACCGGTTCCCATTTTCATTTGGCCCTTTAGACAGATTTATGTATTAAAATCACCCTTTTTGGTGAATATAACTAAATAAGAGTGCCACCTTCCAACCGATGTATAACGCTTTTTTTAATGATTTTCTAAATGTGTATTTTTTAGATTATTTCTGCAAGATCAGGTTGCAAAAAAAACGTACTAAATTAGTACCAGCCGATAATAACTATTCTAAATATAGGATGCATCAAAAAGTAGATCAGTACCGTTTTTTTGGGGGAAAAATAAGTTTTATTCATTTTTTTGTCCACTTTTGAACATTTTCGGGTATTGGTGGTCCCGCGATATCGGGTACGGATTCAACATGACAGAGATTTTCTAAAAGATTTTTTACGATATTTATTGTGTAAAAATTATTAATTTTTTTTTCTTTAGAGAAGAATTCTAATAATTTCTTCAATTAAAATCATGACGGGATTTTCGTTTTTAACAGACGTTATTATGGGACAAGTAAAGCCTGTTAACTATAACCAATGTGGAGGTATGGTGTTATAATTCATTGAGTGAGTTAATTATCAGAAAGTTGACACAATGAAAATGGAATTGTCTGAAATCGTCTTGAGAATTCAGTCTTTCGACATATTCGTATGTGGACATACTCCGGTGGAAAATGCTGACATGGGGGCGATATTCGTGTATTCTGTCTTAACCTGGCTTATAAAGGCATGAAATTGTGAAATAATCGTTAAAACGAACGTACGATACAAATAGATGGCACGGAAATTTACACTCCAATCCAGAACCGCAGCAGATAAGATAGATTTTGCAACTGATCTCAACCAAGAGCAGTTAGCCGTAGCTACCGCGGGCAATGGCCCGATTCTTGTAATAGCCGGCGCCGGCAGTGGTAAAACCCGGGCTTTGACGTATCGATTGTCATGGCTCGTTCATAATGGTGTGGACCCTTCACGAATAATGCTTGTCACATTCACCAATCGTGCAGCCCGTGAAATGCTCAGCCGTGTTGAGGTCTTGGTTAGACAGAAGACTAAAGATATATGGGGCGGCACTTTCCATCATATTTCCAATAGGATTCTTCGTCGGCACGGCAAGAAGTTAGGAATCTCGCCGGATTTTACTATCTTAGACAGAGAAGACTCCAGGGACCTTATCGCTTCCTGTGTACAGCAGGCGGGGGTTGATATTCGTAAGAGAAGATTTCCGCAAAAATCAGTTTTAGCTGCTATTTCAAGTTTTGTCCAAAACACTCTTGAACCTCTTGAGGACGTAATATCCAAACGTTACCCGATGTTTATTCGAGAAGCCGCAGAAATTGAAAAGGTTTTGGTTCTCTACACTATCAGAAAACAGGAAAGACAACTGCTGGACTTTGACGATTTGCTAAGCTTTTGGCTAAGACTGATGTCCGATTACGAGGACGTACGTAACGCACTTGCGAATCAGTTCTTGTACATTCTTGTAGATGAATATCAGGACACCAACGCTGTCCAGGGTGCAATCGTTGATATGCTTGCCTCGAAACACCGCAACATTACGGTTGTTGGTGACGACTCGCAGTCCATTTACAGTTTTCGAGGGGCGAGCTTTCAAAATATTATCACTTTTAGAGAAAGATACCCGGAAGTTAAAGAGTATCGGCTTGAGACGAATTACCGTTCTGTAAAGGAGATACTTGCAGTTGCCAATGCAAGTATCGGGCATAACAGTCGCCGACTTCCTAAAACGCTGCGGGCAAAAAGACCATCGGGACTAAAGCCCGCTGTCGTTCCGGCTCAGGATCACTTCATTCAATCCCGGTTCATCGCAGAGTATGTGCTTGTTCTTCTCGACCAGGGGCGGGGCCTGAAAGATATAGCCGTTCTATATCGCAGCCACTGGCATTCGCTTGAGATTCAGCTTGAGTTCCAGCGACGCAACATACCGTTCCAGGTACGCGGTGGTTTGCGGTTCTTCGAGCAGGCCCATATGAAAGATGTATTATGTTATATGAGGATACTGCAGAATCCTCATGATGAACTTGCCTGGCTAAGGCTCCTTAAGATGCTACCGAGAGTGGGTAATGCTTTGTCGCAGAGGATTTGGGAACGTATTAATCAGGTGGATGATACGTTAAATCTGGCCGGCGATTCTAAGACGGCCGCTTTGCTTCCTGCCGGCGCCAGACCATTCTATCAGGATTTCACGGGACTTATTAAGGAATTGATGAAACTAAACTCTCCTGCGGAGGTTATCGATACGGTGTTGGATCGCTGCTATGACGATTATCTCGTCTCTCATTATGACGGAGCCGAGCTTCGTAGGCAGGACATTCGGGCTTTGGCAAACTTCGCCGCCCAGTATAATACAGTGGAGGCGTTTCTGGCCGACGTTGCTTTGGCCGGAGAATTTTCAGGCGAGACCGTCGTGGCAGGACCGGCGGAGCAGGAATTTGTTATCCTTAGCACGGTTCATCAGGCCAAAGGGCTCGAATGGCCCGTTGTCTTTATTCCCTGGCTGGCTGACGGCAGATTTCCGACGGATATGGCGATCAATACCCAGGAAGATCTGGAGGAAGAAAGGCGGGTCTTCCACGTGGCGGTGACACGGGCCAAAGACGAGTTATATCTGGTCGTTCCACAGCTTTACCGCAACCGGTCCAGAAGTTTGATCATTATGAAGCCGAGCCGGTTTCTAACGGAGCTGGGAAATGATTTGACCGAACAAATGGAACTCGAAGAAGGCCTGCCGCATTTGATAGCCGGTGAGCAGGGGGATACTTTATCTGAGCCGGAACAGACCTGACAGCATCATGCCCATCCAATACTGCCTAATTTGTGAAAAAATCAACTCTTGAATTTTTATGGCTAATGTTATATCATATAATAAGTAAGGCTGATTGATAGAATCAGCCGGAAATGAATAGAAATGATGTTGAGCGGAGAGGTAGGGGTGCTACCGAAAACAACCATCATTCATAAAATTTTCCTGGTGTAATAATGAAAAAACGAATTCTAAATAAGATTTTCATTCTGTTTGTCCTGTTGATGGTTTTGGTTTGCATACAAAAACCCGTATGGGCCGGGACGGAGGATTTGATAACGGAAGATGTTTCTGAAGACTTGATGCGACAGCCAAGGCAAATGGAAAATCTCGGCCGTGGAGTTATTGCGGTAAATATGGGCGGTACAAGAGGTGACAATGTATTTGTTGGATGGCGAATGCTGGGAACCGACCCGAATGATATTGCTTTTAATCTTTATCGCTTGACCGCCGAAGAGGAGCCTGTCAAACTTAACGATCGGCCCATTGCTCAAAGTACGAGTTACATTGACATTAATATTGACCTGAGCCGGCCAAATTCATATTTTGTCAAGCCGGTAACAGATGGAAATGAACTGGAGGCAAGCGGAGCATTTACTCTGCCGGCAAATACACCTGTGCAGCAATACATCTCGATTGATCTTCAGACTCCCTCCGGATATAAACCGAACGATGCATCCGTTGGTGACCTTGACGGTGATGGAGAGTATGAAATAGTCCTGCATCAGACGGGAGTTAGTCAGGATAACAGCAACGCTGGTTTCACAGATGAACCGATACTCCAGGCCTATAAGCTGGATGGCACTTTTCTCTGGGAAATTAATTTGGGGATAAACATCCGCGAAGGTGCACATTACACTCAGTTTATGGTCTATGATTTGGATGGTGACGGCAGGGCGGAAGTCGCTTGTAAAACTGCCGATGGGACGGTAGATGGATTGGGAAAGATAATCGGCGATCCCGAAGCGGATTATCGTAATTCATCAGGCTACATCCTTGACGGACCGGAGTTTCTGACCATCTTTGACGGCTTGACCGGTGCCAAACTTGTCACGACCGATTATATCCCGCAAAGAGGAAGAGTTACGGACTGGGGAGATAATTACGGCAACAGATGTGACCGGTTTCTGGCATGCATTGCATATCTTGACGGCGAAAGGCCGAGCCTCGTAATGTGTCGCGGTTACTACCACGGCCGAGGTGGTTATCACGGCCGAACCGTCCTGGCTGCATGGGATTTCAGGGATGGTTTACTTACACATCGCTGGATCTTTACCGCGGTACAGGACGGTATAAATGATGAATACACAGGACAGGGTAATCATCAGCTAAGTGTTGGCGATGTGGATGATGACGGCAAAGATGAAATCATATATGGTGCTTGTGCGATTGATGATGACGGCACAGGACTCTATTCGACGGGATTGGGCCATGGTGACGCCATGCATCTGTCCGATATTGATCCGAACAGGCCGGGCCTGGAAGTTTTTCAAATTCATGAAGGGGATAATAATCCCGGCGCGGAATTGCGGGATGCCTCAACAGGTGAAATTTTATGGCTAACTGCGGATGATGATGCCGGCAGGGGGCTTGCAGCAGATATTGACCCAACTTATTTGGGATATGAATGCTGGGGCGGTCCCGGCGGGTTACGTAACTGCAGGGGAGAGAGTATTGGTAGTACTCCTTCGTCCACAAATTTTGCGTGCTGGTGGGATGACGATTTGCTTCGCGAGCTGCTGGATAGTAATCGAATTTCCAAGTGGGACTGGACGGACAACCGGGATTATACGATTTTAACGGCCGTGAATTGCTCATCGAACAATGGGACAAAATCGACGCCTGCTTTGTGCGCCGATATTATGGGCGATTGGAGGGAAGAAGTTATTTGGCGAACGAGTGACAATCAGCAGTTGCGAATCTTTACTACAATTATACCGACAGACTACCGTTTTTATACATTGATGCATGACCCGGTTTACAGGCTGAGTGTGGCCTGGCAGAATGTCGCATATAATCAGCCGACGCAGCCCGGTTTTTACTTCGGCTATGATATGCAGCCGCCTCCCCGGCCGAATATTACATTAGTCGATAATCAGACGATATCTCCGTAAATCCTGCTGACTGATATCACCGATAAAATACGGATGTGTATCGGAGTTGGTGATTTACAGTTCTACGATGACATTTCTCTTTATAACATAAAAGCAATCTGATATATATGACATGGATAATTCAATAGATGGAAAACACCGGCTCGGTTGTACGTTGCCGAACAGGTTTTTGAGATGAAGATAAATCATGGATGATTCGTATATTTCCAGTCCGATAGGTGTCTTGACGGTTCTTTGCGGGGTGGGGGCTTTCTTCTTTTTTTTAGAAGAGAAAACAAAGTGGAAGCTTTTCAATTATTTCCCGCCTTTGGTTTTTATATATGCGATTCCTGCAATTATGTCGAATACAGGAATATTGACTCGAACATCTCCGGTTTATGACTGGTTAAGTTCGATTGTATTGCCGATGTTTCTTGTCATCATGCTATTAAAGGTTAATATCGCCTCTACGGTCAGGATAATGGGCAGGGGGATTATCGTTTTATTGTTCGGTACCGCAGGTGTTATACTCGGTGCTCCTGTTGCCTTTTTGCTCGTTAAGAATAAACTGCCCGATGATATATGGAAAGCTTTCGGCACGCTGGCCGGTAGCTGGATCGGCGGTACAGGCAATATGGCCGCCGTTAGCGATGGAATCGGTACGAGCGGGCAGGGATTCGGACTTGCGGTACTTGGTGACAATCTTGTTTATATTATCTGGCTGCCCATCCTTTTAGGCTCGAAAAACTTTGCACGATTTTTCAATCGTTTTACGAAGGTGGACGCTAAACGAATTCGAATGCTTGAGTCGGCCCATACTGAAATCCGACAAAAACAGGAAGCTGTCGGAATGCGGCATTTTCTTTATCTTCTTTTTTTGGGATTTGTATGTACATGCGCCGCTGCATTTATTTCGAGTAAGCTTCCTGAATTTCAACCGGTCCTGACCGCTTCATCCTGGAAGATACTTTTAATCACGACGATGGGAATACTGCTTTCATTGACACCGGCAAGGCATATTCCCGCAAGTCACGAGCTTGCAATGGCTCTTGTTTATATCTTCGTTGCAAACATGGGAGCCAGGGCCGATGTCTCCGGTCTTACAGCTTCGGCCGGATGGTTCATACTTGGGTGCTATATATGGATAACTTTCCACGGAGCTTTTTGTCTGCTTGGTGCATATCTGTTGAGAGTGGATATACATTCAACCGCGATCGCAAGTGCGGCGAATATCGGCGGGGCGGCAAGCGCGCCTGTGGTCGCCGCCCATCATAACGAAAAGCTTGTACCGGCAAGCATCCTTATGGCCTTGATGGGTTATGCAATTGGAAATTATGGAGCATTGCTCGCTGCCTGGCTGTGTTATTTATTGAGCGGTTAAATAAAAGTCACGCCGATATCGGTTTTACGGGACTGTATATTTTTGTCTATCTTGACGCTCTGCCCTGGCTCGCTATTGTCTTTCCCTGTCTGCTCTTTGTTCTGTAATCTCCCTTTCCTGCCGATTTATAATCTGGTCTTTTTCCCGCAATTGATTTCTTAGTCGTTCATTCTCTGCCCTGAGCTCGTGTATCTCTCTTTCCATCTGCTCCATGTTGTCCCTGAGTCTGCCGACCATCGCCTCTATTCGCTCAAGATGCTTGATGAAGGCTTCTCTTACCTGACCTATGACGTTTTGCATATTATCCCATCGCTTTTGCATCCCTGGTCTTATCGGTTCGGGTTCCATCGGCTGTTCCGGCAAAGGTCGTAACTTCTCTCTTACACGTTGTTCAATTTCTTGCCCCATTCTTTCGCGAATTTCTTCGGCTTCACGTGTCATTTGCCTGAGACGGTCGAGACATTTTTCAATCTCACGCAGCCTTCGTTGTTCGATTTTCCTCGCCTGCGTTTCGATTCTCTCGGCCAGCCTCATGGCTTTTTCACGGAGCTCCCTTGCTTCTTCGGGACGACCCTGCTTTTCCGCGTTATTGGCTGCTTCCCTCATTTCCATCGATCTGGAGCGTAAAATTTCCATTTGTTCGGCCGGTTCTCGACGTTCGAGTTCCGGTTTTGGGGCCTGCTCGCGCTCTTTGATATCGGCTGTATGTTCTGCCCGGACTATGCTGTTGAGTATGAGCACTGTAAATATCACAGGAACAAATATTCTGTAAACTTTCTTCATGATATATCTCCTTCTGATTAAATTGATGTAGTACCTGCTGTTTTTAGGCTTATTTAAATTGATTAACAAATAAGACCGACAAAGTCAACAGATGACAAAGGAAAATCGGTTTCTGATATTCTGACGTCATTGTAGTGCAGGAAATCTGTAAATTATTTTTCCCTCTTTGATACCCTGCGAAGGTTCGTTAGAAATCCTGATGGAACTGACAAGCCCATGCTTTGAATTTTATGTACATCCTCCCATGCTTTTTCATATTGGCCTTTTGTGAAGCGGACAAGGGCCCGTTTGAAGCATACTTCGGTACACTTTGGGTCTGTTTCGAGAACCTTTGTGAAGTCTGAGATTGCCTGGTCGTACTGGCACATAGTGACATGGATATTTCCTCTTTTGACGTAGGCATCGATAAAATCCGGATTAATTTCAAGAGTTTTAGTGAAGTCTGAAATCGCCGGACCTAACTGGCCTATCGCGACGTAAACAAGCCCGCGATTGTAATAGGCATCGGCGTAAGCAGAATTTTTCCGGAAGGCTCTGGCAAATTCCGATATAGCCGTTTCGTATTGACCTTTTACGGCGGCGTCGATTCCACGATTATTATAAGCTTCGGCGGTACTTGTTGTTTTCTCAATAGTCTCGCTTTTTCCCCGTAGTTGGTCCTGCCATCGCTGTTGAGGTTTGTTCAGAGTTTCTTCGAATTCCGTCTGCCATATTTCCATCGTCCCCCGGAGCAGCTCGAGCATCTTTGTTTCAAACACATTGCCGGTCTCGATGTATTCTAACTTTTGAAGTATTTTACAGCTAATCGGATATTTGAGTTTTGCGGTCGTGTACGGCATTGATGTAATTTTTCCGGCGTTTATGAATGTCTCACGATAGCCGAATGATTCTTTTAGTGTAATATCGAAGGGAAGGCGATAATGCGAGGTAACACCTGTAATAATATGAATAAATCCCAAACCTATGATAATGAGAACGGCCGCCACGCATAAGGTGACGGACGTTCTTTCATGCCACTTCTTTTGTTTTACAGCCTTTTGTGTTTGTACAGATGCTCCGCAGTGTGGGCATTTTTCCTCTTTACCACTGATTTTCTTCCTGCATTCCCTGCATTTAATGGTAGCCATTGTCTAACCCTTATAATCATTCGGTGCAATGTATTCGACTGATTTTGGAGATTCTGTCAATTTTTTTGTGCATAAAAATTCAATATTATCGCTTTTTACATAAATCCTTGTTGGATGCATTTTCTTGACAGCAACCTAAGAATATCCTGCTTATTTACTTGTCGCAAAATAGGTTACATAATAATTGGCTTTGCTTTTCTTGACTGCAACCCCATAATATCCTACATATTTACTTGTCACAAAAGAGCTTACGCAAAAATTGGCTTTGTTTTACATTTTTTTCTGTAGGATGGGCAGGTTTCCTGCCCATGCAGTTGTGTTATAATTATCTTATTCAGCATGGGCAAACAAGTTGTCCATCCTACCGACTTAAACCAAAATTGGCTTTGTTTTCTCGTCCCGGCGTAGTTGAAAACGAAGCCGGGTTTGAACCCGCCAATAAGCTTGTCCTGAGCATAAGTCGAAGGATTGACGGGCTAAATATGGAATTTTCATGTTTTGTTTTAACTTTACACTTTTAACTTCTGACCTGCATTTTCCCTCTACTATTTTGTGCCATTCCATCAGCCAACTTTATATAATACCCCTGCCCGGCAGGCATACAAGGAGATTCCCCATTTTTCAGCAAAAAATGACGTTTACTTTTGACTCAGAACTCGTTATGCGTTCGTTGTTCATGGTTCGTAGTTTGATCCTCAATTCTTGTCATAGTTTCTGCGTAAACAGGAATCCAAATATTTGTCATGCTGAACCCTTCGCTACACTCAAGGGCAGGCTAAGTGAAGCATCTGACCGGCGACTATATACCTTTTTATACTCTTTGCATACGTAAAGCGCGTACGCGCTTTACGTACGAGCCTTTTCCTATGTTCTTAATATAGCTGGATTTACCTTATCCGTCTTATATTATTCATTTTTGTAATAGAATATTCAATAATGGACACATTGCCTCATAAACTCATATACTCTTTAACCCATAAACCCCTCAATTTTTTCCCTTGCCCACTATGTTGCCGGAGTATATATTCTGCCTTGAGACGACTTCCCTGATTTTTGAACCGGACGTGAAGGCTCTCCGATGTGGCCGCTATCTCCGACACACCGACGGGGACGGAATGCAGGAAATGCTGCCCAGACCAAGTTTATTGCAGATAAATTGATATTAGAGTAAAGAGTTTATCGTGGCGTATCGTTAAGAGTTTACGTAAATAAAATATAGAAGCTGATCTGCCTCTGGCGAGGTAGAACCAGTAAATGCAAGGGACGACTTAACGGCTGCCTATGATCATCGTTTTAAAGATTATTTCTTTTAATAAGGGGGATTATCATGTCAGACAAAATCGTGCTAAGAAGAGTCATGAAACTCAAAACGGTTGATACGGGTATTTTTTCTGTGCTCCAAGTTTTTCCTGAGAATATTATAAGTTTGCTACCAATATCAGAGAAAATAACAGAAATAACAATTAAAAGCTGTGATGGTACTACAAACATCAAAGTTTCTCACAGTGAAAAAGAAATAAAAGATCTCATAAAGGAATGTTTGCGTCAGGATGGTATGGCTGACGCAAATCATTCTTTGTAGTATTTATCAAATCCTAATATCAGGATTCGTGAGATCATTTGTTCGTAGTTATCACTATTTATTAATGAGCACAAGAGAAAACAATCTAGGAGTCTGTCGGAGAACTTCATTTCAAGGTGAGTAATCATGCAATTCTACAATAACTGTGTTATAATGCGTTAATGAAGAATCAAAAACGTTTCAAGCCATATCATCCGAATCAA
>Ga0315545_1004265_pt1 | contig 11847 bp, 12 predicted proteins | sample SalMarSW160210MG_FD_203096 | JGI IMG/M metagenome (GOLD analysis project Ga0315545, IMG submission 203096) | Salt marsh sediment microbial communities from the Plum Island Ecosystem LTER, Massachusetts, United States - Salt Marsh Sediment SW1602-10 ... | reverse complement strand
ATTAAACTGCGCAAAGGCACACATAAAAACCTTGAAAATTAAATAGAGTACTCTTTAAAAGTAAGTGTTATGAAGAGGGTACAGTTAAGCGCTTCAAAATGATAGCGCTTAACTGTACCCTTTTTGTTGTAAGAGAAAGGAGATATAAATCTAGCTTCATAAGGGTATCATATTTAATTTAGTACTCAGTGATTAAGAAAAATTTAGCAGGATTATAACCATTAACTAAAGGGGGTGATGGCTTTCAGAAGTAGAGTAATTTTAGCTGACCAAAATCTAAATGAAGGAGTTCCTTAAATGAGAAAGAAAGTTTTTAGTGTTTTAGTTGCCTTGGTGTTGGGGACTTCACTTCTATTAGCTGCCTGTGCAGCTCCAGCTCCCGCGCCTGCACCGGCACCGGCTCCAGCCCCTGCGCCGGCACCAGCTCCATCCCCAGCACCCGCTGAGCCTGAGGAGGTAATTAAATGGGTAGCGCAAGATTTCCATCCGTCAGGCTCAACCTACCACAAAAGTGTCGTCTCTATTGCTGATAGAATAGAGGCAGCGTCTGGAGGTAGACTCAGTATCAGAGTTCACGGTGGCGGCGAGATAGTCGAAGCCGGAAAAGAAATGGAGGCTTGCAGGGATGGCGTAATAGACATGGGTCAGTATGGTGTTATATGTACAGGGATTCTCGGACCAGTATCCTACCTGATAGACCCTTCCGGCTTACCAGGTGGTGCGCACCCCGTTGACCTGATAGCATGGTACTACGCAGGGGACGGCGCGAAGTTGAGCCAGAAGGTCCTCGATGAGTTGAACTTGAACGCCGTTTGGGTTGGTATCCACCCTGATCCGGCAGAGCTCTTCTGCCATTCTAATGTCAGGCTTGAGAGCGGAGAGGACTTTAAAGGCATAAAATTCCGAACCTTCGGCATGTGGGGTGAGGTTCTGAAAGAAGAATATGGAGCTTCCGTGATAAGCCTAGCTGGGGGCGAGATTTACGAAGCGGCGCAGAGAGGACTGATTGACGCTTTTGAGTATTGTCCTCCCTCGACAAACTGGCCGATGGGCTTCCACGAGATAACCAAATATGTTGGTGTCCCCGGTATTCACTCACCGTCGTGTGCTGGCAATTTTGCCGTAAACAAAGATACGTGGAGCAAGCTTCCCGCTGATCTACAGTCTTTGGTCAAGGACGAATTCGCTGCTTTTGCCGCATACGACTTCATGGAGTGCTGGTATCTGGATGGCGAGGCGATGCGAAACTACGAAGAGTATGGCACTGAAATTGTGGAGCTCAGTGACGAATTTCAGCAGGAGATTGCCCAGAAAGGAAAAGAGTTCTGTGAAAAATTCGCAGCTGAAGACCCGCTTTTTAAGGAGGTATACGAGAACCAGAAAGCCTTCTTCAAGACATTCAGGAGTGCTTCGCAACTTGTGCAGCCAAAATACTGCCTGTTCGACTAACTAGTATCGAATAGAATTCGGTAGCCCCGGCCAAACGCTGGGGCTACCGGGCATTAACTATGAAAATTGTACGCAGTGTTTACAATGTCGTGGGGTGGATAAGCGAGCGGACAGGTAGGGCTGCATGTTGGATAGTTGTCATAATCATAGGCATTACTGCTTACGATGTGTTTATGAGATATGTATTGAACAGGCCCACTGTCTGGGCATGGACCTCAGGATACATGCTCGGTGCGTGCTTTGTTGCACTCGGTCTAGCCTATACGCACTATCACCGGGGTAATGTACGGGTCGATGTCATATACTCCAGATTCTCGCCCAGGCTTAAACTTATAATAGACATATTCTTCTCTGTCCTTTTCTTTTTCCCTTTGATTTTCATGCTCACCGCCGTATTCATCCAAAATGCTTGGTTCGCCTATTCGACGAGTGAGTTTGACCATCAAAGCATCTGGTATCCATTAACCTGGCCGTTCAAGACTTTAGTGGCAGTTGGGTTTATTTTGCTCTTTTTTCAAGGGGCAGTTCTTTTCTTGAAAGATGTAATGGCGCTCATAAAGGGTGGTAACGAGCCATGGTAGATATTAGCCCTTCACTTGTGGTTATTCTAATGTTTGGTGCAGTCTTTGTTACAGTATTGCTTGGTTATCCGCTGTTTCTATGCCTTGGCGGAGTAGCAATGGTGGTGGGCTTCTTGGTGATGGGACCACCAGTTTTCAATCTTTTACATCTTCGTGTACTCGGACTTATATCTAATTACATTCTCTTAGCTGTGCCTCTGTTTGTATTCATGGGGTCAATGATCGAAAAGTCAGGAGCTGCTGACAGGCTTTACGGAGGTCTTTACCTCCTATTTGGGGGGGTTAGAGGAGGTCTCGCAATAGTCACTGTATTGATGGGCACCATTTTGGCAGCTTGTGTTGGTGTAATTGCTGCCTCTGTAACCATGATGGGCCTTGTGGCTCTCCCCAGCATGCTCAGTCGGGGGTATCAGAAAGAGCTAGCCTGTGGTTCTGTCTGTGCTGGCGGGACTCTGGGCATCTTAATACCACCCAGCGTTATGCTGGTGGTGTACGGGCCCATGGCTGAGATATCAGTAGGGAAGCTGTTCATGGGGGCCTTTGTTCCTGGTTTTGTCCTTTCTGGCCTGTATATTGTCTACATCACAATTCGCTGTTGGCTTCAGCCTGAATTGGCTCCTCCGGTGCCAGTAGCAGAGAGGGCAGCGTCACTCTTAACCAAAGTATCTGCCGCAGCGGTCGGAGCTGTACCTCCGGCATTCATAGTATTGTCTGTGCTTGGGACGATATTTGCTGGCATTGCAACACCGACCGAGGCTGCCGCCATCGGTTGCGTGGCAGCAATCATATTAGCTGCTGCGCATCGCCAGTTTAACCTGAGAGCCTTGAGAGAGGTTGCGCTTGGAACGCTGAGGTTCACTGCCATGGCCATGATCATTGGCTCCAGTGCCATGATGTTCACGGGCGTTTTCCTCAGGCTAGGAGGAGGGGAAGCAGTCAGTAGCTACCTGTTGGCGGCACCGGGCGGCAAGTGGGGCGTCTTCGCTATCATCATGTTCATAATTTTCATCCTGGGGATGTTTATTGACTGGCTGGGCATACTCTTTGTCATGGTTCCCCTAGTTACGCCCATTGGTGACACTCTGGGCTTTGACCCAGTATGGTTTGCTATGATGGTGTGTGTGAATCTTCAGATGTCCTTCATGACACCCCCATTCGCTTACGCCATTTTCTTCTTGAGAGGGCTGGTGAAACCCGAATGGGGGATAGAAACTAATCATATTATTCGGGGTGTAATTCCATTTGTAGTAATGATAATGACTGGACTTGGTTTGTGTCTGGCTTTCCCACAGTTAATTCTGTGGCTACCTAGTATGATGATAAGGTAGCGCAACGGTAATAACTCGATTTACCATGCATCATGAATCCTCTAAAGGTGGAGGCGCACAAGTTAGCTGGGTAGTCAGTATATCTATTTGAGCGAAAGGAGCAGTTATGGGACATGAAGTCAGAGTGCTTTCGAAGCCGCTAAGTGACTTCGCCAAAGAGGTTTTTGTTCAGGCGGGTATGCCGCCCGAAGATGCACAAGCTGAGGCTGACGTTCTGATATGGGCCAATCTGCGGGGGGTGGACTCGCATGGAGTATTGCGAATCCCCTGGTACGTGGAAAACATAGACAAGGGTGTGATGAACCCGAAGCCTAACATCCGGGTTGAGAAAGAGACATACGCAACCCTGTTAATCGATGCTGACAGCGCACTCGGTGCAGTGGTCACGACCTTTGCTATGAACCGAGTGATGGAGAAGGCAAAAAAAATGGGCATAGGCTGGGCGCTGATACGTAACCTCACGCATCAGGGAGCTCTCGGTTATTATTCACTGATGGCGGCAAAAAAGGGTATGGCAGGAATTACTTTCGTATGCAGTTCCCCTAATATGGTGCCCTATGGCGCGAAGGCTACAGGGGTAAGCAACAACCCGATAGCTATCTCCGTACCGGCGAGACGCCATCGACCATTAATACTAGACATGGCAACCAGTGTCGTCGCTGGTGGAAAACTTTGGCTGGCTATGGATAAGGGTGTTTCTATACCGGAGGGCTGGGCACTGAACAATGATGGCAGTCCCACTACTGACCCCAGACAGTACAATATGTTATTGCCTGTAGGTGGACCTAAAGGCTCAGGGCTCTCAATTATGTTTGAGTGTTTGTCCAGCATAATGGCAGGTAACCCGCTGTTAGAGCCATCATTGCTTGGCAAAGAAGTAGAAGCCAAAGCAGAAAGTAAGAGGTCAGAAGTCAAATGGGTTCGGCCTGGTTTCGTTGCCCGCCACATTCAAAATAGTGTTGTAGCTGCGATTAACATCAGCAATTTTACAGACATTGAGAGTTATAAGGAACACATTGATAATCTCATTGACTTAATAAAGGCTTTGCCCAAAGCTGAAGGCTTCAAGGAGATATTTGTGCCTGGCGAGCCTGAATACAGAACCTTTGATGAGCGTTCACGGGATGGCATTCCTCTTCCTGAGGGTACCGTGGACAATCTGCGGAGCATCGCCAAAAAGTTTAGCATCGAATTACCTTCTGGTCTATAGGTTGGCAGAGTATTACTAACTGCATTAGCAAGTTGCGGCTCTATAAAACAAATCCGGCGGAAGAAGTGTTGTAAAGGGGGCAGACATGAGCATTGAAACGCTCGAGGAGCTTAAGAAAGCTATCACGGAATACGATAGGGAAAAAACAATAAGTTTAGCTAGACAAGCAATCCAGGAAAGAATAGACCCCATTAAGGCTCTAGATGCAATGACAGTGGCCATAAGGCAGGTTGGGGAAGCTTTTGGTAAAGAGGAACTCTGGCTGCCTGAATTAGTCGGTGCGGCAGATGCTATGTCAGCTGCTACTCCAATAATAGAGGAGGAAATAAAGAGAGTGGGTGCCAAGAAAGAAAGCGTGGGTTCCGTTGTTATAGGGACGGTTTATGGTGATATCCATAGCATAGGGAAGACTATGGTAGCCACATTGCTCTCAGCCGAGGGCTTCTCTGTGCATGATTTAGGTATTAATGTCGCTGCTGAGGGTTTCGTGGAGGCGGTTAAAAAATACAAGGCGGATATTCTGGCCATGTCTGCCCTTATGACTACGACTGCCCCAGAGCAGAGAAAAGTCACCGAAACCCTCAGAGAAGAAGGATTGAGTGATAGAGTGAAGATAATGGTAGGCGGAGCAGCTGTAACCCAAGAATTTGCTTATAGTATTGGAGCAGATGGATATGCCCCCACAGCACCCGGGGCAGTGAAATTGGCCCGCAGCCTAATTGGAAAATAAGGGAGGGAAATATGGCCTTGAAAGGATTTACACGCAATTTTAAGCCTCTCGAGTTGTTAACTGATGAAGAGGTTGAAGCTATTCATAGAGGTACTTTAGAAATTCTTTGGGCAACAGGAGTCAGATTCGAGTCTGAATGGGCGCTTGATTTTTTTGAAAAGAACGACTGTAAAGTTGATCGCGATGAAAGGAGAGTAAGATTTCCTCAAGGTTTAGTGGAGGAATGTATGCGCCAATGTCCCGGTAGCTTCCATATAAAAGGGCGGGGCCCAAACAACGATCTAGTACTGGGCGGTAACACTTTGTATTTCAAGCAATCTGCTGGAATGGAAACCATCAGTCTAGATAGTTACGAGCCTCGGCCGCCGACAAAGGTAGAGTATTCTGATTATGTGAGGGTTTTAGATGCACTGCCTAATCTTCACCTGTACGCTCCTTACCCATATTTCGGATTTGAAGGTGTTCCTCCGGTTATGAGAATACCAGAGGGCGTTGCCCTTAAAACCAAATACTCTTGTAAGCCTCAATTGACAGGTTATACAAGAGGCTGCGAGATATTTAATATAAAAATGGCTCAAGCAGTGGGAATGGAAATTATGGGTTCGATAATGGCCTCACCACCGTTGACGTGGTTTGAGGACTCAATCTGGGAAGCTCGCAGAATGATTGAAGCTGGATTCCCTGTACGAACGGTTGACGGGGATGTCCCCGGTGCCACGGCGCCTGTCACTTACGCCGGATCAGTGATAAGTAGTAACGCAGAACATATTTCGATGATGGTATTGATACAGCTTTTGAATCCGGGGCATAGATTCATGGTTGCGCATGCTAATTTCCCACAGAATATGAAATCAGGAGCGCCAGCTTTCGGCGATATAGGGGCCTCAATAGGTAACGTAATTTTCAACCAAGTATGGCGAAGATATGGAATACCTTTCGGAAACGATTCTACCGGATATGTTTACGGAAAGGTGATGGACTATCAAACGGGATACGAGAAGGCGATTGGCGGTGTTCTTTCGGCCATCTCAGGATCGAATGTTACGGGCTTTCATGGCGGTGTATCCAGTGAACTTTCGGCGCATCCCGTTCAAGCCATATTGGACGATGACGTAGCTGGTATGATAGGCCGTTTTTTGGAGGGTGAGAAGGTGGACGATGAGACATTGGCAGTAGACCTCATTAAGGAGGTTGGCCCGATTCCAGGTTACTTCCTGAACAAGCAACATACTAGGAAATGGTGGAAGCTAGAGCAATTCATGCCAAAGGCAGCCGATAGATTAACCTACCCTGAATGGATGGCGACAGGAAAGAAGAGTTGCCTTGACTACGCCAAGGAGAGAATGGAAGAAATACTGGCGACGCATAAGCCAATACCTTTAACTCCTGGCCAAGAAGAAGAGATAGAGCGGATATTGGAAGAAGCAAGAACATACTACAGGGAGAAAGGGTTAATATCAGAAGAGGAAATGGCAATATATAGGGAAAGCATGAAGTCACCTAATTAACCCATATGAATAGCAGCCCTATCCTTGGAATTCCATCTTCATCACCTCCTTCCCGGGCTGATTTTGGGTAAAAAGAAGGGGTCGGTAATCTTGGGTTCCCCGACCCCTATCCCACTTGTCCTGTCAGGCTATTCAGTTAGTCTTTGCGGTAAAACTTGTCCCATAAACCGCTGTCTACGAAAGCCTTGCAACCGAGTATCTTTCTATCGTCTCTTGGGCAGTCGTCATACTCATGGCAACGCTGGCAAAAGAGCTTCTCAAAATCCTCCCGGTCAAGGTCAAGGACAGTCTTGCCGCTGAGGTCTTTTAGTGGCATACTACCCCCTTTCGGTTTTCAACTTTTAGAAGATAGCCTTTGTGCTGGAGCGTAGCCCTTCTGGAAGCTCGCTCTCCAGAAAGTCAAGCCATACCTTCTGCCCGTTGGCGACGGTCTGCTCTACTTCCTGACTCTCCAGCTCTTCAAGTATGGCTTCCGCTATCACTCCAGGGTCTATCCACTCGGCTAGCTCGTCTTGTACTTTGTCTGACATTAGTTCCTCCCAAAATATATTTCTTTCTATGCAGTTCTAAGCCGGGATCCTGCATTGTAGCTATGCAGGAAATGGTCTCTATCCTGCATGAAGGTGGAGACCGGCACTGTGCCGACTCTGTAGGTAGGACCATCAACCTCGTCACGAACGGCCTCCCTCCCGCACACTTCCCGCTGCCCCGGTCAATAGTGGAGGACTAACATGTACTAAACCCAGTGGTCCTACTTCTGCTTTCAGAGAAAAGATGCAACGGTTACCACTCCGCCAAGCTTGATGATTCCGGCGATGGATTGAGAATGCTACAGGAGCACCTTGGACACCAGAGTATCAGTACCACGATGGGCTATCGTAAGGTAGCCGGTGAGGAACTGAAGACCTGGTACCAGAAGCTTTGGGAAGGGGAAAGTGGTCACTGAACTATTGAGGCCAGCTAGAGGTGGCTTTCTGCGCCCTTTCGGCTGTGGCTGGTTCATCCGAGAGTTCCTGCTGGGACACGGCCCCAATGGCTCACCCAGGATAGACCCCGCTGTCGGTGCTCCCCAGGCTGACATCTTTTACCACTATAAAACCGCCCTTCTTAAAGCCATTGCCTTGGATAGAGCCACCAGGCGAGAGGAGAAGCAGGCTCGGCGCCAGAAGCGACCTATCGATCCGGAGAATATCGAGGAGCTAACTGAAAGATACCTGGCTCGCACCCCTTACAAGTCCACGAGTTGCCGTTACCACAGCTTTGTTGTCTACTTTTCAAACCTTCAGAGGTTAGGCTGGGTTAAAGAAACTGGCAGAGAAGAGCTGTCAGCCTTTCAAGACCACTACCCACCAGGGCAACCTCGAAGGTATTTCCACTTAACTGATGCTGGCAGAGCGGCGTCTAACGCAGCTTGGTCAAACCCCCAGTCCACTCTCTACGGCAGGAGCTAGGGGCAGAGCTGGTAGGCTCACTTTAAGCAACCTACAAACTTTGAACCACTGGATTTTTTCATTTTCCTAATTTCCAATACTTGTAATGAAAATATAGGTTCATTCTTTTATTTAACAATGGTTCCTTTTGTTGGATGATCAAATTGAATCAAAGTACATTAAAAAATGAATATTCAAAGTCGTGGCTCAATATTTGTGTCAAGAAATATTTAAGACCGGTAGAGTCGCGCTTAGAAACTAACCGCTCTGATCATAGACGGAGGACGGGCTGGTCGATGAAGCAAGCAGCAATTTTAGGTGACTAGTAGTGAATATTGGCGAATAAATGAGTTATAAAGCAATTATTATCTGCACTGGACAATTCAGACAAGTGTGTAACTGCGAGCGGAAAAGCCTAGCAAAAAAGCGAGTGGCACCTGCCCGATTACAGCTGAGGCTCCATATGGGAGGGGAAGGCATCCGCTTTACCTCAGTTTCCCCTGGCAGAGCCCGCCTTGCTTTTCTCCTTTTCAACACATTTTATTTTTAGCCAGGTCCCTGTTAGAACCTTATCATCTGGTGAGGGAGCCAGAGGATGATCTGAGGGAAAGCGATACACAACCCAATCCCGATCATGATGAGAAGCACAAAGGGAATAACCCCCCGGATTATGTCATTTATAGTCACCCCCAACTCTGGTGCAGCCGCACCCCGGCAAACGAAGATAGCTACAGCGTAGGGTGGCGTCATAAAGGACATCTGGAGATTAACACACATCATCACCGAAAACCAGAGGGGGTCAAACCCCAGGGCAGCACCGATGGGTGTTATTATCGGAACCATGATGAAGAGGATGCCCATCCAACTAATAAACATGCCTAAGACTAACATAATGAGCATAATAGCGGTGAAGGTGCCCCATTGTCCACCGGGGACAGCCAGAAGGCCTTCCTTGACTACATCCCCGCACCCGGCAGCCAAAAATACGGCAGTGAAGGCTACAGAACATGATGCTATGACAAAAATAAAACCACAGAGCTTCACTGTAGCCAGTGACACGTCTCCCAGAATTTTCCAGCTAAACTTGCGATAGGCTATAGCCAGTAGTGTTGCTATAAGGGCGCCTGAGCCAGCGGCTTCGGTGGGGGCAGCTATCCCCAAAAAGATAACGCCGAGCACCCCAGCAATAAGTAATGCGGGCGGAACCAGCGAGGTAAGAAGCGCAGTCGTCTTCTTAATGAAGGGGACGACCCGTTCCTCAGCAGGCAATGAAGGCGCAACTTCTGGTTGAAATAAACTTCGTAGGAGAATGTAACTTAAATATAAAGCAGAAAGGAGAAGTCCAGGGCCGAAGGCACCAAAAAACAGCTTTCCCACTGAGATTTCAGCCATCGGTCCATAAATAACCAGCATGATACTGGGGGGAATAAGGATACCCAAAGTGCCGCCGGCACAAATTGAGGCAGTGGCTAAACTTTTACTATAACCTCGTCTTAGCATGGGTCCAAGAGCAACAACGGTTAACATAGTGACCTCAGCAGTAATTGTTCCCACACAGGCAGCCAGAATGGTGCCTATTATCACGGTGGTCATAGCCAGCCCGCCCCTCAATGCACCAAGCCATATGTATAAGGCATCATACATTCTCTCGGCTATTCCTGAATGTGCTAGCATGAGCCCCATGAAAACGAACAGGGGAATTGCTAGGAGGACATAGTTTAGAAACACACCCCACACACGCATATACAGCAACTGACCTATCAACGGCCCCTGTGTTCACGAGACCCAATGGGTAACCGACCATAACTCCAACCAGAATACCGCCCAGCATTAGTATGGTAATAATCTCGGGACTTAGTTCAATCATAGCGGTTTACTCCGTATGAGGAGGAACAAGTTACGAGTGAAGTTTGCCAAACCTTGGAGGGCAAATAGACAGAACCCTAGCGTCACCACTGTTCTCAATGGAGCAGATGGCGGGTACCAATACGTCTCCGCCATTACCTCGCCAGTTAACCAAGCACGCCACGTCCAAGCAGAAGAAATACCTATAAGTATAATAACTAACGGGAAAAGGAATATCAGGTCACCGGCAACGTCGACAATTGCCTTACCTTTGGGTGACATACGCATATAAAAAATATCAACCCTGATATGGGCATTATGCCGATGGGTATACGACCAAGCAATGCTATATATGGCGGCTCCTATCATGATGCAAGACTCATACGCCCACATTGTCGGCGCGTCGAAGCCATATCGCATAGTGACTTCGTAGGCCATCACCAGCACTAGGACTACGCACAACCAGCGTATTGTCTTCCCCGCCTGCTCAACAATGGAATCGATAACATTAACTACGTTTCTCATAGCTTAACAGGGTTCCCTGCTTCAAGAGCATTCTCGAAGCAGGGAACCATAAACCTCTTCTAATAAAAGATTAAAGACGCGGCCACGTGGCCCTAACAGCCGTTTGAAACTCACGGATGGAGGTTAATACCTCAGCGGCAAAGGGGTCCTCAGCGGCTTTCTCATCATAAAAAATCTTCGCCTGTCTAACCAGCTCGCTCACTATATCCTCTGCGGCGGGTTCAACTATAACACCATAATCTATGTACTGCTGTACCGCCGTAGTGTCCTCCACTACCATCTCGGCATAGAACTGCATAGCGTCCGCCATAAGCGCATCCTCAAATAGCATCTGGAGGTCAGGGCTTAGCTTTGCCCAAGAATCCTCGTTAACCATGGTGAGGCAGAGCTCGGAAGGCTGGCGCACTGGCGAGAGATACATATATTTACTAACCTCTTGCATGCCTCCTCCCAAATCCGAAGCCGGGAAGGACCTCTCAAAAGCGTCGATAACTCCTCGTTGCATAGCTTCATAGATCTCCGTTGAAGGCATCCCGACTACCGCAGCACCCATCCTGGAGAGTATTGCCCCGCCATCACCAGACGTACGAACCTTTAATCCCTTAATATCAGCTACTGACCTTAAAGGCTTTGAGGAGTAAAGGAATGTCTCTGGAGGATTGGTGCGGCTGGAAAAAACGCGCATCTTATGACCCTCAACCAGCTTATCGTGTAGCTCCCTACCTCCTCCCGCCACATACCAGAGAATCGCCTCCACAGGAGATAGCCCACCAATTGTATAGGTGAACAAAGGAGCAACAGGGAGTCTTTCTACCCAATACCCGGCAATACTGGCGTGAGCCCAGTCTAAGACACCTGTCTCTACACCATCAAACTCCTTTGTCTTTGGAACAATAGCACCGCCCGGGTTGAGCTTAAGAACCAAGCGCCCCTGGCTCATAGCGTTAACTCTCTCAACAAATCTTTCAGATGCCACGTACTTGGGGTGCCCCGATGCGTCGTGTGTTTGTCCCAGCCAAGTAATTACCTCTGGTGGTGCTGCTGGTACGGGTGCTGGTGCTGGCGTCGGCGCTGGTGCTGGCGTCGGCGCTGGCGCTGGAGCCGGGGCTGGTGCTGGAGCTGGGGCTGGTGCCGGAGCTGGGGCTGGTGCCGGAGCCGGTGCCGGCGCAGGGGCTGGCTTCGCGCAGGCCCCCACCAATGACAACACCATTACTAGAGCGATGCACATAACCAAAAAACTT
>Ga0315545_1004264_pt1 | contig 11847 bp, 19 predicted proteins | sample SalMarSW160210MG_FD_203096 | JGI IMG/M metagenome (GOLD analysis project Ga0315545, IMG submission 203096) | Salt marsh sediment microbial communities from the Plum Island Ecosystem LTER, Massachusetts, United States - Salt Marsh Sediment SW1602-10 ... | reverse complement strand
AACTACATAGGCTGCATAGTGATTATATGCCTTATCTGTGCCACTGTTTACTACAATTAGAAAATTATTTGTTAACATATCTGCCTGTACCATTTTTATAATCCTCCTTTTAAAGTACTATCTTTTGCAGACCAGACGGTGCCCCCCTTATACTACTTGTAGCCGTAAAAAATATCGGTTTAAAGACTCACCATTATAATACGCCGGTTTGCTGAACTTTATCTCCCCTCGTAAATAGTATTCGTATTTAGCTGTTTAAAAGAGCTCTGGGTATAGAGATATCTGCCGTAATCGTCTCTCCCGTATACTTTTCATTTCCAATAAATCCGGTTTTGGGTCTGGCAAAAGTAACTGTCTTTGTAGCTTTGATGCAAACTCCAAGCACTTTTCCATTTGCAGCATCCAGACCAGAGGGAACATCTACTGCCAGAACTGGCTTCTCAGAGTCGTTTATCAATTGAATTATGCTTTTTTCAGGTTCTCCAACTTCTCTCGTCAGGCCAGTCCCAAATATCCCATCAATAATTAAGGATGTATCTTCTAACTTAACCTTAAATGAACTAAGGTTCTCTTCATTTATTAAAACCTCAATCACTTTACCCATCGTCTTAGCCACCTTCTCAGTTCTGTGGTAATTAGCCTCGGCTTCTCCTTTTAATTCCTTAGCGTTAGCCACAAGAAAAATAGATACGTCTATTTCATTATTCATCAAGTGCCTGGCGGCAACAAAAGTATCACCGCCATTATTGCCCCTCCCGCAGACAACAGCCACTTTCTTCTCTTGTTTTTCATCTAGTATTTCCATTGCAGTTTGGAAAACAGCTCTCCCGGCATTCTCCATCAATATAGTAGCAGGGATACCAAATTCTTCTTGAGCCCTTCTGTCTATTTCCCGCATTTTTTCTGGGGTAATATAATCCATTTCTCTCCTTTCCAAACGTAATCCACTTGCCCGGCTATTGCTCAAGGATTAGTCCAGCGCCACATTTTATGGATTGTTGCGGAAATATCTCTAGTATTTCCGATTTATATTGGGTGCAGTGACAGGGGACTATAAGAGGTAAGTCACGCAACCGACTAAAATCACGAAAACCGTGGAAGCCACCGATAATACCATACACCTTCCCAAATCTCGAGGCAGCTTCTATGATTTCTCCCACACCGGGATGGGAGCATCCCACTATTACCAGAATACCTTTTTCCGTTTTAATTGCTAGAGATTGCTCTATACCTTTAAGCTCGCCGGTAGAGAAAATACCTTCAGCGATCTCAATAGGTTCTGCAACAGTAGTTATCTTCCTTCCTGGGATGGAGACTCGAAACGACGCCGGTAAATAAAGCTCAGCCTCTTTATTTACTTCTAAGAGACCGCGGAGACCCCCAGTATGGTCACCATGTGCATGCGAAATTACGATTATTCCGATATGCCCGGCGTCAATGCCCAACTCTTTCATATTGTGCATCAGTGCGGGCGCATCGGCTCCCGTATCAAACAGGATCGGCGGTGTATGGGGAATTTCAATAAGAGATGCGAATCCCCACCCTGCTTTCAGTTTCCCGATCCTGACTTCGTTGTCGTAAACAATCGTAATTTTCATCTATTCTTCCTTCTGTTGATCCCCCGACGAACTAGGAATGTACTATTCCTTTCTTACCTCCCGCGTCGACCTTGGCCGAAACCTCGGCCCCTGCCGCCGCCGCGGCCCATACCTCGGCCTGATCCCATACCTCGACCTCTGCCCAGACTCTGGCCGATACCTCTTCCCATACCTCTATCTATGCCTGATCCGGGCTGGTAAGATCCTGAGCTAGGGCCAAATCGAGGAATTGCTTCCTCAGGAACCTTAGCTCCCATAATTTCACACACTTTGGCAGCTACCTCCGGCCCGCCACTGATGCATCCATAGCACGGCGCCTCTCCCTCAGCTACTGCTCTAGCGAATTCTCCACAAGTCTTGTATCCACATCGCCGATCATCTAACTTGGGCAAAATTTCATAGATTTTTTTTGTCTTGTCTTTGATATCTTCTTTATTCGCCATCTTCCACTACCTCATTTATTTTTTAACTAAATTAAGCTTCTTTCCTTGCCCCCCAGCATTCCCAAAATCTTTGCTATGGGTTCTGTATCTGTGAAATCGTCCTGTTTCCACCTTTGTAAAAAGCTAATATTTTCTCTCATAGAACCTTTTCCAGGGAGCAGCTTTATAAGCCTCGTAATCTCTAATTGCTGCTTTTAGAGCCATCTCAGCTAAGGCAGCGCAATGAACAAAATTTTCAGGTAAACCTCCCAACGCCCTCAGAATATCATCAGGCAAAATCCGCAAAGCCTCTGTTATCCTTTTCTCTTTGACCATTTCAGTCAACACACTTCCTGAAGAAACAGCTCCTATACAAATATCACTTAGATAGGTGGCGTTCTGAATTACGTTATCCTTGACTTTTAACCAGACCCACATGGAATCCCCGCAGGAACTGGTGATTTTCCCGGAATATCCATCGTAATTCTCCATCTGTCCGAAATTTCTGGGGTTTAACCAATGGTCAATAACGATATCAGAATAGCCGTCCTTTCTCAGTGCTTCTATTACTCCAAGCTCTTCTGTACTATCCGTCTTATCTTGATGCACGCTCATTTGACACCTTTAACTGTTAATGAAGCACCAATCTAATGATTCAACGTCTCCAGCAGCGGTAACCACCTTTATAATCACTTACTTGCCTTCCTTATAAATAGCGACGGATTAAGCTCATAGAGAGGTGAACCTGCTCGGGTTACCTCAGCAAGCGAGCCCAGCTTAGGACTCATTACTCCAGCTGCCTTGAGCTCAGCTATGAGGGTATCAACCCTATCTCCCAACCCTGACTCACTGAATATTTTCTTTATCTTAGTTGCGGCAATCCTGTGATTTTCAGCCTGCTCCTCCAGCCGCTCAATTAACTTGGGCATTCTTTGCCAAGCTGGCTCACCCATCTCTTTGAAAACGTTGGTTATAGCATGCTCCGGGTTCCAGCGCCCTGTCTTACTAGCCTCTTTCACCATATATCTAATAATATTGGGCACTTCGTACGATTCTCCTGGTTCACAGAGAAGCAGCCGATCCTCCCAGGCGGCGCTCTTAAGTGTTCTCACCGGAAGAAGTACTCTCCATTCACTGCCCAAGAGTAAAACATCCTCAGCATCACCATTCACCATTTTCTCCATCTCATGATAGGATACTCTGTCACTTTCAGAGGCGCGGGCTAAGACTTGCGCCAAACAACTTGTAAGTTCATTACGTTTTAACAACCTACCTAAAGCCTTCTCTAGTTTATCCATGTAATTCCTGCCCCTTGTTCACAGATTGCTATCCAAGGGCTTTGCTGCGCTCAACAGTCGCGTATGCTGCCTGAGGAAAAACTCCTCTTTGAAGTCGGTAAAACCCTGACCACGAAGCATGCCCTTTATATCAAGCTCGAGAAATTCCACAGCCAGTTGGCATTCCCACTGGACGAATGCCCAGCGAAGGGGAAGCCACATCCTATCAATGTCAAACTGAGCGTAATCCAGAACATGAAAGGTTCCTCCCGGCTTTAGAGCTCGGCAAGCATTGCTAATAATCCCTACCTTCTGAGCATCCTCAAACCCATGCAAGACAAATGAAATAAACACCTTATCGAATTCATCTTTATATGGCAGAGATAGCTCTATTCTCTGTTTTTCAAAAATGACATTCGAATACCCACGGCAGCGCTCCCGGGCTCGGCTTATCATCTCATCACTAATATCTAAACCCACAATCCGGCCGTGAGAGCCTACTTTTTCCGCTATGAAGCAGTCATTCTTGCCAGTACCTGAACCGAGGTCGAGTATTGATTGACCAGGATTGATGCCCATCTTGTCAACCACCCCTTTGATGAAATAAGAATACTGCCCCAGCGAAAGCACGTTCAAAAACAGGTCGTAGTAACGGGCTCCCCCTGGCCCAATCTCCACTTTGGATCTTGCTGATGGCAATTATGCCTCCTGTTTGATCATCATTGAATACTCGTCAGCGTGCTTATCCAATTTTAGCCCTCTACTATTCCACCTATTTTTGACAATATTTTCCTGATTGAGGAGACGGCAGGCGAATTCTCCGGTAATTCCAGAAGCGACCTGCCAGCCAGATTGTATTCTCTGGCATCGGCATCATATTCAATATTACCAAGATAAGCCTCTCCGGCATTTCTCAGATGTTCCTCGGTGTCCCCATCAAAACTATAGTTACCCACTAAGTAAAGGTGTCCATAACTGATACCTATTTGATGAGTAATGTCCTTAACTCTCGCTACGTGCTTTAGAGATTTTGAGGATGGATCCAGTATCACAAACAGGTCATCTATGTCTGATACTATTTTACGGTTCAGGTGCTCCAACCCAGCTGGCGAGTCAATTACCACATTCGGGTAGTGGTTAGCCATCTTGGGGATTATCGCCTTTATCAGGTCATCCGGAACGCAATAGCAGCCTTCTGTTAGCTTTGCCCCCAGTACGAGAAGGTCGAATCTTTTCCCCTCATAGAGGCACTCCCGATTAAGCAAATATTCCATGCGGTCATGCAGGGGTGTGGGATCCCCGCCATCATGCCTTCTCTCTTCAATGATGTCGTAGAGTGCATCTGAAATGGTTCTGACTTTCTCCTTATCTAAATCTATCCCGAGCATCTCGGCCAGGCTTTGGTCAGGGTCGATATCAATAAGCAACATAGGAGCAGCTAGATACCGGCTGGCTAAAGCAGCAAAGGTTGATTTCCCGGTTCCTCCCCTCCCAGTAACAACGATTTTCTTACCCATGTCTTTTCACTCCCTCTCACTCTACTAATTAGAATTGCTTTCCCTTCACATTACCATCATCAGCGATTTCAGTAATGCTTTTCCCCCTTCCCTTAATCACTCATCCCAAGGAGTGAGTACCTCCGCTTCCCCATCAGTAATAGCAATAGTTTTCTCAAAGTGCGTAGAGAGACTGCTGTCGGCGGTAACGACTGTCCAGCCGTCATTCTTAACCTTTGTTTGCCACCCTCCGAGATTAACCATCGGTTCAATTGCTAGGGTCATACCTTTCTGTAGCACAGGGCCAAGCCCCGACGGTCCGAAGTTCGGTATCTGAGGCTCCTCATGCATCTCTCGACCTATGCCGTGCCCCGTATATTCACGCACTACTGAGAAGCTCCTCGATTCAGCGCAGCGCTGGATGGCTGCTGAGATATCACTCAAATGGGCGCCGGCATGAGCAAATGAGATACCAGCCTCAAGACAACTCTTAGTTACCTGAAGAAGTTGCTTTGCCTGAGGGCTGATATTGCCTACTCCTACCGTCAAAGCAGCGTCACCATGAAAACCATCAACCTTAGCGCCAAAATCCAAGGAAACAATGTCACCCTCGCGGATCTTTCGCTCGCCAGGAATACCATGTACTATCTCTTCATTGATGGATGCGCAGAGGGTGGCCGGGAAACCCCTGTAGCCTTTGAATGATGACGTGGCTCCATTCCTTGCTAGCTCGCTTACTGCGATATCATCGAGGTGGCGAGTTGTGACACCGGCTTTTATTTCCTTAGAAAGTGCCTTTAGGATAGAAGCGACAACTCTTCCCGCACGCCGCATAGCGGCAATCTCACCAGGTGATTTTATAATAATAGCCATTACTATATGTCCTTGGTTGTGCCTTTTACTATTCCTCCGTTTTGATTTGCTCTAAAAGCAAGTCCCTCAGCCGATGTAGATTGATCCTGTATGGTTCTATCGGGATGCCCATCCAGTCAGAGAATTCCAGAATCTTCTCAGGCTCATTTTCCATGACCTTGTCATAATAACCTATCGCATCCAGCATGAGTGCTCCGCCGGTGTGCTTGGGGAAATTTTCGTTCGCGAGACCTTTATCCCAACCCTGATACACATAATGGCGGTATTGCATCCATCCCGGGGTAAGCCAGTAAATATCTTTACCCTGGCTTATTTTCTCTCTCTCCTCTTCACTGGCCAGCATATCCATGCAATGGGTAGCTTTGATCCTGGAAATACTGACCCCAGATTCCTTTTGCTCCTGAATAATGGTGTCTATCTTCCGATATGGGTTATCGGCGTTGACATAGCAGAACTTACCGCCATAGACCACGATAATGTTCGAGGAGTATGTCTTGGCTGTTCCTATTTGCCTGATAAGCTGACTCTCAAGCTCACGGGGCACTTCGTGACGGCCGGGTTTGGTGTAAAGAATCTTTCTGGCATCCAGAAAGCCGCTATCTTTCAGGTAGTTTAGCTCCATATTCATGGTGCCGCAGGCAACGATAGTATAATCTCCGAAAGAAAGACGTTTTTCCATATTTTTAGTCCTCAGGCTTCTTCCTAAAATTTAGAACGTGACCTGTTTCAAGATGGTCGTTCTCATGAATAAGGGTACCAGTATACTCACTTTCCAGATAAAAATTAGCGTTCTCGATTTCATCCTTAGCACCATCTAATTCCATATGCTTTGGCCAAACTGAAACAAGAGCTGTAGGTTTTGCAACCCGAGCAACTTCATCCAAAAGTCTCCTTCGATCAGCCACTCCGGTGAAGTAGTAAGAGTGAAAAACATCAAAGAGCAGAACTACATCAACAGAGTCATCAGCTAACTTAATCCGTCGCTCTCCTGACGTGTCTATCCTCTCTACATTTCTTAAGCCTTCCGATTTAGCCTTTTGCATCAACTTATCCAAATCTCTCTTGTCCTTGTCTAAGGCATATACTTTACCTTCTTTACCCACTAGCCTAGCCGCTGAAATAGTATATGTGCCACAACCGCAGCCGAAATCGAGTACAATATGCCCTCTACTAATACTTATTGCTCTTAATACTTCTGCGGCTTGTGTTTCTAACTTCATTTTTCTCTCAACCATGATGAGGGAACTTATATTCTTGTTAACCACGGCTCGTCTTTATGCAGGGCCTTTCCAGTTCTCCTGCTCCATAGCTAAGAAATTGTAACGCTCCTCCTCATTCATCTCCGTTGTTTCCACCTCGACTTCTACACCCAATTTTGTTACTGCCGTGCGTATGCTATTGGCGAGATAATATTTGATAGAAGCAGGGATGTTTAGAACAGGAAGGGCCAGGGTGAGTTTGACAACACCATGCTCCAGGGCTATATCTTTGATCATTCCTAACTCAACCAAGCTGCGATTGATTGCTGGGTGCATCACCTGCCCTAATTCCCGATGCACATCTTCCAATGAAATATCGCTAGCCATTGGTCTCCTCCTTTCTATCCCTATCTGGTATATTCCGATTGGCCCTTATGCGTGCTGCAGAGGGTAGTTCTTTTCACCAGCTTGAACTGGAACTTCTAGCCAGTTCTCTGAAGGCACAAAGGGACAGGTGTAAGCCTCACTGTAGGCACACCAAGGGTTATAGGCTTTATTGAAGTCCAGGATCCATTTTCCTTCTTGCGTGCGATCCCTGTCTGGCTCAAGGTCTAGGTAGCGTCCAGCCCCGTAAGTCTCTTTACCTGACGTCGCATCCCTAAAAGGAACAAACAACATCTCTTCCTCTCGTTTGTGTTTGTAAGCTTGAAGGGCTTGCTCCTTTCCACCTATCTTGAATCGAAATTCACCCCAGCGAAGGAAATCTTGTTCGTTGCCTTTGGTATAAGCCATTCTCGTTACCTGCTTTTCAGGATGCACATGTAGTTCAAGCTCGAATCTATAGCTCGGGTCCGGCTGGTAGTATTCCAAGCCTTTAAACCGGGGCTTATCTTGCGGCGGTATTGGTGATTGCCATTGTTGGGCAAAGAAAGCGTCCTTTGTTTCCCACTCTCTTTCCAAGCTCGCTTTCCATCCTGAAATCTCCATATACTTTCACCACCCTTCTTCTTTCACAAGTTTTACTTCCTTGCCTTCAGGCTTTCAATCCTAGTCAAGATGTTATCCACGCTTTGGGATAGTGTGTGTACTTGTTCTTTCAAGTCTCGGGCGGAGGAGTTAATTCCTAACCTATGAAAGGAAGCAGGTTGATATTCATGGCTGTAGGCTGGTACTGGTGCTTGCACCTCAGAAATTTCGCTTATTTTGTAACCTAACCACGGGTTCTGTCTGCAACCAAAGGGCGAAGCTCTTCCTTCGGCTACTGCTCTGGCAAATTGGCCACAATTACTAAATCCACAAAGCCCGCAATTCAGCTTAGGCAGAACTTCATAAATTTCCCTTATTTTCTCCTTGCTGAATATCATTTATCTTGCCCTCTTCTAGTTTAATTAATACTTGGGCAACTGCCCAAGTACCTGAGATAGCTGTTCGTTGGCTTTCTCTACCTCTTGTGCTGCTTGTAATGCACTACTATAGGTTGGGTCACTCTCCACGTTCTTAGTTTGTTGAGCCCACTTCTTGAATCTCTCTCCGTGCTTTTTGTTATGCTCAACCCACGAGGCTAAAAGCACTTTAAGCTTTCCTGTTTCATCAGTCGGGAACCTCTTGAGAATATCTTCAACCATTGTCCGGATGGTGTTCTCAGGAACCGCGCCGAGGATTTCATCGACATTCTCGCCATTAACGAAGTACTTCTGCATGGGTATGCTCATAATCTGATATTTTACGGCTGTCTGCTGATTTTCATCCACATTAATCATGCAAAATTTAAATCTGCCTTCATACTCCTCGGAGAGTTTTTCGTATATCGGTATAACCATCTGGCAGGGACCGCACCAGGGTGCCCAGAAATCCACCTCTGTGGGCAAATCTGACCCTAGAACCTCCTCCTCAAAATTCTGGTCTGTAACTTCTACTATCTTACTCATACTGCCTCCTTCTTTATTAATTGGTGAGCCACAACTATAGTAGATACTTGCCACGCTTTCCTGAAGCTCAGAATTCTGCGTGTTTCGAGACCCTTATTATCATAAGTAAGTGTCTCGGGAATATCCTTTTCCAAACGAAAGTCTGCATTTTTTATCTCATCTTCAGTCTCAGGCTCTATCAGGTTTGGCCAGACTGAAATAGAGAGAAAGGCAGATGGTTTCATGATTCTACAAATTTCACCTAATAGTCTTCTTCTATCACCTGCCTGGGGGAAATAAAATGAATGAAAGACATCAAACAGAAGAACTCCATCTACAGTTTCATCAGCTAGCTCGATTTGCAGTTCCCCTGATGTTTCCATCCTTTCTATATTTTTCAAGCCCGCTGACCTAGCTTTTTGTATCAGTCCATCTAATGCTTCTTTATCCTTATCTAAGGCATATACTCTTCCCTGCGCACCAACTATTTTGGCAACGGGAATGGTATATGCCCCATAGCCGCAACCAAAATCCAGTACAACCTGACCTCTCCTGATACCTATTCTTTCTAATACACCAATGGCTCGTGATTCTATTTCCATTTTGCTTCTTTCGAAGTAGGGCTATTTAATTACAGCGAGGATGTCGCTTCTGGAAACTATCAAGTATTTTTTACTTTCAAATTCGAACTCGTCACCGGTGAACTTAGCAAAGACTATTTTATCCCCCACCTTTATATGCTCGGCGAGCTCCTCATCTGTCCCCACCTCAATTACCTTGCCTGTTCTAGGCTTTTCCTTCGCCGTGTCAGGGATAATTATCCCGCTCTTGGTTCTGCTCTCCTCCATTTCTTCTGGCTCAACCAACACTCGGTCCTCAAAAGGCTTTATCTGCATTTGAATTCCTCCTTTCCTACCTTTTGATTCCTAATAACTTATCGATCTTTGCCTTATCAAAGCCGATGATGGGCTGGCTTCCAATCAGGACAACGGGTACACCCATTATGTGCCTACGCTCCAATTCTCTAGCTCCATCCCGATCCCTCTCAACATTCACCTCTCGAAACCTGAAGCCTTTCTCCTTCAGGTACTCCTTAACCCTGTTGCACCAAGGGCATGACGACCCGGTAAAAATTATTATCCGTGGTTGCCTAGAAGCTGGCACCACTCACCTGCTCATGCTTTGTTACGTTTGCCCCAAGCACTACCGAGTGCTTATCTACGAAGTCAATGCTTCTTACTTCACCCTGAATGAACTTTTGTTCTCCTAACAGCCCAATTAGCAGGAATCCACTATTTTGGGCTTCCATCTGAGCTACATCGCGCATTACTTCTTTCTGATTACCATCCGAATCAATGTAGAAGACGTTACTTAAGCACATATTTACCTCCGAATCCTTGCATCTCTTACTTACTCATAAAGAAATTTGAATGCCGAGCTAGCTGCAGCGGCTCCATCCCCGGCTGCGGTTATCACCTGTCGAAAGGAGTTGTGCTTGACATCCCCGGCGGCGAAGATGCCAGGTGCTGAGGTTCTCATCAGTTCATCAGTAACAATGAACCCCGCTTCATCCAGCGTTACCGATTGGGAGAAGATCTGGCTATTGGGCTTAAGCCCTACGGCGACGAATATTCCGTCTACCTCCAGGTCTGAAGATTGACCTGTCTTAACATTTCGCAAGTGGAGACTTCTTAGCATTCTATCTCCTACTATCTCGTGCACAACCGTGTCCCAGACCAGTTCAATCTTTGGCTGAGAGAAAGCCTTCTCTTGCAGTGCCTTTGTAGCCCTTAACTGGTCTCGTCGGTGTATGATGTAGACCTTACGGCAATGCTGAGCTAGCTCCAAGGCATCGGTAATAGCGGTATCACCACCACCTACTACAGCTACCTCGCGGTCTCGAAAGAAGAAACCATCACAGGTAGCACAATAAGAGACGCCACGTCCCGAAAGCCTCTCCTCGCCAGCGACATCTAGCTTGCGGTACTCGGAGCCAGCAGCAATGATAATTGACTTCGTTTGAATGTTACCTTCAGAGGCGGAGACTTCATAGGTACTGCCTTTCATTACTCCGTTTACCTCGGTAGTGTTGGTTTCCAGTCCATATTTAGTCGCCTGCCGGCGCATAAACTCGCCTAGCTCCGGCCCTGAAATGCCTTCAGGGAACCCCGGGTAGTTTTCCACCAGGCGGGCATTTGCTATTTGCCCCCCGAAAATGCCACGCTCCAGCAGGAGACTCTTAAGACCTGCCCGTGCTGCGTACAGGCCGGCAGTGAGTCCAGCAGGCCCACCCCCGATGATGATTACGTCGTAATCATTCATAATCAATACGGCTGCTTGTAGCCAAACCTCCTTGATATTTTCTGGCTTACTGTCTAGCTTGGATTCGTTATTCCATTACGACCAGTTATGGTGATTATTCTAAAGATAATTTTTCTCAGCACTCCAACTAGCTGCCACGCTGTTGCTGGCGGAGATTATCGTAAACCCGGCATTGGAGAAATACCCCCTCTCTGGCAATTCCATACGTTTTACCTTACCTGGCCTTTGAAAAAGCGCTGAAATGACCTGCTCAATCGAAAAGCCGGCTTGCTCCAGCAGTTTTGCAACCTCATCATATCTGTAGAAGGTAGCGTATTTATAGAAACGGTGCCCCTGCTTTTTCTTCTGCTGATAAAACTTGCCCCAGGGACTTTCCTTTAAGACCAGCCCCAGCACTATCTTGCCGCCCGGTACCGTAATACGGTAAGCTTCCTTCAAGACGTCCAACGGTGAGTCAAGAAAGCAGAGAGTCACAATCAGGAAAAGGGTCCCAAAGGACTCCTCATCAAAAAGCTCTTGCTCCCCCCGGCCAAGAAATCCGGTTATCTCTCTCTGCCTTGCTATCTCAAGCAGTTTAACTGAGGGGTCAACCCCGGTCTCTATTCCCAGAGCCTGGGCAAAACGACCGCTGCCCACTCCTACCTCAAGCCATGGTTTTGGCAGGGAAGACAATACTTCGTGGAAGGCCGGCACCTCAATGGCGAAGATAGGTTTTCCCTCTCCCTCAAACCAGGCATCATAGTCTGAAGCCAG
>Ga0315545_1004263_pt1 | contig 11849 bp, 4 predicted proteins | sample SalMarSW160210MG_FD_203096 | JGI IMG/M metagenome (GOLD analysis project Ga0315545, IMG submission 203096) | Salt marsh sediment microbial communities from the Plum Island Ecosystem LTER, Massachusetts, United States - Salt Marsh Sediment SW1602-10 ... | reverse complement strand
TCGTCGTTCCCGTAATCGCTGGGTTCTACAAAGAGAAACTAAAGGTGACGCCACAAGGAGCTCTGGCCGCTCTCATAGGCGGCGGGGTAATAGGCTTATTGGGGAAGATACCGAGTTTAGACATCCCTCTCAAGGGAGACCTCGGCCTTATAGGTTTTGGTATAAGTGCCGTTCTCCTTTTCGGAGTGAGCTTCCTGGATCTAAGAAGGTCGTCCCTACGAGACACAAGGTAGACAAAAGCTTGGGCGGGGTCAAGCCCCGCCCAAGCTTCTTTACCATTCTGAGCCCTTCTACTTTATCCTAGTTCCGCCGTGTATCCCCCGTAGCTTGAACCACCCAAACGATGGGATCAACCAGGAGCTCCCTGACTAGAGTCGTCAAAAGCTCATTTCCGGCGATGAAATCCGCTATGGGAGGGCTAAGCTGGTAGTACAGGGCAACAAATTGAGAGCCCATGGTGCTTTTCAGCAACACAACATCCCGGAATTCGCGCAGCAGGTCGATCTGCTTAGCAGTAGGAGTTCCGTACGCTGCAGTGGCGATGAAACAGGGTCCACTTCCGGAGGGCGACGGTGTGTCTGTGGTGAATTGAAGGGTAGTGCCCCCGACCACAGTGCCATCATACTTAAGCCGGGATTTAAAATCATACGTGGTGTTGAAGTCAAGCCCGGTGAGCACCTCAGCATGAGTGCCATCAGTTGTTTTAGACACCCAGGCAGTATAAGACCAAGCCGAGTCGGTGGACTTCTTGTAGGCGAAGCACACTTCCACCGGGCTGAAGTTCCCGACAGTGTAGCTCATATTTAGCGTGGTTGAACTGGTGGTGATGTTGGTGACAGCTTGGGTGGTAACCGTTGGATACACTTGAGATAGCGGTACCTCCTCGAAGTTGGCGGTGATGGAATAGTCACCGTTCATGGTGATGGTGGTTTCGGCGGCATAGACATCAGCAATGGTGCCCACATCACCGGTCCACTCGACAAACCAGTAGTCCTCCTCAGCCTTGGCCACCAAGTCGACCACCGTCCCTTCATCGTAGGTAAACACTCCCTCACCAGGCTCGATTGCCGAGACTCCTTCCGTGCTTGAGATGAACAGGTCGTATATCGCCACAAAGTTGGCGGTGATGGAGTAGTTGCTGTTCATGGTGATGGTGGTGGAGGCAGCGTTGACATTGGCAATGGTGCCCACGCTGCCAGTCCAGTTGACAAAGCGGTAGCCACTAGTTGGGGTCGCCACCAGGCTAACCACTGTTCCCGCGTCATAGGTGCGAGTTCCCACGCCGGGGGTAGTTACCGTACCTCCAGCGGTGCTGGAGGTGGTGAGGTTATACTGCCTGATAATAAAGTTGGCGGTGATCGAATAGTCGCCGTTCATGGTGATGGTGGTTGTGGCAGCATTGACATTGGCAATGGTGCCCACATTACCAGTCCAGTTGACAAATTGGTAGCCACTAGTTGGGGTCGCTACCAGGCTAACCACCGTGCCAGCATCATAGGTGAAAGTTCCTTGACCGGGGGTGGTTGCCGTACCTCCAGCGGTGCTGGAGGTGGTGAGGTTATACTGCCTGACAAAATTGGCGGTGATGGAATAGTCGCCGTTCATGGTGATGGTGGTTGTGGCGTCATGAACATCAGCAATGGTGCCTACATCACCCGTCCACTCGACAAATCGATAGCCTTCCTCAGCCTCGGCCACCAGGTCGACCACCGTTCCTTCGTCATAGGTAAAAATATCCTCACCAGGCTCAGTTACCGAGCCTCCTTCCGTGCTGGAGATGGTGAGGTCATACTGCTTGATGAAGTTGGCGGTGATGGAATAGTCGCCGTTCATGGTGATGGTGGTTTCGGCGGCATAGACATCCCCAATAGTGCCCACATCACCCGTCCACTCGACAAATCGATAGCCTTCCTCAGCCTCGACCACCAGGTCGACCACCGTTCCTTCGTCATAGGCAAAAATATCCTCACCAGGCTCAGTTACCGAGCCTCCTTCCGTGCTGCTGGTGGTGAGGTCATACTGCTTGATGAAGTTGGCGGTGATGGAATAGTCGCCGTTCATGGTGATGATGGTTGTGGCGGCATAGACATCAGCGATGGTGCCCACATCACCGGTCCACTGGTCAAACCGGTAGCCAGCATCTGGAGTCGCCACCAGGTCAACCACCGTTCCTTCGTCATAGGTAAGAATATCCTCACCAGGCTCAGTTACCAAGCCTCCTTCCGCACTGGAGATGTTGAGGTCATACATCGCCACAAAGTTGGCGGTGATGGAATAGTCGCCGTTCATGGTGATGGTGGTTTCGGCGGCATAGATATCATCAATGGCGCCCAGATCATCGGTCCACTTGACAAACCGGCCGCCAGCATCTGGAGTCGCCACCAGGTCAACCACCGCTCCCTCGTCATAGGTAAACACTCCCTCACCAGGCTCAATTACCGAGCCTCCTCCCGTGCTCGAAATCGAGATGGTGAGGTCGTGTGGTGATGGTCTAACCGCGATGGTAAAGGCAACCCAGTCCTCCGATACTGGAATAGTGAAAGCACCGGGGTTTTCCGAGGCAGTAGGAAGCGCCCTGTGAGCTGAGAGTGTTCGGCAACTCCCTGTCCCGCTAGAAGACAGTGTATTTGTCCCACTGTAATGAGCTGGGTAGGCCGTAGTTCCCGGCTGGTCTCCTCGGTCCTGCCCCGCCACAGCCAACCACAGGGTGTCTGCGAAATCCCATCCGGCTGGGTCAAGAGAAGGCGGGTTTGGCGCCGTACTTGTGCCGGTTGCACCTGTTGAAATCGCCGGTGGGGTCGTGCCCTGCCAATTAGTAATCCTATAGACCAGTGCCGCTGCCTCCTCTGCAGGAGAGGTTACAAAATTCACCGTCGTGCCACCCTCTGTCCCTGCGGCTATCTTGTAATAGACAGATAACCTGACTGCTGACCCATTGGCATTTGATGCCAGTAAACTCCATCCAGCGGGTGTAGTTACGGTTGCGCTCCCATCATTGGTGAAAGGGACAATCAGCAAGTCGCCCGCAGTAACCGTTGCTGGCATATTCACATAGTGGTCTGTTGTATCAGTGCCGAATGCTGTTCCTGTTACTGCAGCCACTACTGGCGCTGCCAGCGCCGGCACCGCTGTCAGCAGATTGAAGCTCAACAGCAGTGCCAGGGCTATGGCTAAATATTTTATCTTTTTCATAATACACCTCTTTTTCTTGATATATTTCAATATATCTCAAATATATATGAATATAGCAGCGGTTCAATCCAATGGGGAATGACCCATTGGTACTGTTTTGGTACTATTTTGTCTAGAATTTGGTAATGTGACCTTTTACCTAAGACTTATTGGTTGGGGACGTTTATAGTCTCGCGCACGACCTCGCATAGAATTCCTGTCTCTTGAAGAGAGGATTAGAAACCTGTCTCGAATCAATCGAAGGATGAGGGTGAAAATACCCCCCTGTTAGCTCCGTCCCGCCAGGGGAAAGAGCTTTAGTAGGGGAGGGACTTGTCCCTCTCAATTTGCGGGAGTCCACAAAGGGGTCGCCTATGGAAGTTCTCGGGCAATCCGGAATATGCAGCGTGCCCCTTTCAAGGTCGTGCAGCATGAGGCTAAAGCCTCGGACGTCATTGTGAGCCTTCTCCGGGTGGAGATAAGAATAACAAAAGGGCCGACCGTGCCTGATATTGAATGACACGGACGGCTATACCAGAAGGCGAGAAGGACGTAGACGCCCTACGGAAGCATTTTTTTGGTCTGTCTGTAATCCTTTCGGGGCTGGTAAGTGGGAAGATAGGTATAGTAAAGCTTTAAAGGAAGCCAATACTATAATCGTTCGGGACAACGATTACGGAATACCCTCACTTATACTATGACTGGCAACAACGTTCAATTAGGCGGTGATTTACGACGGCGCTGCTTCTGGATGTCTTGCGAATACGCTCTCGTTCCAGCATCAGAGTAGCACTGTGTCGCCGTAATTCTATGCTAATCACGCAATGATCTAGACGTTTCCTTCCACCAAGTTTTGCAGAGATTTAAGGCTTGCTCTCCGCAATAAGTGTCCTGCATTGTGTAGTCGCCTTCGTCAACAACCTCATCACTTGACGGTTCCACCCAGAGCCAATAGTTCTGAGTTTCGTCTTCAATGCGAAGCTTAACTAACCAATGAACTTGTTCCATACCCTGCTCCCAGTGCTTCACCCAGACCATGCAAGCTTCCAGTCCTTGCATATAAGCATTCCACCAGAGATCAGCGGTGAAATGTCCACACTCATAGACTCCTTCCATCCACAAATTCCTGTCTGTGGTGTCCTTGGCGAGGAAATTCAGAACTTCCTGTTCACTTGCCGGCGAAACTTTAGCGGCATTGTAAACCTCGGAGGAATAGGTATAAGGCTCTCTAGTCTGAGCTACAACCAACGTACATCCTGAACCGAATGCTAGCAAAGCCGCCAGCGAGACAAGAATGCCGAGAACTAATGTGGGCTTCATATCTGTTGTCCTTATTTCTTCCACAGTTCATCTAACCTCCAGCGAGTGATTCCTCTATTGGCTAACAGGACTCATTAACTAGTACTTTCGTCATATACTTAGTCGCCAAGAAAAGGGAAATCCCTCACTTTTCCAGTACTTTTAGGGGATCTTCCCGGATTTGTCGACTCTTGCCCTCCACAATATTCGTGGCTTTCCTCAGCCACGCTTGGTCGAGGTAGCGAACGCCGCTGTTGTCGGCGAAGCTCAGCCGTGGACACAACTCCATACCTCACCCCCTTCAGCAACCCGTTCTTGCCAGCACTAGGCCCTTTCCCATCTAAGTCGGCCCCATTTGCCTGGCCACACTCATAAGTGAAAGCTTATATCGTCTAGTTCTGTAGGGATAACACCTGTGGGAATACCTCCTATAGGGGCAACAAGTCTTCAAAAAGAAGTCAATACCGTGTGCTGGCTGACCATATAGGTAACACTGGACTACGGATTTTAGCGAGTGTCTTTCCAATATACTCCACGGGAGTAAGATAGCCAATAGATTGGTGCGGGCGGTTGAAATTACATTCTATAAGCCATTCAGTTAGCCGGGGATTGAGCTCTTCAGGGTCTAAAGATAGGTTAGAGTCGTAAAGCCATTCATACTCTAAGGTCTCACTGAATCTCTCTATCTCCGGGGTATCCTTGGGGGTTTTGACTCTGGAGAAGTACCTTTGAATACCTAGTTTGGCGGTAGCCCTTTCAGACTCCAAGGCAAAATCACTGCCCTAATTTCTCTGCAAGTCTTCTATTTGCTGCCCAACAGGTCGAATGCTAGGTACAGGACACATCACGAAGGGTGACTACGAAGTGACTGTGAAGAACGATCAACAAAGGCAGGTTCCATTGCCCAAAGCGTGCTTCGCTTATCGCCAGTTGACCTGTCGGCTTATCTTCGGGTGCTGACTCTGCGCCTCACTAAGTAGATACAGCCAGCCATCAGAGCAACGGCTAAAGCGATCCAGGGCGCTATAACAGCTACTTTGTTGACGGCGAAAACATCGTAACCCACTGCTGACGAAGGCGATCGCACACCAGCAGACGCAGCATTATTGCCCAAAACGGGATCGACAGTAATAGCACTGGCGACGGCTGTATTGGTAACTTGCACAGCCGAGACGGTGGCGACAATAGTCAGGGTGGCACTCGCCCCGTTGGTTAAATTGCCGACTGTCCAGACTCCAGTACTACTGTTATAGCTGGCAGCGGGATTTGCGGAGACAAAGGTCAGTCCAGAAGGCAGAACATCGATGACACTAACGCCGGTGGCATCGCTCGGCCCACCGTTGGAGACAACGATGGTGAAGGTCACGTTAGAACCAACATCGGGCGTGGGATCGTCAACATCCTTGGTCAATGATAGGTCGGCGCTCGGAGAGACTGTAACAAATGCGTCATCATCGGCAGTAAGAGTAGCTCCCAGCGACTGACCGGTGGCTGTCGCCACATCACGGTTCGGGTTTGATACATCGGCAGAAGCGGTCGCCCGGGCGTTGAAGGTAACAATCTGTGACCCGCCCGGGTTTATCAGCCAGTTGGCATCCCAGGTGAGCACGTAGCCGGTCGCAAGATCGCCCGTGATGGTTGTAGGGTCGGACGGATTTCCGCTACCTGCCACGTACTCCCATCCCGGCGCAAGCGTGTCCACCAAGTCTATTCCAGTGACTGCTGCCCCTGCCGTTGACGGGACACTAACCACTATAGTGAACTGGGACTGTTGATTTATGTAGATCTCCGTGGGATTGGCCGTTTTCTGCACCTGGAGCGCCACGTCAATCCACTCGATGGGCAGCGGCAGCGTAGTGTAGCCCATGTCTAAGTACGGGTCGCTGGTACCAGCCTTATCAGGGTCTTCGCCCCACGCCACTCCTACAGGAGCAGTACTGACGATGTGCATTCCAGTGTTGTCATTGTTTAGGCCATAGATTTTGATAGCCTGCAACTTGTTTATTTTGTAGCTGGCATCGAACACGCCGTCATTAGGTCCGTAGTCAACGAAAACGGTGGTACCGTCCTGCATCGCCGTCACAAATACCGGCGAGCCGTTAGCGCTTCGATTGCGAGTGCCCGGTGCCCAGCTGACATAGTTATCCATGCCTAGAAAGTTGATGGGGATCAGGTCATAGCCCCAATCCCAGGTTGCCGAACCACTATCTCCGGAGCCGATACCCCAGAATAACGCACCTGATGTGTACACATAAGCTCCAGAGCCTACAGGAATGTATCGGCCAGCCCCGCTGCTGTACGACCTGGTAGCTCCCGCAGCAATAGTGAATGACCCCGTCCCACTGCGATCCTGGAAGTTGACGGTGATCTGGTAAGTGTTCGGATTGTAGAGATAGAGTTCACTTTTCGCGCCGTTGCTCCAACTGGCCACTGGCAAGTAGTAGCCACTGCCCCAGTACGACCGCGGCGTTAGGGTATAGCCTCGCATCTCCCAGCCACTGGTGTCGCGCCGGCCGGCCATCAGCTGCACCTGGACCCCGCCTGACGCAGTGACCGTGGTTCCTGCACCCTTCACCTCGTAGATGGCGGTCTGACCACGGTTGAGTGTAGTGCTCAATCCTGGCCCTGCCGGGTCGGCAATGACAATACTATTGCTGTTCACCGCCGACATGACCAGGGCGTAGACATAGGTGAAATCTTTGTAGTTTGTCGGGGCTCCGGCCAGGTTCTCGCCCACCGGGATACTGTATGTATTCTGCCAGGCTTGCACGGGATATACTTCCCAGGCATCAGCAAAGACAGTACCCAGATCCTCGGTCCAGGTGGAAACGACAAGTTGTAGCAAACTCCCCGAGACGAAAATCCTGTCCCCACCATCGTACTTGGTGCTCGTCCCGCGTGGCACCGGGATGCTGCTGCTCTCAAATACGTGCACCTGGCCTTTGCTGAGGTAGACTGTCTCGTCCGACATAGTACCCGTCCCGTATCCGTTCTCCCAGTGGTCATAGTAGACCACTGTGTTATCGGCGCTTGCCGTCACTCCCACCACGTAATGCATGCCTTGCGAAGCTGTAACAGGTGGTTCGATAGCATTGAAGATAGAGTATGTTCCGCTGAGCGCAGCTGTCCCGCCGGTAGGGAGTGGCAGATAGAACTCTTGAAAACCAGCTGGCAAAGCCGCCACCGGCTGAGTCAGAAATCCCACCATATGAAATGCCAGCACAACCGAAATCAGAATCATTGAGACAACGCGGTTTCTCATGGGCTTTTGGACTTCATATTTTGCTCTCATACTCGACTCCCTTCTTTCTTCTTACGATTTCACTATCAATGCTCACGGCTTGGTATCATCGCCTCAGATATGACTATCTGCTATAGAGAAATAAGGACCGCAGGGAAACACCCAAGGTTGGTTCGAATACGCGCTCTCAAACGACTTGCTGGTCAACCTACCGATGTTCGTTCCAAGCTTCCTCTTCACGCCCTTCTTAACCTCGGTTATCCCTGTGGTCAGGTTCGTGACCTGTGGAAATCCCTACCCGTTTCTCTGCTCTCCCGGTCTGCAATATTCTCGCACTCGACGCCTTACAGTATGCAAGAACAATCAGTAACTTGTCAATACATTGTGGTGGCTGACCACATAGGGACACCCGGTAACACATTTTGGCGACCTCGCTTTCAACATACTATGTTTTCTCTCGATTATTGCCGTGGCTGCGATGACAAAGGGTAGCCAACAACTGACCCCTAGCGGATACTTGACTGGCCATGAAGAGAAGCCGAAGCCTTTGAAGGAGTATATCCTCTGTGTTTTACAGGGTCTAGCTTCAGGCGCGGCGGCGCAGCACCAGGAGGCCCGCACCGGCGACAATGGCTGCAAACAAGACAATCCAGGGCGCCAGAACAGCCAGCTTATCTATGGGGGAAGCCTCCCAGCCCACAGTAAAGAGGCCACCCTGCTGGTTCTGGAAGTCCCGGAATGGTCCAGACTGGGGATCACAGCAACCTCCCGGCAGTGTCACGAGGAATTCATTAGGCAGAGGGGAAACCTGATTCCAGTTAGGTTGCACCACCTCGCTGACCCTGTAGTAGCCACTTCCAAGCCCGCAGAAGCAGTACTTACCATTGGCATCCGTAATGGCGCTGCCGACTTGAACCCATGGGTTTGTCTGTTTCTCCAGGATGACTTCCCAGCCTGCGAGCGCTTCCATAGTGCCGGCCCGATACACGAAACCGCAGATGCAACAATTCTGAATCACTGTCACGGTCACGTCGTCGCTGTCTGTGCAGCCGTTGGAATCGGTTACGGTCACGGTATAGGTCGTATTGACGGCCGGTGAAGCCGTTGGATTGGCAAAACTGGCATTGTTCAGGCCGGTAGTCGGAGTCCAGCTAAAAGTATACGGTGGTGTGCTGCCTGAAGCCGTCGGAGTGCCGCCTATCACGACAGATTCTCCTGCGATAATCAATGCGTCTGCGCCGGCATCGGCTGTCGATTTGGCGTTGACTGTCACGGTCTTAGTATCGGAGTTGCTGCACCCTGTACCGGTGTCGGTGTAGCTGTAAGTAACAGTGTAGTCTCCAGGGGTTAACCCAGAGGGATCAAACGTATCTCCGGACACGCCTGTGCCGCTCCAGGTGCCTCCTGATGGAGTTGCACCTGAGAGGGTTATGGGACCTCCATCTTCACAAACTTCCTGGTCAGGCCCGGCGTTTACGGAAGGTGCGGAGATGTCCTGGGTGACGACCACGCTGTCACTGGCAGAGCAGTCGTTGGCACACTCCACCTCTACTTTGTAATCTCCTGGGGATGTCACGCTTAATGTGGTGCCTGTCTGACCGCCAAGCGCCACGTCATCCTTGTACCACTGGTAGCTGGTTACCGTGCAGGCGCTCCCGCTTGTATCTGCCGTCAAGATGATGAACGTGGTGGCACAGGTCAGTTCCCCACCATTGGGTGTGATGTTGACGGTGGGATAGTTGGCACTCTGGGTGACAGTAACTTCATCCTCATCCGTGCAGCCGTTGGCGCACTCCACCTCTACTTTGTAATCTCCTAGGGATGTCACGTTTAATGTGGTGCCTGTCTGACCGCCAAGCGCCACGTCATCCTTGTACCACTGGTAGCTGGTTACCGTGCAGGCGCTCCCGCTTGTATCTGCCGTCAAGATGATGAAGGCGGTAGCGCAGGTGAGTTCGCCACCATCAGGAGCGATATTCACGGTGGGATTGGGATAAACGGTTATGTAATTGGTCTTGGTCTCGGTATCTGAGCCGCACGCATTACTCACGGCTAAACCGACGCTGTAACTTCCAGCACTACTGTAGTTCACAGCAGGAGGCGTCTGTCCTGTGTGACTCGAAGGAGTGCCTCCGGGGAAGGACCAGTTCCAGCTTGTGGGACTGCCTGTGGATTGGTCCGTGAAGGTGACAATCAAGGAAGGCTCACAACCAGAGGTTGGCGTGGCATTGAAGGCCGCCGTAGGTGAAATACAGAGATTCCCGAAGTTGAGGGTGACAGACTGCCCAGTAGCGATGGTGACCTGCTGGCAGAGCGCAGTGCTGTTTGTCCAACCACCCTCCAGCATCTCCTGGACGGAGTAATTGCCAGCTACCAGGTCACTGAAGGTCACATTGCCAGCGGCATTGGTTTCATTCGAGGCCAGGGGACTGCCACTGCAGTCAGGGCCAGAATAGAGAGTCATGTTCCAGCCGGCAAGGTTAGCCTCGCCGTCATCCTGGACACCATTGCCGTTCAGGTCATTGAACTTATGAGCGGTGATGGAGCCGTGCAGCGTCAACTCGAACTTCTGACACAGGGAAGGGACGAACTCCTCAAAGGTTTCAAACACGCGCACCCAGCCGGGGTCGGTATTAATGAGTTCCGTGCAGCGGACCAGAGCATAGATCATAGATACCCGCATGTCCGGGTTTAAGTCTGTAGAGTGAACCCCTATCTGCTGTAACGCATTAGACCCTGTCCCGTTTATGTCGGCCACAGTCCAGTTAGAACCAGTAGCTGGATTGGTAGCCCAGGTATAGCTATAGGTAGTAAAACTGGTCCCAGGGTTATGGCTCGTGGCTCCGCTATAGTAGGAACCATTTACCTTTATCCTCTCATATATGTTGTTGTTGCCAGATGTGCTATCTCTAACACGTATGACGACGGTGAGACCTTCTATGGTGGAGCCAGCAGGCACATCAAAAGCAGTGATATCGAACAGAGCGTAACCGCCGCTGTCGGTGGTGCCGGTGATGTAGTCGGTATCGTCATATGAAGTCTCATCTACCTTATCCCACCTCATGGTAGGAGAAGATGGCGTAGGATTCCACGTGCCGCTAATATCGCCATCGGCAACGGGCACGCGTATTTGGCCGTCAAGGTAGTGGCCGTCCCCAGGCCAGACAATCTCATCCACCAGCCAGGCGCTCGGGTCGCCTATGCCGCCGATGAACTCGGCATCTAACTCATCCTGGTCGCTGGTCATATTGAGCGTCGTGATGGCGTAATCCCTAGCACACTCGGCGCTGGCCTCGCCATCGCAGCCGGAGCTAGACCCTGTGTAGCCACAGGTGCCGCCCGAGCATGAACACCGATTGGGCTCGCCGTCCGTGACCAGGTTGATGACCTGCTTGAGGTCGGGATCGAAGTGGGGTGAAGCCGCCAGCGTATCGGCGGCCAGACAGAGGCCGCAGGAAATACAGGTGTAGATACCGATTCCGCTCCTTGAAAGGTTCGTGATGTTATTGGCCACCTCGGCCGCGTTGGCACCGGTGAGGACCAGCGGACCTAATCCCACTGTCGCGTCTTCTGCGAACAGAATCACGGTCAGTTCCACCGAGCCGTCATGGGGAACGCACTCCGAACTGTTTAGAGACTGGGCCAGCCCCGTAACCATTATATCCCACTCGTCGTTGTCGATGCTGCCGGACGCGTCCAGTATCACGGCGAGCTGGACCTGTACCCCGTCGCCTCCTTGAAGTATGTGAACCGTTGTAGTGGGAGACCAGCAAGCCGTCACGACTAACATGAGCACAACGACTAAACAAAGTGTCATCGTTTTCATATCAACTCTCCTTCGTTGTCTGCGTGGCTTCCCTGCTTCTCTCTCGTTGTCATCTTAGGCGTTGAGTTCGCTAGAAAGCGGGCAAATTTCCTCGCGCCTGAATCTGCGGCCACCCAGCGGGTAATGCGGTGTGCCTCTATTCTCCCGTTGTCACTCCAGCGCCTCAGGGTGTTAGGATGGGTATGCAAGAGCCGGGCTAGTTCCGTCTGACCTTACCCCCGAAAACCAGGCCAGTTGCTCTTAGAGTCCACCTATGATAATAAGGCATAAGGAGGGCTCTAGTGAAAGCGAAGAGGTACATAGAGGAACAGA
>Ga0315545_1004262_pt1 | contig 11855 bp, 5 predicted proteins | sample SalMarSW160210MG_FD_203096 | JGI IMG/M metagenome (GOLD analysis project Ga0315545, IMG submission 203096) | Salt marsh sediment microbial communities from the Plum Island Ecosystem LTER, Massachusetts, United States - Salt Marsh Sediment SW1602-10 ... | reverse complement strand
ATTAGATGCCTGAACGGTATCTCCGCTGATACCACCATCCTCCCATAATTTTCCCATACTCATATCTCCCACCCATAAGTGACCGTCAGGACTCATCCCCGATCTTTTTACCTTTAATTTTAAACTAACCGTTCCTGAAGGGAATTCTTCCTTTGGAATATTTCCGGAAAATTCTAGCCAATCGTTATAGGTACCGTTTATTTCCGCTAATTTCTTATTGCCAATTGAATCATTATTCTCATCCAGGAAAACCGCTATAAGTTTAGCTTCTGCAATTGCATCTGATTTCAAATCACATGAATATGAGAAACCTTCTGCTGTTTGGTTATGAACAATATCCGTTAACTTCTCTTCTCTTATTCTTTGATGTCCCTTATAATAATATTTATACCCATTATTATCTTCATCGGAGACTCCTATAAGTCTGCCTTCAGGGTCGTAATAAAACTTTACTGTATCATTTCCATCGATCTTTGAACTTATATAACCGTTTCCATCATAAGTATATTCAAATTCACCATCATCCTTTAATTTGTTGGTTTTACCGTCTTCATTGAAATAATAATAATCGACTCCATTCACACTTGTTCTGTTTCCAACTTTATCATACGTAAACCAGTAGTCATTCTCAGTACCCTCTCTTCTATCCTCACTTGTAAGCCGCCCGAGCGAATCATAAGTGTATTCCATCTCTTGTATCTCGCTTGCCGAGAAAGAGTAAACCCAATACCATATTCTGTTAAGTTCTCCTCGTTTGTTATACTCGAATCTCCTCTGATACCAATTCGGAATACCATTAATTTCCATCTCTCTCATCCAATTTCTCGGCTCAAATTTAAATGTATCCGTAACCCCTCCGGGAAAATGAATACCGCTCAGGAGACCCGCTGCCGTGGATGAGAAGGTAACAGGCTCACCATCATTAATTTCTACCAAGGAAATATTATCAAAGTTATCATAAGCATATTCAACTTTATAATCACCTGGATATTTCAGCCTAGTTACTCTACCCTTCAAGTCGTAGGAGTATTTAAATGTATCCACATCTTCAGGTGGCAAGCTTAGAGGATCTAGGACCACCCATTTCTCACCCAATCTTCCAAATTTATCGTAAAAGTAGACTTCTTTTACATTCGGATTTTCAAACCCTGTAAGTCTTCCTTCGGGATAATCTATATCCAGAGAAGGAGCTGTGTAGGGTGGGGTATAACTATCATAATCATATGTTTCTACTTCAGTGTTGTTTATAATCTTACTTGTAATTCTACCGAGCTCATCATATTCAAACCCGATTTCATCTCCGGAATTATTCTTATGAAATTTTGTATTACCGTTTGCATCATACTCGAATATATCTACTCCCCTATCCGGGCCCTCCCTTCTAATTAAATTACCCAGCCAATCATATTCAAAGTCAATCTCTTTTTCTTCAGTATCAGTAATTTTTAGAAGATTGCCATTTACATCATAATCATAAAAAGTAGTATCATCAACATATAGAGCGTCTACTACTTTAACCAAATTACCCGATGCATCATTAATTAGCGTTGTATAACATCCTTCTTCATCTTTTACATCCGTTATATATCCATCGTAAAAATATTCGACATATTCGTCTTCGCCATCCGAAGGATATTCTATTTCGGTGACTCTACCCAAGTAATCGAAATCCTTGATTATGGAATATATCTTGGAAGCATTACGGAATCTTGGTACTGTCTCTTCAAAAAGACGCCCGTTCCCATCGTAATAAAAATTCTTTATTACGTCCTTATTGTTATTTTCTCCACAAACTTCCTCAACTTCGAGTCTTCCCAAATTATCATAGTAATAAATAGCAGTATCCAAAGAAATATCAGAAGAATAAGATATAACCTTGGCAATTCTATCAAAATCATTGTACTGATATTCACTCAGCAAGTTACCGCCTAATTCGTCTGAAATTAATCGCCCAAAACAGTCATATTCGAATTCTCGTAACACATTATTTTTATCTTCATACAATTTAAGATTACCATCTCCAAAGGAAAATGTGAATTTTTCTATTAGACCATCTTTGGGGTAAAACTTTTTCCAGGGAAAAACAGCCAACTCGTCATCATACTCAAATTCGTACTTTTCTCCCGTATAATCTTCCATTTCTACAAGATTGCCGCAGATGTCATACCAGTATTCCTGGAAACGGGTCTCGTCATCTTTTATATATTCGGTCTTCTTTGTAAGGTTTCCACGGGTTGTAGAATCAACAGGAAAATCTTCAGAGTTATGGTATGTTTCAATACCCGGAAAGAAAACATCTTCTAAATCTGTTTCATCATACCTTATCTCGGTACGTCCAATCAATTCATCACTATTGTACTTCTTTATCGATGTGGGAAGGTGTACCAGCATACGAAAAACCCAAATATACTCTCCTTCTCCGTCATTACATTCTTCACACCATTTTTCATATTTAATATACTCAGGGTGGTTTTCATGCTTAAAATTCTGTTTTACTTTCCAGTTATCATCTTCATCTATTTCACTGTAAATAATTTTTTCGTTATCCCATCTATCCACAAATAAATCCCAAGTTAAGTAATCAAAAGAAATACTTTCCCACTCTGTACCTGAATACTCTACATCTCCAAAATAACTGTATTCTTTCTTATTCCCAAACCTATCGTACCTATCATACTCATATAGTTTAATAGTATCTCCAATTTCAATTGTATAATCTTCAGATGGATCTTTCTTTATTGCTTTGTATCTCAAGGTAGGGCGCAAAATATTCCTTGGCATAAATTCCGCGCGTATGCTATCTACCGCCCAGTATAAACGTTCTAACTCTAGCGGACCATTATCATCATCAATCTTTACAATCTTGTAAGGTTTCCCGTAAAAAAATTTCCTTGTTTTAGGCGGAACATCTCTGGAGACATCTTGCTCATCACCCTCATAATAACACTTGTAATGCTCTTCCAGATATTCATCATTAATATTCCAGTATACTATTTTATCACCTTCAGGCATAATAACCTGACATTTCTTATACATAGAATAAAAACTCCACGGATCTGTAGAGCCTTCTCCATGAGTCCACTCTCCCTCTCTGGATTCCAACTCCCCCACGGAACTCTCTGCAAGGTCCGTCCCTCCTTCGTAAAGATATAGATAGCTCAGAGTTTCGGAATCCTCAGGAAGAGTTACCTTCTTTCTTCTAATCCGGCGGTACTTGGTAACTCCAACACGCCAATATTCAACTGTTTCATACTCATATTCATACTTTGCTCCTTCGGGAGTGATGAACTCAACAAGTTCTCCGGTATTCTCGTCATAAGAAAATTTATATGAAGGCTTGACTTTTTCTCCCTTATAATAAAAAGAAATTGAATCCAGAAGGACTGATTCGTGGTTATAATAATATTCTATAGCATCGGACAACTGCACTTCTGTGTAGTAAAAATTAACTACATAATTTCCTCCGTTTATCGAACGTTCTAACCTATCAATTAAATAAAACTTTTTCCACCATGTTTTGGTATCATCAATTGGGTCAATTTCTCTACGGTAAAATTCACAAGTCGTGGTAGGGGTAATAATCTCTTCGGGAATTCTGCCTGCCGGTGGAATAGTATCCAGGTAGGGATTAGGATTAGCCGGGCAGCAATCGTGCCAGGTAAACCTTACATAATTACCGTTTTTATCCTCCATCTCCGTTAGCATAAACAATATTCTCTGGTCAATATCCGGTTGCAATGGGTCGGCAGCACCATAAGGCAATACCTTCTCAAACATATATTCATATTGTGGGGTTATAACAGACGCACGAAGATAGCTTGCCCATGCAGTCCAATCTTCTTTGCCTAAAACATGCCAACCCTTCCCCCCCATTGCATAAGTAGTATAAGAGTTTCCATTAATCCGCGTAAAACTTAAATCGCCTGGGTCACTACTACCCCTAGCATATAGAGGATCTCCCGGAACAGAAAATTCACCGGGCATAACATTCCAACCCAAACCACAAGTACCTATATCTCCGGTAACCAAGAAATCATCACCCACCAACCCATAAGAATTGCTCCACGAATATTGCTCCCCACCTGAGACATCAAATAACGATAAAGGGGAACCACGATAAGTAAGATATACATCATAAGTTTCATTCCCTCTCATAGGCAAACTGGCAAGTTTTATATTAAGAGATAATTGCCCGGAGGAAACGTCTATGTTTTCCTTGACAGTATTGGTCGAGATGCTGTTTTTGTTGAACCCTACCGAGTAGGTATCCATACCGTACGAATACTCGAGCATGCTTTCCCCTCCTTCCAAAGGGGTAACAACATTTTCTTTGGTCTCCAAAGAATCGAGATCAGTAGAATCGGAATATCCGAGGGGTTTGACCGCGGTTGTATTTAACAAAAATAATATCATTAACAAACTCATCGGAAATACCTCCTCACGGAATTATAACCGGGATTGCTTCGTCGCTTCGCTCCTCGCAATGACATTACCCGTAATGAAGTTCTTTTTTGAGGCAGGAAAGTATTAGTTCCTTCTGAGTTTCGAGTTAATAATTTTAACATCCCTCCTTCCCCTTCCATCTCACTTCTCCAACATCGATATTCGTTGTTTTAACTCTCCATTTTCTTTCTTTAACTCAGTTAATTCCTTATTCTGCTCTATAACATATAAAGTTAATTCTTCGACTTTTTCCAATAGTTTTGCCTGCATTTCACCTAATTTTACACCGTTTTCCGCTATTTCTTTCTCTTTCGGAATACCAGGCAGATTCTTTTCCTTTTTAATATGATTTTCGAGCTTAGAAAGAGGCATTAATTCATAATTTTCTTCGAAAACAAAATCAGACCAACCTTCTAACTGAACCTCGATTTCCTTTGCTGTAATGGTTCCATTGACTGCGAGTTTTGATTGAGGATTCGGCGTACCGATGCCGACATCACCATTATAAGTAATTTTTAATTTGTTATCCCATGAGGCACCATCATTTGAGCTATACTGGAAATTAAGGTTTCCGCTCGAGAAATTCATTAGCCAGTCACCAGGATTGTTAGAATTATCCAAGCGAATATACGACCCTCCCGGTCCGGTAACTCGCAATCCTTCTCCGCGAACTTCAAGTTTGTCGGACGGACTTGACGTCCCGATACCGACTTTTCCGTTATAATAAGTTGTACTTGTATTGCCTTCCCATAAACATGATCCACCACCTCCACTAACCGCTTGCCAGGTTCCTACACCATTACCGTTAGAAGTTAAAACATAACCACTATCCGCACCTGTTGTTAACTTGAAACCCGTCATCGCTACTATGCCATTCACATCTAATGGATAACTGGCACTCGATTTCATGATACCAATACGGCCTGAAGGATCAACAGTAATACCGAGATTATTATCGCCTCCTCCATTTCCATAAAGTTTTAGTCCACCATAACTATTTAAATATCCCTCTATTGACGCACCTCCAAAAATTACTTTCTGATTATAAGGAAGATACACATTACCATTTACATGCAGCTTTTGACTCGGACTTGACGTCCCGATACCTACTTTACCGGCAAAATAACTTTTCCCATTAGAACTCTGAGCATAAAAATCAAAGATATCTCCCTCGCCTATTACGCCAATGTTGGTGCTTTTGCCATAGACCCCATAATACCCCTCACCGTAAACGCCAACACCAACACTGCTGGTGCCGCCTTTGCCGTAGACGCCATGGTTGCCTGTACCGTAGACACCATAATCAACGCCTTCGCCCTGGACGCCGATAGAGTAGGCGTAGCAACCGCTACCTTTGCCGTAAACGCCGATTGAGTTGCCACCCGAACCGGGACATTCACCGTAAATAGCAATGTATTGACCTGAATTGCCTACAGCATTGCCTCCAACACTCAATTTTGAATTTGGAGTAGACGTTCCGATACCGACATTGCCGTTATTTTTACAATAAATATTATCACCATCATCATCCCACCAGGACGTTCCACCCCCTCCACTGGGTGCCTGCCAGGTCCCTACGCCATTACCATCAGAAGTTAAAACATAACCATCATGTTTGCCCGTTGTTAATGTAAAACCAGTCATTCTTATCGCACCATTGACATCTAATTTATAGCTAGAACCCGGACTCGCCGTCCCGATACCGATACGCCCTGACGGGTCCACAGTAATACCAAGATTATTATAGCCTCCTCCATTCCCATAAAGTTTTAGTCCGCCATAACCATCTAAATATCCCTCTATTGACGCACCTCCAAAAATCACTTTCTTGTTATAAGGAAGATACACATTACCATTTACGTGCAGCTTCTGATACGCACTTGACGTCCCGATACTGACATTATCCGAACTTGTTGTCAATCTTACAACCGATCCATCATCAGTCCAACCTGTTGCTCCATAAACAACAATACTAACAAGCAAAGACAAAACTACGACTAAACTAAGTTTTTGCATCATACCTCCTTATCTCCTTTTTAATTTTGTCAAACAAATTTTTATAGATCTAAAATCTAAATCCTGTTCGTACAAAAAATTTTTACCATATTCCCCTTACATAAAAAGTTTAGGGAAAATGAAACTTTTGTCAAGGGTAAAATAATTACTTGTTTTGTGTTTCAGGTTTCGTGTTGTATATTTACCCCCGCAACTCTTTAACTCGAAACTCGCAGCCCGTAACTCGAAACTGTAGTTAACCACGGAGAACACAGAGAAGTATAACACTTTCCAGTGTCTAATTGTAAATTGCAATTTGGAAATTGTAAATTGAAAATTGAAAAACAGAACTAGGACACAGAGAAAAGAACTCACAAAGACACAAAGAAAAAAATATATTTTGTTTTTTAAAACCCATACACACCCCAAAAAAATTACCACGGAGGGCACAGAGAGAAAATATACTCTGTTGTTTGAAACCCTTCCCCTAACCCCAAAAATATTCTCACACAAATAGCACAGAGAAAAAATTAGAAAAATTGGAAAATGGGAAAGTTGGGAAATGGGAAACAATTCAACTATTTCCCTATTCAACAATTCAACCATTCAACAAAAGACACCCAAAAAACTTACCAAAACTTCAAGAAACCCCTTGACAAATAGTAATAATTACTATATAATAATAGTATGGAAATAAAGATTAAATCTGAAATGGGGTCATTTAGAGAAAAATACGGGGGAATATTTAAATCAATACCTCAAAGTACTGCAGCACAAAAAAAATTGCTGGAGGCTAAAGATCAAGCAAAATATAACTAAATAGCAAAAAGAGGGTTATTTGTTTCCTTGACAATAAAGGAAAACAAAGTAATATAAAAAAGAGATTATTTAAATAAAAATCATATAAAAAGGAGATGAAAAATGTTCACTAAAGCAAAAGAAAATTTAAGTTTACTGCTAAAACATATTAAGCATCACTTTAGAAAAACCAGAAGCAGATACAGTGGAATTAAATCGATTTTACTGTTCCCCATCATAGGAATAATTTCCCTATTATGGGTAATTGTTAGGGTGGGAACAAAACCCAGCAGACTCCAATATCCATGTATGAAGGTTGCCGTGCCCACTGCTACGACTTTTCTCGCGTATGTAATCGCGATATTTACTTCACTCTTTTCATTCCGCAGGGCCAAAGAAAAATTAAGTCAGTCCAGATACTCAACCGGGATAATCCTTCTTTTAATTAGTGTTGCTGCAGGAACATTCTTAGTATTACATACAAACCAATACGCCCGTGCGCAGCAAATTACCGTTTATGAAACAAGAGCAGTAGAGGCGAATGAACCTATGGGAGTAGAACAGGGTGATTTCCCGGGAAGAGTAGTCTGGGTGCATGATCCGGACGCGACTAATGAAGATTGTGATCCGGGGGACTACGGACATGGATGGTTTCTCGATGAAAATAACGATCAGAGTGTAATAGACGCTATGCTGGATACCGCCGTTATTGCGTTATCAGAGCAATCCACTATTGCCAACGCCTGGGATTCCTTTTTCAAATACAACAATTCAAACAGAGGCAAAGGCGATGTCGGATACGTGGCGGGCGAAATAATATTTATAAAAGTCAACAGAACAAGTTCATGGATTCCCAATATCAGCTTTCCCTCTTACGACCCTGCTGACAATGGCTACTATGGCGTATCGGAAACATCACCTCACTTAATATTAGCCCTTTTAAGACATTTGGTAGATAGCGTTGGTGTCGCGGAAGATGATATCTATATAGGCGACCCTATGAAGCATCTTTACTCACACGACTATACCCTCTGGCACGGAGAATATCCCGATATTCATTATCTGGACCATGACAGATCGGCTGGAGGAAGAGAAATAGCCGAAGTGGGTGATACTACGATTTATTATTCCGACAGCGGCGCGGTTCTTCGAACAAACGTTTGGGACTATAACCCAGATGGTGATGACCCTGTTTATGATGATCACTTTTACAAAATCTTTGAAGATTGCGAATATCTTATAAATGTACCGACTTTAAAGGGACATGTGAGGGCGGGAGTAACAATGTTTGCCAAAAACCACTTTGGCTCTCATACACGCGGTGATGCCAGCCATCTTCATATGGGGCTTGTAGATCCGGAAGGAAACCCAAACAATGGAATTCGAAGACCCGGTTACGGATTATACAGAGTTCTGGTAGATTTAATGGGATGGGAATTACTCATAGAGAAAAATTTAGTGTTTTTAATGGATGCCCTTTGGTCAGCAGGCGCCGAAGTTACTCAACCCACTAAATGGCAAATTGCCCCATTCAACGACGACTGGAGTTCATCGATATTCATTTCTCAGGATAATGTAGCTATAGAATCTGTGGGATATGATTTCCTCCGAACAGAATATACAAGCGAAAATCATTCCGGTCTCACCTATGTTCAAATGGAGGGTACGGATGATTATTTAGAGCAGGCTGCCGATTCGGATAACTGGCCGGCAGATATAGTCTATGATCCTGAAGGCGACGGGACTCCTATTCCCAGCCTCGGTGTTCACGAACACTGGAATAATGGGACAGAAAGACAATATTCAAGAAATCTTGGTGAGGATTATGGTATCGAGCTAATAGCAATTCCAGGAAATCCTGTCGGAATACCAGAAGATATAGAAACTCTTGCAAAGCCAACATTAAAAAATTCACCCAACCCATTCAAAAACTCTACATCGATAAAATACAATATTCTAAAAGCGGCTAAAGTAGAAATTGTAATCTACGATGTAACGGGACAGGTAACAAAAAAACTCGTAAATGCAACACAGCAGCCGGGCACTTATTCTATCGATTGGAACGCGACTTCGGACAATGGTTCCAAGGCACCGAATGGTGTTTACTTCTGTAAGTTAATAGCAACTACAGAAAACGATAAAGCTGAAATTACAAATAAAATGCTGTTGATTGAATAAATACTGAGTTAACAGGATAATATCCAAATCAAACAAACCCCGGATCAAAAACCCGGGGTTTATTTTTTAAGTATGTTTATTTAAAATGAAATCAAAAGATGTGGTACTGTTTAGTGTATTTAGTGTGTTTCGTGGTTTATTAAAGTTTAGGATTCGAGGATTTAGATTTAACAGTGGATTCGTTAGTTTGAAAAAGACATTGGACTTTGGACTATGGACATTGGACTATTCAGGATAAAGGGTTTAAATATACGAAATTTTCCCTCGTCTTTTCTCACCCGTTTTCCCCAGAGACTTCTGTTTTTCCCTTTCTTCTTCCCCAGATAAAACCGAATCCCAGAGATCAGCTCCTTCCTCAGAAATAACTTCTCCGAAATGGAACGAAATTTCTTCCTCAACTTCCTTTCCTGACATTTTCTTGTTTAGAATTTCGATTTTCTGTTTAACATCCGCGAAATCCTGATCTATTTCAATTATCCTCTTGTACTGAGTAATTGCACCCGAATAATTACTTTGTCTGGCATATAAATTTCCGAGGTGATAAAAGAAAGCCGGTTTTTCATCATCTCTGAAATTTTTTGTTTTTATAACCATATTATAAATATCTTCCGCGCGTTTGTTTTCATCTATGAATTCATGACACAAACCTAACATTTCGAGTGACTTTAATCTCCAGGATTTCTCCTGCATGGCTTTCTTAAATTCATCAATTGCCTCCTCAAACAGATCCATTTCTTTATAAGTAATCCCGAGATTAAAATGCGCGGCATAATCATCTATTCCCAATTCTTCTTTTGCTTTTTTCTTAAATTCTCTTAACAGAGTATCGAGTGACGGAGCTTTTTCTTCGGGTGTCTCCGCGAAATCTGCCACCTCACTAACCTCTGCCTCAAATAATTCTTCGAAATCTAAACCGACTTTAGTATCAGTTTTCTCCTCTATAGTAACCTTTTTCTTCTTACCGCGAATTTCCTGCAAAACAGCAGCATTCGGATCGATATTTTCGATTTTTTCAAGAATTTTTTCTGCAGCGGCATCTGCTTTTTTTCTTTTTAAACATTCATAAAGAGAAGAATATGATTCAATTGCTTTTTCTTTGCTATTTAATTTGAGCGCGCTCTGAATCATCTTTTGTCTTGAGATTATACTCAATGTATCCAATTCTGCTATTTTCTGGTATATATCATACGCTTCATCATAATTCTTTTTATTAAAATTAGCTTCCGCGGCTTTATCATAATATCCTAAAGATTCTTCTGTCGAACCGACTGATTCATAGAGCTCAGCAAGATTAATCCAATCCTCCCAACCCGCAACAGATACTTCTATATCTTCTTTTTTAGTATCCTCTATCTCCTTAATAATATCAACTTCCTGCAGTTCAGGCTCCACCTCATTTTCCTCTTCCTCTCCCATATCGAATAACTCTCCGGTATCTTCAAAAAGAGTTTCCCCGGCAGGCTCCCTTTCTTCTTCCTCGACTTCTTCAATCCCTTCTTCGACAGCTTCAATCAAACCGATTCCTTCCTGCTCGAATTCTACAGCCATCTCTTCCGGAACTTTCTCTTCTTTATGCTTTTCTTTTGCTTTCGGAGCTTCCTTTATTTCTTCTTTCACTTCTTCTGTTATCCCGGATGTGCCACTAACTTTGGAAGCCAAATTATGAATACGTAATTCTATCTCTTCAACATCTTCTACTCTTCCCTGTTCGTTATATATATCTTTTATCTTTTTTAACTCAACAACCGCTTCATCGTATTTACTCTGGTTTTCATAAATTTCCGACAGTTTAATGCGGATACCTATTTTTTTAGGCGTTATATCAACAATTTTCTTAAGGTTTTCGAGTACACCTTCTATATCCCCCTCGCTTTTGTACAACTCTGCCAATTCTTCGTAAGCGGATACAGCATCTCCCAACAAACCCTGCTTTTCGTACAAGAAAGCGAGTTCATGCTTAACCAATAAATCATCTTCCCCAAACCTAAGCAGCATCTGGGCTATAGCAGTAGCATTCTGATAATACTCGGCTTCTCTATACTTCTCGAGCGCTCTCCAAAAATATTCTATTGCTTTTCTCTTATTGTTAACTTTATTATAAAGGCTACCTAACTCTTTTGCGTTATTTGGATCTTCAGGATCTAAATCATAGATTCGTTCAAGGCATTCGATCGCGTGCCTGACATCTCCCTGTATTTTTGCTTTATTAGCTTCATTCCTTAACGCGGTTACTTCACTACCCTTGGCCATTTCTCTCTTTACTCACTCCTATTAAGCATAAGCTCTTCTCCGACTCTTTTTATAATAGATTCCTCTATCATCTTTTTCTTCAATAGAGCTCCTTCTAAAAGAGCGTTATCACAAATAACATTAATCACTCGTGGAACACCGGAAGTAAAATCATATATCATTTTATTCGCTTCATCGCTGAATATCCTACC
>Ga0315545_1004261_pt1 | contig 11857 bp, 16 predicted proteins | sample SalMarSW160210MG_FD_203096 | JGI IMG/M metagenome (GOLD analysis project Ga0315545, IMG submission 203096) | Salt marsh sediment microbial communities from the Plum Island Ecosystem LTER, Massachusetts, United States - Salt Marsh Sediment SW1602-10 ... | reverse complement strand
TTTTCTTACTAATTTAAGATATCCTTTAGGGGCTATATAGGTTGATCCCCAGCCAGTAATAATGCCGGCCTCTGTTACTAAGGCAGCCACATCTTCTTTTTTTAAAACATTTTCTAATTTGTTTCCAAAGTCAGCCAGAATCTCTTCTTCGAGTTTCTTGTTGTTGTATAAAGCTGGGAAGTCCATCTGGATAAAGCCGCCTACTAATGGAGTCAATGAAGGGATATAGCTGGGCAAATAGCTTAAAGAAAACATGGCAAAAGAATGGCCATGATAGGTATCTTTAAAACCAATAATTTTTTTTCTTTTAGTATAAGATCTGGCTGTTTTAAGAGCTTCTTCATTAGCTTCAGTTCCGCCTGTGGCCCTAGCGGCAGCTCCAAAGTTACCCGGCAAAGAATCAATTAACAATTTAGCATATTTATTTTGAATCAAGCTGCCAAACCAGCCGGGGGCATAAGTTCCCTTTTTAAGCTGTTTAGTCATTGCTTCAATAATCTCTGAGTTATTCCAACCAAGATTAGCTACATTCCAGGCAGAAGTAAAATCAAGATATTTTTTGTTTTGACCGTCCCAAATATAGCTGTCTTTTGCTTTGGATAAATCAAAAACCCAGTCAGAAAATTTACTGTATAAAACTCTATTTTTAATCATTTTTATTTTTTAAAGCATTTGTTTTAATGCTTTAACTCTTTCCCCCACTGGTGGGTGAGTATTAAAAAGACCGGCAAACCAGCCAATGCCTGAATGCAGGTTTTTTAAAGGATTAGTAATATAAAGGTGGGCCGTGGCTTTATTGGCCGCCTCCAAAGGTTCTTTATCTGCCTCAAGTTTTTGTAAGGCGGAAATCAAACCGCTGGGTTGACGGGTAATTTTTACCGAATCAGCGTCGGCCAAATATTCTCTTCTTCGGGAAAGAGCCAGTTGAATTAACTGGGCAATTAAAGGCGAAAGCAGGGCCAAAAAAACTGAAACGACCATTAAAATTGCCTGGATTTGACTGCCTCCTCGATCATCACCTCTTCTTCTCCCTCCCATAAACCTTGAACCTCTTAAAAACCAATCACCCAGCAAAGTTACCAAACCGACTAAAATCGTTACCATAGACATTAACCTCATATCATAATTTCTCACATGAGAAAGTTCATGAGCCACTACCCCTTCGATTTCTGTTCGATTAAGTCTCTGCAATAAACCAGTGGTCGCGCAAACGACCGCATGCTTCGGGTCTCGACCGGTGGCAAAAGCATTCATGGCCGTATCTTCAATCACATAAAGTTTGGGCTTGGGAATTTGGGCGGCCAGAGATAGATTTTCTGCCACCGTATAAAAAAGAAAGTCTTTTTTTCTATCGGCCGGTCTAGCTCCGGAAATAGTCAGAATAATTTTGTCAGACCAATAATAAGAAGCAAAACTGGTAATCCCGGCAAAAATCAAACCAATGCCAATGGCGCCTGGGCCAAAATCCAAAACTTGGGCAAAAACCCAAGCCACCAACAAAACAAAGGCCACAAAAAAAACCATCACTAAAAATGACCTCCGTTTATTCCGGTCTACCTGTTCGTATACATTCAACATTTTCCTACAAACATACGTTCCGATTTAATCGGAACTAATTAATACTCCGAAGCAGTCGGAATTAATCAACTACCTAATTAACCTAAATCGACTTTAGGCGATTTCATCTCCTCTTTTTTCACTGTGGTTGCTTCTTCAGTTTCCGGCATTTTCAAACCCGCTTCTTCTTTAAAGCCAAAAATCTGGGCCACTAAATTGCTGGGAAATCTAACTGCCATCACATTATAATCCGCGCTTAAATCAATCAAAGTTCTTCGGGAATACATGACTTTATCCGAAGTATCCCTTAACTCATCCATTAACTTAGTCGTTGGCCCGGCCGCTTGCAGCTGGGGCGTGCTTTCAAAAACGGCTTGAATGGGCGCCAAAGCTCTGCTAGCTTTCACTGACGCATCCACCATTTTTTGAGCATCGCCTGTTTTGACGGCAGAAACAATCATTTTTCTGGCTTCAGTTAAGTCTTTGAAAATCTTGGCTTCATGTTTCATGTAACCCTTAACACTCGCCACTAAATTAGGAATTAAATCAGCCTGTCTTTTTAATTGATTGCCGATTTCTTGAATCGAAGCCTTAATTCGAGTCTTAATGGTAACAAATTTGTTATAAATACTAAAAACATAAACCGCCACGGCGGCCACGATAATTAAAATTAAACTAACAACATTCATTCTTTCTCACCTCCTTCTTGCCCGTCTTAAATTTCAGGCGATATAGCCTGAAATTTTGTCGGGTTAATCATTTTTTCAAAATTCAAAACTCTAAACTGTTTTGTATTTCAATCATTTGTATTTTGATATTATTTAGAATTTAGTGCTTGGTGCTTAGAATTTACTTAGGTTAATTAGAGCAATTAGAATAATTAGGTCAATTCAAAAGTAGCATCTTTATTTTATCATAGTTTAAACTATTAATGATGCTACTTTTGGTCGCCCATCCCCTTCTGGCATTATAAACTCCATATTTCATCAACTCCATCTGCTCCACGGCGTGGCTATCAGTTCCTAAACTCAGTTTAACGCCATTTTTTATCGCCTCTTTAATTAAATAATCAGGCAAGTCCAACCTATTAGGATAAGCGTTGATTTCTAAAAATTTATGATTTTTTTTGCAAAAATCAAAGATCTTATCCCAATCTAATTCATAACTTTCTCTTTTTCCCAAGATTCTACCGGTGGGATGAGCTAATATTTTCACTTTAGGATACTCAAGGCCTTTTAAAATCCGCTCCGTCATTTTATTCTTTTCCAATCTAAAACTGGAGTGAATGGAAACTAAAGCAAAATCTAAATAATCAAAGGCTTTTTCCGGAAATGCTAATTGGCCATTTGGCCTGATATCTATTTCTAAACTGTTAAAAATGAATAATTTATTTCGAGTATTTTTATTACTCGAGTAATTAAGTTTATCAATTTTGTCCTTTTTCCTTTTTATAATATCTATTATTTGTTTTTCGTTATGATTGGAAATGCTGGGATTATGTTCCGTGCAAGCAATATATTCATAACCTAAACTTCGGCCTTTTTTCGCCATAGTCTCAATCCTATCTTCGCCTAAGTCATGGCTAGGTTCAATATCAAAACTGCTATGCATTTGTAAATCGCCCCTAATGTCCTTAAGTTCGACTAATCTTGGTAATTTAGACTGTTTACCCTGATCCGCCGGCTGGCGGAGAAGGGCGGCCTCAATTTCTCCCTCATCTTCTCTTAATTCCGGCGCAATCCACTCCATCCCCAGAAAATTATAAAAATCTTTCTCATCTTTAAATCTTTTCACTTTTAACTTTTCTCCGCCGGCTGGCGGATTAACTTTTAACTTTCTTATACCGTGCTCGGATAAACTCAAACCTTTTTCCAAGGCCATCTCCCGAAGATGAATATTATGCTGTTTTGAGCCGGTAAAATGCTGCAGTAAAGAACCATAAGAAGAAGGCGGTTCTACCATTAAATCTATCTGATATTCTCCCACCAAAATTCTAGCTTTTTTGCCTCCTGCCTCAACTAATTTAGTTTTCTTAGGATATTTAACAAACCATTTCACCACTACTTCAGACTTTTCACTGGCTGCGGCAATATCAATATCACCGACGGTAGGGCATTTTCTTCTTAAACTGCCTAAAACATCCACTCTTTTCACCTCTGGACATTTTTTAAGGTAAATGACAATCTCTTGACTGATATTTTCCGCCAAAACCAGTAAAACTCTTTGAGTCCGACGGCTAAATTCTCCTAACCCTTCCAAAATCTCTTGTTCGGATTTTTCACCAAAACCTTCCATTTTCCTTATTTTTCCTTGTTTAGCCGCTTGTTTTAACCTTTTTAAAGCATTTTCACGCCTGTTAATCCCCAAATTTTTACAAAGCTTATAAGCTAATTTAGGTCCAATTCCCGGCACTTTGATCAATTCAAACATGGCTTCAGGTAATTTTTTAAAAATTTGTTTAAAGTGTTTGACTTTGCCGGTGCGGAAAAGTTCATCTAAATGAGAAGCAATACTACTGCCAATTCCGGGCAAATCTTGAAGCTTGCCATCTTCCCAAATATCCTTAATATTAGAACCGGCGTGACGGATGGCTGCGGCCGCATTATCATAGGCCGCAATCTTAAACCGATTTTCTTTTCCCACAATATAAGCCGCCTTCACACTTTCCAAAAGATGAGCCACTTCCTTATTAGTCCAGTTTTTCCTCTTGTTCATGATCTTATCATAACATATTACTTATAACTCTTGAACTCATTGAACTATTTCTCATTTCTGACAACCCGCTATTGTATAACAGAGTAAATTCTGTTAAGATAATTTCGCTTTTTAAAAATTTATTTATTGCATCATTTATATATTGATTTGAGTCTTTGAGTATTAATTTGGTCGCGTAGCCTCCGGCTCTACGAGTCGTAGGCTCGGAGAGTGTAGCCTGGTTTAACACGGTCCGACGTCACGTCGGACAGGTCGCCGGTTCAATTATATGCCTGGCTATGTTTATATACTTAAAAGCTTAAAAAATCATCGATACTATATTGGCAGCACAAATAATCTAAAAAGAAGGCTAGAAGAACATAATAGAGGGAAAACAACCTCGCTTAAATATCTTAGACCTTTGAAATTATTATTTAAACAAAAATATGCTAGTTTAACCCAAGCAAGAAAAATAGAATATAAGCTGAAAAAGCTAAAAAGAAAAGATATCGTCGAAAGGATTATTAAGGAAAATAAATACAGATAAAGTGTTAGATTGCCTTGGTCGCGTAGTGTAGCCTGGTTTAACACGCGTCCCTGTCAAGGACGAGATCGCCGGTTCGAATCCGGTCGCGACCGCCACGTAATAAATTTTCTTTCAGGAAAATTTAAACGTGGCAGGAGCGTTTAAATTAAATAATAATTTATTACGCTTCGCCCACAATCTCTGCCTGGAAAGGAGGAAGCGATTTTTTAAAATCGCACAGTCCCCTAAAAAATAATGAATCTAGAAAAATCTTTAAAAGAGTTCTTTAAAAAAATCAAACTCAATGAACCTACTATTAGCACTCTTCTCGGCGCCTTAGTTATTTTTGTCGTTGGCATTTTGATTTTCAATTATTTCAAAGCGGAGCAGATCGAAGAAGCCACGCCCTTGGAAGTACTCGAAGAAACAGCAATTAGTCCGGAAGAAGAAGAGGCTGGTGTTCAATTAGTAGAAAAAGAAACAGCGACCGGAGAAAAAGCTTTTACTAAAATTTATAAAGTGGTCGAAGGCGATTATCTTTCCAAAATTTCTGAAAAAATTTATGGTAGCGGTCAATATTGGCCGGAAATCGCCCAAGAAAATAGTTTAGCCAACCCTGATTTGCTCGCTGTCGGACAAGAGTTAACTTTACCTGATCTTAATCTCCCTGTCGAAGAAACATCAGTAATGGAAACACCTCAGCAAGTTGATACTAAAGCCGCCATTAGCGGAGACCAATATATGGTTGTTAAAGGAGATTATCTTTGGGAAATTGCTATCAGGGCTTATGGTGATGGCTATAAATGGCCGGAAATCGCCCAAGCTAATAATCTGGTTAACCCTAATTACATTGAAGTTGGTCAGGAACTCACATTACCAAGATGACTTTTAAGTCATCCTGAACAGAGTGAAGGATCTAGCCAAAACGGCCTTTAACCCGTAAGAGCAGCGGTAGTATCGTGGTAGAATGTCTGCCGACTTTAACCCGTAAATTTGCGGCTATAGTTGAGGGGCTCAACGTCAGCTTCCCAAGCTGAAGACGCGGATTCGAGTTCCGCTAGCCGCTCTATTAAAACAAAATTTACGGGTCAAGCAGAAGATCGCCGGTTCGAATCCGATCCGCTGCTCACGAGAAAGTAGGGTTCGAGTGTCTCCTTCCGTAGCCTTGGCGGAGGAGGATTCTCGTATCCTGCTCATCTCGCCCAGAGGGCGGATGAGCGAGGCTCGCTATAGGCGGCCCGCTCAAGAACAAATAGGAAGATTAAATAACAAATCTTCCTGGCCTTGCTCCGGATAAATCAGCTGTTAGTTTTTTTGAAGCTTCTGATCTTTGCACAATCACAAAACCCCTCCCTTTTTCACCGCCAAGATCAACTCTCATTCCTGAATCTGACTCAATTAAATCTGACACAATGTTTTCTCTGGACATTCCAGAGACATTAGCTATTAGACCTTTTGTTTCGGGTGACATATAATTCTCCTTTATTCGTATTCTACCTCTAAAGACTAGAAAAGCAAGACATTTTACAACTCATTTGATAAAATAAGAACTAAAGTAGTTTACACTGAGGGTCCGCCAGCTGGCGGAAACGAAGTGCCTGTGTAGCTCAACGGGTAGAGCGGCGGTATCGTAAACCGCAGGTAGTCGGTTCGAGTCCGACCGCAGGCTCCTTTTATTTTTTATTCTTTATATTCCGCTTCGAATCTAGTTATTAACAAAGCTCCACCTAAAACCAGAATAATACCCATAATTTGTAATAAGTTAAATCTTTCACCTAAAAATAAAAATGAAGAAATGGCCGTAATAACAGGAGAAATGGTCAACATGGTGGCCGCCAAACTTGGACCATCCAATTTAATTCCTTTATAAAAGCAGATCAGTCTTAAACTGCCAAAACTACCAGATAAAAAAGCCCATAAAAGACCATTTTTTATGCTGGCAATATCCCTTATCCCAAAAAAGAACAACATTAAAACAATAAATAAAGAGCCAAAAATATATCTACCAAAAGAAACAGTCAAGGAATTAAGTTTTTTCATTGTCTTTCTGGCATAAACATTGCAAAATCCAATTAAAGGCACCGTGCCAAATAAAAGCCAATCGCCTTCATTGGGTAATTGCAAAAAACCTTTACTCGTCAACATCACCAAACCGCCAATCATTACCATAAAAGTGGGGTAAAAAAGTTTAGGCAATCTTTCATGAAGTAAAAAATAGGCAAAAATTAAAGTAAAAGCGGTGTACATTCCCTGCATAATGCCTTTATTAGTGGCCGTAGTAAAAGACAGGGCCAGGATGCTTAAAAAGACAGTTAAACCAGAAGACAAGGAACCAATAATAACTAAATTTTTAATATATTCTTTTTTAAACCTCAGTCTTCTTCTTTTCTTTAAAGCAAACCAAATAAGGGTAATAAAACCTAGACCAAAAAACGACCTAAAAAAAGAAAAGATAGTTGGATTAACGCCGTTATTTATCCCTATCTTGTCTGTAATATGGGTAAAGCCATAAATAAGAAGGGCAATAGTAAGATAAAAAGTGCCTTTTAATGTCATTTTTTTAATCAGAATCCAGAATAAAGTTCAGAACATTCTCTTTTAAGAAATCCACCTTTTATTTTAATTCTTTTCCAGGCTTGAGGCGTCATCCGTAAACTACGTTCTTTGTTGATTCTTAAGAAATCAATTACTGGAACACCATATACGATTTTATCTATCTCGGCAAAAACAGAAGCTGTCATGCACATGGCACAAGGTTCAGCCGTAGTATAAAGAGTGTATCCTTTTAGCGTTTTGCTTTTTAATTTTTTACAAGCCTTTCTAATTACAGAAGTCTCAGCATGGGCGGTGGGATCATTGTCTTTTGTTGTAGTATTATGGGCTCGAAATTCAACTTTACCATCTTTTACTAAAACACTGCCAAAAGGACTGCAGCCTTCTAATAAGGCAAACTTAGCCTCTTTTATTGCTTCCCGCATAAACTTTTTTTCTTTTTCCATAGATTCTTAAATAAAATTTTAATCTTTATTTTTTAATCTCTTCTTATAATATTTTATATCTAAATTGGTAATAATCGAAAGCGGTTGGGGTAACTTATTTAAAGAAAACCAACCAATAGCATCACATTTGTCCGGTTCTAAGATTTTAGGTTTTTGATTCTTTTTGATCTTGGCTAAAAAAGTAGTTGCCACCCAATGTTGTTTCTCTTTAGGAATTAAGTGATTTTGCGCTGGAAATTGTTCCAAAAGCTCTATTTCTACACCATATTCCTCTTTAATTTCTCTCTTAACTGCTTGTTCTAAAGTTTCTCCAAAATTTACCCCGCCGCCAGGATTTTCCCAACAGCCGCGTTCATTTTTTGCTTTTTTTCCTCTCTTAGTTAAAAACACCTCCCCTTTATTATTTAGAATCATTGCTCCTACAGAAACGCCAATATAATCAACCCCTTTTTTCATATCAAGACTATTTTATTAAAAATATTACTCCTCATCAACTAACCTAGGCTGGCAAGATTTAATTTATCCTAAATAAAACCTTATTTATAATTACCTCATTGATTGCTATAATCTAGTTAACAATATAAATAATTAATAGGAGGCTTTATGGGAGAAACTCAGGAATTAGAAAAGGTTGTTCCGGCCCAAAAATTAATGGCAAATCTTGCCAAGCAAATTGATTTAGCTTTTCATGATGCTCAACCAAGGATTATTAATAGAGAAGACGAAACTCAAACACCGCTTAACGCTTCGCATGTAGCTGTTGAGTTAGTTTCTTTAAATTGGGTAATTAATCCTGGTGTTTACGAAGGCACGCCCCCCTGGAACATTAACTCAAGTTTAAACTGAAATTTTCGCCTTAGGAAGATTTATTTTTATTATTGTAGAGGCTTTTGGTTAAAAGATTGCAGAATTTGCGGGAGAGCATCCTTAAGAAACATTTCTTCTGCTACATGATCAGGAATATAGTTTTCGCTAGGACTTAGATGTTGAAAAAAAGTGTCTATTCTACCACCGTCTTCTCCTGGAATAAGCTGCACTTGGCATACTGCATCTGGATAGTCTCGATGAACAATATTAACTAAAATTACCCCTGCTTCTGTGGTTGAACCAACCCACTTCCCGTATTCATTTTCAGCAAAATTCCTTTCGGGCATAGCCACCCCAGGAATAAACTCTGACTCACCTAAGGCTTTGGGACGATATAAACTAAGATCTAATGATTTTTTTTCTGAATTACTCATAAAATTACTCTATTAGCATAAGAAACTTCATCCTTAAAGCGCGGGCATAAACTCTTCTTGTAGTTGTTCCGGGTCGCCCATTACCCCTTTGATTCTCCAAAGGGGAAAACTTCTGATCCGTTCTTCTCTGGGTTTATCAGCATATTTAGCATCTTCTGTGACAAGGTAAAAATCCGGTTTTTCTTCATATTGAATATGATTTGGATGAACTCCATAAAATATTCCTAATGGACGGCCTCGTCGAATTTCATATTTATTTTTACCAGGAAGCAAATAAGAAAATAGTATTAAGGGTTGGTTTATATATTCACCGGAATCCTCATCTCCATAAACTACAGAAAATCCGTCAATTTGGGTTATGTCCATATTCTCTGGTTTATCATCTTTTACATACCAGAACTTAAATATATAACCTTCCCTGGTAATGTCCAAAGGACTGGCTCCTGCCAATTCTTGCCCGGCAATTAGTCTAATCGGAAATTCAGTCACCGGTAGTTCTTCCGCAGTGCGGTCTAATAAATTATGAACTGGTAAAAATTCAGGATTTTCTGGTGGCATTTAATAATAAATCTCCTGCAGTTTCACAGCCGGCATTAATGGCGGTTTTAATTTCTGAAGGAAGCAAAATAAAGCAAGTTTTGCCATCTTCTTCGGCAACTTCCTGGCCTAAAAACGCAGCCATCAATCTGAGACCATTAAAAGCTTCTTGTCTTCGAAAGCTTGGATCTAAAAATCTTTCCGCTTCTCTTTCATCCATTTAAATGCCTCATTATAATAATTTTTTTCTGGTGAGTTTTTATTTTACCTCAAATCTTCTAAAATTCAAATTTTTTAATCAATCTTCTATGCTCGCAATATTTACAATCCGGGTCAGATTTAGGTATTGGATTTAAAGTCAAGGTTATTTTAATTTCTCAGCGGACCAGCTTTCTAGAATTTTTATAAACTCTTGTTTCCATTTATTTTGAGATAAACTGTGATCGGCATCTTTAATAATTTTAAGATCAAAATTAGCTTTGGGATTAATGGTTTTAATATAGTTTCTAGTATAATGTTCAGGAATAATTTCGTCTTTTTCTGATTTAAGAAGAAGAATATCCCCTCTGAATTTATGCAAGGATTGTAAGGCTAAATTATTAAAATCGATTTTTTCCTTCTTATATTTCTTTGCTCTTTTATATTTATCTTTATTCATTACTTTCCAAGAAGGAAGGTTAAAAGTATCATCTTTATATAAGGCTGGCGCTCGTAAAACTACCCATTTGAGATTTCTCTTTGAAGCTAAAATCGCACTTAAATATCCGCCATAACTTGAACCAACGACACCAATTTTATTTTTATCTACCTTAGGTTGAGAAAGTAAAAAATCATAGGCAGTCATCGCGTCTTTTAAATGATCTTTTCTCGATAAATTGGCAAGCTTGCTCCCACTATTTCCATGTCCTCGCATGTCAAAAATTAAGCAAATAGCTCCATTCGCCGCTACTGTTTGGGCTCGAGGAATATATCCTGTTTTATTGCTTTCCCAACCATGAATAAAAAGAACACCAGGATTTTTAGCTTTGAGTTTTGAAGGGAAAATTAAAGTGCCTTTTATTTTTTGGCCATCAACCTTAAAAATAATTTGGCGGTATTTGTTCATTTATTATCCTTCTTCTCTATTTCTTTAACCATCACAAATGTTTTTAAAACTGTATCGTATTTATTTTCAAGATATCTTTTAAAAAGCTTCCAGGAATAAAACAATAATAATAAAAGAAATATGAATGTAAAGTCTAATCGTAGCCTCTGATAATATAATTTAATTAAAACTAGGAAAAAAGATGTAAAAAATATGTTTGACCAAAAAGCTACTCTATCGGCGAAAAAAGTTCCCTGACTATCAAGGCCTTTCGCTAAAAGATAATTGTGTATTAAATAAAAAACCGTTTCCGTATTCTCATCGCTCCCTAATAATTTCTTTTTCTTTAATAGTTTTTCTGCATTCTCAAAAAGAGAAATATTATTTTTTTTATTTTTGATGATCTCAAAGACCTTTCTGTCTAAACAAAAATTATTCCTAATAATCTTGGTAAACCCTTGAAAAATAAAACCAACAAATAATCCAAAAGATAAATAAAAAATTATAATTAGTCCCTCTTGTCTCCGAATATGTAAAAAACTAGTTAAGTGATAACCTGTCAATAACTCTAATCCTTTAATAAATAAAATTCCAGGAACAATGTTATAAAAAAATTGAGTTAAAGAATCTGTATTTTCCATTTTTAAATATTCCCTTTTTCAATAATTTCTTCAACTTTTTCTTTGGCCCCAGTTTTAGTATAGATTTTCATAATTTTAAATTAATCTAATTTTACCACTAGAAGGATATAAATTTAAGGCCGGAAATGGTATTATGAATTAAGAAAGGAGATTAATAAAATGTCTAAAATAGTTCTTATTCTTTTAGCTGGTGCCCTAGGGGGGATTTTAAGAGGAATACTGGGAATTGCCAAATCATTGGTTACCAAGAAAAATGTGGAAATCAATTGGCTCTGGTTCACTGTGTCTGTAATTATTGCTGCCATTCTGGGTATGATAACCGCCAGCTTTTTCCTGGATGATACCAGACTAGCCTTAATCGGCGGCTATGCTGGAAGTGATTTCCTAGAAGGTTTAATGAAAATTGTTCTTAAAGATAAATTTGAACCAAAAGAAAAAGAAGAAAAGAAAAAAAGTGGGTTTGGGGAGTTGTTGAAAAAGGCTAAGTAAAATTTGCAAAATATTGTAAAATATAAACATTGTGAATGAAGTAGAACAATTAGCTCCAGGTGATATTTGGGACAAAGTATCCGATGATG
>Ga0315545_1004260_pt1 | contig 11859 bp, 20 predicted proteins | sample SalMarSW160210MG_FD_203096 | JGI IMG/M metagenome (GOLD analysis project Ga0315545, IMG submission 203096) | Salt marsh sediment microbial communities from the Plum Island Ecosystem LTER, Massachusetts, United States - Salt Marsh Sediment SW1602-10 ... | reverse complement strand
CCATTCGGGAATCCCCGGCTAGGCTTGCTCGACAGCTCACCGAGGCTTTTCGCAGCCTTGCCACGCCCTTCATCGGCCCTTGATGCCAAGGCATCCACCATGTGCCTCTTCCCGCTTGACCTGCTTCAGACTTGATACTAGTCCACGGATATTCAATTGTTAATGTGCTGGACATAATAAGGCGGCTTGGTGGCAAATCACCAAGCCGCGCTTGGCTTACGTCACCAATCGTTCTAATTATGTCTCCACTATACTCATAGGTGATTAGATATTATCATACCGTTTTTACTTTGTCAAGCGTACTTTAGCCCTATTTTATCCATCGTCAACACACTTGTTGACAGCCGCAAAGAGCTGTGGTAATATTACACATTGTCGCTAGGTAATCCGGCTTACAGCCGCTAGATTGGGCTTCAAGTCCAATCTTCGGCCTTAATGGATGAGTTACGGCTCATCCATTATAATTGTACGACAAGGAGAAAGAGAGTGCCAACAGTAAATCAGCTGGTCCGTAAAGGACGCAAACAGCTGGTCAAAAAGACCAAAGCTCCGGCTTTGCGCCTAAGCTACAATGCGCTTAAAAACAGGATGGTGCAGGGTAAAGGCTCTCCCCAGAAGAGGGGGGTCTGCGTTCAGGTAAAGACCACCACCCCGAAAAAACCCAACTCAGCACTGCGCAAAATAGCCAGGGTGCGGCTGACCAATCAAATAGAGGTAACCGCTTACATCCCCGGCGAGGGGCATGAGCTTCAGGAGCACTCGGTGGTTTTAATCAGAGGCGGGCGGGTCAAGGACCTCCCCGGCGTTCGCTATCACATCATCCGCGGCGCCCTGGATGCCAGCGGCGTAGCCAACCGGCGTCAAAGCCGCAGTAAATATGGAAGCAAGAAGGTAGCCCCGGCGGCAGTCTCGACTGCCGCGACTGCTGAGGCTGCCGAAGCATAGGAGATATAGATGCCAAGGCGGGCTCGAGCCACCAAAAGAGAAATTTTCCCCGATGCCAAATATAGCAATGAAACCGTAGCCCGGTTAATCAACAAGGTGATGATGCAGGGCAAGAAGAGTACGGCGGAGAAAATAGTCTACGGTGCCATTGATATCATGGGGCAGGGGGGAGCCAAAGAGCCGGTCACCGTTTTAGAGCAAGCGGTAAAAAATGCCACTCCCCAGCTTGAGGTCAAACCGCGGCGGGTGGGTGGTGCCACCTACCAGGTACCCATAGAGGTCCGCCCTGACCGCGGGCTATCTCTGGCGCTACGCTGGCTGGTAGCATCAGCCCGAGCCAGAGGCGGCAAGTCCATGGCGGAAAAGCTGGCAGCTGAGCTCAGCGATGCCGCCCAGGGGCAAGGAGTAACCATAAAGAAGCGTGAGGACACCCACAAGATGGCCGAGGCTAACCGAGCCTTCGCCCACTACCGATGGTGAGGAGAGGACTGTGCCCAGGAATTTCCCTTTAGAACGAATACGTAATATTGCCATTATCGCCCATATCGATGCCGGCAAAACCACCGTCACCGAAAGGATACTTTATCATACCGGCCGCACCTACAAGATAGGCGAGGTAGATGAAGGCACGGCCGTGATGGACTGGATGGAGGAGGAAAGACGGCGGGGCATTACCATTACCGCAGCGGCCACCACCTGTTACTGGCAGGAACACCGCATCAATATTATTGACACGCCGGGGCACGTGGACTTCACCGCCGAGGTAGAGCGGAGTCTCAGAGTGCTCGACGGCGGAGTGGTCGTTTTCGACGCCGTAGCCGGGGTAGAAGCTCAGTCCGAGACGGTATGGCGGCAGGCGGATAGATACGGCGTACCCCGAATCTGCTTCATTAATAAGATGGACCGTGTGGGCGCCAACTTCAACCGCACCATATCCATGATTGAACAGCGCCTCCGCGCCAAACCCCTCCCCATACAACTCCCCCTCGGCAGTGAAAGCAACTTCCAAGGCGTTATCGACCTGATAGAAAACAAGGCATGGAGCTTTGATGGTGACCCCACGGCACCACCGATAGAGGTAGCTATCCCCGAATCGGAACAGGCAAAATGCACTGAAGCTCGCCAGGCGCTGATTGAGAAGCTGGCCGAAGCTGATGACCAGATTTTAGCGGCTTACCTTGAGGGCACCACCATCAGCTCGTCAGACTTAAGACAAGCCTTGAGGCGGGTGACGATAGCGGCCAAAGGGGTGCCCATTCTCTGCGGCAGCGCCCTCAAGACCAAAGCCATCCGCCCCCTGCTGGATGCTGTTGTAAATTACCTTCCCTCGCCGGCGGATATGCCGCCGGTAAGGGCTACTGATATCAGGGTCGGCGGCGAGGTCACTCGCCCCGCCCGCGACGATGCCCCTTTCTCGGCGCTGGCTTTCAAGGTGGTCTCCGACCCCTTTGTCGGCCGGCTGGTCTACTTCAGAGTCTATTCCGGCACGGTCAAAGTAGGGGCCCAGGTATACAACTCCAGCCGGGGCAAGAGGGAGCGCATCGGGCGTTTGCTGCGTATGCACGCCAACCGCCGGGAGGAGACCGACGAGGTCGGTGCCGGCGCTATTGTGGCCACCCTCGGCCTCAAAAACACCTTCACAGGCGATACCCTGTGCCATTACTCCCAGCCGGTGCTCCTGGAAGCCATCCGCTTCCCCGAGCCGGTGCTCTCGGTAGCCATTGAGCCCAAAACCAGGGCTGACCAGGACAAACTGGGCGGAACTCTGACCAAGCTAACCGAAGAGGACCCCACCTTCAAGGTAAACTACGACCAGGAATCAGGGCAGACGGTCATTTCAGGTATGGGCGAACTTCACCTGGAGTACCTGGTGGGCAGACTGCTCAGCGAGTTCGGCGTCAAAGCCAATGTAAGCCGGCCCAAGGTCGCCTACAAGGAGGCCATCACCGTGCCCGTGGAGGCGGAAGGTAAATTTATCCGCCAGAGCGGCGGGCGGGGGCAGTACGGCCACGTCGCCATCCGGCTGGAGCCGATGGAACGCGGCGGCGGCTTTCAGTTTGTTGACCAGGTTAAAGGGGGAGCTATTCCCAAGCAGTATATTCTGGCGGCGGAGATGGGCATTAAAGAAGCCATGGAAAGCGGAGTGGTCAGCGGCTATCCCGTAGTCGATATCAAAGCCACCATTTATGACGGCCGCTATCACGAGGTTGACTCTTCCGACATCGCCTTCAAGATGGCCGGCTCGATAGCGCTGCGTGACGGCGTCCACCGGGCCAAGCCCATCGTCCTGGAGCCGGTTATGAAAATTGAGGTAGTTGCACCGGATGAGTTCCTTGGTGATATAATGGGTGACCTCAACTCCCGGCGGGGACATATTGAGTCTATAGAAACACGGGACGGGATGGCGGTTATTCACGCCCTGGTTCCCTTATCCGAGACCTTCGGCTATGCCACCAGCCTCCGGTCAATGACTCAGGGCAGGGCGGCCCATTCCCTGGAGTTCTATCAATATGAGGAACTGCCGGCCGAACTGGCCGACCAGATAACCGGCAAAGCCGCCGTCGGATAGAAGAGGATAATATATGCCAAAACAGAAGATAAGAATCAAGCTAAAGGGTTACGACCACAAGTTGCTCGACCTGTCAGCGGAACAGATTGTGGCCGCCGTGGAGCGGACCGGGGCCGTGGTGGTGGGACCGGTGCCACTACCCACCCACATAAAGCGGTTCAGCGTTATCCGTTCCCCCTTTATTGATAAAGACTCACAGGAGCAGTTCGAGATCCGGACTCACAAGCGTCTCATCGATATCGTCGAGATGACATCCAAGACCATAGACGCTCTGAGTAGCCTCAATCTACCGGCGGGAGTGGAAATAGATATCAAGCTATAGGACTAAATCATGGTTCAAGGTATTATTGGCAAAAAGCTAGGCATGGGTCAGATATTCGGCGACGATGGCAAGGTAGAAGCCCTAACCGCCATCGAGGCCGGCCCCTGCGTGGTGACCCAAGTCAAGACCACGGACAAAGAGGGCTATAATGCCGCCCAGCTCGGCTTTGGCCAAAGCAAACGGCTCAACTCCCCCCAGAAGGGGCACCTCAAAAAGCTGGGGCAGTTCCGGCACCTCCAGGAATTCCGGCTGGCCGATACCAAAAAAATCAAAGTAGGCGACAAGATCGATGTCAGTCTGTTTAAAGAAGGTGACCTGGTCAATGTTACCGGCATCTCCAAGGGCAAGGGCTTTGCCGGAGTGGTCAAACGCCACCACTTTGCCGGCGGCCCCAAGACCCACGGGCAATCTGACCGCCACCGCGCCCCCGGCTCCATCGGGTCAACTACCAGTCCAGGCCGGGTGCTCAAAGGGATGCGCATGGCCGGGCACATGGGCAACAGCCGGGTGACGGTGCGCCACCTGCAGGTATATAAAACCGACCCGGAGCGCAATTTGTTATTAATCCGGGGAGCCGTTCCCGGGGCCAAGAACGGGCTACTGCTGATAAAGAAAGCGGGAGGGGAATAGAGTGGAGGTACCAGTTTATAGCCCCAGCGGCGAGGTAACCAAACACATCGAGATAAGCGACGGCGTTTTTGCCGTGCCCTTTAACGAGTCGGTGGTGCACCAGGCAGTGGTCAGGCAGCAGGCCAACGCCCGCCAGGGAACGTCCAGTACCAAGACCCGCAGCGAGGTTGCCGGCAGCAGCCGCAAACTATTCCGGCAGAAGCACACCGGAATGGCGCGGGCCGGCAGCAAGAAGTCACCACTGCGCCGGGGAGGCGGCATTACTTTCGGTCCCAAGCCCCGGAGCTACCAGCAGGACATGCCTAAAAAGATGCGCCAGCTGGCGCTGAGGTGCGTCTTATCAGCCAAGACCAGGGACGAGGAGCTCAAGGTCCTGGAAGAGTTCAAGCTCGACCAGCCCAAGACCAAACAGATGGCGGGAATTTTAGTGGCGCTGGGGATAGACTCCACCGCCCTTATCGTGACCGACAAGCCGGAAGAGAATATTATCAAGTCAGCCCGCAACCTGGCCGGGATTAAGACCATACCGGCCAATATACTCAACGTGGTTGACATCCTGTCCTATAAAATGTTACTTATGACCGAGTCGGCGGTACGCAAGGCAGAGCAGTTATGGGGTCCCCAGAAATCTCCGATTTCTGGGGTAAAGTTGGGGGGAGGAGGCGGCAATGCACCTATATAAGGTATTACACCGCCCGCTGGTAACCGAAAAGAACTCGGCGCTTCAGGCCCAGGGCAAATACGCCTTTGAGGTAGCCCAGGAGGCTAATAAGACGCAGATTAAACAGGCGGTAGAGACCGCCTTTAAGGTCACCGTCACCGGGGTCAACGTGATGACGGTGCCCGGTAAGAAGAAACGGATGCGGGGCCGAGAGGTAATGAGCCCGTCGTGGAAAAAGGCTCTGGTCACCCTAAAACCCGGCGACAAGATAGAACTCTTTGAGGGGGTATAAGTGCCACTAAAACAATATCGTCCAACTTCGCCCGGCCGGCGGAGCATGACCAGCTCCAGCTTTGAGGAAATAACCAAAAGCAAGCCGGAGAAATCGCTGCTGCTACCCCTCAAGAAGAAGGGCGGGCGCAGCAATCAGGGCAAAATTACCGTCCGCCACCGTGGTGGCGGCGCCAAGCGCCGGCTGCGCATAATCGATTTCAAGCGCGATAAGCTCGGCATACCGGGCAGGGTAGCCGCTATCGAATACGACCCCAACCGCTCGGCCCGTATCGCCCTTATCTACTATGCCGATGGGGAAAAGCGCTATATCCTGGCCCCCTCCGAGCTTAAAGTTGACGATGTCATAAAATCAGGCGAGGGCGCCGAGTTGAAACCGGGCAACGCCCTGCCTTTGAAGTCAATCCCGACCGGGACGATGATACACAATATTGAGATGCAACCGGGTAAAGGGGGGCAGCTGGTACGCAGTGCCGGCGCCGCCGCCCAGCTAATGGCTAAAGAAGGCGAATACGCCCTAATCAGAATGCCCTCCAGTGAGGTGCGGCGTGTCCGCAGCAACTGTCTGGCCACTATCGGGCAGGTGGGCAATCTTGACCACCGCAGTATCAGCCTGGGCAAGGCCGGACGCAAACGGTGGATGGGCATACGACCCACGGTGAGAGGCTCGGCGATGAACCCCCGCGACCACCCCCACGGTGGGGGTGAAGGCAGATCCCCTATAGGAATGCCCGGACCCAAGACGCCCTGGGGTAAACCGGCTCTAGGCTACAGGACACGCAAGCCCAAGCCTGCCGATAAGATGATTGTCAGACGTAGGGGGAAGTGACCAAATGTCAAGGTCAACTAAAAAAGGCCCAGCTGTTGATGCCAAACTGATGAAAAAGGTCGAGGCACTGAGCCGTGCTGATGAGAAGACGGTGATAAAGACGTGGGCTCGCTGGTCTACCATCACGCCCAAGATGGTGGGACTTACCATCGGCGTCCATGACGGGCGGCGGCACGTGCCCATCTACATCACGGAAAACATGGTGGGACATAAACTGGGCGAGTTCGCTTCGACCCGAACCTTCAGGGGACACACGGGCCGGGGAGAGAAATCGGCCCCGAGGAAAAGTAGGCCATAAATGGAAGTAAAGGCAATAGCTAAAGACACCGGTATCTCACCACGCAAGGTGCGCCCGCTGGTGGACATGGTGCGGGGCAAGAGGGTGGAGGAGGCACTATCCCTGCTCCAGTTTACCCCCACCCCTACCGCCAAGGTGGTGGCCAAGGTAGTAAAATCAGCAGCGGCCAATGCCGAAAACAACTTCCAGATGGACCCCGCCGATTTAAAAATTGTTGGCATCTTTGCCGATGAGGCTAGAACCACGAAAAGATTCCGCCCCCGGGCTCGGGGACGGTCTGCCCCTATTCTCAAGCGTTCCAGCCATATAACGGTTATCGTTGCCGAGGAGGAGAGTATTGGGGCATAAAGTACATCCTTTAGGCTTTAGAATCGGCGTCATACGCGACTGGCAGGCCAAGTGGTATGCCGAAAAGGACTATGTCGAATTCTTACAGGAAGATATGAAGCTCCGCCGGGCCATCCAGTCCCAGTATACCGATGCCGGCATCTCCCTGGTGGAGATTGAACGCCAGGCGAACAAGGTATCGGTAACCATCCATACCGCCCGCCCCGGCGTGGTCATCGGGCGGGGCGGACAAAGGGTTGACGAGATGAGGCTCATGCTGGAGAACCTTATTGGCAAGCGGATTCAACTCAACGTCCTAGAGGTGCAACAGCCTGAACTCGATGCCTACCTGGTAGGCAGGGCCATAGCGGAACAGATTGAACACCGTGTTGCCTTCCGCCGGGCCATGAAACAAGCGTTATTCCGCACCATGCAGGCGGGGGCTAAAGGGATAAGAATCAGCTGCGCCGGCAGACTGGGCGGCGTCGAGATAGCCCGCCGTGAGGTTACCCACCAGGGGCAGGTGCCCCTGCACACCCTGCGGGCTGATATCGATTACGGTTTCACCGAAGCGCACACCACCCTGGGCCGGATTGGGATTAAGGTCTGGATTTATCGGGGCGATATTCTCCCCGAACCCAGCCTGCTGGGGGCTGAGGAAGCCCCGGCCGAAGGGGAAGAAGCCGAAGCGGCAGAAGCCAAGACCCCCACCCCACCAAAAAGGGAAGCAAAACCAAAAGCAGAAAAACCGGCTGAGGCAGCAGCCTCACCAGCCAAAGCCGAGGAAAAGAAGGCGGTAACCAAGACCAAGGCCGAGAAAAAGACCAAGGAAAAGGCAGAGGTAGAAGTAGCCGAAGCCAAGGTTGAGGAAAAACCCGAAGCGAAGAAGGAAGTAACCAAGGCCAAAGCGGAAGCAAAAACCGCCAAGCCCAAGACAAAGAAAACCACCGCCAAAGCAAAACCGGCGGTGACCGAGGATAAAGAGGAGACAGATGCTACAGCCCAAGCGGGTGAAGTACCGCAAGAGCCATAAAGGCCACCGCCGGGGCAAGGCCCAGGCGGGTAACAGCATTGAATTCGGCGACTACGGCCTGCAGGCACTGGAATCGGCCTGGCTTACCAGCCGGCAGATTGAAGCGGCGCGCCGTGCCATCACCCGTTACATCCGCCGCGGCGGCAACGTCTGGATTCGCATCTTCCCCGATAAACCGGTGACCAAGAAAGCGGCGGAAACCCGCCAGGGCGGGGGTAAGGGCGCCCCCGACCACTGGGTAGCGGTGGTCAGACCAGGCCGAATTTTATTCGAGATGGGAGGCGTTAGTGAGGCGGTAGCCAAAGGGGCGATGCGCCTGGCCTCACACAAACTCCCCATAAACAGTCGATTTGTGGTCAGAGAAACGGGCGTGTCTGGTGACACCGGAGCCAGGGAGGCAGCTTAGGGTGAAGGTCGAAGAGGTTAGAGCTTTAAGCGATAAAGAGCTGGATAAGCAGCTGGAGGAAGCCCTCCAGGAGCTGTTTAACCTTCGCTTCCGTCTGGCGACCAAGCAACTGGTCAATCACCGCGAGATTCCGCGGGTGAAAAAGAGGATAGCCCAGCTCAAGACAATAATGAGAGAAAGAGAGCTCACCAAAGGTTAACGGCCTATGGAAAGTAAGCGTAAATTCAGACTCGGCCAGGTAGTCAGCGACAAGATGGATAAGACGGTGGTGGTGGCGGTAGAAACGCCCAAGCGCCACCCGTTATACAAGAAGACCATGAAGAGAGTGGTCAAGTATAAAGCTCACGACGAAAAAAATAAGTGCCGGGCTGGAGACAAGGTAATAATCGTGGAAACCCGGCCTCTTTCCCGGGAGAAGCGTTGGCGGGTGGCCGAGATAGTAGCCAAGGCCGAAGTGGTGGAAATTTCGCCTGAGGAAATAACCCAGGAAGACCTAGCCAAGGTTATGCCGGAGAAAAAGCCCAAGGAAAAAGTAGTCAAGGTCAAAGCTGAGGAAGAAACCAAGGCAGAAGAAGCTGAGGAAAAACCGGAGAAAAAAGCTAAAGAAGAGGCAGAGGCAGCCAAGCCTGAGCCCGAAGAAAAAACCGAAAAAGAGGAAAAGAAAGCCGAGCCCAAGGCTGAGAAAAAGGCTAAAGAAGAGGCGGAGGACTAGGTGAGATGATTCAATCCTACACCAGACTCAAAGCAGCCGATAATACGGGCGCCCGAGAAATAATGTGCATCAACGTTCTAGGCGGCACCCGCAAGAGATACGCCCGCGTCGGTGATATTATCGTGGCTTCGGTAAAAAAGGCCATTCCTCGGGGGGCGGTCAAGGAGGGAGATGTGGTCAGGGCGGTCATCATTCGCTGTGCCCAACCCTACCGGCGCCCCGACGGCTCCTATATCAGGTTTGACGAAAACGCAGCGGTGATTCTAACCGATAAGAATAATCCCAAGGGAACCAGAATATTCGGACCGGTAGCCAGGGAGCTGAGGGACAAGAATTTCGCCAAGATTATCTCGCTGGCGCCCGAGGTGGTATAAGACAGGATGAATATCAGGAAAGACGATACGGTACTAGTCATTGCCGGCAAGGACAAGGGCAAGAAGGGCAAGGTGCGTTTTGCCTACCCCGATGAGAAACGGATAATGGTGGAAGGCATCAACTTTATCAAGAAGCACAGCAAAGCCAAGGGAGCGGCCAGGCAAGCGGGCATAATTGAGCGGGAGGCGGCAATCCGGGTGTCCAATGTCATGCTACTCTGCAGCAAGTGCAACCACCCGGCCCGGGTCGGCTTCCGCTTTCTGGCTGACGGCAGAAAGGTGCGGTTCTGCCGCACCTGCGGTGAGGTAATCGACTAAATGTCAGAACTCAAAGAAAAATATAGAAAAGAGGTCGTTCCCCGGCTCATGGAGCTTCGCGGGTATAAAAACATCATGCAGGTGCCGCGCTTGGAAAAGGTAGCCCTCAACATCGGCCTGGGCGAGGCGAACCAGGATGCCAAGGCTCTGGAGTCAGCCGAAAAGGACCTGGCGGCCATTTCGGGGCAACACCCGGTTATCACCCGGGCCAAAAAATCCATCGCCGCCTTCAAGTTAAGGGAAGGGATGAACGTCGGGTTAAGGGTTACCCTAAGGGGAGAGCGCATGTATCAATTTATGGAAAAACTGGTAAATGCCACCCTGCCCCGGATGCGCGAATTTCGCGGGGTTTCGCCCAGCTCCTTTGACGGCCGGGGCAATTACACCCTGGGCTTCAAGGAACAGACCCTCTTCCCCGAGATAGACTATGATAAGATAGACAAAGCTCGGGGACTTGAGGTATCGATTGTTACTACGGCTAAAACCGATGAAGAAGGCAAGGACCTGCTGCAATTACTGGGCATGCCCTTTGCCCAAGATTGAGGTGGAATGGCTAAGAAATCAAAACTAGAAAAATGGAAGCGGTCGCCCAAATACAAGGTACAGCAGCATAACCGCTGCTTCCTGTGTGGCCGGCCCCGGGGTTACATTCGCCAGTTCGGCCTGTGCCGGATTTGCTTTCGCAAGTTAGCCCTGGCGGGACAGGTTCCCGGGGTAAGAAAGGCAAGCTGGTGAGGGAGATATGGCTGTAACCGACCCGATAGCCGATATGTTAACCAGAATACGCAATGCCATTATGGCCGGGCATGACTCTGTCCTGGTGCCGTCGTCAAGGACCAAGATGGCCATTGCCCGCATCCTCAAAGATGAAGGGTTCATCGGTGAGTATGAAGTACTCCGGAGCAAGCCGCACCGGTCAATCAAGCTCTACCTCAAATATGACGATAAAAGCAAGCCCATAATCTCTGGGCTGGAGCGGGTAAGCAAGCCCGGGCTGAGGGTATATGTGGGACAGAAGGAGATTCCCCGCGTCTACGGCGGACTAGGCGTGGCTATCATTTCCACCCCCAAGGGGGTAATAACCGGAAAGCAGGCCTGGCGCCAAGGAATCGGCGGTGAGGTATTATGCTACGTATGGTAAATAAATCCCGGGGTTATACCCATGTCTAGGATAGGCCGCATGCCAATACCGATGCCCGAAGGGGTAACGGTAACCATTAAGAAGAACGCGGTTACGGTAACCGGTCCCAAAGGGGAGCTCAAGCGCCACTTCAACCCGGATATGAAAATTGTCCTCAAAGACAATAACCTTATAGTATCCCGGCCCGACGACAGCAAGGAGCACCGTTCCCTGCATGGGCTGACCCGCAGTCTTCTGTCCAACATGGTGCAGGGGGTAAGCGGCGGCTTTGAGAAGACCCTGGAGATAGTGGGAGTGGGCTACCGGGCGGAAAAGACCGAAGATAAGCTGTTACTGCGTGTCGGCTTTTCCCACCAGGTAGAGGTAACCCCCCTGCCCGGTATCTCCCTGGAGGTAGAGGGAAATAACCGCATCAAAGTCAGCGGGATTAACAAAGAGGTAGTCGGCGAGATGGCGGCCGAAATCAGGGCCATCCGTCCCCCCGATGCCTACAAGGGCAAGGGAATCAGATATCAAAACGAGGTAGTCCGCCTTAAAGCCGGCAAGGCCGGCAAGGCGATAGGCCAGAGGGCATAAATGGACAAAGGCGAAGCCAGAATAGCACGTCAAAGAAGACACCAACGGGTCAGAGCCAAGGTGGCGGGTACGGTCTCCCGGCCAAGGCTCTGTGTCTTCCGCAGCCTGAACCATATCTACGCCCAGGTCATCAACGACGAGCAGGGGCACACTCTGGTCACGGCCTCAACCCTGGACCCGGAGATAAAAAGCGGGGCTGATAGCCAGGCCAAATCAGCCCGAGCCGGGCTGGTCGGCTCCCTGCTGGCCAAACGTGCCTTAGACAACGGCATAAAAGAAGTGGTCTTCGACCGCGGCGGCTACAAATATCACGGCCGGGTAAAAGCCCTGGCCGAGGCTGCCCGGCAGGCGGGATTGAAATTTTAGGGGGAATTTTAAAGCCAGTGAAACAACCCATAAACCGAATAGACCCGACCGAACTGACCCT
>Ga0315545_1004258_pt1 | contig 11860 bp, 12 predicted proteins | sample SalMarSW160210MG_FD_203096 | JGI IMG/M metagenome (GOLD analysis project Ga0315545, IMG submission 203096) | Salt marsh sediment microbial communities from the Plum Island Ecosystem LTER, Massachusetts, United States - Salt Marsh Sediment SW1602-10 ... | reverse complement strand
GAGCTTCCATTGTGGGAGCTACTTTTACATATGGAAAAGCCTGTTTTATAAAAATTTTTTCACCATTGCCCAATGTTATTTTAAATACATAATTAACATTGGTGTGCTTGGTTACTTCTTCAATTTTTTTAATATTCTCAAATCCTAAATTTTTTAAATAATCTTTAATGTTTTGTGTTGTTATTTTTATTTTCTTTTCCATTATCTTAATTAGCTGAATTCCTTATTTATATTTTATGGTAATTCTGTGGAAGAATTTTTAAACTTTTATATTATTAATTAATTATGGGAAAAAGTATTGGTATAGTGAGCTTAAAGGGAGGTGTTGGAAAGACTTCTGTTGTGGCTGCTTTAGGTGCTGCAATTGCAGGTTTTAATAAAAAGGTTTTATTGGTTGACGGTAATTTTTCAGCTCCTAATCTTGGTTTGCATTTAAATGTTGTTGAGCCTGAAGTTACTCTTCATCATGTTTTAAATGGGGATTCAAATATTAGAGATGCTGTTCATTCGGTTGGAAATGTTGATATGATTCCTTCTTCTATATTTGGAGGAAATATTAATCCTTTGAAATTAAAAGATAAACTTAAATTTTTGAAAAGAAAATATGATATTATTCTACTTGATTCTTCTCCTGCATTGAATGAAGAGACTTTGGGGGTGATGCTTGCTTCTGACGGGCTTTTGACAGTAACTACACCAGACCATCCAACTTTGGGAATGACTTTGAAAGCAATTAAATTAGCAAAGCAAAGAGATACTCCTATAGAAGGTTTGATTTTGAATAAAGTAAATAATAAGGATTTTGAATTGTCTGTGGATGATATTGAAAGGACAGCAGAAGTGCCTGTGATGGCTGTTATTCCTCATGATATTAACATTTTGAAGTCTTTATCTGAATTTACTCCTTCTACAATTCACAGACCAAATTCTAAGGCAAGTGAGGAATATAAAAAACTTGCAGCAACTTTGATTGGAGAAAAATATAAACCATTTAGTTTGAAGAATGTTTTTAGGATAACTCCAAAGAGACATGAAATTAATAGAGAAATTTATTATGATAGGGTTTTTAGATAATCTTATAAATTAAAATAATTTTTAATTCTTGAAGCCCCATAGTACAGTGGTCAAGTATACAGCCCCTTGGAAGTAAGATGCTTGCATCTTTCATTACTTCATCTCTTGGAGCTGAGGTAAGGCTGGGACCCAGGTTCGAATCCTGGTGGGGCTATTTATATCTTCCTCTTTTTTCAACTGCTTTTAATCTTTCAAGAATTTTTTTAGATTCTTTTGATTCTTTGTAACCTTTGTCAACTTCTTTAATTAATTCTTGCCAATTTTTGAAATGTTTTGCTTCTAATGCTTGTTTTAATAAATGTAAATCAACTGCTTTGTCTTCAAATTTTCTTGAGATATAACCTAAACCGAAATCAATAAAATAAATATTTTCATTAAATAAAATCATGTTTGAAGTTGTTAAATCTCCATGGATTATATTTTCATCGTGAAGTTTTGCAATTTCTTGCCCAATTATTTTACAAATTTCTTTTTGTTTTTTTAATGGAAAATTATCTAAATGTTCTGAAAGTTTTTTACCTTTTATGTAAGGCATTTTTATTTTATCAAATTCTTTTGTTTCAAGAGGTTTTGGAGAATTAATTATTTCAGATGCTTTTGTGAGAAGTTTGGATTCTGATTTTGTTCTTCTTTTTCTTATTTTTTTATCAAGTTCTGGAAGACGATAAGATTTTTTGATTCTGTTCTTCACAATAAAATCTCCATTAAGAATTATTTTTGCTTCTGCACCTTGTTGAATGATTTTTTGTTTGGTCATTTTAAATCAAATATTTCTTTTAATATATCTTCATTTATTAATATGTCTTTATGAATGAAAGGATTAGGATACAATTTAATTTGATTATAATCTATTAATAAAACTGCATTGATTTCTTTAAATTCTTGTTTAAAAAACAAACCTTTTTTATGGAGATAGGTTAAATTTTCTTTCTTTATTTTTTTCTTATTTGATTTGAGGTATTTTTTACAAGTCTCTTTAAAATTAGGGTTATTAAAAAGTTTATCTGTGGGGTCTACTGCATCTTTCTCGAATTCAGATTTTACTATCTTCTCATATATTTGTTGAGACATTGAGGGGTGCTTGGCATGTGTTACTTTTAATCCATATAATATTTCTTCAAAATCAATATCATCTTTATGCATTGAAATATCTATTTCCGAATGTTTTAAATCAATTATAATCACTTTTGATTTTTTCTTTATTTTTTCATTAAGTTGCATTGCTGCTTTTTTTAATTGATTTTCTATTTGAGGCCATACATCTTCTCTATTGATTATTATTGCTCTTTTATTTGAACAGATACAGCCTGTTGTTGAATAATTTTGATTTTTTCCCTTTTTATTGATTGTAATTTCTGCTAAGATTAATTTAGGATTATTCTTCATAGGAATTTCTATCTTTTTATTTACATTTAATTTCTTATCTTTTAATATTTCTTTAATTTTTTCAATTAAAAAGTTAACTTGCCATTTTGATAATCTTTCTTCTATTTGAATTTCTAAATTATATTTTGATTCTACTTGACTAATTTCACTGAGAATTTTATTTAAATTGTCATAATTATTAAATGTTTTAATTTCACAGAATATTTCTAAATTTTGAGTTTTTAATAATAAATCATCATTTATTTCACAATATTTTTCTTTTTCTATAAATATTTTACATAATTCTAATATAGAGAGTAAATGATTAAATCCTTCAAAAGTATTTGATTTTATTTCTTTCTTAAATCCTTTTGTATTATTTTTTTCATGGAATTTGAGTAATGATTCATATCTTTCTAAAAAGATTTTTCTTTTTCCTTTAGTTTTAGAAAGAATCATTATGAATTTAATTAAAGGATGGTTTTTGCTTAATGTCTTTTTTTTCATTGCTTTTTCAAAGGGTTTCTTATAATATTTTTCAATAATTGGATAATTTTTCAATATAGATAGAATTATTTTAAACTCTTTTTCAGTAATTAAAGGTGCAATCATCTAAAACCTCCGAATCTTCTTTCTACCAAATTTCTTTGCAAGTTTCATTAATTGTTTTTGACTCATCCCTCCAGACATGTCCATATTTCCCATTCCGCCTTTCATCATTTCATTAAGCATTTTATATTGTTTGAGAAGAGAACGAATATTACTTGTAGTAACTCCTGCGCCTTTTGCAATCCGTGCAATTCTTGAAGTTTGTTTTTCTAATAATTCAGGATTTTCTTTTTCTTCTTTAGTCATTGATTTAATGATATGTTCCCATTTTGCAATTTTTTCCTGCTGTCCTTCTAACATTCCTTCTGGAATTTTTGCTTTTCCTAATCCTGGAATCATTGATTTAATTTTATCAAAACCTCCAAGAGAACCCATTGATTTAACTTGTTCAACAACATCTTCTAAATTTAACTTACCTTCTTCTAATTTTTTTTGAATTTTTTGTTGTTTGCTTTCATCTGTAACTGATTTTATTTTTTCAATTAAAGACTGCAAATCTCCCATTCCTAAAAGTCTGGATAAAAATCTTTCTGGGTCAAATTCTTCTATATCATTTACTTTTTCACCTGTTCCAATAAAATAAACTGGAGCATTTGTTTCTGCACAAGCTGTTAAGGCGCCTCCTCCTTTTGCTGTTGAGTCCATTCGTGTAATTATAACTCCTGTGATATTTACAGCATCTTTGAATTCCTGAGCTTGTTGTTTTGCAGCCTGCCCAATATCTGCAGGCATTACAAGAATTATTTCTGTTGGTTTTATTTTTTTATCCAAATCTTTTATTTCTTTAACTAATTCTTTATCTAAAGTGTGTCTTCCTGCTGTGTCAATTAAAATTACATTATAATCTTTCAAATCTTTTTCATATTTTTTCCAAATTTTCAGAGGGTCTTTTTCTTTTGTTTCTATAAAATAACTGAGTTTGTTTTTTTCTGCTAATTGTTTAAGTTGTTCTGGTGCTGCTGGTCTGTGAACATCTAACCCAACTAAAGCAACTTTATTTCCTCTTTTTGCAAAATAATTTCCTAATTTTGAAATTGTAGTTGTTTTTCCTGCACCATATAAACCAAGAAGCATAATTCTGTTTTGCCCTTTTTTCAGTTTTAATTGTTTATGTTCTCCAAGAATTCTTAAAAGTTCATCATGCAATAATTTGATTATGTGTTCTTTTTTTTCAATTCCTTTGATTCTTTCATCTAAAGCTACTTTTTTTATTTTGTTGCTGATTTCTTTGACTAAAAGAACATTAACATCTGCTTCAATAAGTGCTCTTTGCAAATCTCTGATTATTGAATCAACAAGATTTTTATCTAAGAAAATTGCATTTGTTAGCTTGTTTGTTGCTTTTCTTAATACTTCTCCAAGTTTTTCTAACATCGTAAGACACCTATCGGTTTCTTGACGTTCAACTTCCCTTGCGAGGACACCAAGGTTTCCTTCGCTTAACCTTCCTTTAAGTTAGACTCAAGGTTGATTTGGGTCACGCCTGATTTTAGAAGTAATTAATTAGTTATTAAGTTTTTGGGTGGATTCCTTTTTGGAGTTTTTCTGTATATTAAGGAGGAAAGTTTTAATTATTTGACGAAGAGGTTGGAGATTTCATAATTGTATCCATTTCATTTAATTCCCATTTTTTATTAAAGTTTTCAGTGTCTTTTATGAGTTTTTTTATTTTCTTTTGCAATGTTTTCTCTTGGTATCTTTTTTCTTTAGCCCATATTTTCCACATTTTTATCATATATTCAGTTTGAAATTTTATTCCTGGAGCAAGAATTGAATCTAAAATTTGAGTTCTTGTGCAACTTGTTATCTCTGCTAATTCATCTATCATTTTAAGAGTTTCAGCTAAGATGTTATAAGATATTTTCTTTTTCTTATCTTCAAGAGCTTTTTCAGTAATATTGTTTATCATTTTTTAGTTTCTTATAATTTGGTGGAAAGAAGAGTATTTAAATATTAATATTGTAGCACTTAAGTATTATCTTAGTATTATCTTATAATCCCAATCTTTGAATAAATTTTTCTTTATCAAAAGGTTCAATTTTATCATAAGCTTGTCCTGTTCCAAGATATAAAATTGGTTTTTTTGTTACATAACCAACTGACAATGCTGTTCCGCCTTTTTCATCAATGTCTGCTTTTGTTAAGATTATTCCATCAATTCCAATTGCCCAATCAAAACTTTTTGCTTGTTCAACAGCATCATTTCCAGTTATACTTTCTCCAACAAATATTTTCAAATCAGGTTTACAAACTCTTGAAATTTTTTCTATTTCTTTTAAAAGATTTTTTGATGTGTGAATTCGTCCTGCTGTATCAATTAGAACACAATTAATTAAATTCTTTTTTGCATATTTTATTGCATCAAATCCGACAGAAGCAGGGTCAGAACCATATTCATGCGAAATAACTTTTATGCCAATTTTTTTACCATGTTCTTTTAATTGTTCTATTGAAGCTGCCCTAAAAGTATCTGCTGCAGCCATCACACATGAGATTCCTTTCTGTTTTAGAAAATCTGCAACTTTTGCTAAGCTTGTTGTTTTACCGCTTCCGTTTATTCCACAAAATAAAATTACATAGGGTTCTTTTGCCTGATCTGTCATTTTTTCTTTTATTTTTTCAGCAACATCAAAAGGTTCTATTAAAATTTCTCTAATTATTTTCTTAAAAGATTCTTTAATTTCTTCTTCAATTTCTTTTTTTAATAATTCTTTTCCAATTATGTCTTCTTTTAATTTTTCAATTATTTTTTCAGCAACTTCCAAAGCAACATTATTTTCTAAAAGTAGCATTTCAAGTTCTTCAGAATAGACATTAAATTCTTTTTCAGAAATCTTTATTTTATTTATTTTTGATTTTATTTTTTGAAAAAAAGATTTTGTTCCTGGTTTAGGTTCTTCTTTTTCTTTAATTTCTTCTTCTAATTTTTCTAAATCAGGTTCATATTTTTTCGCCCCTGTATTAAATTTCATAGGAACTTTTATTTCTTTTTGAGAAATCTCTTTTTTTACTTTCTCTGGAATTTCAATTGGCTCTTCTTCGGATTCTTCTTTTGCTTTTTTTGTAAAATTCTTTGTCCAGTTTTTTAATTTTTCTTTAAGTTTTGAAAACATCGTAATACACCTATCAGTTTCTTGACGTTCAACTTCCCTTGCGAGGACACTAAGGTTTCCTTCGCTTAACCTTCCTTTAAGTTAGGCTCAAGGTTGATTTGGGCCACGCCTGATTTTAGAAGTAATTAATTAGTTATTAAGTTTTTGTATATGGTCTTTTGCATTTATTCTTTTAGCTATTTCAGAAAAGTGTTTCCAGTAAATTGCTTGTTCTATTGCTAATGGAAGAGCTTTTGTTTTTGTAAATCCAACTTTTAGCAGTAATTTCCAGTAATATTTTCTTGCTTTTGAAATAATTCCAATTCTCCAAATACTTTTGAAAAATGCAGAAATCATTTCCCTTGAAAGATTTACTTTATTTTTTACTTTTGGTTTGTAATCCTTGAAAAAAGTGTTTAATCTTTTGAAATAATTTTTAGGGGAGTAAATTGTTGAGATTACTTTTTTATAACCTTCTGATAATGTTCTTAATCCCATTTTTGGAAGGAAATTTATGTCTCCGTCGGTGTTTTCTCCACTTGTATTTTTTAGTAATCTTTTTTCTTTTTTTAATCTATGCCATAATCTTGTTTTTGGGAGAGCTGTAAGAATTCCCACCATTGCAGTTCCAATTCCAACTTTTTGTATAAATTTTATTTGTGCGTCAAAAATTTTTGAAGTATCATTGTCAAAACCGACTATAAATCCCCCCATTACCTGCATTCCATTTTTATGAATTCTTTTTACAGATTCTACAAGGTCCATTTTTGTATTTTGATATTTTCCACATTCTTTCAGACTATCTAATGAAGGAGTTTCTATTCCTAAGAAAACTTTACTGAAGTTTGCCTTGCTCATCATTTGCATTAATTCATCATCTTCTGCTAAATCTAAAGAGGCTTCTGTTAAAAATTTAAAAGGATACTTGTTTTTTTTCTGCCATTCAATTAACTTTGAGAGCATTTTTTTTACTTTACTTTTGTTCCCAATAAAATTATCATCTACAATAAATATTGAACCTTTCCATCCTTTATCATAAAGAGATTGAATTTCATTTATTATTTGTTCTGGTGTTTTAGTTCTTGGAATTCTTCCATTCATAATTATTATATCACAGAATTCGCAATTATAAGGACAACCTCTTGAATATTGCACAAGCATAGTTGTATAATCTTTAAAATTTACAAGAGACCAATCTGGAATAGGTGTTTTTGTTATATCTGGTCTTTTTTTTGAAGTATAGATTTTTTTTGCTTTTCCTTTTTTAAAGTCTTCAAGAAAAGGGGGAAGGGTTATTTCTGCTTCATTTAAAATTAAATGGTCTATTTCAGAAAATTTTTTATGTTGGGTTGTAAATGCTGGTCCTCCAGCGATAATAGTTTTTCCAAATTTTTTACATCTTTTAATTATTTCTTTTGCACTTTTTTCCTGCACTAACATTGCACTAATTAATATTATATCTGCCCATTTTATATCTTCATCTTTAAATCTTGTAATATTTTCATCAATTAATTTTTTGTTCCAATTTTGTGGAAGCATAGAAGAAATAGTAAGAAGGCCTAAAGGAGGAAAAGCAGCCTTTTTTGAAATAAATTTTAGAGCGGATTTAAAACTCCAAAAAGTATCTGGATATTTGGGATAAACTAATAAAGCATTTGTCTTAAAATTATTTTTTGAATTATTCATGGTGAATGGACTTGATTAGGCTATTTATGTTTTTGCTTTATGGATATAAATTTTTATAAAGAATAATTTTATTGTATTAATATGAAACAAAAAATATCTTTTTTGAAAATTTTTAGTTCATTCGCTAAACAGGAGTTTATCAAATGAAAGGAATATTGGTGATTTTAGATGGTATGGGAGATTTACCAAATAAGCAACTTGGAGGAAAGACTCCTTTAGAGGCTGCAAATACTCCTAATATGGATTTTTTTGCTACACGAGGGGAAATAGGTTATATGTATCCTGTTAAACAGGGATTTGTTCCAGGTTCAGATGAAGCAATTATTTCTCTTTTTAGGAATGATTTAACTTCAAGTACAAGAGGACAATTAGAAGCCAGAGGAGCGGGGATAAATTTAACAAGAGGAGATCTTGCATTAAGAGTTAATTTTGCGACTATTGGTTCTTTTGAGAAAAAAGAACTTTTAGATAGAAGAGCTGGACGAACTTTAACAACTGCAGAAGCTAAAATTTTAGCGAAAGCATTAAATAAAATAAAACTTCCTTGTAAGTTTGTTTTTGAGCCTACTATTCAACATAGAGCAGCATTAGTTTTTAGAGGAGGTTTTTCAGATAATTTTCTTGGGAATGATCCTCATCCTTTTAAAGGAAGATTTAGATTGTGCAAAACATTAGATGATGATGAGAATTCACAATATACTGTGAATATTGTAAATGAATTTTTAGAAAAAGCATATGAAGTTCTTAATAATCATCCTATAAATGCAGAAAGAAGAAAAAAGGGATTATTTCCTGCTAATTATATTCTTGTAAGATGTCCTGGAATTGAAGCTCCTAAATTAAAACAATATAAAAAATGGGCTTCTCCAAGTTACATGCCAGTTGAGATGGGATTTTCGCAAGTCAGTGGAATGAAAGTTTTTTCTTTTGAATATCCTAAATTAAAAAAATTAGATGTTTATCGTAATTTATGGGATGGTTTGAAAAAAGCATGTAAGTTCAATATTAAGATTATAAAGAAAGTTTATAAAAAGTTTGATTATGCTTATGTTCATTTAAAAGAAACAGATGTAGCAGGGCATGATAATAAACCTTTTGAGAAGAAAGAGATGATTGAATATATTGATAAAACTTTTTTTAAGTTTTTAAGAAAATTTGCTCCACCTAATAAAATTAAAGTTGTAGTTACAGCAGACCACTCAACACCTTGCAAACTTAAAAGACATTCAGCAGACCCTGTTCCTGTTTTATTTTATAATGATTCTATTCCTAAAGAAAAGAAATTCTCTGAGAAAGAATGCAGAAAAGGGAGTTTAGGGGGATTTATTGGAAAAGAACTTTTAAAGAAAGTTGGATTCTTGAAATAGTTTATATTAAATTATAATAATTATTAAAAAGAATTTTATCTTTTTGTTTTGATGATAACTTATAATGATATTTATGAAGCATCAAGAAAAGAGAGATATTCTGAGCAATTACAAAAAATTCCTAAAAATTTTATTTTAGATTTTGCTAATTATTTAAAGGAAAAAAAAGAAATGGCTTCAAAAGAAGATGATGCTTTTTCTGATGTGATTATTAAAGCAAAAAAACAAGTGGAAAATGCTAGGACTCTTTTTAAAGAATTTATTTTGAGAAGAAGAAAAAAAATTTTGAATTTAGTTTTGATTGCTGCTGAAACTGGAATTTCAAAGCAGGATTTTGATAATATGCTAGATTTTGAAAAAGAACTTTTTGATGGTTTAATGAAATGTATTGATTCTTCTGATAAAAAACTTAATGAATCTTTTAATGGAAAAGAGGAAATAAAGAAAAATGAATTAATTTTATTTAAAGAAAATGTTGAGAAATTTGTGGGGCTTGAGGGAAATGAACTTGGTCCTTATGATAAAGGACAGATTGCAAATATTTCAAAAGAAATTGCTAAGATTTTAATTGAAAGCGGAAAAGCCGAATTGGTTGGAGAAGAATAAATTTATTAATCAATAAAATTTTCTCTTTCTATGAATTTAATTAGTAGAACAATAACTGGAGTCTTTATGTTTATATTAGGAATGATTTTAGTAGGAATATCTTTTTTTACTTCATTTGTTATTTTGATTTATGCAATACCTATTTTGATTATTGGAATTATAATATTCTTTAATAAAAAAGAGGATAAGATAGAACAGATAATTGAAAAGGAGGAAAAATGAGTGAAATAATTGTAACAACTTCGAATGAAATTCCTGGCAAAAAAATTGTAGAAGTTTTAGGGATTGTTAGAGGAAATACTGCTAGGGCAAGAAATATTGGAAGAGATATAGGTGCTGGATTCAAGAATCTTATTGGAGGAGAGATAAAGACATACACTGAAATGATTTCTCATTCAAGAGATGAAGCATATAATAGAATGGTGAATGAAGCAATTAAGAAAGGAGCAGATGCTGTTGTTGGAGTTAGATTTATGACTTCTATGATAATGCAAGGTGTTGCTGAAATGCTTGCTTATGGAACTGCTGTTAAATTGAAGTGAATTTTAAATATTATCATAAATATAAATTATTTTTTGATGTCTATGCGCTTTTTTTAGAAACAAATTAATTATTTTACCATATGTTAATCCTTTATTTTTTTGACCTGTATTCCACATACTATTTTTGGTGATTAAAGCATGATATCTTTCTCCGATGGAAAATAGCCAGAAAATATTTTCATTTCCTAATTCTTTTAACATTAATTCTCTCCATTTTTCCTGCATTTGAGTATTTTCTGGTTTAATATGATGAAAATTTAGAAAAAAACTATCAACTGAAGAGGTTTGAATTAATAAAGGAAGGCACAGTCCTTTTTCACATCCAGTAAGATATTTGTTAAGTATAGAATTCATAAAACAATTTCCTGGAGAATTTCCTTTTTCTATTTGGTCTTCTTCACAATAAGAATTTAAAGAGGAATTCCAAAAGTTATATGCTTTAATAAACATTTCATTAAGGGAGTCATTTGAATCTCCTGCGGGATAATCTGGGTCAGAGAAGTTTGGTAGAAATGCTCCGTCACTAATTATCTTTAATTTTTTTTTATTGGCAGTATTTGGCAATTCATTTGATAAAGTTTCAGCATTTGCATTTACTCCTATGGCTCCTGCAGAAGTTCCCACAATCACAACTTCTGTACTTGGATTGTTATCATCAAGCCCATATTGGGATTTAAGTATTTTAATCATTGATTCTACATTTAATTTACCTGTGAAATACCAATCTTCGTCTATTCCTTTAATGTCTTTGGGTTGGGTTGTTGAACCTGTCCAGCAATCACTTGAGCAATAATAGGCATATACAAAGTTAGCATCAAAAAATTTGAGATTTACTGATTCATCTCTGCTAAATATTCCTGTTCTTGGCATAGTTTTTATTTCTCCATCTTCGCCTTTAATAGTAGTGATTAATTCAGGTTTTTTGTTCATTCTTTCTTTACAGGATATTGAATTATCATCGCACCAACCTCCTCCTTTGAGGTATATTAACCATTTATTGCTGTTTGTTTTTTCTATTATAAATGCAAATGGAGTTCCATCATTACATATGGCATCTTTGAAAAGAGCAGGTTCTCTTAATGCAGGTTTGACAAGTTCAGGAGAGTTAATTTTACGAAGTTTATCAGTAAAGTCATCAATAAAAGAGGTGTCTGTTGCTTTTCCGCTTAAATTTTTATTATAATTTTGAAAACAAAAAAATAAATAACAGATTATTAATATTGTAATTCCTAATGAGATTAATGTCTTAGTTTTTATTTTTTTTCTTTTCATAATACCTCTTTTGTTAAAAGCCTGCAGAGGGATTCTTTTATCTCCTGACCTCGCTCGATTTTTTTTAATTTAGCTTCGCAGATATTATTTCGCGAAATCACTCGACCCCCGAATTAAATTGCATTTATTTACCTGACTTAAATCTCAAATGTTATTTCACTTTGTTCCAATAACATAAAAGCCTGCAGAGGGATTCTAACCCCCGACCTATTGCTTACAAGGCAATTGCTCTAACACTGAGCTATGC
>Ga0315545_1004257_pt1 | contig 11864 bp, 5 predicted proteins | sample SalMarSW160210MG_FD_203096 | JGI IMG/M metagenome (GOLD analysis project Ga0315545, IMG submission 203096) | Salt marsh sediment microbial communities from the Plum Island Ecosystem LTER, Massachusetts, United States - Salt Marsh Sediment SW1602-10 ... | reverse complement strand
ATGTAATTTGTGGTGCCAAGAACATTTTGGCCACATCTATGTCCTTGATGTTACACAACTATTTTTTTCTAACTGTCAAAGATCAGCTAGGCTATTCGGACATTGAAAGAACACGGGGTGGATTTTTCCTTACACCCTTACAAATATGAGGAAAAAGGCGGGACCATAGCGGCAGCCAAAGAGTTAAATGTGGGTGAGCACCTGGTTATAAAGACAAATATTTGGGGAAATCCCGACCTTACACAAAAATACTTGAAATTAAAGCCAAAATGGGGGCAGTATAGGTCAAAGGTTATTTCTCTCACTATTACCGTTCAGACAAAAGGATGGAAATATGTGGCAAGGAAAAAAAGCGAATGTCTTTCACCGTCCTGATTGTAAATGGGCTAAAAAGATAAGTCCTAAGAATCTTATATGATTTAAGAATAGAAAAGAAGCGGTTAAAAGTGGTGGGAGACCTTGTAGGTGTTGTAGACCTTAATCTTAAAAAAAAATAGAAGAAATAAAAAATTTAAACTCTGAAGTTCAATATGCCCCAACCGAATAAGTTTAAAATCGGCGATAGGATCAGAATTGGAGAGAAAATAGGCGAAATCATAAAAATTGATTCTCGTGTAAATGCCACTATTATCAAAGTTGCCTTCGAGGAAGGGCCAGTAAGAGACTTTGTTTCACCACCCTCTAAAATTGAGAAAATTCTTTCACCTCTTGAACAACTGCAAAACAGTATTTTTGATTCGCCCATCCATTTTGACTTGCACTTTGAGGCAATGCGTCTCTCCTTGGCCTATGCCTATGATCACCTTCTTTCTCTTTCTTGTACACGCACTAATCTTGAACCCTATCAGGTTGAAGCTGTTTATAAAACCCTCAATACCTATAAACATAGAATCCTTCTTGCTGACGATGTAGGTCTCGGAAAGACCATTGAAGCAGGGATGATTCTCAAAGAACTCTCTCTAAGAGGATTCGCAAAGAGGATACTTATCGTTGTTCCCGCTCCTCTCTGTTTTCAATGGCAAAGGGAGCTAAGGGAAAGGTTTGATGAAAACTTCATCATCTACGACTCTTCCTATGTAGACACTATGAGAAATTCTCTTCCCAAGGATGCAAATGTCTGGGAAGCAAATCATAGGGTTATTACATCGCTTGATTACGTTAAGCGAGGGGAGGCCCTAAACGAACTGGAGAGAACCAATTGGGATGTTATCATTTTCGATGAATCCCACAAACTTTCGGCCACCAAATACGGGAACAAGATCGAACGTTCTCTTAGATTTAGGCTCGCCCAAGCCCTCCATGACAAAACAGAATCTCTTATCCTTCTAACAGGTACCCCTCACAAAGGAGATCCATTTGCCTTTTATAGCCTTCTTACTCTTGTTGACCCTTATATCTTTGAGAATGAAAGAAAAATTCTATCAGCTAAACTTAATGACATTATGATCCGCAGGGGAAAGGATGGCATTATAGACGCTGAAGGAAAGCCTGTATTCCGTCCCAGGGAGGTTGTTACCGCTCCCATTTCTTACAATGATAAAGAAAAGGCACTATATGATGCTGTAACTGGCTACGTACAGGAATTTTACAATCTTGCAAAGGCGCAGAATAACAGAGCTGTTGGTTTTGCTATGGTGCTTTTACAAAAAAGGATGGTATCTTCTATCGTAGCCATACGGTCTTCTCTCAAGAATAGGCTAACGAACTTGGTTAAAGGTGTCATTCCGCTTGCTAAGGAAGAGGAAGTAAGACTACGGGATTACTTTGAAGATCCGGATTCTTTGGATGACTGGGAAAAGGGCAGATTTGAGAGTCGTCTTGAGGTCCTAAGTCTTTCTACTACGCCAGAGGGATTGAAAAAGGAAATTTCAGTACTGAAGGCCCTCGTTAAGTTTTCAGAAGAAATCAGCATAGATTCTAAGGGAGAGGCTCTTGCACAATTTATTCACGGTGTACTTGAGAAAGACCCAAAGGAAAAAATTCTTATTTTTACCGAATATAGAGATACCTTGAATTATATAATTGGAATCCTTAAAGAGCGTGGTTTTAACCCTTTGGTGATTCATGGTGAAATGGAAATGGCTGCGAGGAGAGAGGCAGAGAGACATTTTCAGTCGCCAGCCTTTAACCTCATGGTAGCAACTGATGCTGCCGGTGAAGGAATTAACTTACAGTTCTGTCATATTATGATTAACTATGATCTTCCTTGGAACCCCAACCGCATTGACCAGAGAATTGGAAGACTTCACCGTTACGGTCAAAGAAGAGATGTCAAGGTTCACAACTTATTTGTAACTAACACCAGGGAAGGTCAGATTCTTGCAAGACTGATGCAGAAAGTCGCCATTATAGAAAAAGATCTAGGTGGGAAGATATCAGAGATTGTAGGGTTTATCCTGGAAGGAGTCAATCTACAGGACCTTATCATGAGGGCCATAGCAGAAAATAGACCTGTTGAAGTGACGGCCCAGAACATCGAGAGGGCCATTGAAGAAAGGAAGACAGCTTACGAAACCATAGAGAAGAGCTTCCTTATGGATCTCAAAAAATTCGACCTGGAAGAGACACTCAAAGTGATTGAAAGGAGTAAAGAAAGGAGTGCTAAGGAAATAGACATCGAGAGATTTACTCGCTCGTTTTTCAACCTTTTTGGTGGGAAGATTGAACCCACAAGAAAGAAACTTGTCTATAGGCTTATCCCTCCTAAAGAAATCCTGCAAGAAGGTTTAAAAGATAGATATGATGCTATAACCTCTTCCAAACAAGTTGCCAAAAATTTGGGAGAAGATGTTGAATTTATGGCCTTTGGGCATCCGTTATTAGATGCAATTATTGATTACTGCCTAGATAAAAACTACCGGTTTGGTGGTAGGGCAGTAATTAAATATAACGATAGGTTTAAAAAGACCGGAATACTTTTTAACTTTCTCCTTTGTTTTGATGATGCTACTGGAAAGACCATAAATGAGGATCTTCTGCCAGTATTCGTAGATATCGATGAAGAGGTAGAACTTCTGGCCCCAAGAGATATTGCAGATTTTGACAAAGCGTCTTCTGATGCACATTTCCATGAAATAGAAGAAATTAAGCCCAATATTTCTATTATATACGAAAAGGCTTATGAAACTGCTCTTCATAAGGCCAAAAAATTATGTTCCTACGTCCAAAAAAGAAAAGATAGAGAAATCAGGATCAAAAGGGAGAATACTCAGAGGTTTTTCGACACCAAAATTAAAGACGAGGATGAAAGACTCCAAGATTATAAAAAGCGATTATCTCTTGGAGAAGATATGGCCATTGCCATTAGAGGATCTGAAAAACGATTAGAGGATTTAAAAACAGGGCTCAAAAAGGCTCTTGATCGGCTTGAGGAAGAGGATTTAGTGGTTGAAAGGAACCCTGAACTTATATCATCCGCTATATGTGTGCCGAGGAGTAAGGTATGAAACCCCATCTTAATAAAGGCCTTTTCTCCAATTATTACCTTCAGGAACTCCTGCCGCGGGAGGAGGAATTCAAGATCCCATTACCAGAGTTAGGGAGGAGTTTAGAAGAAATTAAAAGGGTATGGGGTAAGAAACATCTTTCATCCCTTAATGAACCTCAACTCAGAAAACATTTCCTGGATAAAGTATTTGAAATCTTAGGTTGGACAATCGATGTAGAGCCCCCCACTCCTTCTGGTGAATGGTCCAGACACCCTGATTATGCCTTGTTTCACAATCCAGAAGACTTAAAGCTTTCCCAGGAAGCAACCAAGGAAGAGTATTTCAAAAAGGCTCTTTGTTTAGGCGAAGCAAAGCACTGGGGAAGAGCACTCGATAAGAAAGTAAAAGTTGACACTGAAGATCCACAAAATCCCTCCCTCCAAATAAGTAGATACTTGTGGCTCACCGAGGTCAAATGGGGGATACTTACTGATGGAAGGTACTGGAGACTTTATGAAAGAGAGACTTCAAAGAGGCTAGATATCTTCTATGAGATAGATTTAGAAGATCTTATTGAAAATGGCTCTATAGATGACTTTAAGTACTTCTGTCTCTTTTTCCGGCGAGATGCATTCCCTGTCTTTTTGGAGAAGGTCTACAAGGAAAGTGTTGACTATGCAGAGGCAGTCGGTAAAGAACTTAAAGAGAATGTCTACCAGGCGCTAAAGACATTGGCTCAGGGATTTTTGAAAACACCAGGGAACGGCCTAAAAGAAATTCATCTCAAAGAAATTCACGACAACTCCCTGATCCTTCTTTACCGCCTTCTATTTATCCTCTATGCAGAGTATCGTGATCTCCTCCCTTTAGAAGAAAACCAGTACTATACCGAATCCTACAGTCTCGATGCCTTTAAAAAGGAAATATCAGATAGATTAGACAAGCACGAACCCATCGCGACCTCAACACATGGTTACTGGAATAAACTAAAAGAGTTATTTGAGATCATAAATATTGGGAACTCCGAGCTAGGAGTACCACCATACAATGGTGGACTCTTTGACCCCAGTAAGCATCAGTTTTTGGAAAAATATAGAGTAGGCGATCTTTTTATCGCAAAGGCAGTGGATCTTCTCTCCCGCTCCAGTGACCGGGCTTATATCGATTATGGCAGCTTGGAGATCCGACATCTGGGCTCTATTTACGAAGGGCTTCTGGAATACAAACTCAAGATTGCCAAAGAGAAGCTTGTTCCCGTAAAAGAAAAAAGTAGGGAAGTCTTTATCCCCCTTGAAGAGGCCAAAAAGGCAAAAAAGAAGATTAAGGAAAAAGAAATTGTCAGAGAAGGGGAGATATATCTTGCCACTGACAAAGGGGAGCGTAAAGCAACTGGGTCTTATTATACCCCCGGCTACATAGTCAACTATATAATTGAAAATACTCTCGGCCCTCTTATAGAGAGAATATACAAGGAGGCAAAGTGGGTCCAAGAGATTAAGAACAGCAATCCTCATTTCAATGAAATTTTCGTAAAAATAGTTAAGGAAAGAGGAGAAGAAGAAAAGCAAAATTTACTTAAATTATGGAACCTAACGAGAAACGACCAGGAACGTCGGGATTTCCTTCTAAATCTGCTTGATGGCGCTGAACCTTCTCATGGATATGATCCGCTAGAACGAATTCTTCAATTAAAAATTCTCGATCCCGCAATGGGAAGTGGCCACTTTCTAGTGGAGGCCACTGATTTTCTGGCAAGGGAACTCCTTAAGGTTTTAAGCGGCGAACCCTTGTTGAAACCCTCAAGGGAAATGATGATCAGGGAAGCTAAAGAGCCTTATGGCTCAAAAGAATCAGAAGAAGAAGACGTAAGGTGGGCAAGGCGGGAAGTAGTAGAAAGATGCATCTTTGGTGTGGATTTGAATCCTCTGGCCGTCGAGCTGGCAAAGCTCTCTCTGTGGCTTTACACAGTGGCAAAAAATAGACCTCTTAATTTCCTCGATCACCATTTACGATGTGGAAATTCCTTGATCGGAGCAAGGATAGAGGATTTAGCAAGCCCCCCTTCACTGAAAAAGAAAAAGCCAGAAAATGCATTTAAGCAACTTGGACTCTTTGAAAACGCTTTCCGTGAAAAGGTCGCCATTCTCCTTAAATCCTTTGAGCTTATCGAGGCACATCCATCAGATAGTGTTGAACAGGTAAGAGAAAAAGAGAAGTACTATCAGGATTTCAGAAGAGCGCTTTCTCGATTCCAAGATGTCGCTGATGTATGGGCCAGTATATATTTTGGGAATGAAATTGATTTTGGGACGTATCAGAGATTACAAAATGAGCTTCGTGCGACTGATGAAGAATGGAGAAAATTAGGCCAAGAACCCTGGTTTAAACAGACTAAGGAGATTGCTGAGAAAATGAGGTTTTTCCACTGGGAGCTGGAATTTCCACAGGTTTTCTTTGAAGGACACCAAAGACAGGGGAACCCGGGCTTTGATATCGTTGTGGGGAACCCTCCCTGGGGTGGTGAACTGGACACGCGTGAAAAGGGATACCTTCGGGTACTGGATACAGACACAAGGATACCAAATAGCTACATATATTTTATGAAGATTGCACTTAATCTCTTAAAAAGAAAGGGCAGGCATAGCTTCGTAATCCCGGACAGCATTTTAGTTAAGGAATATCCTTTATCCAGGCAATACTTATTACAGAATTGCCGAATAGAACAAATTTCTTTTATACACAATACAGGTCTTAGAAAAGAGCTTCAGCCATTCCCTGAGGTAAACCATGATATCGTAACGCTCGTGGTTAGCAAACAGGGCGAAAATTCAAATAATCAGGTAGCCATAAGATTTGTTAATGGCATTGTATCTGAAATAGGGAATGTACCATTGTTTAGTTTACTGCTACAAAGATATTTTGATGACCCAGAACTCGATTACCGATTTAATCTTTTATTGAACGAACAGAACCTTAGGCTCAAAGAGCGGGTAAATAGGGAATCTTTCCTTTTACGGAACATTTGTGAAACACATGAGGGAATCCACACAGGAAACATTAGAGAAAACCTGTTCATCGATCGCAATAGAGTTTTGAAAGATAAGGGCCCTAAATACAAAAAATTGATAATTGGAGCTTCCCATGGAGACATTATTAGCCGATACTACCTATTTTGGAATGGAGCTTACGTCAACTATGATCCAAGCATAATCGATAAGAATGGCAAAGAATACGCGTCCTTGAGGGAAGAAAGGATATTTTTAGAACCTAAATTGTTTATAGTGAGAACTGGCGATGAATTTTTTGCTGTTTATGACGGCCAACAATTCTATGCCAGCAACAATCTTTTCTGTATGCTTATGAAGCACCAAGAGCACAAGAGATATGATTTGCAGTACGTTCAAGCATTGTTAAATGGGAAGTTCTTGCAAAGATACCTACGTTTATATATTGCTCCGAGATTTGGTGATCTCTATACAGAAACTAAAATAAAGCACTTAGACCTCCTGCCTATCCATTCCATTTCCTTTACCACACCAAAGACAGAGCGAGAAGCTTTAGTTGAGGAGCTAAAAAAGAAATACACAGACTCAAGGTTAGCTGAACTCCTAGCCCTCTTAGATGAGTGTTTGCCCAAAGATAAGCAAGGTAACTTCGTTACCGAAAAAGGGAAATCCGATGTCGTCCATGACATTCTGGCTTACCTAGCAGAGCAGATGATTGAGCTGAATAAGAAAAAGGAAAAAGAAGCCAAAGGATTTATCGAATGGCTAGAAAGCCAACTTAAAACTAAACCAGATGAAAAGCGAAATATAGGTGTTGAGGTCCTTAGTGGGAAAACCCAGATAAAAGATTATCTTGGCGACTATCAGAGAGGGGAAGAACATCTGCCCTTTGAAGAATTCTGGACAATCCTTGAGACTAACAAAACAAGAATCCAGGCAAATCTCAAATCCAGGGATCTCTTTGATGCCATTAAAACCGAATACGAAAAATCTCTTTCCAAACTCCTTCCTCTTAAAGTGAAACTCCGGAAAACCGACTGGCTCATTGACCAAATTGTATACAAACTCTATGGATTAAGTCAGGAGGAGATAAGGATTGTTGAGGGGGGCAGAAATAACTGTTGGGAATAAGCTAAATGAGGGGGATCAGGCTTTAACATCCGACATTGATCCACCACCAGCCGATCCTCGCGTTGCGCATCCTAAAAAGTAGAAAACATACTTGAAGTCCCCAGAATAACATAATGGATTAGATGTGCCATAAGTCGACAATGATTTTCAGCTTATGAATTATTCATCAAATATAGATATAGAATTTTCAAGTATCCTTTTAAAAAAAAACCGAGATGCCCCAGCTGATCATTAACTCAGAATATGAAAAAGAACTAGAAAATTATGTTCTTGGGGGTGATTGTGTTGCTTTTGTAGGAGCAGGCATGTCTATTCCACCTGGTAAGGATTGGCGTGATACGGTTGAGAAAATTGCCTCTCGATGTCAGGTGTCAATAGATCAAAACAAGTCTCTACCTCAAATCATTGATAAATGCATCGAAGAGAATGAGGAGAGTTGTAATCAAGTTTGTCGTGAACTTTTTCCCAAACATGTCGTAAGATCAAGAACGGCGATTGGTCATTTACTTAGGCTTCCTTTCAAAGCTATTCTCACGGTTAATTTCGACCCTTGGCTTCATCAACAATCTAGGCAACAACAGTATGAAAGATGCCATATCTATCCAGACTTACCCCTAAAGGAAAGTTTAACTGGGGGGATTTATTATATTCATGGCTACTTCGATTCTGACAATAAAAATTCCAGCATTCGTTCTCTCGTCTTTGGTAATGCCTCTTTCCATAAAGCATATTCTGTATCTATATTGCCCTCATTTTTGATACATGTCTTTACTTATGAAACTGTTCTATTTGTTGGGATCGATCCAACTGAGGAGAACCTTAATAAAATTCTAAAGAAAAGCATCAGTATCCAAAAGCAAATTTCAGAAACTGGCAATCGACAAGGAGACATGCCCAAGAAATTTGTTCTTTGGGCAAGGTCAGATGATATGTCAAAAGAAGAACTGATCCGGGATGATATTAGAATTAGTGAAATCAGATCACTCGCGATAAAACCTGTGCTTTATGCTAAAAGAGCAAATGATTATCGAGGGCTTGAGGAGTTATTGTTGAGCTGGGTTGAGAAAGGAGACATTAGAAATCGCTCAGCTCCATTTAAATCTGGGTTTGATTAGCATCAAAAAATAGGGGAGAATTCGATGGCAGAAGACAAATTTTTTGATCTCATAAAAGAGTTGGAAACGAAGATTCGAGCAGGAGTCGAAATAGGACTAGATAGTCGTTTTATCCAACTTTTATCAGATCCTGCACTGAACAAATATGTCTTTGACCATCTAAATGATGCGACTTGGATAAAATTTTTATGGTCTAAAGGCTTTTTCCAGAATCCACCTAAGCTTGAAAGGGACGAATTAAAAGGAACCATCGGTTTTCCTCCATGGTCAGAATCCCGTTATCTTGCCAGGATGGCCTCACTGAATCCAGAAACGGTTTTTAAGGTTATCATTCAAATCCCTGATACAGAAAATGTCAGGGTCAATGAAGATCTTGTTGATGCGGCCTTGGCAATGCCCCCAAACCTAGCAGCTAAGCTTGTAGAGAAAGCGAAAGTTTGGGCTCGTTCACCTTATCATCTTCTTTTACCAGAAAAACTCGGTAATCTTGTGGCTCATCTCGCGCAAGGCGGAGAAACTGACGCCGCCCTTGATCTGGCTCGAGTACTTCTTGAGGTCCTGCCCGATCAAAAAAGGCAGGAGAAAACTGTAGATGATGGTACCTATAGTCTTCCACCTGAAGCAAAAGCTCGCTTTGACCAGTCGGATTATGAAGAAACACTTAAGAAGGACATTCCCGAACTTGTCAAAGCAGCAGGGATTAGGGCTTTTGACTTTCTTTGCGATCTCCTCGAAACCGCCATTCGCCTCTCTCGGCGTGATGGAGACAAAGGGATACCAGAAGATCATTCTTATATCTGGCGTCCTGCGATCGAAGATCATCCACAAAATATTGGGCACGCCTTAAAGGACAGTCTTGTAACTTCAGTTCGTGATGCTGCGGAATCAATAATTCAAACTGAGAGTGGAAATATTAAGGAGTTGGTGGAGAGACTCGAATTCCGACCTTGGCGTGTATTCTACCGCATTGCTCTACATCTTCTGAGATGCTTTCCAGATGCCTCATTGGAGCTAATCGCTGAACGCTTGACTGATCGGGACCTATTCGACGAGGGAGCCTACCGGCATGAATATACCCTGCTCTTGGAGGATTGTTACAGTTTGTTATCCCCCCAGCAGCAAAAAGTTATTCTCGATTGGATTGAACAAGGGCCTGATCTTGAGGAATTTAAGAAAATGGAGGAGGAGTTCACGGGGACTCGACCAACTGATGAAGAGGCTCAACGCTATCGTAGATACGGGCAGAGAGATCGATTGGCCTGGTTTAAAAAGAGTCTTCCAAAGAAGTGGAAGCAGCGCTATGAAAAACTAGTTACCGAGCTGGGCGAGCCAGAGCATCCCGAATTTGTGAGTTACTCAAAAGGTTGGGTTGGCCCAACGAGCCCTAAGAGCGCTGAGGAGCTTAAGGCAATGACGGTATCGGATATCGCAAAGTTTTGTGAAACCTGGCAACCCTCTGGGGACCGTATGACTCCTTCGCCCGAGGGACTGGGACGTGCTTTATCCCCGGTTGTGGAAGAAGACCCTGCCCGTTTTTCAGAGGGGGCTAATGAATTTTTAGACCTTGATCCTACTTATGTGCGCGCTTTGCTCTCCGGATTTCGGGATGCCTTAAAAAAAGAACGGACCTTTGATTGGATACCTGTCTTGGATCTTTGCAATTGGGTACTAAAGCAACCCCGAGAAATTAACGGAAGCCACCATGAGAAGAGTGATAAAGATCCACACTGGGGCTGGGCTCGAAAAACCATAGCTGGTCTCATTTCTGCCGGATTAAAGGAGGACCCGGAATGCATTCCCTATGACCTCCGCAAGACTGTTTGGGACGTCATAGAACCACTTACTAAGGATCCTGATCCAACCCCTGATGAAGAGGCACGATACGATGGCTCAACTATGGACCCGACAACACTCTCTATCAATACGACGCGTGGAGAAGCAATGCATGCAGTTATTAATTATGGATTGTGGGTACGGCGTCATTTGGAAAAAGAGCCTGATCCAAAGGAGAGACTGGCTCATGGCTTCGATGAGATGCCTGAGGTGCGTGAAGTTCTTGAAAACCATCTGGATATTTCACGTGATCCATCTCTTGCCATTCGTGCGGTCTACGGGCAATGGTTCCCCTGGATTGTTCTGCTTGATCCAGAGTGGGCAGAAAGCCACGCAGGCCAAATTTTTCCTCCAAAAGAAGACGAACGAAACCTCTGGGCTGCCGCCTGGAATGCCTACGTTACTTGGTGCAAGGCCTACGACAATGTGTTTGATGTATTAGGAGACCAGTACGCCCTGGCTATAGAGCGCTTAGGCGAAGTTGGTAAGGAAGTAGACCACCTTATGAATCCGGAAAGCAGACTGGGAGAACATCTAGTAGTTTTCTATTGGCGGGGTAAACTTGATTTAGACCACCCTGAAAGCTTATTGGTACGGTTCTGGTTAAAAGCCTCACCATCGGTAAGAGGCTGGGCAATCCAGTTCGTGGGGCGTAGCCTGACAAATGATAAAGCAAGTGTGCAACCGGAAATCATTAAGCGTCTCGAAGCGCTCTGGGAAAAGCGCCTCTCAGAAACTAAAAGCACTCCAGATAAAGAAAACTTCTTGCCTGAAATGGTGGCCTTTGGATGGTGGTTTGCTTCGGCAAAGTTCGATGACAAATGGTCTATTGAGCAACTTTTAGAGGCGCTGAGGATTACACAGAAAACCGATCTGGATCATCTTGTTGTCGAGCGTCTCGCTGTTATTTCTGAGAGTATGCCCATGGAAACGGTGCAATGTCTAGAGTATCTTGTGAAGGGTGATAAAGAAGGCTGGAAGATGCACCGATGGCGTGAAAAAGCCAAAAGGATTCTTTCAAGCGCGCTTCAAGCTCAAGGAAGCGCAGCAGAAAATGCTGAAGACCTTATTCACTATCTTGGAAGTCGCGGTTATTTGGAATTCAGATCGCTCCTCAGAAGAAGTGAATAAGAAGCGTCCAAATATGAAGGGCAACGTTCGTTCCGAATTAGCTTAACATCCCGAGAGGCATCAAATGAAGGGCTTTGACGGCGTCACGGATAATGATTGGTTTGCCTTCCTCTCCCAGCAGCCAGGGAGTGATGAGGTAAACTTCTGGCAGCCAGGGCGAATAGAAGCGGAAGATGGGGGGACAGGCCTTGACAGTGGACAGAATTTCACATTTGATTGCA
>Ga0315545_1004256_pt1 | contig 11865 bp, 12 predicted proteins | sample SalMarSW160210MG_FD_203096 | JGI IMG/M metagenome (GOLD analysis project Ga0315545, IMG submission 203096) | Salt marsh sediment microbial communities from the Plum Island Ecosystem LTER, Massachusetts, United States - Salt Marsh Sediment SW1602-10 ... | reverse complement strand
TACGATAATAAAATTGTTAAAACTTATAAGTACAAAATTAATAGACATTAGCTAAAGTGTCAGATGTGCGCTGCTACTTCTAAGGCACTTAGAAAGTGTCAGATATGCGCTGCTATTTGTCAACTGACTTCTAGCTTCTTTCTGATTTATCCTTTTTCTTGTTTTCGAGATTTTCGATATAGCTGCGATGTCATAGAATCAAGTAATGCCCCATATATACATATACCCAGTTTCTATATGCATAATACAATTGACATTTCGTTATTTTTTGATATTATATATAAAAAAGGAGATGGCATGATTAATTATAAGTTCAATGACTCTGATAATAAAAAGGTCCGATATAAGTGTTCTTCATGTAATGGTGCAGGGTATTTTATAGTAAACAAGTTTACTGGGATGGAATCTTTTGGATCGCCATATCATCCTGACAATGAAGCAAGAAGTTGTCCAAAGTGTGGAGGAACCGGATATTATTACGTAGATAAAGATGATAAAACATTTAAACTTTGGAGTTAACGACTATTTAACCCTTTGTTTTTTAAAGTTTTAAAACATAGAAATTAGTTTTTCTTTTTGAGTTGAAAGTTTTATCCCGTTGTCTTTTTTAGTTTTAGTAGGATAATTCAAAGTTCAGAACTAAGAATTTAAAATTAATATATGCTCTTTTTCTTGTTTTCGAGATTTTCGAGAGAAAAACTAGGGATTTTGTGGTGATAAAAAGTCAAGCCTCCTCTGGATATATTCCCTTTTATTCATTAAAAACAATTTATGGTTTTTATTTTAGCAAGCTAAAGAATCTATCAGAAAGGTTGACAAATGAGTACTTAGAATATATTAATTATACATTAGGATAGCAACTTTGTTAAAGGGAAATGTTTTGAAGGTTAAGATTAACTGAGCAAATTACTTAATGGAGTTGATGTTTTGAATACAAAAGAACTTAAAACGCAACGTTCGTATTTAATAAAAGAAAATACGGAAAAAGATTTTTTGTATTTTGGTTTACCCTGTGTTTGGGATGATGTAAAAGGCAAATATCTTGTTTTTTCTCCATATAGTTTAAAAATAGCTATCATTAATCCTGAGTCTATAGATTTAAATGATATAAGAAAAAAATTAAATAACATTGGATTCTTTGGTACACCAGCGAGACCCTCCATATCAAAGAAGATATTAAAGATGGGTCTTATTCTTACCACGGATTGTAACTTAAGATGTAAATATTGCTTTGTGGTACCGGAAGCAAAAGTTAAATCTATGAGTCCAGAATATGCAATTCGTATTCTCAAAGAAAAAATAACTCCTGAAACTGAAGAAATTTACCTGACATTCTTTGGAGGTGAACCTACACTTAATATGGATACCTTGAGGAAAGCTGTAAAACATATAGAGCACATTGGAATAAAGACCCATTTTCTAATCAATACTAATGGAATGGTTTCTGATTATGAGCTTAATTATCTGGTAGGAAAGAATTTTGTATTTGTCGTTTCAAGTGATGGTGTACCCAAAATTAACGATGAAAATCGGCCTATGTTGAAAGAGGGAAAGTCAAGCAAGGAGATAGAACGTACAATAAAGCGTCTTGTAAAAGCTGGAGCGCTTTTTAAAGTTAGGGCCACTATAACAGGCAAAAGCATTTTTTACTTAAAAGAAAGTATAGATTATTGGGCATCTCTTGGGGTTAAATTTGTACATTTTGAACCTGTGTCTTTACCAAATCCGAAAATGGGAGTAAAATATCCGGTGCCCGGTGTTTATATAGAACAAGTTGTGGACGCTATAAATAAAGCTGAACGGCTTGGAAGCTGGATTATTAGCTCTCCATATATGAATTTGCTTACCCCCTCTGCCTATTTCTGCACCTCAGTGGCTGGTGAAAATGAACTTTATACCCCAGATGGCTCTATTTCCCTTTGTTACCGAGTTCAAGAACATAACCATCCTTTTCAGGAATTCATTGTAGGAAGATATAATAAAGAAACAGACTCTTTTATTAGATACTCAGATCGCATTGATTTCCTTAAGAGAATTGATGTTTCTACCAAGAGTTATTGCGATAATTGTGCAGCAAAATATATATGTGGGGGTGGTTGCCCTCTTAGAAATAAGGTAAAAAGGGGGGATCATATGAGAGTAGATAGTTGGATGTGCCAAGTTAAAAAAGCCTTGGTACATGACGCGATCATTAGAATTGATCGGGCGCTAAGCGAAAAAAGAGTCCCAGCAATTTTCGGTGAGAGTATATTTGAAAATTTTTTAAGAAGTTATTCTTATAAAAAGAAAGAAGAGGTGAGAGATGTTTAATAAGTCCATCCCCATTCAGAAAAAAAAGAAAACAAATGGTACCAGCCTTGCAGAGATTAGTAAAACCAAAGTAGGGAAGCATAGTATTGAGATTAAGGATATTGAGCATGTGCTTAAATCTGCACTTCCTGAATTCAAGCGCGAGAAAATTAGCCGATCCGAATCTTGCATATAAGTAATTTACTATGAAATTTTCGTATGGCTAATAAAAATAAACCATCCTTAGATAACAAAATACAAGAAATAGTAAAAAATGCTAAGAATCTTGAAGAAGTCCAAAAAAACTTAAGGGAATTAATAGGGGAGATCTTTATTTGCTTATTTGATAGTAAAAGAGAAAAATCTGTTACGGATAAAGATATAGCAAGCTTTAGCCGAATTAATTTTATAAACTTACTTGTCGTTACGTTTTGGGATGAAAAATTCTCAGAAGGACGTATTTGGAATTTCTTGCCTTGTGATAAAGCGGAAAATTTTGAAAATTTAGCCGAGCTTAATCTTCATATTTTCGGAAGAGGAACTACGCTTAATGAGCGATTGTTATCCTTTGCAGAGAATAATCGAGATAAGAATTATGTTAAGCTTGGTATACACATAGATAATGGAGATTTACTCAAATGTTCGGTAAATGAAGAAAGAGCAATTATCCATATAGGAGAAAATATATGGGAGAAATTAGGTAATATCGATAACACCGATTACAATAAATTTCGCGAGAGTGTATTAGAAGAAGGACAACTATTGGATGGGGCTAGAGTAATAAGGAATACTTATGGCAAAGAGTTGCGTAAATGCCGGCTTGAAGCGGTCGTGAATAATTGGAGAAGTCTTTTTAAGAGGGAAAAAGATGAACAGGATTTTTTTAAACTTCTTTACCTGACTACTCCAAATAATGAGATTCAAAAATACAGAGAAAGTCAAGGCCTAGAGAAAATCAATTCGTCTGAGCAACTTTTTCTAGGCACAGACTTTGGACTGGTGGATAACTTCGTATCTTTTTTGCAAGCGCTTGCTCATTTTTATCAGAATGCAAAAGTTATCCTTGGTACTTGTAGAGCTTGGGAAAGGAAGTCAGGAATTTTGTATCCGGAATATGGATGCGCAGTTAACCTAATAAGTGAAAATGAAAATTTTAAAATAAAAAACAACACTATTACCAAAATAATGGATTTGGCAGAAAAAATAGCAAGGATAATAAAGATCCAAGATTCCCTTTATATTAAATTACCCTTGAACCAGAATGAAACTAATCTTATACAAAAAAAAGGTAATAAGAGTTTTCAGGACAATTTTCAGCAAGCTTTAAACGATCCTAACTTGGATAGAGAATTAAAAGAAAAAATAGAAGATAAGTTAAAAGATTCCCGGGGGCTTAAAAATTTGCTAAATGCAGTTGGATTACTTAGCTCAAAAGTCCACGAAGGTTGTAAGCTTTCTTTTACTTTCTTATACGGTGGAGGAACTAGTTGGAGAATTATAGAAGATACTTTAAGCGAAGAAGAAAAAGGAAAGTATCAACTTAAGATCAAACTTCCAGAAGATTTCGCAAAAGTAGTGGAAGAGCATTGGTCTGTTTTTCAAGGTGAACGTGTCGCAGGATTTATAGATGCTACTAAGCTCGCTCACAATGAAGCAGAGATTCCATTTACTAAAATTGTACGCCTAAATCCCTATCATACTCTTCCAGGTCCGCTTTTTAAAGAATGTGTGAGAATTTCTCACGACTCTCTCATTATTTATTCCTCAGGGAATGGAAAAGTTAGAGTATTTTCTTTTGAAGAAGATAAGAAAGTTGGAAGAGAGATGTTCAGATGGGATACTATTAACAACAAAATAGAAAAAACAAGTTGGGAAGTAAATCAAATTGCGGATGATATTCTCAAATTATTATCTATTTAAGGAATAGGTATGGATCACAGTTCTATTATAAAAGAATATTTAAAAAATATTATCAGCGAAACAATTGAAGAAATTTCGGAGGCAGGATCTGAAGGAGCAATGCTTATAGTAGTCCCTTCAACCTTTAGTAATAATGAAGATGGTAATATTCCTATTGATAAATTTTTGGCTCCTATGGATAAAGAGGATTTTCAAATGGAATGGAGGAAGAAAAAACCTATCAAATTTCTAGACAAAACTCTTTTAAGGGCTATGATGATAATGGATGGCTCAACTGTAATCATTGTTCAGCCAAATTCAGGGGCAACTATAGAACCTCGATTTATAGTTTATCCGCACGATCAAAATGGAGCTTTTGCTACTCTTAATATTGATGATTGCAATCTGGATCTTAGCATATTAAGAGGAAAAGGTTCCAGACACCATGGTGCGGCCAACTTCAGCATGCTTTTGGTCTCAAATAACAAGAATCAATCAAAAATTTTCGAAAGTTACCTAAATAATAATAGCAAAGAGTTAAATCTTCCTTTTCGGATCATTACTATTTCAGCTGATGGTCCTGTTAAGGAATGGCCAAATGAGTTTAAAAAAAAACTAAGTTAGGAGGAATAATATGAAGAGAAAAATACTGATGTGGATAGGCATTATTGTTATCGTCGTGGTTGTTGGATTGGCTTTGTTTCAAAATAGAAGCCTTACGAGCAGTCAAGAAATAACTTTGCCAGTAGTAGCAGATTTGACGGGCCCAGTTGCTCAATATGGGCAATGGGCTATAGATGGTCTGAAGATGGCCGCAGAGGACATAAATTCAGAGGGAGAAATCAATGGGAGTAAAGTAAAATTGGTCATTGAGGATGGGCAAAGTGAGCCTCAGAAAGGTGTAAACGCCTTTCGAAAACTTTTATCTACACTAACTCCAGGAGTAATTATAGTGGCAACGAATTCAAGCACTGCAATGGCATGTGCTCCTATAGCTAATAAGGAAAAAGTAGTTCTGTTTTCCCCTATTTCTTCAAGCCCCAGTATTACTGAAGCAGGTGATTTTGTCTTTCGTAACCGTGTAAGCGGATATTATGAAGCTAAAAAGATGGCGACATATGCCGCAGAACAACTTAAACTCAATAAGGTAGGGTTAGCCGTAATAAACAACGAAGCTGCTCAAGGATATATAAACGCTTTTACCTCGACTTTTGAATCAAAGGGAGGAGATATCACTAAAACTGTCTTAATAAATCCTGGAGAAACAGACTATAGAACTCCTATATCGCAGATTAAGAGTTCTAATCCCGAAGCAGTTTTTTTGACCCTCCTGGCCAAAGACGCGGGTCTATTTATAAAACAAAGCACTGAACTTGGATTTAGACCAAAGTGGTTAAGTATGACTACTATAAGAAGTGAGGATCTGTTTAAGATTGCTGGTGAAACTGCTGAAGGTCTTATATTTGTAGCAGAGGGAGGAGATGAGAGTGACCCTAAGTATAGGAAATTCGCACAGAAATTTAAAGATAAGTTTGGCTACGAACCTGCAATGAATTCACTAAATGGATACGATGCAGGTAAAATCCTTTTGCCGTTAGTCGTGAAGTACGGAAACGACGGTGAGGAAATAAGAAACGCGTTATATGAAACTCAATCTTACCACGGAGTAGGAGGAATTCTTTCATTTGACGAAAATGGAGATGCTAATAGACCCTTAAAACTTTTCATGGCCAAGGAGGGTCGTTTTGTTCCTTATGAATAATGTACTCTAATATCTCTAAGATAGTTGTAGTTACTGGAGCAACAGGAGGGTTGGGTTATTCTGTTATCAGGAAATTTGTTTACAAAGAGTTTAATCTTGTTGCTATAGGGAGGAACAAAAAAAAATTAAATGATTTAAAAAGTAAAATAAAGCGAGTATCTTCTGAAGTAAAAATCCTTACTATAAAATGTGATATTCGAAGTGAAACAGATATAAAGAAAGCTGTAGGACAAATTGAGGAAGCTTTTAGTAAAATTGATATCTTAATAAATAATGTGGGGGTCCGTATTGCATCTACAATTGAAGATATGTCCATAAATGACTGGGAGAACGTTATCAAGACAAATCTAACAGGTCTTTTTTTTCTTACAAAATATGCTCTGCCTCTTCTAAAAAAATCGGTAAAATCTACTATTATAAATATCTCATCAGTAAGAGGTCTATATGGAGATAAAAATTTATCTGCGTATAGCGCTTCTAAATTTGGAGTTATAGGCTTTACCCAATCACTTGCAGAGGAATTAAAAAACGATGGAATTAAAGTATATTCTATTTGTCCCGCCGCAATGGATACAGATATGATAAGAAATGTGAGGCATAACATCCAAAGGGAAGAGCTTATTCAACCTGAAGAAATGGCGGAAATAATTTTCAATATCTCTTCCAAGCGTCAAGAACCGACTGGTAAGACTATAGTAGTAGCAGGAAAGCAAGTAAATTGCATTCCCAAAATTAAAGATAGCAAAGATTACAAAATAATTAAATGGAAATAGAATGAAGGAAGAACAAGTAACATACGCTTACTACGATATTATTCACACTAAAAGGTTGCTATTAGAAAAAAATGGCTCTGATAAAATTGCGCAGCTCTGGAATAGAATTGATTGGTTTGTAAATAATCCTTCTGATTCTGATTTTTCCACTCTCTTTTTGGAAGGTAAAAATTGTAAACAAACACCTGAAATACACGTAATAGCATTTTCAGATTCCTTTTTACTATATACAAAACCCGAATTTATCATTGATGATTTTTATAAAATCGCAAGGAGATTTAAAGAAATAATAGAGGAAAATCTTAAATGTTACTGCATAATTAACCGTGATAAGGAAATAAAGCAGTCCTGTTTTCCTGCTTCTGGAGGTCACTCTCTTGATGATGCAAACATTCCTCTTTATTATCAGATTACCGGTGTTGGTCCAGCTTGGGTAAATATTTATTTATCAGAAAATTTTATCAGAAAGCAAAAAGAATGGAACGAAAGATATAGTCTGTATTGCGTTGGGGAACAAAGTAAACCTAAGAGTATTAAGCCTAATGATATGATAGAAGGGAGAGGGGTTAAGGGAAATCTGGTAAAAGTTTTTGCGTTAGAATAGATTAAATTTAATGTAGGGTACAACTAAAACTTTACTTATAATTTTCCCCATTATGCTCTTGAAAAATTTTCACAATTATGTTTTTTCATTATTGTGATGAAAATTAGCTTATAATAAAAATATCTGAAATAAAAGTTGGTAAATAGCCTTGGCTATTGGCTGTTTGTTGTTGGTTGTTAATTTCCGGTTTTCTTCTAAAAAATTCAGCAACAAATAACTAATAATATGTTTTCTTACTTGACTTTCCAAGTGTGAAACCTATTTTATTGATAAAGAAGAAAGATAATGTTATTAGGAAATGGTTAATGGTTATAAGCAATTTGTTATCAGTTATACGTCATTGGTCATCAGGCAATAGAAAATGATAAATCAATTAGTCCTAAACGGAATTATAGCTGGGAGTATTTATGCCTTGATTGCCATCGGTTTCACAGTGATTTACAGGACAGTTAAATTTTTCCACTTTGCGCATGGGGTGGTTTATACGGCTGGAGCATATTTGGCGTATACAATAGTTAATTCGTTATCAGTTAATGTTCAATCGCCAATGGTTATTAGTTATTGGTTCTTAGCAGTGTTGGTTGGTGTAGTAGGGGCTGGTGTTTTGGGCATTGGAATAGATAAATTTTTGTATCATCCACTTCGAGAAAGGAAGGCCTCTAATTTGATATTCCTTTTGGCTTCTTTCGGTGTTTTTATTTTCATCCAAAACTTAATTCAACTTATATACGGCGCACAGATTCTAACAATAAGAACAGGTCCAGTTAAGGAAGGACACCTCTTCCTTGGTGCAGTGATTACGGATATACAGATAATTATACTTGTTACCAGTTGTCTATTGTCGGTTGCTTTGTTTTTGTTTTTAAAGAGAACGAGATTTGGGAAAGCTATGAGAGCAGTATCTGATGATTCGATTGGCGCTTCGGTGGTAGGGATAAGCCCGGAGAAAACAATAACAATTTCTTTTGCAGTAGGTTCGGCTCTTGCTGGAATTGCAGGAATTCTAATTTCCCTTGAAACAAATATCGAACCCACAATGGGGTTTAATGCAATTTTGAAAGGTATTATCGCCTCAATTATAGGAGGGATTGGAAGTATACCAGGTGCTTTTGCAGGAGGATTCTTTCTTGGTATTGCGGAAAATCTCGGAATATGGAAAATCTCTGGAGGCTGGAAAGATGCTATTGCTTTTCTGATTCTCATAATCTTTCTACTGTTTAGACCACAAGGAATAATGGGCAGGAGAGAGGAGTGAGCCATGGAATATATTTTACATATCTTCGTAATTACAGGTATTTACATAATTCTCTCTCTTAGTTTAAATCTAATTGTGGGTTATACAGGACTTCCTGCTCTCGGGCATGCTGCTTTTATGTGTATTGGGGCTTACACTTCAAGTCTTCTGACTTTAAATTTTGGATTTTCTCCATGGGTTGGGCTTATAATTGGAGCTCTTTTTGCAACGATATCCGGAGTAATAATAGGATTTCCATCATTACGACTTAAAGGGGATTACCTGGCACTTGCTACTTTTGGCTTGGGAGTAATCGTTTATTCAGTAGCTAGGAACTGGGTTGTAGTTACCAGAGGTCCGATGGGCCTTCCGGGAATACCTCGGTTTTCTATTATTAGTTACCAATTATCGGAAACCTGGGTATATTTATTATTGGTTACAGGTTTCGTTTTGATCACCTTTTTCGTTATAAAAAGAATTGTTAATTCTCCATTTGGGAGGATATCACTTTCTATAAGAGAGGATGAAATTGCAGCAGAAGCAATGGGGAAGGATACAAAAAGACATAAATTAATTGTATTTATGGTAGGCGCCATTTTTGCAGGAATCGCTGGTAGTTTGTACGCTAACTATATTACTTTTATTGACCCTTCAAGTTTTACCGTAATGGAATCGATCACTATTCTTTTGATGGTAATATTTGGTGGTATGGGCAGTATTCCGGGTTCATTCGTTGGCGCTACAATTTTAGTGGTGTTCCCGGAACTTCTGAGATTTCTGGGTATGCCATCATCAATTGCTGCACCTACCAGGCAGATGATTTATGGATTGCTTCTTGTGATTCTTATGATAAGAAGACCACAAGGAATAATGGGAAAATACAGGTTTAAATGATGGCTATTTTACGTTTGCAAAATATTGCAAAGGAATTTGATGGATTAAAGGCAGTTGATGACCTTTCTTTTCAGATACAAGAAGGAAAGATTACCAGTCTTATTGGGCCAAATGGAGCCGGTAAGACCACGGTTTTCAATGTGATTAATGGATTGTATCCTCCTAATTATGGAAAAGTTTACTTTAAAAAGAAAAATATTACAAATTATCCAACGTATTATATAGCTAAGAAAGGGATAGCTCGGACTTTTCAAAGCATGAGATTGTTTCCACAGATAACGGTGCTCGAGAATATACTTCTTGGTACCCAATATAAAAAAGGTGAGAGTTTATTCTATGCAATCTTTAAAAGAAAACGCGTTAAAAAAGAAGAGGAAAAAAATGTTGAAAGAGCTCTTGATTATCTTGAAATGGTTGATCTTGTGAAAAAGAAGGATAGTTTAGCTCAAGATCTTTCACATGGTCAAAGAAAACTGCTCGAATTAGCAAGAGCACTCGTAACGGATTCAGAATTATTTCTCCTTGATGAGCCAGCAGCAGGAGTTTTCCCGGATACCAGAAGAAAAATACTAAATATTCTTGAAAAGATGAAAAAAGATGGAAAAACTATTGTTTTTATCGAACACGACATGAAATTCGTAATGGATATATCCGATAGAGTAATTGTCCTTAACTATGGTAAAAAGATTGCAGAAGGTAGCCCAGAGGAAGTAAGGAATAACGAAGAAGTAATCGAGGCATATCTTGGGAAGAAAACTGATTAAAGGAAAGTGTCTATCGTTTATTGATTAAGTGGAAAAAGTGAAGAGAAAAACAAAAGATAAAAAACAAAACGTTATATTATCAGTGAAAAACCTTTCGGTAAAGTATGGGCAGGTGTTAGCTCTTGACGATATCTCACTGCAGGTAAAGGAAGGAGAAATTGTAACTCTTATTGGGCCAAATGGTGCGGGAAAATCAACCGCTTTGAATTCAATCTCAGGATTGATTAATAGAAAAGGAGGAGAAATCAAAAATGGTATAATAGATTACCATGGACAATCTATTAGAGATAAGCTCCCGCATGACTTAGTTGAGAAAGGGATTTCCCTTGTACCTGAGGGGAGAAGAGTTTTTACCTCGATGACGGTTCTTGAAAACTTAGAAATGGGATTTTATACCCAGTTTTCAGTTGCTGGGAGCCAATTGTTAAATAGATTAGATAGAGTATTTAATTTATTCCCTGTACTTAAAGAAAGGAGAAAACAGAAAGCAGGAACTCTATCTGGCGGGGAACAGCAAATGCTAGCGGTAGGAAGAGCACTCATGCTTGAACCTGATTTGCTCCTTCTTGACGAACCTTCTCTCGGGCTTTCTCCGAATTATGTAGAGGATGTATTTGAAAAAATTGAAGAAATAAACAAGGATGGAACTACAATTTTACTTGTAGAACAGAATGCAAGAATGTCCCTGGAATATGCTGACCGAGGATATGTATTTAAAATCGGAGAAATCTTCATGGAGGGCTATGCTAAAAAGTTGCTGAAGAACGATAAAGTACGAAAATCATTTCTGGGAGAATTCTAACAGTTTTTTTGTAAAGGTATTGAAGAAAAAGAAGGCTTGAGATACCCTTTGTATACAATTTTTTTTAAAAATTTCTTTTTATTTTGAAAATATTATGTTATTAAAGGAAGAAATGGAAAAATATCGTTTTTGTACTGATTTATATTTGAATGTTTTTCTTAAAGAATTTATAGGGAAAGGTGTTGTATGAAGGTTGAAATTTTTAGATATAAATTTAAATTGTTTTAAAAGAACTTATGAAATGCGTAATATACACACGAGTCTCAACAGATAATCAAGCGGAAAAGGAATATAATTCTTGTGGCCATTTTTGAACCTTAAAAATGGAGTTATTAGTCATCGGTCACTCGTCATTAGTTGAAAACAAAAATTAAATCTCTGTGTTCTTTGTGTCTCTGTGTGAGATATTGTTTTTGGAAGGGATGGGTTGAGTTTTAAACAATAACAAATCATGTGAAAATCTGTGTGAATGATTTAGTCATTGGTCACTGGCCATTAGTCATTTGTCAAAAAAATAACTGAAATTAGTGGGTTAGTGGGTAGATGTGTTGATGGGTTTAAAACAAAATACTTTTCTTTGCGGCCTTTGCGTCTTTGTGTGAGATTCTTTAAAGATTGGCTGCTCACTCCGTACAATCTTCGAACTCTCCGCCTGACATTCAAAAATTCAATTTTCAAGACCAACTAAAAAACAGACTCCAACCCCCCACCCATACGGCTTGCCGCCCGCATTGCGGGCTGCCTTTGGCTTCGCCCTCGCTATCGCTCGGACGAAAGCCTTAGACTGGCTTGCAACAGCAAGCGCAAGCCGTCTTGACCCCACCCCGGCAGTCACAGTCGGTCG
>Ga0315545_1004254_pt1 | contig 11868 bp, 9 predicted proteins | sample SalMarSW160210MG_FD_203096 | JGI IMG/M metagenome (GOLD analysis project Ga0315545, IMG submission 203096) | Salt marsh sediment microbial communities from the Plum Island Ecosystem LTER, Massachusetts, United States - Salt Marsh Sediment SW1602-10 ... | reverse complement strand
GCTGGACAGAAATCGACAAGGTCGCCGCAGGCGCCTGGCACACTGTGGGGGTTAAGTCCGACGGCACAGTGGTCGCCGTGGGATACAACACCTTGGGGCAATGCAATGTACTAGGCTGGAGGAATATCAACCAGGTCGCCGCAGGCGGTAGCCACACTGTGGGGCTTAAGGACAACGGCACTGTGGTCGCCGTGGGACGAAGCCTGGAAGGGCAGTGCTATGTCGCCGACTGGAGCAATATCAAACAGGTCGCTGCAGGCTACTTTCACACGGTGGGGCTTAAGTCCGACGGCACCGTGGTCGCCGTGGGAAGCAATGACAGAGGGCAGTGCAATGTCGGCGGCTGGACGGATATCATCCAGGTCGCCGCCAGCGGCGAGCACACGGTGGGGCTTAAGTCCGACGGCACTTTGGTCGCCGTGGGGGCCGAGGTTGAGCTTCCCGAATGGAACCTCTACGAGACTCCAGCAAGAAGGTATACCCTCACCATCTTTAGCACCTCCGGTGGGTCCGTAGTCGAGCCCGGCGAGGGAACTCACACCTATGACGAGGGAGAGGAGCTCAACTTGATAGCTGAGCCCGAGGAGGACTACCACTTTGTCTGCTGGACCGGTGATGTAGGCACCATCGCCGATGTCTATGCTGCCCAGACCACTATCACCATGAACGACGACTACTCAATCACTGCACGGTTCACGGCTATAGTAGACTCTAAGACAGAAACGGTAACCGGTGAAGGCACCGTTGATGCCAGGGAGGAGGCTGACACCGAGGTTGAGGTGACTGGCAATGCTACGGTAACTGTAGCTAAATTCGCTGATAATCCCGGCGGCTACAGCCCGACCGGCTTCAACTCACTGGATAACTACATCGACGTCTACGTTCCCTATGTTGGCGAGGTCACCGAGATTGAGATAAGGCTTTACTATACCGATGCCGAATTGGCTGCGGCAGGTATCGACGAAGAATCACTGCGGCTCTTCTGGTGGGACGGCGCCGAGTGGAGCGAGTGCTCCCCAGACAGCGGAGTCAATACCGCCAGCACCAATGGCTACAGCGGTTATATGTGGGCAAAAATAAGAGCTACTGGTACCACGCCATCTCTGGAAGACCTGCAAGGAACGGAATTCGGTGGTTATGGCCATCCGTCGGAAACTCCGGGAGGTTGTTTCATCGCTACTGCAGCCTATGGTACCGATACAGCCAGGCAACTAGACATCCTGAGAGAGTTCAGGGACGAGGTCCTGCTGCCTAACAGCCTGGGCGCTAAGCTTGTATCCTTCTACTATAGAACCAGTCCTCCCCTAGCCGACTTTATCTCACAACACGAGGCCATAAGAACAGTGGTGAGGGTGGGCTTTGTTGACCCGATTGTAGCTATATTAAATTGGAGCCACGATTTATGGTCGGCGAGAAGCTCATGAGCGCAACAGCAATCTCGGGCACCAAATAAGCGCCCAGGGGTAAATAGAAACGAAGTAAGAGCCGAGGCTGAGCCTCGGCTCTTACTTTATCGCGTTCTTGGTTTAGCTATCCTGAGATACTGCCGTGCCAAAGACCAGTCATCTAATGGCAAAAGAATCTTAGCGAGGCGGAGCTCAGCCCCTATTCCCCGGTTCACTGATTATTCTACCGACCCAAAGAAGCCCGACAATTTGCTTGCCGGTGCGGTGTAAGCTATACTATAGACCACGTCAATTCGCGAATAACTAAACTATTAAAGCTTTAGTTATCATTGCGCAAGGAGGGAAAATGAGGACAAAAGAGCAGTATATTCAGGGTCTGGCAAAAATGAAGCGAAACACCTACTTCAATGGCTCGCTAATCGACCGCACCGACGAGCTACAGATGGACTGTATAAATACCATCGGCACCACATTCGACGAAGCCTTCAAACCAGAGAACCAGGACCTGTTAACCGCCATCTCTCATCTCACCGGCGAGCGCATCAACCGCTTCACCCACATCCACCAGAACCCCGATGACCTGCACAAGAAGCAGGACATGACCCGCATGCTCTGCCAGAAGGTGGCCGGCTGCATCCAGCGGTGCATGGGCATCGACGCGGTCAATGCCATCTATAACGTTTCTTACGAAGCGGACAAGCTGAACAAAGGCGCCACACAGTACCACGAGAACTTCAAGAAGTGGCTTACTCGCTTCCAAACCGAAGACCTGGTGGGCTGCTGTGCCCAGACGGACGTCAAGGGCGATAGAATTCGGAGGCCTGCCGACCAGCCAGACCCGGATGCCTACGTGCGGATCAAAGAAAGGCGCAGTGATGGCATCATTGTCAGCGGCTGCAAGCTGCACATCTCCGAGGCATCGGTTGCCGATGAGGTACTGGTAGTGCCGACACGAGCGTTGCGTCCGGAGGACAAAGACTACGCTGTCGCCTTCGCCATCCCGGGCGACTGGGAAGGACTGAAACAGGTTGTGACCATCCATAACCTCAGGCCCAGACAACACTTCAAGCGTGGCTTCCTGCCCGGAGCTACAGATTCCTACATGATATTCGACAACTGCTTCGTGCCCTGGGAAAGAGTCTTCCTCGCCGGCGAATGGCAGCATGGCGGCGTGTTGGCTCTGCTCTTCGCCTTGTTCCACCGCCATTCCTATTCTGGCTGCAAACCGGCTCTCGGCGACGTACTTTTGGGAACTGCGGCACTTGCTGCCGAGGTGAACAACATCCACAAGACACCCCTCGTCCGTGAGAAGCTGGCCGAAATTATCCTGACCACTGAGCTTGGTTATGCTGCGGGGTACACAGCCTCTGCCCTGGGCAAGCCGGAGGTCTACATACCCGGGATGGGATTCATGCCCTATGGCCCCGGCTCCTATATCCCCAATTCGATTTACTGCAATGTCGGCCGCTGCCTGACGGGTGAAGCGGTCTATCGTGAAGCGGAGATGCTCTGCGATATCAGCGGCGGCGTGGCAGCCACCTTCCCCTACGAAAACGATTTCGTGAACCCGGAGACCCGCGACCTGCTCCTGAAATACACGAAGCGCAATCCGGACATGCCCGTGGAGGACCAGGCACAGCTATGGCGTTACCTGGGTGACGTGCTCTGCTCAGCAACTGGAGGCATAGCCAGTATCGGCAATTACCATGGTGGCGGCTCACCTATCATGGAACAAATCGCCATCACTACCCAGTACGACATCGAGTCCAGGAAAAAGCTGGTCAGGCACATCGCCGGCATGAGCGGTGGTGACCATGATGCTTTGAGCAAGAAGATGACCTCGCCAGGCAAGAAACCCGCCGAGACAGCCAAGCGGTAACAGGTAAGTCTTTCCCAAAAACCTTAGGGGTTCTCTGGTTTATCAGCTTGCTGCAGGCAGCTTCCAAAACGGCCGGCGATATAAATCTTGATAAGCTGGGGGTTAGCATGTTATTCCTAGCTAACTTGTAAATTATGTCAACCAGAACTACAAATCCTTCATGCTTTGGCTCTGTCGATGGTTTGGCAAAATCAAACTATCCCCACAGGGTCGACATCTATAGTCCAGCCCCGCGGCAAAGTGAGCCGGGATAACATCCGAGTTGAGTCAGGGCCACGGAGGAAGAGTTGCCAGCGATACCTGCCCCTGGCTCTGAAGGCAAAAGTAGGCACAGGACCAATTATATTGAAATCAACCATTCCCTCTCTGGCCTTTTCATCGAGAATCAGACGATGCACCCTCTCCGCCTCACGGCGACATAGCTCTTCATTGGTGTGGCTATAAACCAGACGGACTAATTGGCTAAAAGGGGGATAATTGTATCGGCGGCGATAATCTATTTCTTTATAATAAAACCCAAGATAATCGTGCCTGGCAGCAGCTTCAATAATGTAGTTATCGGGGGAGTAAGTCTGGATGATAACCTTTCCCGCCTTAACCCCACGCCCAGCCCTGCCAGCTACCTGACACAAGAGTTGAAAAGTGCGCTCGCTACTTCGAAAATCAGGAAAATTAAGGCCGGTATCGGCATTGATTACCCCAGCCAGGGTCACCTGAGGCAGGTCTAATCCTTTGGCTATCATCTGGGTACCAATAAGCACATCTGCCTTGTGGTCACGAAAATTCTTTAGCAATTCCTCATGAGCATATCTCCTGGTAATCACATCCCTATCCCAGCGAAGCAACCTTGCTTCAGGGAAGAAATGCCTTATCTCTTCTTCTACCCTCTGCGTGCCAATGCCCAGAAACCTGAGATTGTGCCGGAAACACCGGGGACAGCTCTGAGGCACCGGAATAGAATAACGACAGCGATGGCAAATTAGCCTTTTCTCTACTGAATGATAAGTAAGGGCTATGGAGCAGCGGGGGCAGCGAAAGATAAAGCCGCAGTTACGACATCGAACAAAGGTGGCTGTGCCCCGACGGTTAAGGAAAAGAATTATCTGTTCGCCCAGTGCCAGAGTTTCTTTCATGGCAGCTAACAAAGAACGACTAAGTAAGCTTGTGTTTCCGGCCTTAAGTTCTTCCCTTAAATCCACTATGCTTACTTCGGGGAGAGCCGAGCACCCAGGGCGCTGGGTGCTCGGACGAGGAGTAATTCTTTCCTTTAGTTCTATAAGGTGATACTCGCCTTGCTGTGCCTTATGGAAACTGCCAATATCAGGGGTAGCACTGCCCAGGATGACAACAGCGTCACTGAGTTGAGCCAATTTGATGGCCGCGTCGCGGGCATGATAGCGAGGCGACTTATCTTCTTGTTTATATGTCCATTCATGCTCTTCATCGATGATGATAAGACCGAGGCCGGGCAGGGGCGCAAATAAGGCGCTCCTTGGTCCGATGACAACATCGCAGTTTCCTTCCATTATCCATTGCCATTCGTCGAACTGCTCTCCCAGGGAAAGGCTACTGTGCAATACTGCCACACGTCCGGGAAAGCGATTAGCAAATCTCTCTACTGTTTGTTGGGTCAAAGCGATTTCCGGGATAAGACAAATGCCTCGCTTACCGGCGGCAATAACCTGAGCTAAGGCTCGCAGGTAAATCTCAGTCTTGCCGCTGCCAGTAACGCCGAAAAGGAGAAAAACCGGTGGACTGCTGTATTGTCTTGCCTCACCCACAATGACATCTTGGATCGATTCCCAGGCAGCTTGTTGAGATGAAGTGAGAACCGGAGGCGGAGAAGTTGTGAAGCTGAGGTGAGCTAAGGGGTCGCGTCTTACCCTGAGCCTTTCCACTGAGACCAAATGGCGGCTCTCCAAAGCTTTGATAGTGGCAAGAGAGCAATTGAGACTTTTCCTCAGTTCGCTAATTGAAATAGGCTGAGTCTGCCCGATCAGAAATTCTAAGAGTTCTGCCTGTTTATAGGCTCGGGACTTATCCAGGCGAGCCTTCGCCACTTCGATTTCTTCTCTGTCGGCTATCAGCTTAATATAAGGGAGCGTTTTGGGCTTTACCCTGGCCTTTTCCAATTCCAGAGTTTTTGTAATTAGCTGACGGTCTAGCAACTGGTCGGTGATTTGCCTGGCTTTTCTTTTGCCAATTGCTTTTTCCAGCTCAGGCAAGCTTATCTTCCCCTCCCTTCTCATAATATGCAGGACTTGCCTTTGTTCCGGTGTCAGGGGCAAATCTACCTGGGAATCTGTTAGTTGAAAGCAAGTAACAGCCCGTCTCTCAAATCCCGGAGGCAGCATTAAAGCCAGGGCATCGAAAAGGGGAGCAAAATAGTGTTCGCTTATCCACTGGGCAAGCTTTATTTGCATCTGGGAAAGCGAAGGAAAGTCAGCAACAATGCCAGCTATTTCCTTAAGCCGAGCACCCAACTGACCTGAGTGCTCGGCCGCTGGCTCATCTGATAAGCGGAGCACAAGCCCCTGAATGAGCCGGGAGCCAAAGGGCACCCATACTGCTTGCCCGACACTAATATTGAGCTCTGGCGGTATGGTATAGGAGAAAGTTGACCGGCTCCCCGGTGAATTGACTGCCACCTCGGCGTAGTTCATTCAGAGGTCTGTTCTTCTTCTTCTTCCGCTTCCGCTTCTTGCTGAGGCATGGTTTGCTCTATTGCCTTCTCCCGCCTTTCCTTAAGCCGAGCCCGCTTAGCACTGAGCCTGCGCATATAATAGAGCTTGGCTCGGCGCACCTTGCCATGCCTGAGCACCTCTACATTTTGCACCGAAGGGGATTGGAAAGGGAAGGTACGCTCCACTCCAATGCCATAAGATACCCTCCTCACCGTAAAGCTTCCACCATCAACGCCCTTCCTCATTTTAATCACCATTCCTTGGAAGTGTTGCAGTCGCTCCTTATCCCCTTCCCTGGCCTTCAAACTAACCTTGACTGTATCGCCAGGGGAAATTTGAGGAATATTGGGGTTCATTTTGGGTTTAACAAATTCTCTAACATCCATTTCCTTTCCTCATCGCAGAGATTGCCCTTCTCCAAGAGGTCAGGGCGTCGTTTCGCCGTTCGCAGGATAGCCTGACGGCGTCGCCATTGAGCAATTTCACCGTGATTTCCTGAAAGCAAAACCGAGGGTACTGACCAACCCTGGTATACCTGAGGCCTGGTATATTGGGGATATTCTAAAAGCCCGTTGCTATGAGAATCACTGCCGGCGGAATCTTGCGAGCCAAGCACTCCTGGTATAAGTCTAACGATAGCATCCACCACAACCAGGGCAGCTAATTCCCCCCCACTAAGTACATAATCCCCGATACTAATTTCATCGGTAGCCAAGTGCTCACACACTCTCTCATCTAAACCTTCGTAATGGCCACAAATTAACATAAGGTTATGGTGGAGGGCTAACTCCTGAGCAACAGATTGAGAAAAAAGCCTGCCCTGAGGAGTGAGTAATATGATAGGCATCTCACCTACACCAAGTTGCTGTTTTATTGCCTCTGCTGCCTCAAAGATAGGCTCGGGCTTGAGCACCATGCCAGGTCCACCGCCGTAAGGATAGTCATCCACAGTATGATGTTTGTCATGGGTGTAGTCGCGAATATCATGAATCACTATGTTCACCAATCCCTGTTCCCGAGCACGCTTGATGATGCTCTGGTTGAGTGGAGAGGCAAACATTTCAGGGAAGAGACACAAAATATCAATATGCATGGATCCCCTCAATAAAACCCTTCGAAGTGCATATCTTAACATGCAGGCGGCGACAAAAGAAAGTCTCACGCTTCCCAGTGACTTTGGCTATCAGGGAGCAGTGTACCCTCTGGGCTATATCCAGCACCACTCTGTTCTCGACACCCAAGACGAAATTTGTTCGAAAATTCAAAAAAAACGCCAAAAGGTATTGACAAAATGAGGATAAGGTTTATAATAGAGTAGTGGGGAAAAGTGGGGAAAGAGGGTAAGTGATGGTGCGATAGGCAAGGTAAACGAGGCAAGATTGGGAGGCTTGGGGGAGAACCGAGGAAAGTAAAATGTTTTTTGGTGAGTATCCATATAAGGTTGATGAAAAGGGAAGAGTGCCTCTGCCGCCAAAATTCAGGCGACAGATGAAGGAGGGCGTGATATTAGCCAAGGGGATGGGAGAGAAATGCATTGCTGCTTACCCTGTAGCTGAGTGGAAAAGATTATCCGACAGCCTGGCTGCCAAGGCGGTAACTCCAGCTAACTTAAGGAAGTTGAATCGCGCTATCTTCGGCTCCGCCTTCGGTGCCTCACTTGATGGGCAAGGCAGGATAACATTGCCATTCTCCCTGCGCGAGTACGCCGGAATTGGTGATACAGCAATTGTCGTCGGTGCCAATAACTGTGTTGAACTCTGGTGCGAAGGCGAATGGCAGGCTGAGAAAGAATCGGCCGAAGAGCAGGCGTCAGAGATAATCGAGGGTCTCGGAGAATAATGGGAGTATAGTGAATGATCGTAGCCATGTCCTTACCCGTCCACGTCCCTGTTCTGCTTGATGAAGTTATAGCAGGGCTACAGCCTCAGCGAGGAGATTATTTCGTTGACTGTACTGTTGGGCTGGGGGGACACGCGGCAGCGATACTGGAAAAAATTTCACCCCCAGGAAGACTTTTAGGCATTGATGCCGACCCCGAAGCCATCAAATTAAGTCAAGATAAACTTAGCGACTATGGCGAAGCAGTTACTTTAGTTAATGACAACTTTGTTAACCTTGAGGCTATTTGCAAAAGATACCATTTTCATCCAGTTGACGGTATTCTTTTCGACCTTGGTGTTTCTTCTCTGCAACTGGATACAGCCGAACGTGGCTTCAGCTTCCACCTCGATGCTCCCCTAAATATGAGCTTCGATACCGGGCAAGAGCTAACCGCATCGGATATCGTGAACAGCTTCTCTGAGCAAGAGTTGGCTAAGCTCATAGAAAAATACGGTGAAGAGCGTCATAGCCGGCGGATAGCGCGGTATATCGTTCAAAATCGCCCTATCGCCACCACCGTGGAGCTTGCCAGCTTGGTAGAGCGAGCTTTAAGTGGCAAGCGTGCCAGAATCCACCCTGCCACAAGAACCTTCATGGCGCTTCGCATCGCGGTCAACAATGAACTACAGAATCTGGAGCTGGCTCTCAAACAAACTATTAACCTCCTCCGACCGGGGGGGAGATTAACAGTCGTCAGTTATCATTCTCTGGAAGACCGTATAGTTAAACAATTCATGCGCTACGCAGCCAGCAGCTGCCTATGCCCCCCGGGAACAGTAGTATGTCGCTGTGGGCATGTGCCCACCTTGAAGCTCATTTCACGGAAGGTTATCAAACCTACCTCGTTGGAGATAGAATCCAACCCACGCAGCCGTAGCGCCAAATTAAGGATAGCCGAGCGACTCAACTAGGCGGTATTCTCAACAAAAAAGGAGGTGAACATGGCAAAGAAATTCATTTCAGCTATTGACGTGGGCACAACTAAAGTAGCAACCATCGTGGCTAATGTCAAAGCAGAAGACGACATTGAAGTCTTAGGAGTGGGAGTCGTTCCCAGTCGCGGCCTACATAAAGGCATCGTAGTCAATATGGATGAAGCCAGACAGTCCATTGCCACATCAGTGAAAGAAGCTCAAAGAATTAGCGGCGTTCGCATAGATTCTGCCTATATTGGGGTTACCGGCAGGCACATAAGCAGCCTGAATAATCGGGGAGTAGTAGCTATCCCCCGAGAGGATAGATTGGTGCGTACTCAGGACCTTAAACGGGTGCTATCTGCGGCTCGTAACATCACCGTCGCTGAGGGGAAGAAGGTGCTCCATGCCATTCCTCGCTCTTATGCCCTGGATGGACAGGATGGAGTGAGACAGCCAGTAGGCATGCATGGGTCCAGGTTAGATGTAGAAACTCATATCGTCACTGCTTCAGTAACTTCAATACAAAACCTGGCCAAATGCGTCCGCAGTATCGGCGTTGATGTTGAAGACCTCATCCTCGAGCCTCTGGCTAGTGGAGAAGCAGCATTGACTCCAGAGGAAAGAGAATCAGGCGTTATCATGGCTGACATCGGGGGCGGGACCACAGATATAGCGGTATTTAAGAATGGCAGCATCTATCACACCGGTATCCTTCCAGTAGCCGGTTACCAGGTAACCAGCGACATTTCCATAGGCTTGGGCTTGCCTTTTAATATTGCGGAAAAGATGAAGAAGAGATATGGCAACGTCACACCCAGCTTAGAGATGGACCAATCGGTCCAAGTGGGTATCGAGAATGGTCATAGCGCCTCTTATAAAGACCTGTGCAGTATTATCAGGGCTCGCATGGAGGAGTTGCTACAACTCATATTGCTGGAGATGCCCACCAGCGATTATCGCACCCTGGCGCCTTGTGGTTTGGTGCTCACCGGTGGCACATCCAATCTGTCCGGGCTCGACGAGCTAGGTGAGTCACTGTTGCGAATCCCGGTGCGCAAAGGCCGACCTTTGAGTACAGGCATCTATGGCATTTCCGATATCCTGAATGATCCGGCTTACGCTACCACCCTGGGACTTATCCTATGGCAGGTACGAGGCAAAGAAGGATCAACTTACAGAGAAAAAAGGGCTGGTACCTGGAGCAGCTTTATGAATCTCGTTAGAAAGCTGTTTCGTGCCTAATTCGTGAAAGGAGGTTAGAATGGCAAAACAAATTTATACTCCAACTCCAGCAAAAATCAAAGCCATTGGCATTGGCGGCGGCGGTTGCAATGCCATTACTCGCATGGTCCGCGAAGAGATAAAGGGCGTTGACTTCATAGCCATGAATACCGATGGCCAGGCGCTGGCTCTGGCCGAAGCTCCTACCAGAATTCAACTGGGCGAGAAATTGACCAGGGGTTTGGGCGCTGGTGGCGATCATAGGATCGGAAGCAAAGCAGCCGAAGAAAGTTGCAATATAATCGAAGACCTCATTCAGGGTGCTGATATGGTGTTTGTCGCTGCTGGCATGGGCGGTGGCACGGGCACAGGTGGCATTCCTGTAGTAGCTGAGGTGGCTAAACAGAGTGGTGCTCTCACCATTGCAGTTGTGACCAAGCCCTTCACCTTTGAGGGAACGCATAGAAGAGAAGTAGCCGAGGAAGGGCTGGTTGAGCTCTCGGAAAAGGTTGATACACTTATCATCATACCTAATGACCGCCTTCTTCAGCTTTGCGATGCCAAGACAAGTGTGGACAACGCCTTCAGGTTAGCAGATGATGCTCTTCTGTTGGGAGTTCAGGCCATCTCCGAAGTAGTTACCGTCCCGGGACTGATCAACCTGGACTTCGCCGATATTAAATCGGTAATGAGAGACGCTGGCCCAGCTTGGATGTCCGTGGGTAAAGCCAGCGGGCAAAGTCGCGCTGCTGAAGCGGCTAAGGCTGCTCTGGCTAGCCCATTGCTCGACGTATCCGTAGACGGAGCTATGGGGGTGCTGTTCAATATTACTGGTGGCCCAAGTCTCACTCTGTTTGAGTGTAATGAAGCTGCCCAAGTAATCAGCGAAGCAGTGGACCCCGGCGCCAACATAGTCTTTGGAGTGGTGTTTGACCCCAAGATGGATAGCGAGGTTCGAATTACCGTTATCGCCACTGGCTTCGCTAAGCAACAAGGCAGGGGCGTATACAGCGCCGAGGAGCTCCGTCGCCTGATAAGAGGCAGCAGCGATGTTCTCGACGTACCTTCTTTCTTACGTCGTGCCCAGCATTTCCCTGCCTCCCATCTGGATAGTGGCCACAAGACTCCCGCACCGGTTACTCCGGAGCCACACAAAATGTCTCGACAGTAAACCTAAACCTCATAATATTAGGGGAAAAGGGTAGCGCGAGCTACCCCTTTCCCCGCCAATGTTCAGTATTGTAGCAAATTCCCCCAGCACTCAGAGCATTGAGTGCCGGGTTGCATTATTTTTAAAATTGTGGCATAATGATTGGTTAGACCTTTAAATCAGTCCAGTGAGGCTGGTAAGGGGAAATATGCTTAAGCATACCACGATAGAAGCATCAATTGAGCCCTCTTGCCAGTTTGAAGGCAGGGGGGTTTTTTGATGTCTGAAAAGATTCTCCTGACCTCAAGGGAGATAGGACGGGCGCTAGCTCGCATTGCTCACGAGATTGTAGAAAAGAATAAGGGTGCGGAAGATGTTGTGCTCGTAGGCATGCGAACTCGGGGAGTGCCTTTAGCCAAGCGCATAGCTGAAATAATCGGAGGCTTCGAAGGAACCTCGATCCCCGTGGGTACTCTGGATATTGGCCTTTATCGCGATGACATTTCACCTTCGGAATCGAAGCCAGCGAACCGGAGCCGCACTGATATCCCCACCGGTATTACCGATAGGCGAGTAATCCTGGTTGACGATGTTCTCTATACCGGACGGAGCATTCGTGCTGCTATGGATGCCCTGATGGACATGGGACGTCCGAGCTCTATTCAATTAGCTGTACTTATCGACCGTGGCCATCGAGAGCTTCCCATCCGGGCCGATTATGTCGGTAAAA
>Ga0315545_1004247_pt1 | contig 11886 bp, 10 predicted proteins | sample SalMarSW160210MG_FD_203096 | JGI IMG/M metagenome (GOLD analysis project Ga0315545, IMG submission 203096) | Salt marsh sediment microbial communities from the Plum Island Ecosystem LTER, Massachusetts, United States - Salt Marsh Sediment SW1602-10 ... | reverse complement strand
CTGTGGTATCGACTACTTTTATCCTGTAGGCGGGCTCTGTATACGTACTCGTACTATTCAAAACAATACATCCTTTATCGCCAAGTGTGATAGCAACTACATTCGATCCATAATCCAACAATTTTCTCCCATCTTTGACAAAATCATCAGAACCGATGAGCTCTTTTGCAGCATCCTTGCACGGGATAAGAACATCTGAAAGCTCAAGCGCCCTCTTCATTTCTGTATCTGTTGCAAGTTTTGCTTCCTTCACAAAATAAGTAGGGGTCACATCCAGATTAAAGACGATCTTCACGCCACTTTCTTTCGCCATTTCCATGGCTTTCACAACAGGTTTCAAAGGGAGAAGGCACGCTTCTGCATGAAGCACCCTTGACGATTTAATATACTCTCTATGCTTGGATCCAACGTCCTCTGCGGTGAGTTTAATGAGAGCATTCGGGAACATGGTAATCGATCTCCCGCCGTTTTTATTTACCTGAATCCATGTAAACATCGTGTTCTCACCTTTTACGACTTCAACGTGGCTGTTGTCTATCCCCTCTTTTGCAAGATCTTCCAGCACAATTTTTCCTGCCTCATCATCTCCAATCTTGCCGAACCACCCGGTTCTCACACCAAGTCTCGCCAGCTGCGTCATCACATTTCCAGCCACACCACCTGGATGGACTTCATACCCCTCGGACATAATTTTCTCTTCAACAGCAGGAATCGAAGGAACGAGCGCGAAATAATCGACCGCTAAAGTTCCAATCGCAGTTACATCAATCCGGTTGTCTTGCATAAAGGCCTCCCCCCATATCTCGAGTGAGCTTTTCATTTATTTTTTTCAAATGAAAAAATTACCAATGAAAAAGCACATGATCAAATCCTTTTTATGATTTGATCACAAAACAAGCCCAAGTTTAGAACCGAGCTTCTCATCCGTTAGATACATCCCCTGGATTGAAATTCGATCAAACCATAGTGCTTATCGGTGCCAGGATTGTGTGCAAAAAGAATATCATGAAACTGAAGGTGGATCGTATCTTTTAGATATTGCCGATCAATCTGGGAAAAAAACCCGCATAATTATCATGAGAATTTCACTCGAATAGAGTACCAACTCGAGTCAGAACTCACGATTCTCTACAAAGCATTGATAGTGCCCTGAAGAGGTGGAATGTTTTTTTCCGATGTGGTGGATTGGACATCTTTCTGCGATAAGTCTCATTGCTTTGCATGCAGTGAGACCGCACCTATTCAATACGTTTCAACACTCTTCCATACGTATCAGAAACGATCAGAAGCAAAACAGCCCACGCTTTTCGGGCAATCGTCTCTGTACAATATCCTGTATCGCAGTCAAATACTGCCCTTCACCTTAATCCGGCAATTCATTCAGATTTTCTGCTGCTCAGGTAATAATGCCACAGAAGCCTTGCAGCTACGGCCCTCCATAGTCGCCAGGTGCTGCTGAGCTCATTCAGCTCACCTGCTCCAAGGTTGGGGGAAGGTTTTTCAATTTCTTCACGGCTGAGGCGAGTGCAAGGTCTGATTCAGGCCAGATATCCGGCCTTCGAAGCGCCAACAGCAGGTAAATATCCGCAGTCCATGGACCGATCCCATTCACCTGTATCAACTTTGATCGAGCGGTTTCATCGTCCATGTGCTCGAGTTCCCGCAAGTCCAGCTCATCTCGAATGATGGCTAAAGACAAGTCGCGACAATAACGCATTTTCTGACGACTAAAACCTATTGCATGCAATGCAGCATCATCATACATAAGGAAACGAGAAGGATCAAAAGGGGTAACCATTTCGCAAAGCTTTTCATATACGGCTTTTGCTGAGGCTTCTGTACAATTCTGTTTCTTTTCAAAATTCCTCAAAAACGACTGCTGCGTTCTTGTTTTCTCGCTATTTCAGTCCAAAACATGATGATTTTCTCTCCACTAAAAATATTGAGAACGAATTTAGAAAATGAGCAAATTGATAATTATTTGCCTTTGTCTGCCGTCAGTTTTTTCAAATAATCGAATTTTACTTAGTACCCGCAAATAAATTTTTAATATGAGAATTAATAGGTTTGATAAAAAATCTACGTAATTTTAATAAAACATCAAAATACACTATTGTGGAATCGTATACATATTGATCATTGATAAACGGAGAGTGCTTCGGCTATATTGTTTTTTTATGAATATCTTTCAGCATTTAACACGGTTGAAAGGACTGTGTCTATATAAATTCTGTATAAATTCTGTACATAAACAGCTGCTGGAAAAAGAGGTACAAGCACACCACATCACAAATTTTATTAATCATTGGCAGCGAACAAGCAAATATGAATTACGAAAATTATAAGAGGAAATGGTTATTGACTAATTCGTTTGGTAAATAAAAAAATGCCAATCATGCCGGTTCCGGGAGCATGAAATAAGAGAGTACATGAAAATTTTCATTTCCAATTACCACTATTTTTTGAGAAATGCCTGATGATGATCCAGAGTAAGGTTTTTCCCCGCTGATTTTTATACCAGTTCAATGGTTTGCATACCCCGATTCCTCAGTCAAGAGGAAGACCTGTAGATGCATCAAGCGTGACAAATCCCCGCCGATATAGACGATATCTTCGGAAACAGCAATGGCCAACACTTCTCCGTTGGCCATCCAGTTGTTCCGATAGTAGGCAGCGGAAGCGTCCGGTGTCTTTTTCCCATTCCCGCCTGAAGAATTACAACCGAGCAACAGGAAACTGACTGCTGCAGCGAAAAGAGCTGAAACAACAATGAGAAATTTTTTCATAATTTTCCTCTTGTTTATTTCATGCGAAGTTCAATTGCCCGGCCATCAACAATTAATCTACAGCAAACAAGAGGGATTAACGGTTGGGATAAAAAATAGTATACTATGGAGAACTATAATTGAAATAAACCATCATGTGAGGCGCTGACAATGCCTGTTCCGACGATACAGTGGAAAGACGGTGACGTGTACATCATCGATCAGACGAAACTTCCCCTGGAAAAAAAATTTCTCAAGATCAGCACAAAAGAGGAGATGTGGGATGCGATAAAGATGCTCAAGGTGAGGGGAGCGCCCGCAATCGGAATTGCAGCTGCATTCGGTGTGTACCTCGGAGTGCGTGATTTCATAGGGAAAAACCGTGAGGATTTCGTGCGGACGATGAACGCGGTGAGCTCATATATCGAAAGTTCCCGACCCACTGCGGTCAACCTCTTCTGGGCTGTCACGCGAATAAAAAAAGCGGCCTCAGATCATCCTGAGCTCGGCCCCGAAAAGCTCAAAGACGTCATTCTTCATGAGGCAATCGAGATGATCGATGAAGACAACAGAGTCTGCCGTGCCATAGGCGAACACGGTGCAGCACTGATCGAGGATGGGTTTTCTATACTGACCCATTGTAACGCGGGGGGGCTCGCAACAGCGATGTACGGGACCGCGCTCTCCCCTATCTACAGGGCAAAGGAGCTCGGGCTTCGCATTCACGTGTACGTGGACGAAACACGACCGCTCCTCCAGGGATCGCGAATCACGGCGTGGGAGCTCGTGGAGGCGGATGTTCCCGCAACTCTCATCACTGACAACATGGCAGCCTTCGTCATGTACCAGCGCCGGGTGAACATGGTAATCGTTGGAGCTGACAGGATAGCTGCGAACGGGGACACTGCGAACAAGATCGGCACCCTGGGAGTGGCGGTGTGCGCGCGGGAGTTTGAAATCCCCTTTTACATCGCCGCTCCTCTCTCCACAATCGACATGCACACTCCTTCAGGTGCGGAAATTCCCATCGAGCAGAGAAATCCTGACGAGATACGCAAAGGGTTTGGAAAACAGACCGCACCGTCTGACGTGCAGGTCTACAATCCTGCATTTGACGTCACTCCCGCACGCTACATCGCGGGGATTATCACGGAAAAGGGGATAATACGACCTCCCTATCCGAAAAACATACTGCGCATTCTGCCCGCATCCTGACCTGTAAAATATGTGCCGTCCAACGCGCGGGTGTATCGTACCGGGGCATCGAAATTGCAAACAAGTTTCATCCTCTTTCTCGTGTTCATTTATGGATCTCTGTTTCTCGGATACCTTTTGAAAAAGGTGTACAGCCCTCTGTCCGGTTACAGCAGGTTTATCACCCTCGTCCTCCTCACTGTTCTGACGCCGGTGATCATACTGAATTCCTTCTGGTCTCTTGCGTTCAACAGCATAAAGATTATTCAGCTCCCTCTTGTATTCGTTTGTCTTGCCACACTCTCCGCTCTCCCCGCAGTGGGCGTTTTTCGTGTTTTGAGTATGGACAAAAAGGAAATGGGGAGCTTTCTCTCGTGCACTCTCTTCAGCAATATCGGTATCACCCTCGGCGGATTTCTCTGCTACGTTCTCTACGGTGAGAGGGGACTTTATCTCTCGAGCCTCTTTTCCGCGTTTTTTCTCCCCTACTATTATATGGCCGGATTTCCGCTGATGAGTTATTTTTCGAAAAACAGGAGGGCCACCCTTTTTGATGCAGCCGCAGAGCTGCTCCGCAACCCTGCGAGCGCCGTTTCGCTTGCCCTCACTGCCGCTGGAATCGCACTGAATCTTTCTGGAATCGAAAGACCGGAGGTTCTCAACACGATTGCAACAAAGTGGCTCACTTATATCTCTGCAGGCAGTTTTTCTTTCGGTATCGGGCTTGGTCTGAACTTCAGGGAATCTCTGAAATACGTAAAACATGCAGTCCTGATATCGGCCATCAAGTTCATTTTTAATCCGTTCATAGGACTTTTGTGTATATTTTTTTTCGGCTATAGTAGTCTCGCGGACCGGATTCCCGCACAGGTAATCTTCATCGAATCATTTATGCCGACCGCCATCTTCTCTGTGGTTCTCGTAAAAATATTCAGGCTCAATGAGGACCTTGCGAACTCTGCATGGATCCTGACAAACCTGTTGGTAATTCCGATAATCCCACCGATGGTCTTATTTTCCAAATTTCTCTGATTGAGCGCGCCCATGCAAACGGTCTCTTCAAAGCTGATAAAAAAGGTCATAAAGGAGCGCGTTTATGGGATAGATGCGGTCGAGGTGATCCCTCTGGTGGACCTCGAACCTGCGCTCGAACACACCCTTCGCTCGCTCTCCAGAGGCCTTATCCCTCCATCATACAGGTGGACGGAACAAAAAACCGCGTTCGCCTACGGGTACAAAGGTCACACGGAGTGGGCGCGAAGCCTCATTGTGGCGGCAAAATATTATTACACAGATGACCCGGTGCCCACGGACGCAATTTTCGGAAGGGTCGCCCGCTTCACCTGGCGGAACAACTACCGTTTCCTCCAGCTGAAACTCGGTGAGGCGGTCGACACAATCAGTGAACTACTCGGGACAAGGATAAGGGCGAAGATATTCTCCAACTATACCTCGATCCCGGAAAAAGTGCTGTTCAGATATTCAGGGCTCGTAGACGTGGGGAAAAACAGCGTATGCATTCACTCAGAAATGGGATCATACTTCGTAATCGGCGAGGCCCTCACAGACCTCGTCACTGACGTTCCTTCCGGAGTGCTGTCAGCTCCGGGCTTTCCCTTGTGTGGAGGCTGCACACGCTGTATAAACACATGTCCGACAGGAGCGATAAAAGAGGATGGCGTCGTCGACATTACCCGCTGCCTTCAATATATTTCGGAAAACCCGGTCCTCATGCCAAGAAGGTATCGGGAGCTGTGGGGAAACAGACTGTACGGATGCAGCGTCTGTATCGACGTCTGCCCCTTCAACAGACAACTCGAACCGTGGGCGGAAAAACACGAGATTGGACGAGTCGGGCCCGGAATGAACCTCACATCGGTGCTCGGCCTCAACGAACGGGCGTGGAGTCATCTCTTCAAAGAAAACCAGATCGGAATGCGCGACCCCAGGGCAATTCTCAAAAACGCGATCACCGCACTGGGCTGCCTGCAGTACAAAGGCGCTCAGGACGCTTTGCTTCCCTACACCTCCCACCCGGACGAACTTCTCCGGGCGTACACCGCATGGGCTTTCGGAAGGATGGGAACGCGTACATCGGAAACGGTTTTACACAGGATGTACAAACACGAGGAAAGAGCGGTCGTCAAATCGGAGATCGAGTTTTTCCTTTGAATACAATTACACCTTTTTCCATCTCGTTCCGTCTTTCGTGTCCTCGAGGGCGATTCCGAGCTCCAGAAGGCGATCCCGGATCCGGTCGGACTTTTGGTAGTCTTTGTTTTCCCGCGCGTCCTCTCTCTCGTTTATCAGCGCTTCTATCTGCTCCGGGAGCATCTCTTTTTCAAAGCTGAAAACCCCTAAAACAGTATCGATGCTTCTGAAAAATGCGAGCACCCTTTTTGCGTCCTCCGGCGTGAAGTCCTCCTCTTTCACGCGAGTGTTGATTTCGTGCACGAGTTCCCACAGTGCAGCAAGAGATTTTGATATGTTCAGATCGTCGTCGAGCCCCGATTCAAATCCTTCGCGGGACATTTGGATGATCCGGTCCACTGTGGATGATTTGTCCTTCTCAGCATGTGTTGAATGCGCATGCTCGGACATTCTCATGATGAAGTCGTTGTAGCGCTTCAGAGTCGCGTCAGCCTGCCGGAGAGTGTCTTCACTGAAATTGAGCGGAGCCCTGTAATGAGTGGAAAGGAGAAAAAATCTCACCGCCAATGGGGAAAATGTGCGAAACACCTCTCTCAGAGTGAAGAAGTTCCCCAGAGACTTGCTCATCTTCTCGTTGTCGATATTTACAAACCCGTTGTGCATCCAGTGCCGCGCGTAATGGTATCCTGCGCTTTTTGCCTGAGCTATCTCATCCTCGTGATGGGGAAACACAAGGTCCTGCCCTCCGCAGTGGATATCGAACTCCGTACCGAGGTATTTGATACTCATCGCGGTGCACTCGATGTGCCATCCCGGACGGCCTCTTCCCCATGGGCTCTCCCACGACGGCTCTCCAGGTTTTTCAAACTTCCACAGCACGAAATCTCCCGGGTTCCGCTTCTCTCCCGAAACGGTGACGCGTATTCCGCTTTTCAGCTCATCGAGACGCTGCTTGCTCAGCTCGCCGTACCTGGGAAAGGTTGCAATGTCGAAGTAGACTCCGTCATCCAGGATATACGCATGCCCGCCGTCAAAGAGCCTTTTCACAAGATCGATGATCTCAGGTATGTGGTCTGTGGGCTTCGGATCGTAATCTGGTGGAAGAATGTTGAGCTTCTCAAAGTCCTCTTTGTATATTTTTATGAACTTTTCCGTGAGCTCCCTTACGCTGATCCCCTCCCTGTTTGCTCTATCGATCGTTTTATCATCAATATCGGTCCAGTTCCGGACAAAAACAATCCCGTAACCCCGGTATTTCAGATAACGCCTGAGCACATCAAAAGCGATGGCGGACCTTCCGTGGCCGAGATGCCCGTAGTCATATACAGTGGGACCGCAGAGGTAAACTCTGATTTGATGATCCCGGATCGGTGAGAGAACGACTTTTTTCCCGGCCCTGGTATCGTATATCTTCATGCCTCGCTCCTTTGGCGGTCATTCCACTGAATAAGTTGATAAAATATAGCAACAACTCTTTTTTTTTTAAAAGGGTTTTTGCTATCTTATATGTATCATGGATTCATATCTCAAAGGACGGAGAAAAAGGTGAGGAACATTATCTTACAGTATTCGAAAGACATGACTGCCGGGAGGCTTGCACGGGGGTTCGACCACTGCAACAGGGTATACCATATCGCGAAACAGCTTGAAGATCACTATGACGATGAAGTACTGTATGCAGCCGCCTTCCTTCACGACATCATTCTCTCTGAGCCCCATCAGCTTCAGTCAGCAGAGAAAGCTGAGGCGATCCTTCATGAAGTAGGGTTCAATCCCGAGAAAATCGAGCAGGTAAGGCTTGCAATCCTGAACCACATACCGGAAGGAAACCCGGAATCGAAAGAAGCGAAGATGCTGCACGACGCGGACATCCTCGATTCTCTCGGCATGGTCGGAATCACACGGCTCGCCATAGGAGCCTTCTTCTGGAAGGGAGTAAAAACGATGGACAAAATCATCGCTCTCATCGAAGAATACAAGAAGCGTGCGGGTGACCGACTCGTGCTCCCGAAAAGCAAGGAGCTTGCCCGTGAAAAGATTGCGTTCATGGAAAAGGCGCTGAATCAGTTCGAAAAAGAAATTGCGATCGTCAGCGAGGAATAGCGGTCACGGCATCGTGTTGGATATCAGCTCACCGAGAGCCTTTCCTGTCTCCTCGAACACGTGCCGGGCAGCGCTTTCTCTTGTTCCGCCTGTTGAGCTCCGTGCGAGTTTCCAGGTCCTGAGCACATCTCCCGTTCGTGCGTCGATAAGTACTGCAGCCGCGTCTGCACGCGCCATTTCGTATCCGGAGAGGTTTCCGTATTCGGTGATTCTCACCCTACCGAACAGGACCCGTTTCACACCTCCTCCGGCAGCCTCCATGAGAAATTCACGTATTTGATATTCGCTTTTCTCTGCAAGATCCACCGGATCAATGCCCAGCACGCTCACGGAAAAATCCTTGCCGTACAGCACATCGTACACCGAGGACGCTGTGACAATCTCCGTGACCGGTTCTCCGTTTTCATCCAGCTGGAGAAAATACATACCTGTGGGTATCTTTCTGGCGTGCGTATCTGACCGGAACACAAATGTCGTTTTCTTTGCCGAAAGAATGTCCCTGAATGTCTTCACCCTGTTCTGAAGGGACTTGGGAACCGTCCTCAGCTGCCTGACATGGGGTCCGAAGTCAACGGTTGCATCTACCCTGTTTTGTTCTCCCACTTCGTGCACCATCCCGACGCTGAACAGCGCATTCCCTTCGGAATCAGTGGCACTCTCCACAACCTCGTATTTGTAACCCTTCCCGTCCTTTTTCGGGACCCTGTAGGCAAATCTGACCGGCATGTTCTGAACAGAAACTTTTTGTTCGTCTTCGAGATAATAGGCTCTGAGAACAAGAGGCTTCTGTAGACATTCCCCTACCCATCCGGTCTGACTTTCACCCGACTTTTCAAGCCGTACCTTGGTGAGCAGTTCACCTGCCCTCCTGATGTTGCGGTCGAAATATACCTCACCGTCTTCCAGACGTAATGAGGCGATACAGGCGTTGAGATACGCAACAATCGCATCAGAAATGAGCCCCTTCTGCCTGAGCTCAGACGCCTTTTGCTCCAGCATTTCCACCTCGAGGAGTTTTTTGGCAAGGAGCTGCTCGAGCCTTTTCTGCTCCCGATCAATTTCCTGCTTGCTGTATTTGACGAGCACCCAAACCCGGAAAAACAGCGAACCGTCCGCCCTTCTTCGCTCCTCGTAGTAGATCTCGTCGATCTCTGCATCCTGAAGCCTGGCCCTTCCCTCACTGAAAAGCTCGGATGCAATCGTGGTTGTGTACTGCTCGGCAAAATAGCGCTCTTCGTATGTTGAAGTCGACGTAACCGTAATTCCGATGACGCCCACTACCTGCGAAAGCGCATCGCTGAGCGCGGACTTTTTCCCCGCGTCGAAGCTCTCCGCGTCGGCGCCCGTTCCAACGAAGTAGAAATAGTCTTTTGTTTCCGGAATATCGGTGATCCAGGCAGGAGGTGATTTTCTCGATGAAGATTCCACTCCACCAGTGGTTGACTGTTTTTTCCCTTTCCCTGTTGCGCACGATGAAACCAGAGCAAGAATCAGAACTGCACTCAACAGGATTATCAGCCACCGTTTCATTTAGATCTCGTCCCCGCTTTTCATATTCTCGATCAATACTTCCATTTCCTGTCTCTCGCGCTCGCTTTGGGTTGCTGCCAGCGTGTCCTGCCATGCTTTGTTGCGTGCATTCGTATAGTTTTCGTAGGGCATCTTCGCCCTCTTCACCACTCTGTAAAAATACTCGGCTTGTTTTTTCGTCTTGAAGCGCTGAACCTTTTCCCAGTAGGTGTCAGTGACAATCAGTCCCACAACAGGAATATCATTCGCCACGGTTTGTACATAACTCTGAAAGCTCTGTTCATACGTCATATCCGTACCGGAAAGCGCTTCCCTGAACTGTGAATCGACGAGGGTTTTGATTCCCTCTGCAACCTTCTTTCTCAGGTCACCTTCCGCGATTCTTTCCGCGGCACGCCTCTCCTTGTGCTGCACATCTGACAGGACAACGATGAACTTTTCGCCCTTTTCCTTCGTGACTTCGAATTCCGGATCATACACCCACTTCGGCATCTTTTTGTCGCTTCTCTCAATAACGAACTCCTCACCGGTTTTCCCCTTCTTTACGGGTTCAACCTGTGTGAGCGTTCTTTTGCTTGCGCATGAACCCAGTAAAAGAAGAAAAACGAGCACAAAGAACAGCGTTCCAATCTTTATGAATGTTGTTTTTTTCATCTGCCAATCCTCCTTCTGGTGGATTACTCCTCAATACTGAATACAACGGCATTCCCACGGGACACGAGAACATCGAAATTCTCAAAGCCCTCTTCAGTCCTTATTGTGCTTACGATATCGTCAATGAGCTCACTCTTCCTTCCCATAAAATACACATAGTACTTCGCCTGCCCTGCGGAAGCAGCCACCTCCTTTAAGCTTCTGAAGTTCTGGGTGTTTCTCACCAAATCGGTGAAGGTTTTCAGCATCCCGTAGCCGGGGATTCCCTGAACAACCACTTCATAGCGGATCCCCTTCTCAAAGGCTTTGAGCATGTAATCCCGTGCGAGCTGAACCACCGGTTCTATGGCCTTTTCAACGGCAACCTCCACTCCCTTACGCTTTGCTGCATCCATGCCCGAGGCAAGCCCCAGTTTTCCCGAATAACCGGTTTCCGTACCGAGGCCTCGGCCTGTTGCACTCTCGAAGGCCCTCAGGTCGATTGACGCAGAGGCAAAATGTATATCCCCTTCTGTTCCTGCGTCTTCCACAATCCCATCAACGACCATGTAGACATCCGCGTTCAATGCCTGAGCGATGAGCTGTACAACACTGACCGCACCCTGAGTTTCTTCATAGAGCATAAAGTACTCTTCCTTTATATCATTTATCCGGTCGAGTTCGATATACTCATACCCCTTATTTGCGAAATAGTTGTTCACCCGGTTGACCGCAAGGCGCGCATACTCGTCGGATATGTTCTTTTTTTCCGGCTCAAAGTACACGAGGTAGGTCAAATTATCGATCGCCTCGTTTATGATGCCTGCGTACGGTGATTCCGAATAATCCTTTTCCTCTTCAGGCACCGGTATCTCTATTTCCAGAGTGCGTATGCTTTCTTCAATCTTTGTCTTGTTGAACACCACCCGTGTGTACACAACCGTGTCCCTCCCCGACTTCACCTTGTCGGTGACCTCATAGCTCAGTATGAAAGTCCGGCTTATATCGTACATGTAGGTGTTCAGCGTCTTTCTGTTCACCTTCTCCGATTCTTCGCCGATGATTGCGGTTACGACCTTGGAGAGCGCATCCCTGAATGCACGGTCGAGCGCATCATCAAACTTACGCGCCTTACCGACTCCGTTTTCCACGACCTGCGCCGCACCTGGCGCTGTTTTTGCCGGTTTGGTTGCACACCCGTCAAAGAACAGTACAATGAGGAGCACGCACAGTATGAAAAGGAAAATACTTTTTGCTTTCATAATAATTCCTCCCGGTGAGTGAAATAGTCATGCACGAAGCATAATATAGCACACTTTGTTCCCCCTGCAGGGAAAAACGTATTCAAAACCTGATGTTCAGGGAGAGCTTTCCTTCAAACCCGGAGATATCCACTTTCTTCGTGCTTCCTCCGTCGACCTCGTAAATGTTGCTGCTGTCGCTTTTGATGTTCACCTCGTTTTTCGAACTTCCCGAGGTCTCTTCTATATGAAACGTCCAGTTCTTTATG
>Ga0315545_1004243_pt1 | contig 11891 bp, 12 predicted proteins | sample SalMarSW160210MG_FD_203096 | JGI IMG/M metagenome (GOLD analysis project Ga0315545, IMG submission 203096) | Salt marsh sediment microbial communities from the Plum Island Ecosystem LTER, Massachusetts, United States - Salt Marsh Sediment SW1602-10 ... | reverse complement strand
TTCATGGTGATGTCTCCGATGGTGGAATGATTTGATGGAACAGACTGTTACGCCGAACCATCATGAATATGTTCCCCGCGCTGTTTTCTGTACTTTTTTATCTTCTGCTTTGTAAGATTTATCAGTTTCGTGACTTTGATGCCGCGGGGGCAGACCACAGTGCACTGAAAGTGGTTTTCACACGGCCAGACACCGTTTTTATTGTCAAGTGAAGGAAGCCGCTCTTCGAATCCGGTATCACGGTTATCGTCGAGGAAACGCGCTGTCTGCACGATCGCGGCGGGACCGAGAAAAGAAGGGTTTTTCTCCGAAATGACGGGACAGGCGGAATAACATGCTGCGCATAGTATGCACTTTGTGGCGTTGTCGAACTCTGCCTGTTGTTCCGGACTCTGTAACCGCTCCTTTTCTACAAACTCCTGCTCAGAGATGAGAAAAGGCTTCACAGACCGGTATTTCTCAAAGAAATCCGATTGCCTTACCATGAGGTCTCTTTCGACAGGGAGGTTCCCCAGAGGCTCCACGCTGATCGTGTCGCCGTCCCCACTTGCAACATCCTTCACAAGCGTCTTGCATGCAAGGAGATCGGTGTTGTACTCCCCGCGCGTATCCTGGGTCCGAACCTGTGCGTACCGTTCCCGAAGCTTGCTGATCGATTCCACTGCAGATGACATCTCAGACTCCGTTCTGTAAATGCCCACTTTCTCCATCATCACTGATTCCATTTCTGTGCGTATATTCTCACCGTGTGTTCCTCCTCCGCTCAGTATCAGCTCGATTCGGGAACGTATTTCGTCGTCGGCATCCCCGGGCACTGGAACAAAATCAGCGTCCCTCACAAACCGCTCCATGTGTTGACCGGCCCGACTTCCGAACACGACGAGGTCTACAAGGCTGTTGGTGCTCAGCCGGTTTGCACCGTGTACAGACACCCATGCACACTCACCAGCCGCATACAGATCTTCATAGACGGTGCCGTACGGATCGGCGATGACCTGTCCGTCACTTGTTGTGGGGATACCTCCCATGGCGTAGTGGGCAGTCGGCTGAACCGGAATCGGGTCTTCCGCAGGATCGATCCCCTTGTATGTTCGGCAGAAATCTGCGATATCCGGGAGTTTTACTTCGATGAGTTCTTTCCCGAGATGGGTTGCGTCGAGGTGGAGGTAGTCATCAACCGATCTGTTCCCGCTGATCCCCCCTGCGCTGCACCGGTATGGCTTCGCATGGGGTAGAGTTTTGAAATGACCGCCGTTTTTGCAGAAATGCTCGACTCCAGGGCGGCGTACAGGCCCGCCCCTCCCGCCCCTACAACCACCGCTTCATATTCATGGGTCACCTCTTACCTCCTTTTTACGGTATAGCAAGGAAGTGAATGAAAAAAACAATAAGCTGTTGCACCCGGTTTGTCAAGAAAGGCTTGAGACAACACTTGCAATCGTAGGAAAAGAAAGATATCATATTACATGGATATTCTTTGTATCCGGTTTTGTTTTTATTCTCCGTATTTTGCCAGTGCTCCGGGCGGAGAAAAGCCATGGCCATTATCAGGATGGATATGCTCGCAGAAGTCTATTCGCGATACAAATTCGCCGGCTCTGAGGAGGAGAGAAACGCGGTTATTGGCGAAGGGCTGAGAAAAATATTTCTCCGCCTCGACCGATATACAACCGATCCCGGAAAGTATGTACAAAAGTCCTCACAAGCCATACATGAGCTCGAGGCAATACTTGAGCGGTTTTATCATCAGGACAACAGGTTCTTGAAGCTGATACATTCGAAAGCGCAGATATATATAATCAAAAAGGAACAGAAAAGAAGAAAAAACACGGTGTAAAAGGCCTTCAGAGCGGCCCAGTCTGACCACTGTACTAAAAAAAACACGAAAGGGACCAGCTCAGGTACATCGCCAATCGGGTTTTCCACCAATACCCTCTAAAGCGCATCAACGATTGTTGATGGGGGAAATTGACTTCGCCTTTTTCGGTCCCCGTGTGCAGAAGGAAAAGGCAAATCGCACCGGGAGCAGGTTTTTTGTAACGCCCGATATTTCCCTCCGGGATGTCGGCTTAATCCTCGGGCGGCAAAGGTCTACTCCTTCCAAAAACCGAGGGGAGAACCTAACGTTGAGTCAGCACAAAAATGTACCGTCAACCGGGTATTGATTATTATGCCCCTTTACATCCTCCTGAATATTCTCAATGCCGAAGCACTGGGAATCAGAGTAATGGAAAAGATCAGCTCTTCTTAATAGTATACACAAAAATGGATTTTACACAAATAATTTTATTATTATTGTGTGAGAAGAAAACGAAGTATGCAGTACGAGTATATCCCGTTTCAGAAGGTATTCCACAAACGAGAAGGGAAAAATGAATATTGAAAAACTCCCCGTGTACATGCATAAGGATGTCATCATCGATGCATTGCGGAAGAACCAGGTCATCGTTGTTGAAAGCCCCACCGGTACGGGAAAGACGACCCAGCTTCCGAAAATTCTTTTTGACGCAGGATTCTCCATACAGAGACAAATCGGTGTGACTCAGCCGAGAAGAATTGCAGCGATTTCGGTATCGAGTTTCATTGCACGCCAGTACGGAGGACAGATACCGGGACTTGTCGGATACAAGATGCGTTTCATAGATGAAACGGTGCCTGAAACAAAGATAGTAATAATGACCGACGGGATTTTGCTCCAGGAGCTGAAAACCGATCCTCTTCTCTCTCAATACGGGGTGATCATGGTCGATGAAGCGCATGAAAGAAGCCTCAATATCGATTTTATTCTCGGACTCCTCAAGAATATCATTCGTGAAAGGGATGATCTCAAAATCATCGTGTCGTCCGCGACAATAAATGCACGAATCTTTTCTGAATATTTTGATGAGTGCCCTGTGATTTCGATCGAGTCAGAGATGTATCCAGTTGACGTGCGCTACACGCCGCCCGAAAATGCGCACGAGTTCGACTCCCTGCTCAAAAAGATCTCGGATATTATTACAGAGATAGAGAAAAAGCAAAAAGAAGGGGATGTGCTGATATTTCTTTCAGGTGAAGGGCAGATCAAGGAATGCATTTCCGTTCTCAGCCGTATGGATAAAGAAAAGCGGATGAAGCTTTTACCCCTCTATTCACGGCTCTCACAGGAGGAGCAGGAGAGAGTATTTAACGAGTATCCCGGAATGAGAAAGGTGATCATTGCGACGAATATTGCGGAAACGAGTGTGACGATTGACGGAATTCGCTATGTGATCGATCCGGGTTTTGCGAAGCTTAACTTCTACAACACAAAGAATTTCACCTCTTCCCTCGTTGAAGTTCCTGTTTCACGGGCATCATGCAATCAGAGAAAGGGGAGGTCTGGGAGAACCGCTGCAGGTACATGTTATCGGCTTTACACAAAGGAGGAATATGAAAACCGACCGCTCTTCACCGAAGAGGAGATATACAGGCGTGATCTTTCAGAGGTTATTTTACGAATGGCCGAACTCGGGATCAAGGATTTTGAACGGTTCGATTACATTTCAAATCCGGGATACAGAAACATCAGAGGCGCAGTAAATGTGCTCCGTCTCCTTGGTGCCATAGATGAGAACAGATCTCTTACTGCAATCGGGGAAATGATGGTAAAGTTTCCAATCATCCCGAGACTCTCGAGGATGATAGTCTCGGCTATAATGGAATATCCCGATGTGCTTGATGAAGTGCTCATTGGAGCTGCGTTTCTCAACGACAGAGCTCCTTTTTTACTTCCCCATGGATTCGAGCTTGAAGCGCGCAAGGCGCACCATTCATTCAGACACAAGCTCGGTGACTTTGTCTCCTACTTGAGAATTTACAGAGCATACACAAAATCGAATAATCATCAGGACTTTTGCGAACGCTACTTCCTTGATTACAGAGGAATGGAGGAAATCGTCAATGTCAAGCGCCAGCTTGGAGAAATTGTGGGTGAGATGGGAATCCCCCAGACCGGTGGAGGCAGCCTTCAGCATTATCTCGCGTCAGTTGCGAACGGGCTGATACAGTTTGTGTGCAAGCGTTCGGGGAAATCACAGTACAGCAGTCTGACTGCGTACGGTATTAAGATACATCCTGGCTCTGTGATGTACAGGCAGAGACCGGATTTCATCGTTGCCGGTGAGATCGTGAAGACATCTCAGATGTACGCCCGTTCTGTCTCTCCACTCTCTCCGGAGCTCTTGAGGATGGTTTCCTACGAGATGTACACGAGCTTTGTCAGGAAAAAGGGGGTACCCGCAAAGAAGCGTGTAGCTGAAAGAGATTATACAAATCGTGTGAAGATCGGAAGGGGTATTTTTGACATCCTGCTTGACAGTAAGAAAAAAAAGATCGTACTGCTCCCCTTGGAGTCGATACAAAAGGCGATTTCCGGGATTGATACCGAACAGCTGCAGAATTTCAAAGGTATGAAGGGAAAAGTGCTTGTGGGAAATTTTGAAATTCTCAGCGGTATGAATCTAAACAGGATTCTTCAAGTGATCCCTAAAATAAAAGAAGGGGAGAAAATACTGGAACTGTGGCCGAGAGGTGCGCATTTCGAATACGAAAGAGACGCATACCAGATCGTGCGGTTTATACCCGACCTACTGAAACCGTGTACAAAAACAAAAAACAGCAAAAAGTGCGGATTTCTCACACTCGTCACCGATGATGACGGTTCTTATTGGTTCAGCAGTTACAAGGATTTTTCACACGCCCTTGAGGAATCGCTATCAAGCTTGGAAGCACTCACCGATGAAAGCGTGAATGCCCTGGATAAACAGGGTTTGGAGAAGGTAAACGATACGTATAGACGGTTACTCGAGCTCCTCGAGGAATAAGATTCTCGGGTTTTAGCGCCCTTGGGTTTGTTTAAAAAAATGATATATGAGTTGACACGGAAAAGATGCCAGGGTAAAATTGCAAACGATTTCAATATTTCCTCTTTCCAGTTTATAAATGACAAAAAAACTCAATATCGATGAAGTTGCGAAACTCGCGGGTGTTTCAACCGCCACCGTTTCACGTGTACTGAACGATTATACCTTTGTCAAGGAAAGCACGCGAAACAGGGTTTTGCAGGTAATTAAAGAGACTCAGTATCGTGTAAATGCAGTCGCTCGTAACCTGAGAAGGAGAAAAACGCTTTCGATCGGTATGATCATCAGTAATGTGCTGAGCTCATTTTACTCCGTGCTCGCAAAAGCCGTGGAGGATGTAGCGATAAGAAACAACTACAGCACGATTCTCTGCAATGGGGGAGACAGCGCCGAAAAGGAGCGAAAGTACCTCAAAGTCCTCCATGAGAACAGGGTCGACGGCATCATTCTATCACCAACCGGCAAAAATGCGGACTATCTGAATTTTCTTATTTCCTCAGGAATTCCCGTTGCGTTCATCGACAGAATCACACAGGGAGTGGAGTGCGATTGTGTGCTGGTGAACAACAGAGAGGCAACGCGCCGAGCGATTGAATTCGTCATCGACAGGGGATATAAAAAAATCGGATGCATTGCCGGGCCGATGGACAGAATGACGGGAGCCGAGCGTCTCAAAGGGTATATGGAAGCCCTTTCCGGGCGAGGAATTATCTTTGATGAAAGGCTTGTCAAATACGGAGATTTTTCATACGAGTCCGGAAGGAAATTAATGGGCGAGATCATCGAAACCGTGCAGATTGACGTAGTTTTCGTTGCAAATTACGATATGGCAACCGGCGCATTTCAGACAATCAAGGAGAGCGGGTGTGAAATACCGGGGGACATCGGGTTTCTCATGTTTGATGATTCTGTATGGACGACGCTCGTTACTCCGACGGTTACTGCCATATCACAGCCCGTATACATTATGGGAACGACTGCTGCTGACCTCCTTTTCAAGAGGATTTTTAACGGGAGCAATTACGTGGAACAAAAACCGGTAAAGGTTGTGCTCGAAACGGAACTGATTGTGCGAGAGTCCATCTAACAGCCGAAATAAGCGCTGAAAATGAGAATTGAAGCACCACTGAAACTTCGAAGGTCTTTTTTCTGAGAAAAAAAGAGCTTCTCTAGATGGAGGACCTTAAGCCTCCCTTCTTGATACCCAACTGAGTGCACGGCACATTTCTGGAAAATGCGCTCGGATGTCTTGATGGTCTCCCATGCGAGGTACAGCATATAGGGGATGCTGTGTTTCAGGTGAGAACATCAATTCCGGCTCATGTGACTGTTTCAAAGGAGTGCAGAGAATTTTTCGAGAAAAACGCGATGGATCCTGTAATCACTTGAGAGCACGGTATGGCCGGCTCTATAGGATACAAAAATCATCTTTTTTCAAAGGAGATAAAAATGGAGTTCAAGTCCTCAGTGAGTATGCGCACGCGTGAAGAGGTGATTGAGCAGGCATACGGACTCGGCTATGCATACGAAAAGACTGCGCACTACTGTCCGCAGGCTTCACTTGCAGCACTTATGGATGTGTTCGGTATACGGAGTGATATACTCTTCAGATCGCTGTTTGCATTTCACGGCGGTGGAGGGAATCGGGGAATCGGGATGTGCGGCGCACTTGTCGGGGGGATTGCTGCCATCAGTTTCTTTTACGGGCGGAGCAGGCAGGAGTTTGATTTTGCGGTTCAGAACACACGCGCAACCGAGCCCGCAAAGAGACTAATCGACCGCTTCGAGAAGGAGTTTGGGGGAATACGCTGTAGAGATTGTCAGCAGAAGATGTTCGGGCGTGAATTCGATTTCTGGAACGCGGAGGACCAGCGTGCCTTTGAAGAGGAACAAGGCCATGAGAAATGTGCGGAAGTGGTGGGAAAAGGCGCTTCACTTGCCGCAGGAATAATATGGGACGAGCTTCACAAGACCAACGTGTGATACACGGTAAGGCGAAAAGGGTACAAAAGATTGTAAACGAAAAATATTCCCTGTCCGGTAAAATTGAAAAGGAGACATTTTTTAGTTTAAAAATGGGCTATATCCATGTCGGATGGCTTCATTTTCTGTATATCTACAATTTTCTTTTTGTAAAAGAATCGTAGCTTTGAGACTCCGGTATCTTCTTGAGGCACCAATCGGATCTCAGTTTTTTTTGCTGAAGAACGACCCGTACTGAGAGACTGAAGTTATTGATGCTCACGATATGATAAGCATCCGCGGTTTTTGAGAATCCGAGGCAGAAGATGTCTTTTGTTCTTTCGAAAGAAGCTGGAAGAGCAAGCTTTCTGAACATTTTTTTGTTTGCTACCATTGTGTTGTTGCATCAAAAGGCGTGGTCTGCGGCAGTGCAGTCACAGTATGTGATCAGATTCAAGTGGTCGTGATATGGTCTTCGCCCTGTGTGCCGCGGAGACCAGTTGTTAAGTGGGAGGGCTGAAACACCAAAAATTATTTTCCCGAACCCTTACCCCGGTGTTTCCCCCGAGCATTTGATATACCATCAGGGTGTATACAATCCTACCCATATATGTATAACAGGGTATGCATTTTTCCCTCGAGGGTTCAATTCGCCCCCTCCTGGAATGTTGGTGATGTTAGGGGGAATACTCTTCACTCATCTCTTTTTGGCCTTCATTAGCAATCCATTATATATCAAGAGTTATAGCTGTGCACAGAACGATTTTTTCAGCCGAATGAGAAAAAAGGTATTGAACGCATACTGTGTTATGGCACGGATATTGTAGAGAAATGATGGGGATAACCCCCCAAATAATCATTTTAATGGAGGTGTAGTATGAGAAAAGTGTTTGTAGTTGCCCTCAGTGTACTGATCGTTTTTTCCCTCGGGCTTTTCCTCTTCGGCTCAGCTCCAAAGCCAGAGCCTGGAAAAGAGGAGCTTACCATTGCCTACGCGCCGGGCATCGAAGACCCCTTCATGCGCATGATCGAGAAAGGGGCTCGGAAGAAGGCCGGGGAGCTCGGGGTGAAGCTCATCGTCTCTGAGTATCCCAAATCCTGGGGCCCGGAAGTGCAGGTGCCGATACTGGAAGCAATGATGGCACGAGGCGGTATCGACCTGCTCATGGCAGTCCCCACCTCGGTTGATGCGCTCATTGCCCCGCTGAAGAAGGTCTACGATTCAGGGGTGGAGATCATCACCTGCGACACCTTTATCGGAAATGGGGATTACTCGAAAAAGAGCGAGTACTCATTTCCACTCGCATATATCGGGACTGACAATGAGCTCGGAGGTGAGAAGGTTGCCGAGCACCTGGCGAAGATGCTCGGGGAGAAGGGGAAGGTGTATGTCAATACCACGAACCCCGACGTGTCATCCGTCATGGGAAGAGTGACAGGCTTCAAGAGAGGAATTGCCAAATACCCGAACATGGAAGTCGTCGGCGTGGACTATAACCTGGACGTGCAGCAGAAGGCCCAGGAGCAGACACTTGCCGCGCTGCAGAAAAACCCGGACATCGTTGGAGTATTCGGCACCAACTTGTTCAGCGCCTAGGGTGCCTATCAGGCGGTGGTGAATGCAGGGCTCACCGGCGCTGTGAAGATCGCGAGCTGGGATGCGACCGTGGACCTGATAAACGCGCTCAAAGAGGGGAAGGTGGACCTTGTGCTCGCTCAGAAGCCTGCCGAAATCGGACAGCTCGCCGTGGAGTGGGGGTACAAGTACTTCACTGAAGGCGCGGATGTACCCAAGAAGGTCATTCCTGGATTCGAGTTTTTCACCAGAGAGAATGTGAACGATCCAGACATGCAGCAGTTCATTTACAAGTAAAGGAAAAAGAGGGTTAACCACCTATATTTCTCCTCATTAAGAGGTATACAAAAGGCCTTTCTCCTGGTTTAATTAGCTTCAAGACAAGAAATTATACCAAAAGGAGAAAGGCCTGTATGAATACAATGAAAAATGCAGAAGATGGTCAGGAACAGACTCCCTTCACCTGAAAAAAGATATCTATATTCCAAGCACTTTTTTTATTGACAGAAGCAATATTTTGTGTGAAAATGTTCAATTACTAACAGTGAGTAAGTAACGGATCAATTTACATGAGAATCTTTAAGCTTAATGGAACGATCAATTCAGTACTACAAAATAGGATCAACAGATCGGTCATCTTTCACTACCTCAGGGAAAACGGACCTTCTTATCGGGCGCGTATTTCCAAGGATCTACAAATAAGTGCGCCTGCAGTGTCCAGGGTCATCGAAAAGCTTATCGAAGAGCGGTATGTCATAGAAACAGATAAAATTGTCACAGGTACGGGAAAGCGGCCGACACAACTTAGGATAAATGCCGAACGGGGTATTGTGATTGGAGTGGATTTAATTAAGGAAAGAGTTGAGCTAGCGATCACTGATTTCAGCGGAAAGGTCTTAAGCACGTATCATGGATTCAGATTTACCGAAGAAATTCACGTTATAGAAAGCCTAGTTGGTGATATTCGCAACGTTTTGGATTGCCACAAACAGGTAGAATATCATGCTAACTGTTGCCTCGAGGCTATAGGTATCGGTATTCCTGCTGTTGTTGATCAGAAAAGCGGTGAGGTACTCGATGCTCCACTTTACAACAATTTAATTGGTCTGAACCTGAAGAAGGAGCTGGAACGTGTTTTCAACATACCTGTATACGTTGAAAATGTAGTTCGGCTTTCAACACTCGGAGAGAAAAACTACGGAGAGGGGAGAAATGTCAACAACTTTGTTTATGTTGAGATAAGCAACGGTATCGGTGCCGGTATCATCATAGAAAATTACCTGGTGAGAGGAACAAACGGTGCGGCAGGTGAAATAGGTTTTTCCATTATTGGAAGAGAAAATCTCGGTTATAAAGTAAAAACGAAGGGATATCTTGAAAATCACGCTTCAGTAGATACATTACGCACACTCGCATTGCGGGAAATCAAAAACAAAAAAGCGACCATTATTTCCACCATAGTCAATAATGATATGAAAAAACTGGATCCCTCTGTCGTGTGTATTGCAGCGACACGGGGTGATAAAGTGGCTCTGAAAATTGTCGCGGAAGTCGTGGATATCATATCCATTGAAATTATCCAGCTGACGCTCATTCTCAATCCACAGCTTATCGTACTCGGGGGTGATTTCTGTAATTTGCCGTCGGCGAATGAATTATTCGTCGAACCTATTATAGAAAACGTCAGGAGATCGATACCCTTTGTATCGCCTGTTGAGATAAAGCTATCCGCGTTAGGTGAGGATGCAGGTGTTATCGGTGCTTCTTTTTTCGCCATAGAATCTCTCCTTACTGGAGAGTTTCCCTATGCGATCGATTCCGAAATCTTTTCTCCAGCAAACAGTGCGGCAAACAGCCATATAGCTGTTAAATAAAAAGGGTAAAGGAGGACCTCATGAGCAGTAAGGATGAAACATTCGGCGAACGGATGAAAAGACGGGAGTTTTTAAAAAGAGGAGGAGTGGCGGCAGGTGCTGCATTCATTCTATCCAGTGGGCTAACACGGTCTTTGTACGCCACCAAGAAAGAAGAAGCAGGTATGGAAGAGGAGATGTTCGAGGTTGTAGGATCCAATCCGATGGAACGGGCCGTGAACTCTGCGCGTGAGCTGGCTAAAAGGTATCCGGGTGCCGAGCTCAAGGTCATGGTTCCGACTGGTTCTCTCGGCAACATGGCACCATTCGGACCCCAGTGGGAAAAGATGACCGGTGTTCCTGTCTCCTTCTTTGAAGCAGGGTATGGCGACGATTATGCTGCAAAAGTGCTTCAGGAGGCAGTCTCCAAAACCGGTGAGTTTGACGTGACGCCACCACCACCGCATATGATTCCAACCTGCGTTGAGTCAAGACTCGCTGTTGATCTGACTGACTGGGTCGCAAAATACGATCCCGAGCTCACAGGACCAAACGGTGTAGTTTCTCCGTTGGACAAATTCGGCGGCAATTACAAAGGTCGTGTGTATGCCCTCGATACGGATGGTGATGCTTGGAGCCTGTTTCTTCGAAAGGACTACCTGGAGAATCCAAAAGAACAACAGGCTTTCAAAAGGCAATTTGGCTATGAATTAAAGAAACCCGAGACATGGCCCGAGCTTGCAGACCAGATCAAGTTTTTCAACAGACCGGATGAGGGTTTTTACGGTGGTATTCACCTCTACAACGCCTTCTACAGTAAATTTGCGTTTCTGCAGGTCTTCGCTTCCCGGGGAAACTATTACTTCAACGACAACATGGAACCAATGGTGAACAACAAGGATGGTATTGCAGCACTGCAGTACCTGCAGGATATTTCAGAATATCAGCATCCAGGTGTCTGGAGCATGCAGTGGGGTGAAACCTACAAAGGCATGAGTGACGGACTCGCCTACTCGACCTTTGCCTGGCCCGCATTCGCACGCTATAATAACAAGCCTGGAAACGTTGCACAAAACAAACTCTCCTACGTCGTAACACCCGGGTGGGAGGTCAAGGGAAAGGTGTGCCACGCAACGATGCTCCCCTACAGCTGGGCGTTCATCGTTTCCCGATATTCCAAGTATCCCGAGCTCGCTTACCTCTGGGCCCAGTACAATCAGAGCCCGCAGATCAGTGCGAAGGCAGTGCTCGAGGACGGCGGGTACTTTGATCCTTTCAGGTACAACCATTTTACCGATCCGGGAGTCATCGAAGCCTACACGAAGGAGTTCCTCGAGGTGCTGCTGGCGAGCCTTGAGGTATCTCTTCCCGAAATCATGGTAGTCGGAGGCATCGAGTATATGGACCTTCTCGACAAAGAGGTTCAGGCAGCTCTGCGCGGTCTGAAGACCGCGCGAAAAGCACTCGATGACGCGGCGGAGGTTTGGGAAGGCGTCACCGAACGGTATGGGCGGGATGAGCAAATCGAGCAGTGGAGATGGCTGAAACAGTACTTCCCGCAATCCGTACATGACGCGGTTGCACGAAAGGCGTAAAATTTATCTTTTTGCGGCAGGA